>Ga0187771_10000020_pt1 | contig 60049 bp, 61 predicted proteins | sample 0116_SJ02_MP15_1_FD_133139 | JGI IMG/M metagenome (GOLD analysis project Ga0187771, IMG submission 133139) | Tropical peat soil microbial communities from peatlands in Department of Meta, Colombia - 0116_SJ02_MP15_10_MG | ecosystem: Environmental > Terrestrial > Soil > Wetlands > Peat | place...
CACTGCCAACAGTCCCCCGAGACACGGCAGCTGCACGTAGCCCAGGAGGTGTGTCAGTCGCTCCTTTCGCAAGGAAGCCCTGCATAGACCGGTGCCGCGCCGGCAGGGCGTGTCCCTCTCCGGGAATAGTGTGATTTGAGTGCGTCTGCCTCGCCGCAGGCGACCGAGGAGGAGCGATGGCGGTGAAGGAGCTCGGGCATCTCGTGCTGTACGTCCACAACCTGGAGCGCTCCGCCGCGTTCTACCGCGAAGTGCTCGGCTGGCACCAAGTCGCTGGCCCGGGTGGCGACGTCGCCCTGCCGGGGTCGTTCCCGGCGGCCGTGTTCACCGGCGGCCGGACGCACCACGAGCTGTTGTTGATCGAAGTCGGCGAGTCTGCCGCCGAACCGCCAAAAGGCCCGCACACGGGCCTTTACCACTTCGGCCTGAAAGTCGGCGACTCCGACGACGAGCTGCGCACGGCTCTCGCCCAGGTCACGGGGTCCGGTGGCGAAATCGTCGGCGTCGCCGACCACACGGTCACCCACAGCGCCTACATCCTCGACCCCGACGGGAACGAGATCGAGCTCTATATCGACGTGCCCGGCGTCGACTGGCGCGACCCGGCGCAGCTCGTCGGCCCGGTTCGACCGCTCCGTCTCTGAGCGCTCGGTCCGGCCAGCTGCGACCGAGGCGCGCCCCTACCCGTCGGCCGCCGGGTAATTCGGCGCATCGCGCACGCCGGACAGGTCATGGGGGTGGCTTTCCCGGTGCGCCTCCGGGCTCACGCGGATGAACTGCGCCTGTTCGCGGAGCTGTGCGATCGTGCGCGTGCCGCAGTAGCCCATGGCCTGGCGCAGCCCCCCGACGAGCTGGTGGACGACCCCGCTGAGCGGTCCCCGGAATGGCACGTACCCCTCGACGCCCTCGGGCACCACCTTGTCGGGGTCGACGACGACTTCCTGGGAGTAGCGGTCCTTGGAGTACGAGCGGGTCGCCATCGCCGAGAGGCTCCCCATCCCGCGGTAGCGCTTCATCGGCCGGTTTCCGATCATCGTCGTCTCGCCGGGGCTCTCCTCGACGCCGGCGAACAGCCCGCCGATCATCACGGCGTGCGCGCCGGCGCCGACCGCCTTGGCGATGTCACCCGAGAATCGCACCCCCCCGTCGGCGAGGATCCCAGTTCTCTGCTCGCGGGCCGCGCCGGCGCACTCGTGGATCGCCGTCCACTGGGGGACGCCGACACCGGTGACGACCCGCGTCGTGCAGATCGCCCCGGGCCCGAGGCCGACCTTCACGACGTCGGCACCGGCGGCAACGAGTGCCTGCGTGGCCGTCGCCGTGCCGACGTTGCCAGCGACGATCACGCCGGTCGGCCAGTTGGCGCGCACCTCGGCGACGGTCTCGATCACGCGCCGGGCGTGGCCGTGGGCGGTGTCGACACAGATCACGTCGACCTCGGTGTCGGTCAGCACCTTGGCCCGGGCCAGTGCCTCGCCGCCGACGCCGATGGCGGCGCCAACCCGCAACCGCCCGTCGGAGTCCTTGCAGGCCTGAGGGAAGGCTGCCTGCTTCGTGATGTCCTTCACGGTGATGAGACCCCGCAGCCGGTTCGCGTCGTCGACGATCGGGAGCTTCTCGATCTTGGCCTTCTGGAGGATCCGCCGCGCCCCGGCGAGATCGGTGCCGACCGGTGCCGTGACGAGGCCCGTCGAGGTCATCACCTCGGACACGAGCGCTCGGGGGTCCTCGTGGAAGCGGAGGTCGCGGTTCGTCACGATCCCGAGGAGGTGGTCGTCGGGGTCGACGACGGGGATCCCCGAAATGTGGAAGCTGCCCATGAGCTCGAGCGCCTCGGCCACGGGGCGGTCCGGCCCGATCTTGATCGGGTTGAGCACCATGCCGGCTTCGGAGCGCTTGACACGGTCGACCTCCTCGGCCTGGCGCTCGACGGACATGTTGCGGTGGATCACCCCGAGGCCGCCGAGGCGCGCCAGCGCGATCGCCATCCGGGCCTCGGTGACCGAGTCCATCGCCGCCGAGACGAGCGGGATGTTGAGCTCGAGACGGTCACAAAGCCGCGTGGTGGTATCGACCTCGTGCGGCAGGACGTCAGATTCCTGGGGGACGAGGAGGACGTCGTCGAAAGTGAGCGCGATGCCGTCGGAGAACTGCGGATCGACGAGCGCCACGACGCACCACCTCTGGTTCGAACCCGCGACGACGGGCCTGTTCTCCTGAACAGTACCGACAACCCGCCGGGGGCGCCGCCGCTGAACAGGCTTACAAACGGAGGACCGCCGAGCAGACCGGCCACGCCGACCAGCCGACGATGTGCTGCAGGCGACGGGCGGCGCGGTCCTGGACGGCCGCCGGGGCATTGCTCGGCAGCCCGCGGTAGCCGAGCGCCCACCACGTCGTCGGCGCGAACTGGTAGGCGCCGTAGTAACCGTTGCCCGTGTCGATGTCGTAATGGTCGTCGGACTCGCAGTTGCGCAGGGCGCGCCACTGTGTGTCCGTCACCGCGCCCTCGGAGCTGAGGCTGATCCGCCGCGAGGCCACCGCCCGTCCCAGCGGGAGAGGTCGTGTCGCCAGCAAGTAGGGCAACGGCGTCGCCGGCACGCGGCCCGGCAAGAGCAGATTCCCCGGTCGCGCGGCCGCCGCGGCGGGAGAGGCGCGCCGTGCGTGACGGACCGCAGGGGCCGAAGGGATCGATCGGAAATAGCCGCCGATCGCTGCGGCCCGCAAACCGGGTGCGCCGTCGGCGAGTGGGCCTGCGCCACCGACGATGACGATGGCGGAACTGAGCGCGAGCAAAGCGTGTCGTCGCATCGAAGGCCTCCTTGGAATAGGCGATGTCCAGGTGGGTCGGGATGCGGGCGAACCGTCTTCCTGCATCCGTCTCGCGGCCCGGTCCCGGCAGGGAAATCGACGGGTCAGGGCGCACAGGGCGCCCAGGCGAGGTGCAGACGGTGTGCGCCCTTGGCTGTTTGCTGTGGCTGCTCCTCACTGTCCAGGACGGACGGTTGCTTATCGGCTAGGGCAACGGTCTTCGGTGACCGGATGGTCGTGCTCAGACCTTCGTCGCGCGCCGAGTGCCTCGGGACCCGCGCGCCACTAGACCGACTGGAAAATTACTCAAATGAAGTTTACCGGGTTGCCGGGCCAGTGCCGGTGATTCTAAGCGTTATCCCATCTCAGAAAGGGTGTAAGGCCGGAGTGCGCTGACCTGACCTTCGAGCGTGTCTCGGCCGCGGTCGACGTGATCGGGCGCGCACCGAGCCGGTCCTCCCCGGCTCCGGGGGACCGAAGCCGTCGAGGCTGTGCACAACCATCCGCACGCGGGAACGCCGTCGCGGCAAACTTCCGGTCGGGACGGACCCGGCGGGCGCTCTTGATCGCCGCTGTCGTGCCGAGATTCCTGGCATGTCGGCACTGCGCCGACGACCCGGTCCCGGGTCGCCGGGCGACTAGTGCCGCGGGCGAGTTACGTGGCCTTCGCGCAGGCCTTCGGCGCGCTGCCCTCGAGACTGACGAGTGCACAGAAGCTCGCGTCGCTCACCTTCCAGACCTTCCCCACGAGAAGGGCCATACCGGTGGCGTTGGGTTCGGCCGGTGTGGTGCCGAGGTAGATCGTGTAAGTGACCCGTGCTGTTGTCTTCGACAGCAGCGTCACCTTGGTGACCTTGACGGTTGTCGATCGCGCGGTCGTCGTCTTGGCTTGGGCCTGCAGGAAGGTCGCGAATTCCGTCCCATTCTGGAGCAAGGTCTCCTTCTTCGCTGCTGGGGTCGTTCCGTTGAAGAACGTCGTCCAGTTCGCCTTGATCGCTGCCGTCGTGCTGCCAGAGCTGCTCGAGGCGCTGACGACGCTCGGTGTGGCCAGGAGGATCGCGATCACGCCAAGTACGACGAACGACCCGAACGCGAGGCGCGTGCGGGTACGACCACTGCGCAAATTGGGACTGATCATCAACCTCACCCCCGGAGCGGTATAGAAGGCGGATTTGCCTGTCATCTCGCCCACGGCTCGATGTTAGCTCCCGTCGCGTCGGGGGCTCTTGGGCCCGCGACGGCGCGGTCGGCACGTCAGCGGGGCGTGGCGTCACCGTCAGCTGGTCGGGAGGGCGAGACCGCGGGTGTCCCCGGCCCTTTCCCCGACGGGTCGCCTGAGAACCGCCTCGCTAGGATGACAACGTGCGGCGATCACGCGCCTGTCGCGTCGGTGGCCGTTGACGAAAGGGAACGGCCCATGATCCAGCCACAGAGCAGGTCGACGGGCATTCGCCCCGTGCACGCTTTCGTTGTCATCGGAACTCTCGTCGTGGCGGCCGTCGTCGCCTTCGCGGCGCTGCACTTCATCGTCGGGCTGTTGTGGTTCTTCGTGAAGCTCGTCGTCGTTCTCGCGCTCGTGTTCTTCGTCGCGAGCCTTGTGTTGCGTCACGCCCGCCGCTAGCGCGGCTTCCTCGCTGGGGCCAGTCGATTTTGTGCGGCCGATACGTTCTTGCGACGCCGATCGATGAGCTCGCGAGCTTCTTTGGTGCGCGTCAAGCTTCCGAACTCGGCCGCGAGTGGGTCGCGAACTACAACATCGCGCCGACGAGGACCGTGCTGGGTCTCGCGCCCGATGTCGACGGTGGTCGCCTTCTGGGCAAATACCGCTGGGGCTTGATACCTTCCTGGGCCAAAGAGGCGGCCATCGGCAGCCGTCTTTTCAATGCGCGGGCCGAGACCGTCGCCGAGAAGGCGTCATTTCGCGGCGCTTTCCGGGCCCGGCGGCTCGTCGTGCTCTCGGACGGGTTCTACGAGTGGCGCCAGGGCTCCGGGAGGCGTCGCCAGCCGTTCTTCCTCCACCGCACGGACGGCGACCCGATGGCCTTCGCCGGACTGTGGGAGTCGTGGCGCGATCCGAATTCGGCCGACGACGAAACCGCGTGGATCCGCTCGTGCACGATCATAACGACGGAGGCCAATCCCGAGGTCGCGCCGATTCACGACCGGATGCCGGTGGTGCTCGAACCCGACGTCCTCGACGCCTGGCTCGACCCGCACGTCTCCGAGCGGGACGAGCTTGAGGCGCTCCTGCGCCCCGCAGCAGCCGGCACCCTCGCGGTCCGCGCCGTCGACGCGCGGGTCGGCGACGTGCGCAACAACGGTCCGCAGTTGATCGAGGATGTGGCGCCCGAAAAGAGCTAGACGCCGAGCACGGCTCGATCGCCTGTCACGGTCGCAGGGGGTTGTTCCCGTTGCCGTGGCGGACGCGTCGGGATCGCGCCTAAAGCCAGTTGTCTCCGTAGAAGAAGTTGCCGCTGTCGTAGTCCGGCCGCGCGCCGAGCTTCATGCGGACCTCCACCCTTCCCGCTCGGTAGTCGCGGGCGACGAGCGCGTCGATCGTTTGCCAGCTCGAACCAGGCACGCGCACGGTGAGGACCCCGAAGCCACGTTCGCCGCACGCGTGCTCTGCCGCGTCGAGTAGACGGTCGAAGGCGGGCCTCGAGGACGCGGCGACGAAAGGGAGGAAGCCGGTCCCCTCGGCTTCGAAGGTCGGCGCGAAGTGACAAACGGCCAGACCCCCCTCGGTGACGTAGGTGGTGCCCACTGCGAATGACTCCGTCGTCGCGACTTCGGCGGCGACGTCGAGCCCTTCGTAAACGAAGTCGAGATCGGGCGGCGCGCCGTCGGTCGTCACGTCGGTCGGCATGCGCACCGGAGCGATATTCCGTCGGAATCCGACACCCGTCCAGGACGGTCGGAATCCGAACTTGGAGTAGAGATGGACGTGGAACGGGCTGTCGGCGAACGTCTCCAGCCCGACGAGGCGCACCCCGCGCCCGCGCAGACTTTCGAGGCAGCCCGCGATCAGCGCTTGACCGACACCTCGACCCTGGACGTCGGGCGACACGGCGAGCGGACCCAGCCAGCCCAAAGTGCCGCGGGCGATCGAGAAGACGGCACCGCTGATCTCGTTCGTCTCGCCCGTCGCGACGAAGCAACCCGCCGGGTCGGCCGCGAGTCGGGTCGAGAACAGGAGTGGCGGCAGCACCGGCGTCGCCGCCGCTCGGCCCGTCATCTGCCCGATGATGTGGCCGAAGGCCGCGTTGGCGACGCGTGCCACCTCGACGAGGTCGGGTGTCTGCATCGCTCGCAGGTGAACCCTGTTCCGTGCCACCTCAGCTCCCATTCGCCGTCGATCGCGCCAGCCGGCGGTCGGTCCCTTCCCCCTCCGGGGCGCGCGAACTCCTCGACCCCGCTTCAGTCCCGGCGGCCGGCCAGCGCCAGCCGCGGCCCGATGCCGATGATCGCGATCCCGCTCAACGCGCCGACGAGTTCGAGCCAGCGCGGTGTGCGGCCAAGCCACGTCCGAACGCCTCCGGCGGCGAGCGTCCAGGTGGCGTCGGAGACGAGCGCCATGGCGACGAAGATCGTCCCGAGGACGAGGAGCTGCGCCGAGACGTCACCGGCGGGACGGTCGACGAACTCGGGGAGGATGGCGGCGAAAAGGACCACGGTCTTCGGGTTGGCGACACCGACGACGAAGGCGTCGCGCAGCTGTCGACGGGCTGTCCTCGGCTCGGGGGTCGTCTCGAGGACCCGGCAGCGCGCGCGACGGTGGCGGAGGGCCTGGATGCCGAGGAAGATTAGATAGGCGGCGCCGAAGAACTTGATGATCGTGAAGACGGCGATCGATTGCTCGACGATCGCCCTGATGCCGGAGGCGACCGCGACCACCTGTAGGTACACACCCGTGGCGTTGCCAGCGACGGTTGCCAGTCCGGCTCGGCGACCGAACGTAAGGGCGCGGTGGACGACGAAGAGCACGCTCGAACCTGACGCCACGATGAGCACGCCCACGGTCGCAAAGAAAGTGAGCAGGTGGCCGGTCGGCACCATGGTTGCACGCTAATCGCGCCGGTGTAGCGGGCGTCCCGCCGCCACCGTGGCTGAGCGACTGGTGTGCCGATGGAGGGCGGGTGCCGGGCCCTGACGCGTTCCTCTCGATCGTTCGCCGTTGACCCTTGGCGATCGAACATATGTTCGCTAACTTTGGGGGATGACCGTGACGCTTCCTGTCCCCGGACCGGCCGGACCTGCCCCCGGGATGCCAGGTACGGGTCAACAGGTCCGTCCGGCGGTTTCCGATCTGATCGCGCAACGGGTCCGTCCGCTCGTCCTGGCACGAGAGGACCTCTTGCCGGTCGCCCCGGGATTCGCCGAGCTCCTCGGTACGCCCGGTCTCCGGCGGGGGAGCACCCTCGCCGTCGCGGCCGACGGAGCCTGCGGGACGACGGCGGTCGCGCTCGGTCTCATCGCCGAGGCGAGCTCGATGGGAGCGTGGTGCGCGGCCGTCGAGCTGGAGGACCTGGGAATCGTCGCCGCGGACGAACTCGGCGTCAGCCTCGATCGTCTCGTCCTCGTGCCCCGGACCGGGAAGCGTTTCCCGACCGTTGTCGCGGCGTTGCTCGACGGGTGTGACATCGTGCTCGTCGCCGCGCCCGGGCTGTCCCCGGCCGATCGACGCCGGCTGAGCGACCGGGCCCGGGAGCGTCGTGCGGTGCTCGTCGTCCTGTCCGGCTCCCTGGCGGCGCCCACGGTGACCAGCGGGCCCTGGCCGGACGGGGTCGATGTCCTTCTCTCGGTGACGGGGAGTTCGTTCGCGGGTCTGGGGGCCGGCAACGGCCGGATGCTTGCGCACCGGGTCGACGTCATCGCGACCCGGCGGGCCGCCGCTCCCCAGGAAAAGCGCGCCAGTCTCTGGCTCCCGTCGTTGCCCGAGGGCATCTCGCCCGCGTCCCCGGTTGGCGCCAAGGCCGCGCCGGCCTCGGCGGGTGTGTGGTGAAAGGCCCCACCCCCGAGCGGGCGCTCGTTGTGTGGTGCCCCGACTGGCCGGTGAGCGCCGCCGGACACCGACCGGAAGAGGCGGTCGCTGTCGTCGCCAGCGGCAAGGTGATCGCCGCGTCGGCGGCCGCCCGGCGGTCGGGCGTCCACCCTTTTCAGCGTCGGCGCCAGGCGGAGTCGTGTTGCTCTGGGCTCGTAATCATCCCGCGCGACCCCGGGGCCGAGGTCCGAGCCTTCGAGCCGGTCGTCGTCGCCCTGGAACGTTTCGGGGCGCTCGTCGCCGTCCGGCGCCCGGGCTGGGCCGCGCTCGCGACCCGCGGGCCGGCCCGGTACTTCGGAGGGGAGGAGTCCTTCGCCGTCGAGGTGGCAGGAGCGGTCGAGGTACTGGGCGAAGGCCTCGGGCTCTCCGGGGCGTCGCAACCCGGTGACAGGCACGCCCCCCTTATCGGCGAGTGGTGGCGGGTCGGGATTGCCGATGGGCCGTACGCGGCGACGATGGCCGCGCAACGCGGCTGTATCGTCCCCCCGGGCGAGGCTCGAGCGTTCCTCGCGCCGTTCGACATCGGGCGCATCGGCAGCACCGAACTCTGCGCTCTCCTCCGGCGCCTCGGGATCACGACCCTCGGCGGTTTCGCCGCGCTCGAGGAGGTCGACGTCTTCGCCCGTTTCGGTCCCGACGGCGCGCGGCTCCACCGTCTCGCGCGAGGACTCGACGGAGGTTCCCTCGACGCGCGCCCGCGCCGGCGCGATCTTGGCGTCGAGACACGCCTCGAGCCTCCCGCCGTCGACGTCGGCACGACGGCCTTCCTCGCGAAGAACCTCGCCGAGAAACTCTGCAGCCGGCTCGCCGGCGAGGGGCTTGCCTGCGGTCTTTTGAGGATCGAAGTCGAGACGTCGACGGGGAACCGGCTCGAGCGTCGCTGGGCGCACGACGGGACGTGGACGCCGGCGCTCGTCGCGGAACGGCTCCGCTGGCAGCTCGAAGCGTGGCTCGGCGGTGCTGGTTTTCCTGAGGACACCGACGACACGGGCGAGCGGACCGGAATCGCGCGGGTCCGACTCGTGCCGGTCGATGTCACGGCCGACAACGGCCGTCAACTCGAGCTGTGGGGACGTCCGCGCACCGACGACGATCGGGTCGCCCGGGTGTTCGCCCGGATCCAGGGGCTGCTCGGACCCGAGGCAGTCGTCCGACCCCGGCTCGTCGGCGGCCGGGGACCGGCCGAACGGGTCCGTTTCGCCCCGTTCGGCGATCCTTTTCCTGCCTGTTCCGACGACGTCGCGCAGCCGTGGCCCGGTCAGCTGCCCCGTCCGAATCCGACCGTGGTTCCCCACGAGCCGTATCCGGCGGAAGTGCTCGACGGCGACGGCCGCAAAGTCGGCGTGGACGGGCACGGCACACCGAGCGGGGTGCCGGCAGCCGTCGTCGTCGGGGGACTGCCGCCGTCCCCGGTCGTCGCGTGGGCCGGTCCCTGGCCGAGCGACGAGCAGTGGTGGGACGCGGCCGCGCACCGCCGACGCGCCCGGTTCCAGATCGTGACGGCGCGTGGGGACGCGTACCTCTGCGCGATCGATCGGGGTCGCTGGATTGTCGAGGGGAGTTACGACTGACGCCGAGTCGCCCGATCGTCGCCGAGCGACAAAGATCCCCCCAACGCACACGAAGGAAGGCGCGAGGAACAACGAAGCGTCCAGGGATCCGTATCCCGAATCCGCACAGCTCGCCTATGCCGATCTCGCCGAGCTCCGGAGGGCGCTCGACACCGGCGAGACGACGAGCGTCGAGCTGGCCGAGACACTCCTCGCGCGGATCGCCGCGATCGACTCCGCGGGGCCGCGGCTCCACGCGGTGCTCGCCGTCGGCGGGGCCGTCGTGAAGATCGCGCCGGACCGCGACACCGAACGCGTCTCGGGTGCGGAGGTGGGCCCCTGCACGGCATCCCGGTCCTCGTGAAGGACAACCTTGACACTGCGGGCCCGGCGTCGAACGCCGGCTCGTTCGCACTCGCCTCGGAGCCGCCGCGCCGCGACGCCCTCGTCGTCGGTGGCGTCATTCTCGGCAAGACCAACCTCTCGGAGTGGGCGAACTTCCGATCGGCGTGTTCCACATCGGGCTGGAGCGCCGTCGACGGCCCGACACGCAATCCTTTCGCGCTCGACCGGAGCCCGAGGGGATCGTCGTTGGGATCCGGTACCGCCGTTGTCGCGGGGCGAGCCTCAGCCCGTCAACGGTCGCCGGGCTCGTCGGCCTGAAGCCGACGGTCGGCCTCGTGAGCCGGACAGGAGTAGTGGCGATCGCCGCGAGCCAGGACGCGTCGGGACCGATGGCACGCTCCGTCGTTGATACGGTGACACTCCTCGGCGTGCTCGCCGTCGCGGACCCCGTCGATCCGGCGCAATCCCGTCGGCCGACCAGCCTGCCCGTCGACTGCTGCTCGTTCTGCCGGCCCGACGGCCTGCGCGGGGCGCGGATCGGCATCCCGTGGGTTGCCCCAAGCGAACGGGCGCGTTTCCTCTGCCCCGGTTACCACGGGGCGTCGAACGCGCTCTTCGCTGGCGCGGTCGCGGCGATGCTGATGCCGGGACGACGATCGTCGGCGCCGTCGGCGTCCCGGGCGCCGAAGAGGAGCGGGTTGACGACGACGAGCTCATCGTTTTCTGTCACGAGTTCCCTGACGGTCTCGACCGCTACCTGGCGGACCGCGCCAGGTCGACGGGCGAAGGACCGCGCTCGCTCGCCGAGGTGGTCGCCTTCAACACCGCGCACGCCGGTGCGGAGCTGACGTTGTTCGGCCAGGACCATCTGGAGCGGTCTGTCGCGACGGGGGGACTGGGCGACGAGGAGTATCGCGTTGCCCGGGCGCGGTGCGTGGAGTGCGCGATCGCGAGGAGCATCGACCACGCGCTCGACGCGCTCGCCGTCCTCACGACCGCCCCGGCGTGGTGCATCGACCACGTAAACGGTGACACGTTTCTCGGCGCGGGCTTCAGAATTGCCGCGGTGGCGAGCCACCCGTCGATCACGGTCCATCGGCGCGCTGCACGGACTTCCAGTTGGGTTGGCGTTTCTGGGCCGGGCCTGGAGTGAGGCCGTACTCTTCTGGCTGGCCGCCGGTCTCGAGGCGGCGCTCGGGTTGGCGCTCCGACCCGGCCTCGGTCCTGCGAGCGCACTCGTCGAGGGGGACGGACCGGCGCAGGGCATCCGGGCAGGTGGTGGCCTCTAGCGAATCGAACATATGTTCGATATCGTCAGGCGATCAGTTCGTTCAACCCGATCGTTCCCTGGTCCGAGCTCGAGCGTCGTCTCTCGGGACGGCGTAACGGCGCGACGCCGCTCCGTCACGCCGTCGCGGGGCATATCCGGGGACACGAGGCCGACCTCCCACAGGGGCGTCTCGAGCCCCTCCGGGGCGGGGTGCAGTACGCGGAACTGCACTGTCACTCCAACTTCAGCTTCCTCGATGGCGCCTCGAGTCCCGAGGAGCTCGCCGAGGCAGCGGCGGGCCTCGGCCTCGAGGCGCTCGCGCTCACCGACCACGACGGGTGCTACGGCGTTGTCCGTTTCGCCGCCGCCGCCCGGGAGCTCTCGCTGCCGACCGTCTTCGGTGCCGAGCTCTCGTTGCCGACCGGCAATCGACGCCAACCGGAGGCGCGGGCCGGGTCGATCGATCCCGAGGCCGCCCACGTCGTCGTGCTGGCGCGGGACCCCGAGGGATACGCCCGTTTGTCAACGGCGATCGCCCGGGCCCATCTCGTCGGGGGCGAGAAGGGCCGGCCAGCCTTCGGTCTCGAGCTTCTCGCCGAGGCCCATGCGGGTCACTGGTGCGTGCTCACCGGCTGCCGGCGTGGCGCCGTGCCCGCGGCCCTCTTGGCCGGGGGCCCGGCCGTGGCGGCGCGCGAACTCGCCCGCCTCGTCGAGGCGTTCGGCCGAGACAACGTCGTCGTGGAATTGTTCGACCACGGCACCCCGCTCGACGAGGCGCGCAATGACGCCCTCGCGACACTCGGTATCCGCGCCGGCCTCGGCGTCGTCGCCACGACGAACGCCCACTACGCGACGCCGTCCCGCTATGCGCTGGCGACGGCGCTCGCCGCGGTCCGGGCCCGGCGCAGTCTCGAGGAAGTGGACGGCTGGCTGCCGGCCTGGGCCGGGGCCGCGCTGCGTTCGGGGGCCGAGCAGGCGAGACGGTTCCGTCGCTATCCCGGGGCCGTCGAAGCCGCCGCCGAGCTCGGCCGGGTGTGCGCCTTCGATCTCCGTCTCATCGCCCCGGGCCTCCCGCCGTTCCTGGTGCCGAACGGCACCGACGAGGCGGGGTTTCTGCGTACCCTCGTCGAGGCGGGCGGTACCCGTCGCTACGGCCCCCGGGGCGCGGCGCGCGTCCCCGGGGCGTGGGAGGCGATCGACAGGGAGCTCGGCGTTATCGAGATGCTCGGCTTTCCCGGCTACTTCCTCGTTGTCTGGGACATCGTCGAGTTCTGCCGGCGGGCGAACATCTTCTGCCAGGGGAGGGGATCGGCGGCGAACTCGGCGGTCTGTTTCGCGCTCGGGATCACGAACGCTGACGCTGTCGGCCTGGGATTGCTATTTGAGCGGTTCCTCTCGCCTGCCCGCGACGGCCCACCCGACATCGACCTCGACATCGAGTCCGGCCGGCGCGACGAGGTCATCGCCTACGTCTACGACCGCTACGGGCGGGAACACGCCGCCCAGGTGGCGAACGTCGTCACCTACCGTCCCAGGTCCGCGATCCGCGACGCCGGGCGGGCGCTCGGCTATCCACCCGGCGCCATCGACACCTGGTCGCGAAGGGTCGGGTCGGCGTTCGTCGCGAGTCTCTCGCACTCCGCGCCGACTACCGCCCACCCGTCGGCCGTGGCCTCCGAGCTCGGGATCCCTCCGGAGGTGGTGCGTCTCGCGGCCGGGCTCGAGGGCTTCCCGCGGCATCTCGGCATCCACTCGGGGGGGATGGTGATCTGCGACCGCCCGGTGATTGCCGTCTGCCCGGTCGAGTGGGCCCGACGGGAGGGGCGTTCCGTGCTCCAGTGGGACAAGGAGGACTGCGCGGCCGTCGGGCTCGTGAAGTTCGACCTGTTGGGGCTCGGCATGCTCGAGGCGCTCCACCGCATGGTCGACCTCGTCGCCGTCCGGTTTGGCGAGGCGATCGAGCTCGCGACGATCCCCCAGGAGGACGCCGTCTACGACATGCTCGCCCGGGCGGACTCGATCGGGGTGTTCCAGGTCGAAAGCCGCGCCCAGATGGCGACGTTGCCGCGGCTGCGCCCGCGCGTCTTCTACGACCTCGTCGTCGAGGTCGCGCTGATCCGACCCGGACCGATCCAGGGCGGTTCGGTCCACCCCTACCTGCGCCGCCGCAACGGCGAGGAAGAGGTGCGCTACCTCCACCCCCTGCTGCGGGGTGCCCTCGAAAAGACGCTCGGCGTGCCGCTTTTCCAAGAACAGCTGATGCAGATCGCGATCGACGCCGCCGGGTTCAGCCCCGTCGAGGCGGACGAGCTCCGCCAGGCGATGGGCTCGAAGCGCTCGGTGGCGCGCATGGAGAGGTTGCGGGGGCGGCTCTACGAGGGCATGGCCGAACGCGGGATCACCGGAGAGGTCGCCGACACGATCTACGAACAGCTCGCCGCCTTCGCGAACTTCGGCTTTCCCGAGTCCCATTCGGTCTCGTTCGCCTATCTCGTCTACGCCTCGGCGTGGTTCAAGTACCACCACCCCGCTGCCTTTCTCGCCGCGCTGCTGAATTCCCAGCCGATGGGGTTCTGGTCGCCGGAGAGCCTCGTCGCCGACGCCCGGCGCCACGGGGTCACGACGCTCCGCCCCGACGTGAACGAAAGTGCCGCCGAGGCGAGCCTCGTCGACGATCCCCGGTGTCGGGGGGCGACGGCGGTGCGCCTCGGCCTCGGTTCGATCCGCGGAGTCGGCGCCGAACTCGCCGGCGAGCTCGCCGCCCGGGCGCCGTACACGAGCATCGACGACCTCGCGCGCCGGGTCGGGCCGACCCGTCCGCAGCTCGAGTCGCTGGCGACGGCGGGTGCCCTCGCGGCTCTCGGCCCGGTCGAGGGGTTCGACCGGGCTGGTGCCGTGACCTCACGCCGGGCCGCGTTGTGGGCCGCCGGCGCGCTCGCCCCGGGCCGTCCCGAGCGGCTGCCCGGCATGGTTCCCGGGGCGAGCGCGCCCGACCTGCCGGAGATGGGCGAGGTCGACGAGCTCGCCGCCGATCTCTGGGCGACGGGCGTGTCGACCGACAGCCACCCCCTCGCGCCGCTAAGGGAGTGGCTTGCCGCACGCGGCGTGCGCCCGGCAGCGGCGCTCGTCGAGACGGACCCGGGCAGGGTCCTCGTGGCGGGCATCGTCACCCACCGTCAGCGGCCGTCGACCGCGGGGGGGACGGTCTTTATCAACCTCGAGGACGAGACCGGGGTGGTCAACGTCATCTGCTCACCGGGGCTGTGGTCCCGTCACCGGGGCTCGGTCGCACAGGCGTCAGCGCTCATCGTCCGCGGCCGCCTCGAAGGCATCGGCGCGGCGCGCTCGGTCGTCGCCGAGCGTCTGGAGGCGCTCGAGCTGGCGATGGCGATCGGCCGCTCCCGGGACTTCCGCTGAACTTCGGCGACCGACGACCACCCTCAGCGCAGTCCGGAGATCCGCTCTCCCTTTCCGCGACCTCGGCGACTCGACCCGCCACTCCTCGTGCTGGTGCGGATGGGCCAGAACGCGCACACGGAAATGCTAGTCAGAACGTCATTGACCACAAATAGTGGCAAATGTGGATTTCATCTTGACCGAGAGTGGTCACGAGTGCCACACTGCGTGGTATGCAGAAGACGAGAGAGGCGGAGATCCTCCAGACGACCGAGACACTGAGCCAAACGGTCCAGATCGGTGAGTGGTTGATCGACGGGACGACACTCGGTGGGGACGGGACACCGATCGACGAAGTGCTCGCCCGTGGCGGGACCTTCTACGGACGCGAGGTCCTCAACGCCTGGCGTTTCCTGCCTCCGACGGGTTGGCGCCTCGTCTACGAGGACGAGATGAACCGCGTCTACGCCGCGCCAGAACCCGGCGCCGAGGGCGAATGGGCGGTCGCGCCGTTGAAGCTCGAATCGGGTGTCTGGCGTGCCGGCAGCGCCGGGCGCAACCTCCGGGCGATCACGGCCGGCACCTCGCCGACGAAGGACCTCGAGTTGGTGTGGCCGGCCGAGCAGGTCATCGTCCGGGGCCTGCCGCCGCAGCTCTACGCCAAAGTGAAGAACACGAGCAACGAGCTCTGGTCGGCCGACGGTGAGCGGCCGCTGGAGGTCATCGCCTGGCTGCTCGAGCTGCCGTCGAACCGGCGCCTGCTCGCCTCCCGCGACGACGAGTTGCCCCCGCCGCCGAACCGCGTCGGCAAGACGATCCTCGTGCCACCGGGCGCGGCGATCGAGGTTCCGGTCCGGCTGGCGACGATCGCCCCGGAGAGCTTGGTCCCCGGCACGTACGGGATCATCGGCCGCCTCGAGCGGCTCAGCCTGACCTCCACGACGGGAACGGTTGTCGTTATCGAGCGTTGACAGCGACGTGAGACCGACAGGAGCCCGGCTGCGAGCCGGGCTCTTTCGTGTCCGGGGTCTTGGTCAGTCGTCGAGCTTGAAGTCCCCTCCCGTCGTCGGGCCCGTGCTGCCCGTCGAGTCGGCGGGTGCCGACGCGGCCGCCGACGCGGCCTGGGCCGCCTCGTGCTCTTTTAGCGCCGCGACCAACCGGTCGATCTCCGCCGACGTGCCGGCGTCGGCCGTGCCGCTGCGCTCGGCGTAGACGGCGGCGCCGAGGTCGCGGAACATCGCGTCCTGCTCGCGCTTGGCCTTGGCCTCGTCGAGCTTGGCCTGTCCGGCCTTCGCCGCTTCCTGGGCCTTGTGCGCCGCCTGGGCCGCTCCGGCCTTCATCTTGTCAATGAATGGCATCGTTCCTCCTCGTCCCGAATCCCTCGATCGTCTAGAGCCTGTCGAGGAAGCCACCGCCGCTGCGCACGCCGCGCTTGTCGTCGGTGTTCCTCTCCTCGGTCTCCAAGTTGAAATGCAGCGTCGACTGCAGGATCACCGGTCCGCTCCCGGAGAGCGAGATCAGGCTCAGCCCCTGTCCGCCGAACGCCGCGGTCATGACGGTTTGCATGTTGAGGCCGCCAACGTAGTCGACGCCGTACTCGATGGTCTCGGCGAAGGCGACGAGCGCCCCGGCGTGCACCTGGATCTTGCCGCCGTAGTTGGCAGGGTCGATGTCGATGAGCGTGCCGCCGCCGACAAGGAGCAGGGTTCCCGAGCCCGTGAAGTGCTCGAGGATGTAGCCCTCACCGCTGCGCCGTCCGGAGCGGAACTTGGAAACCGAGATACCGAACTTGACGCTGTCCTCGGCGCAGACGAACGCCTCTTTCTCGGAGATCCAGCCGGTCGACCCGTCGAGTTCGATCACCCGCATCTGGCCCGGTAGCATCCCCGCGAACGCGACGAGTCCGGAGCCCCCTTCGGGGCGGAACCACTGGAAGGCAAGGCTCTGACCGCTGAGCACGCGCTTGCCGACGTCGGTCGCCGTCGACAGCGCCTGCTGGAGGAGGCCGCCCTTCTTCGCCGGGGCTCCGCCGGAGGCGTCCGAATCCGGTGGCGTGCTGAGCCGCGTCTCCATGGAGACGTTCGTCGTCTTCCAACGGAACTTGTTCGCGTTGGAGTAGATCGTCTGTCCCGGCTCGAGCTGGCAGGTGACCGACTGCGCGAGCTCTCCGGTGATCTTCATCTTGATCGTCACGACTGACCTCCCCAGAGCGAAAGGCACGCGGTCAAGGTTCCGACGGTAACGCGGTCGGCCCCGGCCGGGCGCGGCAACCCACTCGGGTCCACCGCGTCGCTGTCTAGCGCACCTCGCCCCACGCCCGCGGCGCCCCGGGCGAGGCCACGCCGGCCCGCGCCTCAACGGGGAGACGGGCGGCTCCCCGCCGGACGCCTGCCGCGCGCCGGCGTCGAGCTCGCCGGTCCGGGACCAAGGACGGGCTCTTTCGACGGCCCGACGGATGACCAGGGCTTTTCGGACCTAGTATCGGGTCGATGCCTCCTGAGGAGGTCGGTGTGAGACGTCGACGTCAATCCAGTGCCGAGCCCATCGTCTCTCCCGGGGAGCCGGAGACCGCGCCCGACGGCTCCGGCGGTCTCGATCCGGCGCTCACCGGACGGCTCGCGGAGATCGACCGCCGTGTCCAGCGGGTCGCCTCCGACCGGCCGGAAGGAAGCGACCTCAACACGGTGGCCTCCGCCATCCACGACCTCGTCGAGTGCATCCGGGAGCTGCACCGCTCGGGGTGATCGGCGGCTCGGCCGGCAAAAGGCACGCCAAGATGAGCCGCGGCCGCCAACCCTGTCTGGGCGGTGCGCGACACTCCGGGGCGGCGCGCCCATCCCGCCGTCAGGGGTCGGTCGCGCTCTCGTCGGGCGGAGCCCGTCGAGTGGCGGCCGCTTCGAGCAGGGCGATGACCTCGGCGTCGGAGGTCTGGGTGAAGTTGTCGTACCACTCACCGACCGAGCTGAACCCCGTCGGCGCCAGCAGGCAGACGAGCTCGTCGGCCGAGGCGGCGAGCTCGGCCAGCGACTCCGCGGGGGCGACGGGGACGGCGAGAACGACCTTTCGCGCCCCGGTGGCGCGGGCGACCTCGCAGGCGGCCCGCGTCGTCGCGCCCGTCGCCACGCCGTCGTCGACGACGATGACGCCGCGCCCGACGAGGGCGGCCCCCTCGCGCCCGGCGCGGAACAGCGCGGCACGACGGGCCACCTCGGCGGTTTCGCGCCGCTCGATCGCGGCGAGCTCGTCGTCGCCGATCCCCGTGGTGGCGGCCACGGCGGCGTTGAGGACCCGCACCCCGTTCTCGCCGACCGCGCCGAGCGCCAGTTCGGGTTGCCAGGGCGCGCCAAGCTTGCGCACGACGATCACGTCGAGCTCAAGGTCAAGGGCGACGGCGATCTCGAAAGCGACGGGGACGCCGCCCCGGGGCAGGCCGGCGACGACGGTGTCGGTCCCGCGGTAATCCTCGAGGCGGGCCGCGAGCTGCCGGCCCGCGGCGGAGCGGTCACCGAACCGCTCGCGCGACCGGGCCACGGGGAATCGCATCGCGCCGATTCTCGCCGATTACGCCCTGCGGCGCGGCTGCGCCTCGGCTGGCCGTCGCCTTTGCCTTCGACCGCCTTCCGGGGCGCAAGTCACGTTCGTCGGTTCGATCTCGACCGCCGTGCACAGGCTGTTGGCGAGGTAGCACTGCGGGGCGCGGCCCCGGCGAGGTGGCGGACGTGGTCCTCGTCGACGGGGCCGCCGACTCGATCCGCGGCCGGAGCACGATCCGCGTCAGGCGCACCGGGGGCACATCGGGCATCTCGCCCAGCGGCGTCGTCCTCGTGGCCGCCGGCGTCAACTCCCCTGGTCGCCACCTCGAGTAAGGACCGGAGCTTGCTGGACGACGCCGCCAGCACGACGAGCTGCTCCGGGTTCCAGGCCGACGCGTCGCCTCCGAAGGCCGGGTCCACCGGAACCGACAGTTCCGTCGGCGCATTCGTCGCCTCATGGCTGTGGTCGCAGGACGCAGCCGGCGCCGGTCGACCCGGACCACGAGAGTCGGACGGCGGAGGGTGGATGGCGCTCACGGGGAGATCTCCGCCCGGTGGCGGGGCCGTGTGACGCGCGCCGGGGAGAGCGGGCGCCCGGCGGATGTGCCCGTCCTGCTGGCGACCGTCACCGGTGTGTACTTTGTGCTGCTCATCCGGTGTGCCGCGACAGAATCGGCGGTGGCCGAGCGTGCACGAAAAGTCGTCGCTTTGTCGGTGGGTCCGCACAATGCCCCGTCCGAAAGGAACCTCGCGTGATCGCCGCGGGCCGTGGGTGGCACGTCGTGGCGGCGTCTGATGCTGAATTCAACAGGTCCCGCCTTGTTGGTCCGGATGGGTCCGCCTAGCGCGCTGGGCCTCCGTTCCGGAGGCCGTTTCGTGAGATCCGCGCCGCGCGAAGAGCCTTGATGGGCACGGGGCTCAGGCCTCTTGTCCCCGTGCCAGGAGCCAGCGAGCAGCGAGTATTCTCGGACGGATTCCGGGTCGGCGGGTCCGTCCTGACCGCTCGCCTGGGGGTGTAGCTCAGCTGGTAAAGCGCCAAGTTCGCAACGTGGAAGTCGGCGGTTCGAGCCCGCTTACCTCCACAACGCTGTCGAATCGACAATGTCTAGGCTGTTGAAGTCGTCGTTTTCCTGTCCGATCGCTCGGACGTCCTGAAGGCTTTGTTCCAACCGCCGCAGCCGTCTGTCAATCCTCGACGTGTGGCGTACACCCGGCAGTCGGGGCATCCACGGCGATGGTCGCGGGCGCGTATTGTCGGGCACACAGCGCAATCCCGAGCCGTCGCTCTGGGTCGTCGAGCAGCGGCGACTACTAACGCTGAAGGGCGTCCGCTAACGATTGTTCTGGGCGCGCGGGCCGCCGTTGTCAGCGCCGTCGTCGCCCTCCTTGTTCATGTTCTCCACCTGCGAACCGCCACTACCGTCAGCGCGAGCAGCACCGCCGCGATCGCGACGAACACACCGGCCTCGACCAACTGGAGCGGCCAGTAGTGGCTTCCCGGCTGTACCTCTGAGACAAAGTGCAACCGCAGCTTCGCGGCACAAGTTGCGAGGGGCTTTGTCTGGAAGCCTTGAGCGACTTCGCATCGGTTGATGGCGTTGGCATCGCTCTGCCAGGTGTGGCCTGGCGCGGGCGTGAGGCGTCCGAGAGGAACGAAACCCTGCTGTATGAGCCAGACGTCCACTGGAGCGATCAGCGCTTTCGTGGTGAACGTCGTCGCGACGAGGTGAACGCGCACGAAAGAACGCTCCAAGTAGCGGAAGCCCGCGAAGAGCGGGACGCCGATGGCGAACGCCCAACCCGTACGCTGGACGATTGCCCCAACGAGCGCGCCGAGAGCGAAAGCGAACAGCGCGTAGGCGACCGGGACGATGCCAGACACGTCGAAGTCAAACGAGAGCATCCGTGGTCGTTGCACTGCGCCGGTCCACCACTGGAGCACCGGCGTCAGAGCCGCCGCGATAGCAACGGTGACCAAAACGCCGACCAAGAGCTTTACGAGGAGCCAGCGCGTCCTGGTGATCGATTGTGTCCATCCGAGCCGGTTCGTTCGTAGGCCGTATTCTGCCGCAACGAGCGGCGTCCCGACGACGAGGCCGAGTAATCCCGGCAGCACGATGCTGACGACGACGCCGGCAGTCGAAAAGTCGCTCGCCGCGTAGTAGCGCTCCGCGGCGTCCATGCACGACGAAGACGTGCCGGGCTGGTTGCAGTGGAGCGCCGAGAACGCCAGCCACGCGGACTCCTGGCGCGCACCTGTGATAGCAAGCCATACCCCGACGGCAATGGCGAGAACGACAACGGTGCCATAGAGCGGACGTCCGAGTCGCCAGGTAGCCCAGATCACCGCTTGCTCCGCTCTGTGGTCGTGGCCGACTCTGGCGGCGGGCCACCTATTGCCTCATCGAGCTGCGGCTCTGCTGCCCGAAGGTAGGCGAGCACGATCTCTTCGAGCGTCGGTTCGAGCACCTGCCATGAGCGATCCTCGACCGGCTCCTCGAGGCGGACCAGTAGGTGCGTCTGTCGGGCAGCCCTCGCTGTCGAGACGAGCACCGCTCCTCTCGGCAGAGCGACCCAATCGCTTCCGCCAATGAGCAGCCGGTGGCTCGCTAGCACGTAGTCGAGATCGTCGGCAAGCGCGACCCGTGAGCCGGCAAGGAGGACCAGATAGTCGCAGATTGCCGCCAAGTCTCCGATGGCGTGCGAGGAGAACAAGACCGTGGCGCCTTCCTCGGCCACCGATTGCATGAGAATCTGCAACAGCTGCTCACGCGCGAGTGGGTCGAGCGCTGCGACGGGCTCATCCAAGAGCAGCACCTCTGGTCGCTTCGCCAAGCAGAGCGTCAGCGCGACCTGAGCCTGCTGGCCGACGGAGAGCTTCCCGACGCGGGAGTCGATCGGGATGCGCAGCGTTTCGAGGTAGTGGCGAGCCAGCTCACCGTCCCAGTGAGGATTGAGCCGCTCGCCGTAGTGGAGCATTTCCTGCACTTTGAACGAGCGATAGAGGGGGCGCTCCTGATCGAGGTAGGCGAGGCGCGGCACGACTTCGGCGCTCGAAGTAACAGGGTCGAGGCCGAGCACGTTCACGGTGCCCGTCGTCGGGCGGGTGATGCCTGCTGTCATCGTCAAGAGTGTGGACTTGCCCGAGCCGTTCGGACCGACGAGAGCGGCGATGCGTCCCATCGGGATGGAAAACGTGCAGTCGCGTAGCCCCCAGTTGCCGCGGCCGTAACGCTTGCCGAGGTTTTCGGTCTCGACGACGGCGGGATTGCTCATGAGAGCGCCGCGAACTCGTCACTTCCCGGCTCGAGGGCCGTCGCCACCAGCGCCAGCACGGACTCACCGTCGAGACCCGCCTCCGTGGCCTTTGCGAGCCAGCGACGCAGCTCGACAACCAACGACTCGAGCTGCTCGCGCTCTATCGCCTGGCGGGCGTCGGTAGCGACGAAGGTGCCGAGGCCCGGGCGACCTTCGACGAGACCGAGCTGCTCTAAGTCCCGGTAGGCGCGGTGAACCGTGTTCGGGTTGATCGGGATCTGTGCGACGACTTCCCGGACCGACGGCAGCTGGTCACCGGTATGTAGTCGGCCGAGGCTAATGGCGCGACGTACCTGGTCGACGAGTTGGCGAGAGGGAGCCAGGCCAGAGCGCGGATCGAGCCGAAACCGGATGATCGGGTTCATGTACCGGTGTTCTAATACAGCAGAACATACCGGTCAAGATGGACGGCCGTGACGGGTGTTTCGATTTTTTCGATTTCCTGGTATTCTCCCTCACATGCCCAAGTCGAATCAGGTCGCCCCGGTGCTTTCACCGGACAAGGAGGAGAGCCTCGTCTTTCCTCCCACGAACCTCGACGTCGTGTTTGAGCTCGCCCGTTTTCTCGAGCAGCACAGGACGCCGGCACGACTCATTGGCCCGGATGGGCGCGAAGCGGCCCTTCCTGACGAGGTCTATCGCGTCCTTTGCCAAGTAGCAGAGGAGATGCGCGGAGGGAATGCCATTCTCGTTGCGCCGAAAAGCTTGCTACTCACTACCCAGGAGGCGGCCGACTTCCTCGGCATCAGTCGGCCGACGTTCGTGAAACTCCTCGAAAAGGGCGAGATCCCTTACCAACAACCGAATCGGCACCGCCGCGTGCAGCTCAAGGATCTCGTCGACTACCAAGCTCGTCGGCGAGCCGAGCGACGCGCAGCTCTGAACCAGATGACCGAGGAGGCGAGCGAACTCGGCCTGCATGATGAACGCGCCGACGCGTACACAGAAGCGCTCAGAAAAGTTCGGTCGCGCCGCGCGAATCGCTGAGTCGCGCTGACCGTGTCTCGATACTCGGCGGTCCTCGATACGTCTGTCCTCGTGCCGATCGCGCTCGCGGACACGTTGCTGAGGCTCGCCGAGCGGGAGCTTTATCGACCGCTCTGGTCCGACGAAATCCTGGCGGAGCTCGAAGAGGCGATCGTCGAGGTTCATCCCGACATCGACACCCAGGCCGTGCAACGGCGGATCGGATCGATGCGTTTGACATTCGAGGACGCCTGCATCGTTGGGTGGGAGTCGATCTCGGTCACGGGACCGCTTCCGGATCCGGGTGACGCACACGTGATCGCCGCTGCCATTCGCGGTCGAGCTGACGCGATTGTGACAGCGAACACTCGCCACTTCCCGCCTGAGGCGTTGAAAGGCTTCGACATTGTGGCGATCACACCGGATGACTTCCTTCTCGACCAACTCGACCTCGCTCCAAGGATCGTGGTCGGCGCGATTCAGGAGCTCGCGGCGCATACTTCGAACCCTCCACTAGAGGTGATCGACGTCCTGGTCCGCCTCGAACGGAGCGGAGCACCGAGCTTTGCTGACGAGGTGCGGCGGCTGATCTGACGAAGCAAGCAGGACCGGTGGATCCAATGCCGCGGTGCAGACGTTCTCGGTGCGCTTGACGGTACAGACGTTCCGCGTCCCGAACCATCGTTACACAAAACCGGTTGAGCCTTTCGGGGCTTTTTCGAACCCGAGCAGGAAGGAGCGATCTGTACACTCTTGCGAAATGCGACCCCTTCGGTACTCCATCAACGTCACATTGGACGGATGCTGCGATCATCGTGCAATCCCGCCGGACGAGGACTTGCATCGTCACGCGGTCGAGAACCTCAACCAGGCCGATGCCCTTCTCTTTGGCCGGGTGACTTACGAAATGATGGAATCAGCGTGGCGGTCGCTGGCGCCGACGGGAGCGAGACCTGATTGGATAGAACTGTTCGCCCAGACGATCAACGCGGCAAAGAAGTATGTCGTGTCGAGCACCCTGGAGCAGGTCGATTGGAACGCGGAACTCGTGCGCTGCGATCTGGGCAAGGCCGTTCAGCAACTCAAGCGAGAGTCGGGCATGGGACTGTTTGTGGGAGGTGTGAGGCTCCCACTGGCGTTGACGGAGTTGGGATTGATCGATGAGTACGAGTTCGTGGTGCATCCCAGGCTTGCCGGCCACGGGCCGACGTTGTTCGCGGGGCTATCGAAGCATGTCGACTTAAAGCTCGTAAGCCGGCTGGAGTTCGGCTCGGGAGCGGTGGCGATGCGGTACGAGCCGAGGAGGTAGCCATCGGGCTTGCTAGCCCGAAATCGCAGGCGACGGCCTCGCCGACCTCTTCGGCGCGAAGCCGACGTTGGAGCCGTCCTGACTCCCCGATCCCGTCGTCCGGATCCTTCGCGCCAGTCGTGCCGAGGAGCTGCCTCAGGCGTTCCACCTGCTCATAGGCTGTCCAGGGGGGTTGAAACAAGGTCTCCTTGCCCCCACGAATCCGGCGGAGTTGGTTCTGGTCTATAGACAGGTGAACCCTCCATCGAGCCGCAAGACGCCTCGGGTCGCGCCCCCGCGATGCGGGCTCAGAGGTTCACACGGACATTTGCTCGGCGATGCCCGAGTCGTTCGCGACGGCTCCCTTCGGAACGGTCTCGTCGATGGCGGCGAGATCCTCCGAGGTGAGCTCGATCGACGGCTTTGACGTTCTGTTCCAGGTAAGTGCGTCGTTTTGTCCCGGGAATGGGCACGACATCGTTGCCTTGGGCAAGCACCCAGGCGAGCGCTAGCGGGGGCCACCCCCTTTGCTTCGGACGGCACCGCGATCCTTGTGACGAGCGCCAAGTTTGCGGTGAAGTTCTCCCCCTGAAAGCGCGGGTCGTGGCGTCGGAAGTCATCCCCGCCGAATTGGCCCGGATCGGTGAACTGCCCAGAGGTGAAGCCTCTCACCAGCGGGCGGTAGGCGACCAGCCCTCTGATGAATGCGGCGTGGGCAGCGCGCGACACGCGTGCCGATCGTGCCGCCGACCTGGTGGGCGACGCCGAGCGCCGAACCGAGCGTGCCATGGGCGGCTTGCGCGAGCACGTGCGCCAGGTGGTGGGGACGAGGGCGGCGGTAAAGCGGTCCGGGTAGCGGCTGGAAAGGAGGCTGCCGATCAGGGCCACGCCGAGGGCGCCGGCGACTTGGAAAAAGGTGCCGTTTGTCGCTCCACCCACCCCGGTGTGCTCTGTGGGGAAAGAGCCCATCACCGCCCGGCGGGCCGGCGATCCGAACTTGTACGCTCGGAACCCGGCACTGGGACGTGGGAGAGACGATGGCCGCACTCGAGCTGTCGACGGTCGCGTTGGAGATCCCGGACGAGCTCAACGTGATCGTCGGCCAATCGCATTTCATCAAGACGGTCGAGGACCTCCACGAGGTCCTCGTCGGCACGGGCCCGCACCTGCGATTCGGCGTCGCCTTCTGCGAGGCCTCCGGCAAGCGGCTCGTGCGCACCTCGGGCAACGACGACGAACTTGTTTCCTTGGCGGCCCGTAGCGCCAGGGTGATCGGCGCCGGGCACTGTTTCGTCGTGTACCTGCGCGACGGTTACCCGGTGAACGTGCTGAACCAGTTGAAACAGGTCGCCGAGGTCTGCTCGATCTTCTGCGCGACGGCGAACCCCGTCGAGGTGATCGTCGCCGAGACCGGGCTCGGGCGGGGGATCCTCGGCGTCGTGGACGGGGCCACCCCCCTCGGGGTCGAGACCGAAGAGGACGTCGTCGACCGGATGGGCCTGCTGCGGGCGATCGGCTACAAGTTGGGCCCGTCCTGACTGTCCTGGCCCGGGGGTCGGCTACAGGGCGCCCGCAATTCGCCTGCCGGAGGGCAAACCGGGACGGCGCCCGATCAGGCGCGATCTCCCAGGCGCTGACCGATCACTGCTGGGAAGTCGGGGAAGTAGTCGGCGATCTGGTCGAGGCTGAAGCGCCGCAGGATCGAGGTCGCAGGTTCGTGTGCGAGGAGGAAGGCGAACGAGGCCCGGATGAGCTCTTCGGTGGCAACGTCGGCGCAGCCGAGGGTGGCCGGGTAGCCGTCGGGCACGGTGACGAAGTGGGTCGTGGCGCAACCGCGGCCCGCCACCTCGACCCGGAACGTGCCGTCGGGCTGCGCGACGACAGCGATCTCGGCCACAGAGGCGATGCTAGTGGCGACCTCGCGCCGTTTGAGCGGAGGCCCGAGCGGCGCCGCGCCGGACGGGGACTTCGTCACGGTCAGACCGGTCGGAAATCACGAACGGCGCCAGGAAGGAGGGGCGAGGATTGGCGGCGGCTCGCACCGGGGGGCCCGGGCCCTGCCGGCTGAGGACGGTCTTTGGCGAGGGCGTTGAACCGCTCGACGTCTTCGGGCCATCTGAGGTCCGGAGTGGGAGCGCGCGGTTCGAGCTACGCCTTGTGGAGCCGGAGATCGGTCCGGTACGAAGCGCACAGGGCCCGCAGGGGGTGACCGACTCCGCCGACCGTGTCGCGCCCGTGCCGGAGATCGTGCTCGTTCCGGGCGGCATCGACACTCGCCGGTTGGTCGAGGAAAGTCCTTCCGTGCCTGGCTGCGTCGGTAGCGCTTGTCCGTGGCGGACGTCGCGTCGGTGTGCACGGGTTCGGGCTTGCTTGCCATAGCCGGGCCCCTGGACGGTTACTGGGCCTTTTCCAGCGGGCACGCCTTTTCCTGAGCTCGGTGCGAAAGCGACCGGGTCGAGTGGGTGTCCGAGGCCCACGGGGTCAAAGCCCGCGACCGGTGGACCTCCTCGGGGGTGGCTGCGGGCAGGGAAACGGTCCTCGACCTCTCGCGCACCTGCACGGCGAACCTCGCGCGGCGGACGCGGCCGACGAAATCGAACTCGACCGGCACCGTGACGCGAGCCGGGCTGCCTTCACAGTGCGCAACGGTCCCGACAGGGCTGATCCGTTCTCGCCCCGTCCGTCCGGCGATTCCCTGTGTCGGGACGAAAGGGAAGGTGCCGGGATGGGGGACGCCGGATGGGGCGGCCGCGGCGCACGCCGCATCAGAGGCTGCGGCCGATCAATTCGGCAACCCCGCTCACCGCCGCGACGTTCGGGCGCTTCTCGGGCACGGGGCGGCCTCCTGAGATCCAGACTGCCGACATCCCGGCATCGAGGGCGCCGACGACGTCGCGCTCCCAGCTGTCGCCGACCATGACCGCCGACTCGGCGCGGGCGCCCAACTGGGAGAGCGCGAGGGCGAAGACGTCGGGGTCCGGCTTGCCGATTCCCACCTCGCCGGAGATGACCACGGCCTCGAAGAACGGAGCGAGCCCCGATCCCTCGAGCTTCAACCGCTGGATGTCCGCCGGTCCGTTCGTGACCAGTCCCAACCGGCAACGTCCTTGCAGGGAACGGACGAGCTCTGCGGCCCCCTCGACGAGCGGGTGCCCGCCCCGCTGGTATTCCACGTAGGCGTCGGACAGGGCCGCGGCCAGCGCCGGATCGTCGAGGCCGAGCTCGGCGAGGGCGGCACGCCAGGCTTCCAGCCGGTAGACGGGAGCCCAGTCACGGACGTCGTCGAGGATCGAGGGGCTTCCTTCGAACGTGGCCCAGAGCGCTTCCCAGGACGCGATCCCGAGCCGGTGGCAAAGCGCGTAGTCCGGCCCCGCCCGCCAGATCCGGCGGGCCGTCGTCAAAATGACCTCTTGGACGCGTCCAGGTTCCCGGCCCTTCACCAACTCGGCGGCCCGGCGCATCGACGACAGGGCCACCGCCTCCTCGACGATCAGGGTGTCGTCGAGATCGAAGATGACCGCGGCGGAGGACACGTGCGAAAACATACAGGCCACGTCCTGCGGGTCCCCGGTCTCGCCGGCCTCCACCCACCTCGCGCGCGGCCGCAGAAGCGAATGTCTTGACAAGGAGCAGGGAATGAGGCGTTGAGGGGCGCGCCGGATCTTTTCCGCCAGGGGCCGGCCTCAGCGGCTCTCAGCTCAACGGAAGCGTGATCTGTTGCGGCGCTCTCGTCGTTCTCGGAGGATGGCGAGGATTCGCCGGAAGATGAAACCCATGGGTGCAACCTAGCGCGCGACGCCGAGGCTTCGGTTTCCGACGCGGAACCTCGTGCTCGTTGGTCCTATCTGGCGCGTCCAGGGCGGATTCCCGCCGGAGGAGGCCGCGATCGGGTCAGCGGCCAACCGTCGCGAAGCCCCTAGGGATGGGGTGGATCTTCACCCACGTCGAGACCGACGATCCGTGGTCGTGGTCCCATGACGACGTCGAGGAAGGGACTAGAAGACGGCGGAGGAGGGGGAAGCCGGTCAACCGCTTCCTCGGCCGCGAGCAACTCGGGGTTGTCTTCCAGTTCCGCGAGCGACACGTCGTCCGTCGCGTCGTCGTCGCCGGCGGGCCGTTGACGTCGCCAGATGCGCACGTCCGGAGGATAGCGCCGAGCCTCGTCGGGGCCGCCTCGCCCGGTCCGCCGGGCCCAGGCGGGTGAACGGCCCGTTCTCGTTCCGGGTGGCGGGCGTCACAGGGTCCGGGAGGCGACTCCGGTCGGTACGCTCGTGGCGTGCTCACCCGCCGCGTTCTCGCGGTGACTCCGGCGCCGGTCGCTCTGGTCGCCTGCCTTCTACCCTGGGCAACTTCAGGAACGACCGTGCGATCGGCCTTTGCGCTCGCGCACGCCCTGGAGAGCTCCGGGGCGCTCTCGGCCCGCTGGGAACAGGCTGGCGTCGACGTCGGGTACGCGCTCCCGGCCCTCGTCGGGTGCTGTCTCGCGGCGGCGGTGCTCGGGTACCTCCGCCTCTCGTTGTATCTGGGCGGCGTCGCCGGCGCCGCGGTCGTCACCGCGTCGATCGCCGCGATCGTAGAACTCGGCGCGAGCGTGGACGCTGGTCCCTGGTTTGGGGTGTTCGGGTCCGCGGCCGCGCTCACTGTCGCGGTCGCGGCGACTTTCCGCTAGTTTGCGGCTCATGTCAAACGAGATCGAACCGGCGGAGATGGCCGGGAACTCCAATGAGACGCCGCCGGCATCGGGGCGTGAGCGAACGCGGCGCGGCCGCAGGATCGTCGTTGTCGTCGTCGCGGTCTGCCTCGCCGGGGGCGGCGTGGGAGCGGCGATCGCCGAGTCGGGAAGTTCGAGTGGCCCCTCGACGCCGGCCGGGGCAGTGGAAACCCTGCTCGACGCCGCCGACCACAGCGACCTTCTCGGCGCGATCGACGCCATCGCGCCCGGCGAGAGGGCCGCGATCGAGCCCGGCTTCGTCGGTCTCGTGAGTCAGCTCGAACGGTTGGACGTGCTGTCGGCGACGACGAATCTCAACGACGTCGGCGGATTGACCCTGCAGTTCCAGGGCATCAAGACGAAGACGACGATGCTCAGCTCCAGCGTCGCGGCCGTCGCCATCACAGGCGGTTCCGTGACGAGATCGCTCGACGCGCGAAAACTGCCGATCGGATCGTTCGTGGAAGGGCTCATCCAGGGCCTGCTTCCCAGCCGGGTCGAAACATCGACGGGACCGGTCGCGACCGGTCCCGAGGCGATCGTGACCGAAAAGGTCGGGGGGACCTGGTACGTGAGCCTGGGCTACACGATCGCCTACGACGCCCTCCGCGCGGCGGGTCGCCCGGCAGTCCCACCGGCGGCCGCCGAGGCGGTGCGCGCCACCGGCAGCAGCACTCCCGAAGGCGCGGTGGGCGTGCTCCTGACGGACGCGGTGGCGCTCGATCTGCCCGGACTTCTCGGTGATCTCCCGCCGGGAGAGATGGGGGCCTTGCAAAGCTACTCGCCGCTCTTTTTGGGCAAGGCGGAGGCGGCACTGGCGAAGGTCCGCTCCCGAGTGACCACCAAGGTCACGGGCTTCACGGTGTCGAGCTCGGCGGTCACCGGCGGCACGCTCGTCAAAGTTGGCGATCTCGGTCTCTCGGTCCGGTACGAGGGCATCACCATCAACTACAAAGGTGGCTGCCTGACGTACAGCTACCTTGGTCGCTCGGTCCGGAGGTGCGCGAAGCACGCCGTGTCGTCGGCGGAGGTCCGCAAGATCATCGAGGCGTTCCCGCCGTCGCTGCGCGGGCTGGTGACGAGCCTCGCGAAGAACCCGCCGGCGATCGGATTCGTCACCGTGCAGGAGGGCGGCCGGTGGTTCGTGAGCCCGGTGGCGACGTTGCTCGACGACGTCGACGCGAGCCTGGCGATCCTGCGTCCACAGGATCTCGTGGCGATCGCCGCGTTGGCCGAGAACCGCCAAGAGGCGGAGGCTCTCGCCCGTTCGCTCGAAAAGCTCCTCTTCGGATCCGTGCTGGGGCCGGTGACGGCGACCTCGACTGCGATCGTGTTGCCGGCCACGGCCGCGACGCCCTGAGAGCGCCACCAGGCGGGACCGACGCGCGGCCCGCGTGAACCGCCCCGACGGCCTGGCAGTGTCTCGAAGGTGACCTGTCGGAACTGGACAAGTCGTTGCTTGTGGGGCGATCAGTTGCGACAGGCCGGAAGGGCGAGGATGAGACATGCTCGGCATGTCTCGGTTCGGAGAAGTTCGCGTTCGCCTCGCCCGAAAGAACCTTGGTCGCCGCGACGCTAACGAGCGGACATCTGACTTGCCTGTGGCGGCGCCGATTCTGGCCACACGACGACACCGGGGCGGGTTTTGTCGTCGAGACACAGCTTCTCCCGCGCTGGGGGACCCGTCGGGTCGGCGGCGGCCGTTTTTGGTGCTAGACGGAACTCGAGCCACCGATCGGAGCGGCGTCGGACTGCCGCTTTTTCCAATCTCGGGGCGTATCTTCAGCCGAATCCGGTCGAGGGGCCGAAGATGAGCATCGGGCGCGGCGAAAGGGGGACGCCGCGGTCCGGGTGGGCGTTCCGATGGACGCACAAAGGTCAAGGTCGAGGAACCACGTCGGCGAGCGGCAGCAGGGGCACTCGTCATTGCCGTCTTCGCCGGTTTTGTGCCAGTCAGGCCCGCCGTGGCGGCTTCGACTGAGGTGGCGCACGGCGAGGTCGAAGGCGCATCGGCGTAGATTTCCCGACGAACGACCGGTGCGGGACCGGTGTCGTTTCCGCCTTCGCTCTCGGGTCGCTCACCGCGCGGCGCGGGATCCAGCCCGCCTACACGGTCGACATCCTGTATCGCCGGCTTACCGGATCGCCAGAGCGCGCGGCTGCGCGGATCAATGCCCGGATCGTCGCCTTCGTGGGCCGCCCGGCGCCGAGATTCGAGCACGAGTCGATGGCCAGCTGGGGCTTTCCCCGTCCGCTGCTTACGGTCCTCGACGTTGGTCGGCTCGGTGACCACGGATATTGAGAGCCGACTGGTTTTCGCCGTGAGCTTGGCCGAGCGACTCGCCAGCTTCTACCATGGCTGGCGGTTCCGGAGCCCTTCGATGACCGGTTTTCCTGCTTACGGCGACCGGACGGAGTGGTGACAGACGAAGAGCCGGCCGGTCCGCCCGCCGTTTGACTCTGTGCGACCCAGCCGCCAAGACTCACGACAGGGTCCGGGCTCGCGGTGCCCGGCGGCGATGGCAGAGACGGGACAGCTCCAGGGGGGGTTGACCAGCGATGAGATTTCGGTCCGGTCTCACGCCCGGCGGTCCGACCCGGCCGTGCGAGGTTGGCTCCGTCCGGGAAGCCCAGCGAGCTCGATGCGGGCTGCGGGCACCCTCGCGAAGAGCTGGGGTCGCCGACCTGTCTTCGGGAAGCGGCGCAAGTACGTTGGATTGGCCCACGCCGATCACGGCCCGGGCCGCCGGTCAGAGCTTTTGAGATAGGAGACGACCATGCGTGTCCGACTCGTCGAGCCCCGGCCGGCCGGCCACAACGTCTACGACCTCGCGCTCCTGCCCCGTCTCGGGTTGCCGCTCATGGGGAAGATGCTCACCGACGCCGGCCACGACGTGCGCGTCTACTGCGAGATGCTCTCTCCCGTCGACCTCGAAGACTGCCTGCACGCCGATCTCGTCGGCATCTCGTCGACCACGGCCACGTCGCTGAACGCCTACCGCCTCGCCGACCTCCTCACCGACGCGGGCGTGCCGGTCGTGTTCGGGGGTCCGCACGTGACCTTCCAGGCCGACGAGGCGCTCGGCCACGCGCCGTTCGTCGTGCGCGGCGAGGGCGAGGCGACGATGCTGGAACTCGTCACGGCACTGGACCGGGGAACGCCGCTCCAGTCCGTTCTCGGCCTGTCGCACCTGTCTGACGGCGGCGAGCCGCTCCACAACCCGGCCCGCCCCCGCTGCAGCCAGCAGGACTTCGAACGCCTGCCGATCCCAGACTTGACCCTCATCGAGGGGCACGGGCGGATGAAGACGAAGCCGCTCATGACGCAGTGGGGCTGCCCGTTCGACTGCGAGTTCTGCGGGGTCACCGCGATGTTCTCCCGGGCGGTTCGTCATCGGCGCGTCGACCAGGTGATCGCGGAGCTCGCCGGCCTCCGGGCGGAGCAGGTCTTCTTCCATGACGACAACTTCGTCGTGAACAAGGCCCGGTCTGCCGGGTTGCTCAACGCCATGCTCGACACCGGAAACACTCCCCGGTGGTTCGCCCAGGTTCGTTCGGAAACCGCCCTCCGTTCGCTCGCCCATCAAGAGGTGGACGACGAATTCCTCAGCCTGATGCGTCGGGCCGGTTGTCAGATGGTGATGATCGGCATCGAGGCGATCACCGACGAGGGGCTTGCTGAGATCGGCAAGCGCCAGCGGGTCTCGATGATCGAGCAGGCGGTGCGCGCCTTCCACGACCACCACATCGCGGTCCACGGGATGTTCGTCGCCGGCCTCGACACCGATACCGCCGGGAGCGCCGAAGCGATCGCCGCCTTCGCCCGTCGGCTGCACATCGACACGTTCCAGCTGATGGTCGAGACCCCCCTACCCGGGACGAGGCTGTGGGACCGCATCTCCGAAGAGAACCGGTTGTTGAGCGATGATTGGTCGCTGTTCGACGGGCACCACGTCGTCATGCAGCCCGCACAGATGACGCCCCTCGAGCTCCAGCTCGGCGTCTTGAAGGCGATGCGCCGCTTCTACTCCTGGCCGACGATCCTTCGCGGCGGGATCGCCGGTGTGTTGCGCCATCTCCCGTCGTTCACCGTCGCGGCAAGGCCCGCTTTCATCCGCCGTCTCCCGACGCTCGCCCGGGTCGCCTGGGCACAGCGCTGGGAGGACGTGGCACCGACTTTGCGCGCGGCCCTTTCCGAGAAGATGCGGGCCCGGGTGAGCTCGGCGATGTGGCTGCCGGCGCTGCGCTTCTACGCCCGCCGCCAGATCGCCGCCTGGTCCGCCGAGGAGCGCTCCCGGGCGTATCTCGCCCGCCTCGCCTCGGGGACGTGACCGTCGCCGCCTCGGCGGTTCGGCGGTGCAGCTCGCGCGCGCAGGCGGTGCGGAACGCGTCGACGGAAGGGGGCGCGGGCAGGCCGTGAGCGGTCGCGAGCCGGTCGTCGTCATGGCGAAGCCCGTCGGGCCGGTGTGCAACTTCGACTGCGGCTACTGCTACTACCTCGGCAAGACGAACCTCTTTCCGCCGGGTGAGCGGTACCGGATGGGTCACGACGTGCTCGAGGCCTACGTGCGGGCCTTCATCGCCGCGAGCCCCGGCCCGGTCGTCAACTTCGTCTGGCACGGCGGGGAACCGACGCTCGCCGGGACGTCGTTCTACGCCGCCGCGCTGGCGCTCCAGGAGAAGTACCTGCCGGAGGGTTGGAGCTGCGCGAACAACCTCCAGACGAACGGCAGTCTCCTCGACGACGCCTGGTGCGCCTTCCTCGCCGAGCACCGGTTCAGCGTCGGGATCAGCATCGACGGTCCCGCCTTCCTCCACGACGCCGGCCGACCGGACCGGCGCGGTCGCCCGACCCATGACCGGGTGATGCGGGGCCTGCGCAACCTGCGCGCCCGCGGGATCGAGCCCGACGTGCTCTGCACCCTCAATGCCAACAACGCCCCTCATCCGATCGAGGTCTACCGGTTCTTTCTCGCCGAGCGCGTCCGCTGGCTGCAGTTCCTGCCGGTCGTGAGTCGGGACGCCGCGGGAAACGTCTCGCCCTGGTCCGTTTCCCCCGAGGCGATGGGGGAGTTCCTGTGCACGATCTTCGACGAATGGGTCCGCCACGACGTGGGTCGCATCGGCGTGCAGAACTTCCTCGAAAGCCTCCTCGTCGCGACCGGCGAGTCCGCCAACCTCTGCATCGTCGCCGAGACCTGTGGACGAGTCCTCGCCGTCGAGCACGACGGGGGTGTCTATGCCTGCGATCACTTCGTCGACCCCGCCCACCGCCTCGGCGACGTGACAGCCGACGGGATCGGCGCGCTCGTCGAGGGTCCCGCCCAGCGGGCCTTCGGCGACGCCAAGCGCGACTTCCTGCCGGCGTGCTGCCGGACGTGTCCGGTCCGCGTCTACTGCAACGGGGGCTGCCCGAAGGACCGATTCGTCGCCGCACCGGACGGCGAGACGGGACTCAACTACCTGTGCCCGGGATACCAACGATTCTTCGGCCACGTTCAGCCCTACCTCGAACGCATGGCCGGCCACGCCCGAGCCGGACGGTCCCCGGCGGTGATCATGGGGGAGCTCGAGGCCGTCGAGCACGACGAGCGGCAGTTGTGGCGCGACACCGCGCGCAACGACCCCTGCCCGTGCGGAAGCGGCGCCAAGTACAAGCACTGCTGTCTGGCGAAGCGGCGGGGCTGATCCGCCCAGCGCGGCCGGAGCGATGGTCCGCCGGACGGGCTCCGACCCCGGCTTCGTGGTCGGCCCGTCCAAGGCGCGCCGGCCGTCCCGCTAGCATCGACGCTCCGATGCCGGGATCTGTCGCCTTCATCTGTGCGATGCCCCTCGAGCTCGCCCCGTTGCGGCGCAGACTCTCGCTCCGAAGGACCCGCCTCGGACCACTCGTCGTCTACTCCGGAGCGCTCGCCGGCCGACCGGTGGTGGCGATTTCCACGGGCATGGGCGCCGAGCTTGCCACGAAAGGCCTGGAACGACTCCTCGAGGCGGTCGAGGTCGCCCGCGTCGTCGTCGTCGGCATCACCGGCGCCCTGGCGGCCGAGACGCCGATCGGCGCACTCGTCCAGCCAGAAGTGGTCGTCGACGCCGCCAGCGGAGCCGAATACCAACCGGACCGGCTCGGCGACGCCGAGCCGAGCGGCAAGATGTGGACGACGCACGAGCTCATCACGGATCTCGCCGTCATCGCCCGGTTGCGCACCGAAGGCGTCGTCTCGTTGGACATGGAGACGGCGGCGATCGCCGCAACCTGTGCGCGACGCCGCATCCCGTGGTCGGTGTTTCGCGCGATCAGCGACCGGGCGAGCGACGCCAGTCTCGATGACGAGGTGTTCGGGTTGATCAACCCCGACGGCTCGTACCGACCCGGGGCGATCGCAACGTACTTCGTGCGGCATCCGGGCCGTGTTCCGGCCGTCGTCCGCGTGTCCCGGGACGCGAAGCTCGCGGCCGAGCGAGCCGCCGCGGCCGCCGTCGGGGCGCTGGCGCACGCGCCGCCAGCCGGAGCGGCTCCGTCCGAAACCTGAGGGGGGAGCCGGCCGCGACGGTTGCCTCTCGGCGTGAGCCGCCAGGCGACGCTCGTCTGGCGAGACCCGAAGAATTCGTTGGGGGGGTTCGCGGCCGGATGGTTGAGAACTGCCCGAACGGTGGCGCGCGCCGGTCAGGCGGGCGGCGGCGCCCCGGCGGGTTCGGGCCGTTCGGGGGCCTCACGTCGCGGTCCGGTTCTTCTCGTCCGATGCGCGCCGCGCTGTGCCGGGCGGGGCCCTCGGGCCCGGAGGCGCAGTTGCAGGATCCGTGCCGCGCCCGCAAGCACGACGAACAGACCGCCGATGACCGCGGCGAAAAGAAGCGCCACTCCCTGGGGAAGATGGCCGTGCAGCCCGAAGAAGGCGACGCGGGCGGTCTGGCCGTTCTCGAGGATGAAGACGAGAAGGACGAGCAGGACGACCAGTCCCACGACGACCGAGGCCCAGTAGCCGCTGGTCCGGGTGTGGGAAGCCGGCGAAGGCTGCGCCGTGGTGGGTTGGACTTGTGGCTCGCTCGGCGCCGCTTGCGACGACGACTCGTTCGGCTCGCCCTGTCCGGCCGGGTTCCCGGTGTCAGTCATATCGTGCCGCCGAGTGTAGGCGCGATCGCTTTTCCGTCCCGGGGCCAATTCCGACTCAAGCTGTGGCGTCTCCCGAGGAACAGTCGCCCTCGTTGCCGCCGAGCGACGCGCTGATCCGGGCGAGCAGCGTCGGGACCCCGTCACTCGCCCGTTCGAGCATCGCCGAGAACCGTTTCCGGTCGTCGCCGAGTCCGCCGCCGAACTCCTCCGGCGGTTCCGGTTTCCGGTCCCGCCGAAGATGGCTCTCGGCGCGGCTACTCGCCTCGATTCCCCGCCGACTGGATGCCGTTTGGCGGGGACGAGCGGGGAGCTCGTGACGACAGATGGTTGGCCACGAAGCAAGCGCGCAAACTTGCCGTGGCGCCCGGGTGCTGCCGGATCTCAGTGGCGGTGGGCGTTCCCAACGCTATTCAGCCACTCAACCTTCGACGGTTGGGGCGCTTCGGCCTGGGCGAATGCCGGGCCGAGCTGGGCGCGCACGAACTCTTCCTGATCGGCCCGGGATGCCCACACCTCGACGACGACCAATTTGTCGCCGGCTTCCCCGGCGGTGTGGCTGAGCATGCCCTTCGGCCAGTGCTCCCAATCGGATGTGCCGTCGAAGCCGAGGATGTGGTTCACCTTGTTGTAGATGTCGACCGCGTTCGGTGCGGAGAATTCGAGAACGATGACGTCGGCCACCGGGCCCCCTTGGTCGTTGTTCGGGTTGGAAACCTGCAATCGGGATGACCCTAACGGCGGCGGAGCATCGTCCGGTCGGCGGGGACAGACCAGCCAAGAACTGGGCATATGTGGCCGAAAGGTCGGGAATCGCAGGCGGGAACCAGGATGCGCGTCCGAGGCACCGCGTTTCGCCGCGGTCCTTCGCCGCTCCTAGACTCCACGAGCGTGACGGACGAGAAGGAGAGGGCAGAGGCGGAACGTGTCCTCGACGCCTCAGCGTCGAGTGCTTCTGCGACCGGCGGTGGAGAGTTGGACGAAGGCCCCAGTTCCGCGACCGAGACGCGCCAGAGCAAAGGCCACTGGGTGTTCATTCTGGTCGTTGTCGTGGTCGTGCTCGCCGACGCCGCCGTGCTGTCGGTGAAGTTTCTCTTCACGCACCCGCAGGCGGCACCGAGCGGCCTCCCGCCAGGTGTCTCGCTCGCGGCCTTCGAAGGGCGTATCGAACAGCAGGTCCGCTCCCGGGCAAAAGACGGCTTCGGCGTCGCCTCGGCGCGCTCGGCGCGCTGCTTCATGGGTTCGGCATGGGCGAAGGGCCAGCAGTTCACCTGCGTCGTGTACGACTCGCGCGGAACCTATCTCGGCGAGGTCACCGGCACGGTCGGCGCGAACCGGGGCAAGAAGCCCTCCTGGTACAGCCTGTGGACGCCGACCTCGAAGAGCGGCACGACGACAACAAGTCCGACGACGTCTCATTCGTGACGTACCGTTCACCGTCGGCGAAACGCGCGTGAAGGATCTGGCACCCTGATTGGGGTCTCTGAAGGGCTGCGGCGAGCAACGCCGGTCGGACTTGGACAGGCGAAGAACCAACCCGGAACCGCCGCGACAGATCTGAGCCTGGCGGAGGCGGCACCGGGAATCGAACCGGGAGGGCGCGGCAGGGTGCCAGGACAGACGCGGCGGGAGCTTGCGCCGGCGAAGACGAGCTTCTCGAGGTCAGTTGCTTTTCTCAAGGACAGCGAGGTCGCGCCCGGCGTCGAGGCGGCGCCGCCACTCCTCGTTGCGGACGACCAGGGGGCACCTGCGGACGGGGAAGGTCTCGCCCTCGCCCGGCCGCCGGGGCCGACGCGCGGGTCGGACCGGCCGTCGAGCTGGAGGTTGGTCAGGCCGTCGACCGCCCGCCGCAGCATCGCTGTCGCTTAGAGCCGCAAGGCGAGGGCCTCGTCGAGCGAAGGGCGCGCCCCACGTTCGTGCGGCCACCCGGTCGGGGCCCATCTCGTCCCAGGGCGGGGACAGCGGACGCCCCAGGCTGAGATCGCCCAGGATGCCGCGGCCGGCCCACGACTCGGTCGCGAACGCGAGATGGCGCAGGGTCTGGATGGACGACCACTCGCCGCTGATCGGCTCGTGCAGCATTTCCGAGGGCACTCGGCGCGCCGGCGCGCGTTGACTTCAGCCGCTCGTCGAGGTCCCAGGCCTCCCGGAACCCCTCGGGGTTCGTCGGTCGGAACTTGGGGCGGTCGGGATGCCGGCGATCCAACAGGCCTCCAGCGACGGCGCGGCGCCGACCCCGTTGCTGGCGAGGCTCTGGATCTTGCCGTCGCCGGTGGTGTCGACCATCTCGGCGCCGCGCAGCACGACCTCGTTGAGCTCGCACGCCAGGAACGTCGCCCCGCTGAGACGCACCGTCGTGAACCGCGCCCCCGTCATGTCGCCGTGCGCGAACTCCTTGTCGCGCCAGTCCGCAAAGTCCCTGTCGCTCACGGCGGCCAGGCTAGGGCTCGAGTGCTGTCCCTGGATCACGTGGTGATGGCGTTCCTCCAGCAGAACCGTGGGCTTCATCAGTCCTCCTGCGGGGCGATCAGTTCCCGAGGACTTCCGCTCCAAAGGTGGAGGGCGGACGACGTCGACCTGGGCGGGCGGGGTTGGCGGTCCGTCCGAAAGACAGGCGCGACGACCGGGCGAGGCGCCCCGATCGCGGGCTCGCCGCCATCCTCATTCGACTCCGGCAGTCCGTCAGCGGCTGTTCGGCAGCAGCATTCACAATCGGTCGCGCGACGGGCGCGTGATGAGAGAACGACCGACATCCGCGTCAACCCGACGCACGGGCCCGAAGAGGTATTTCTTGGAGGCGGCGCCCAGAATCGAACTGGGGTAGAGGGCTTTGCAGGCCCTTGCCTAAGCCACTCGGCCACGCCGCCGCCAGGAGTAACCCTACTTCGGCGGCGTCCTTGGTCGAATACTCCCCTGTCGGCCGGACCGAAGATTTCGCCGGGCGTCACGCTCCGATCGCGTGGTAGCCGCCGTCGACGTGGATGACCTCACCCGTGGTCCGGGGGAACCAGTCCGAGAGGAGCGCGACGCATGCTCTCGCGACCGCCTCGCGGTCCCGGCTGATGTCCCAGCCGAGCGGCGCGCGCTCCAGCCACACCTCCTCGAAGTGGTCGAAACCGGGGATTGCCCGGGCCGCGACCGTGCGGATCGGACCGGCGGCGACGAGGTTGACGCGGATCGCCTTCGGCCCGAGGTCCCGGGCCAGGTAGCGCGTGAGCGACTCGAGGGCCGCCTTGGCGACGCCCATCCAGTCGTAGCCCGGCCAGGCGACGGTCGCATCGAAGTCCAGCCCGACGATCGACGCGCCGCCGGCGGCCTCGAGCAAGGGCAGGAACGCCGCCGCGAGGATCTTCAGGGAGTAGACGGAGATCTCGACGGCGGTCGCGACGTCCCCCCAGCCCGCCTCCAACATCCCGTGCCCGATACAGGAGCCCGGCGCGTAGCCGATCGAGTGGAGGATCCCGTCGAGTCGCCCGAAGTGCTCGGCGACCGCGGCCGCGACTACGGCCGGATGCTTGCTATTCGTGACGTCGAGCTCGAGGACATCGGTCGGCTGGGGGAGCCGGCGGGCCGTCCGCTCGGTGAGCGACATCCCACGGCCGGCCCCGGTAAGCAGCAGTTCGGCGCCTTCGAGCTGGGCGAGCCGAGCAACGGCGAAGGCGATCGAGTCCTCGGTGAGGACGCCCGTCACGAGGATCTTCTTCCCTTCGAGTAGGCCCAAGGTCTCCTCCTCTGTCGGACCATCGTCGGCGGGTCGGCCTTGCGGACACTACCGGTAGCGTCTCGGAACGTCCATCGAGCCGGGGCGCGTTCATGAGCGTTCGCCGCGGCTCGGCCTCAAGTCGCGACAACGGCCTTGTGACGCCAAGTCGTGCCTTCTGGCGCTGCGCCGGTCGTCTCGTGCGGTCTCGTGTCGCAAACGGGCGGCACCGCCGGGTGGCTGTCGGAACTGCGGCACGGACCCCGGGCGCGATCCGACCGGTGCAGCGCACCGGTCGGATCGCGTGTCGCGTCATTACGGCTTACGACGCCCGCTTACCCCACGATCTTCGCTCCCGCGGGGAGGGCGAAGGCGCTCGTGGGCGGCGTACCCCCGTAGCCCGTGAGCGAGAGTGAGCCAGCCTTTGTTCCGGCGTAGGCGAGGAAGCCCCCGCTGGTCACGCAGTAGGTGGTCTTTACGCCACCGTACCTGCCGGCGGCGCATGTCGAAGCCTGCTTGGCGAAGGTTGACGTCGAAAGCTTGATCCCTTTCGCCCCCGCCACGAAGGCCTTGATTTTCGCGGACTGGTCCACCGGCTGGATGAGGTCGAGTTCCGGGGCCACCGTCGAGGCCGACTCCTTGGTGCAGATGTTCGTACCGGCAACAGATACGCAGTCGTAGGCGGACTTCCCGATCAGGAAGACCTCGACCGTGCCCTCTTTCGATGAGAAGGTCAGCGTGTAGTCCGGTGGCTTCTGCGAGTAGGTGTAGGTTCCCGATACTGCCCCTACCTTGATGAGGTAGGTGACGCTGAAGGACCCCTTCGCTCCTTTGGCGAGAGCGCTCGAGAGGCTCCCGGCCGAGGGTGATTTCGGCTTGGGCTTCTTTTTCGCCACGACAGGCTGAGCCGAGGCGGCGGTCGCGAGCATGCTGGTGACGCAGAGTACGGCGAGGGCGATGAAACCGGCGCGTCTCGCCCATCCCCGAACGTCAGACGATGGAACTGTGCGCATATACACCACTTCCCCCCGAGCGACTTCCGGGCATAGGGCGATCTGAACAGAAGAATGCTAGCCACGTGCAACAAGGAGGTGACGCAATGCGCAAGACCCGGTGGCGCGCTTCGAGCGACGCCGAGCCCGGTTGGCCTTTCTTGACCCGTGGAGAGTGCAGATTCGGTGCCAGCTTCGCGACGAGACCCAGGTTCGCGCCCGCCCTCGCCGCGCTGGCGTCGGTTGGGCGGGTGGCGCCGGGCTGAACCGTCGTCGGGGGTCCCTCGTTTAGCCCACGGAGCTCATCTGGGCCGAGCGGCCAGAGAGGCGAGCGTAGAGCGCCGCCGTCTCAGGGTGGACGCCGCGCAGAGGATCGCCGTCGATCTCGAGGACGAGCGCCAAGTGGCGGAGTGTCGCCTCGACCCCGGCCCGGTCGCCGGCGGCGTCGGCGGCCTCCATGAGGAGCCGGTGGAGCCGCTCGTCCCAGGGTGTCGCCCGCAGGGCCCGCTGTGCCGCCCACATCGCGTCGTCGGGACGGCCGACATCGAGTGCGAACCGGCCGAGGCCGAGCGCGCATTCGACGATGGCGTGCTCGATCTCGACGACGAAGCCCTCGAGCGCGGTCCATTGTCCCTGGTGTAGATCGGAAAAAGCTCGACCGCGCACGAGCTCCAGAGCTTTGTGCCACGCCGCGGGGTCTTCTCGGCAACCGGCGAGCGCCTGGAAGCGCTCCCAGTCGGTCTCCACCTCGGCGATGCGGTGGCGCTCACCGGACTTACGTAGGCGAGGTCGGCCGTCGGACGAGAAACCGAGGGCCCGGCGGGCCTCGGAGAGTCGGTTGGCGATTGTCTGCGGCGGCATGCGCCGTTCCGGCCACAGGGCGGTCTCCCACGCCGGGGTTGTCGCGCCTTCGGGGTGCATCGCGAGGTAGACGACAAGTTCGGTGAGCCGCGGGTGGCGCCCGAGCGGGATCGCCGAGCCCCGGATCTCGACGGGGCCGAGGACGGCGACCTCGATCGGACCGCTTCCGGCCGAGCGTTCCGGGAGCGCGTCGGGATGGACGCGAGCCGAAAAGGCCGCCCCCGGGGCTCCCGGAGGTTCGGGGACGCGCACGTACACGACGCAGCTGTCGCGCCTCCCGGCGACGACGATGGCCCGCGCCGCGGTATGCGGTGTGGCAACGACGACTGCGGAGGACCGATGGCGGTGGACGGCGGCGACGAGCCGTTCGAAATCGTCGTCCGCGAGTGGTGTCCTGATGAAGACGACGATGGGGTCCGTCGACTCGGCGAGCGTGGCGAAGGCGTCGGCGAGCGTGGCGACGCGGGGGGCGCGCGGCGGGCCGAGATCGCCGACGACGAGGAGCTGCGCCTGACGGGTCCGGGACGCCGAGGCGGATCGGATCAGGGCGTCGAGGATGGTCGTGACGTCGTCGGCGGGTCCGACGAGCGCCGCGCACTCGGCGGCGACAAGGTCGACGAGCAGCGCCGGCCCGTGCTCGTTCGGCACGGCGACGAGACAGACGCCGGGAGCGGTGGCCGCGCCGTTGGTACGGAGTGGGCGCGCCTCATGGTCGAACGGGAGGGTCCAGCTCGAGCGGCGAGTGCCGTCGCCGAGTGGCGGGTTGAGGCGGATTCCCGAATCGGAAATGAGGACGAGGTGATGCCGCGCCAACTCGTAGACGACGGGCCGCTCGCCCCGTTCGGGGGCGAGCGAGGCAGCGACGAGCCCGACGATCTCGTCGGCGAGCGCCCCGATGCCCTGGCGTCGGGCAGTGCCGCAGGCTCTCGGGGCGATGCTTTCTGGGCTGGTGGCGCGGTGGTCGATCGGCCGGAACGGCTCGGAGGCGTGGCCCTCCTCGTTTCCGCCCACCGATGCTCCCTTGTGCATCTCGCGTCCCCCGTTGGAGGGTCCTCGGACCCGGCCGCGGTTGCCGATCGGTCCCTTCCGATCTCACGCCAGCATCGATGGGCGCCGTACCGTTTCTTCTACCGCCTCGACGCGGTGACCGCCAGACGAGATCGCCTCCCGCGGCCGATCGCCTCAGATCGGCCAGGTTCCGCCGACGGACCGGTTGCTATACTCGACCCGGCGGTTTGTCGAACGGAAGGTTGGTCTGAACGTGGGCTCCGCGCCCACGTTCTTGTTTTTCGGGGCAGTTCGGTGGCGGGTGCGAATCGACAGCGACCGCGGGGACGATGGCGACGAGAGGAACGGACGTGGCGGGAGGGAGACGATCGGCGGTGGGTGCCGCCGACGCGCTCGAGCGCGCCCTCGATGACGTCGTCCGGACCGCGGGCGCGCGGCTCGTCGATGTCGAATCGGCCGGCGGCGTCCTGCGGGTGACCGTCGAGCGCGACAGCGGTCTCGATCTCGATGACCTCGCCGAGGTCTCTGCTGCGATCTCGGCATTTCTCGACGCGCATTCCGACCTCGCCCCGGTCGGCCGTTACGACCTCGAAGTTTCTAGCCCCGGGGTCGAACGACGGCTGCGCCGGCAGGCGCACTTCGCTAGCGCAGTGGGCGCGCGCGTCGCGATCCGAACGGTCGCGGGCTCTCCCGGTGTCCGGCGCATCGAGGGTGATCTGCGCGCTGTCGACACCGAGGGGATCACGGTCGTCGACGACCGTGGTTGCGAGCACCGTGTCTCGTATCCGGCGATCGACCGCGCCCACACGGTCTTTGACTGGCGCGCCGCCCTCGCCGGACGGTCCCGGCCCAAGAGGCCGGTGGCGGCGACGGAGAGCCGGCAGTCATGAGCACGACGAACTTTGAGTTCCTCGACGCGCTGCAGCAGATCGCACGCGACAAGGGCATCGCGGTCGAGACGCTCCTCGAGGCGCTCGCCAACGCGCTCGTCGCGGCCTACAAGCGCCAGCCCGATGCCGCCGAGGAGGCCTTCGTCACGATCGATTCGGACTCCGGAGAGATCCGTGTCTACGGACAGGAACTCGACGAGGACGGCAACGTCGTGCGCGAGTGGGACGACACCCCCAACGATTTCGGCCGTATCGCGGCGCAGGCGGCGAAGCAGGTCATCTTGCAGCGGATCCGCGAGGCGGAGCGCGACCTCAAGTACGAGGAATACGCCGGGCGCGAAGGCGACATCGTGACCGGGATCATCCAGCAGAGCGACAACCGCTACACGCTGCTCGACCTTGGAAAGGTCGAGGCTTTGCTGCCCCAGGCCGAGCAGGTTCCCTATGAGCGCTACGACCACGCGGCGCGCTTGAAGGCCTACATCGTCGAGGTGCGCAAGACCTCGAAAGGACCGCAGATAGTCGTCTCGCGCAGCCACCCCGGGCTCATCAAGCGGCTCTTCGAGCTTGAAGTCCCGGAAATCTCGAACGGCGTGGTCGAGATCAAGGCGTGCGCCCGCGAACCGGGGCACCGGACGAAGATCGCCGTGTGGTCGAACGACGCCAACGTCGACCCCGTCGGCGCCTGCGTCGGCGCGCGCGGCGCCCGCGTCCGGATGGTGACGAACGAGCTGCGGGGCGAGAAGGTCGACATCGTCCCGTACTCCGACGATCCCGCCGAGTTCGTCGCCCGCGCCCTGCAACCCGCCCGGGTGAAAGAGGTCCGCCTCGACGAGGAGACGGGGACGGCGACGGTCGTCGTCCACGACTTCCAGCTCTCGTTGGCGATCGGCAAGGAGGGGCAGAATGCCCGCCTGGCGGCTCGCCTCACGGGGTGGCGGATCGACATCAAGAGCGAGACCCAACTCGCCGAGGAGGAGAGCGGCGTGTCCTCGGTCGACTGGGCCGAGGGTGAATGGCTGCGGAACGAGTCCGGTGAGATGGTCTTCCAACCCGCCGGCGGCGGCGCTCCGGTTTCGATGGCCGAGTGGGCCCAAGGCGGTGAGCCGGAGAGTCCCGCCGCGCCGGCGGAGGTCCCGGCCGGCGCGGCCGAGGCCGCCCCCGCCGCAGGCGCGGCGGAGACGCCGCCCGAAGCCCCCGCGGGGGCCGTCGCCGACGAAGCCGGGACTGAGGATGTCGTCGGCGAGGGCGGCGGCGAGGTCGCGGCGTCACCGGGCGACGCGCCCAACGGATCGGCGTAGCGGACCGCTGGCAACAGTCGAGGGCTGTCGGCCTGGCCGTCCTGTGGGGCGGGACACCGTGTCGGGCACGGCGCGAGTTGTCGTGTGCGAGGATGGATGGAGCCATCGCGCGCTGGAGTGCGGCGTGTGAGCTTCGTCGGGAAAAGGGGCTGTCGGGTACTTGGCTAGGAAGATCCGCGTCTACGAGCTCGCGCGAGAGCTCGGCCTCACGAACAAGGAGGCGCTCGACCTCTCGCTGTCGCTCGGGATCGGGGTGAAGAGCCATTCGTCCTCGATCGAGGACGCCCAGGCGGACCGCGTCCGGCGCAAGGCCGAGCGCGAGGGTCTCATCCGGGAGGCCCAGCCCTCTCCTGAGCCCGCGCCGGAGCCGGTCAAGCCGCCCGCGACCCGTCGTGTTCCCGTTACCGGGCCCATCGCCGTGCCGGAGTCCCCCGCGGAGCCCGAGCCGGCGGCCTCCGTTCACCGCGTCGTGCGCAGCCGCCCCGCGTCCGAGCTGGGCGAGGTGCCACCGGCCGCGGCTCGGCCCGTCGTCGCGAGCCGCCCGGCCGCGCCGCGGGAGACCGCCCCGCTCCGTCCGGCCCCGCCCCGCAGCGCGGCCCCACCCGAGACCCCGGCGCGCCGGCCCCTCACGAGTGCAACCGGCAAGCCGATTCCGCCTCCTCCGGGCCCGCCGCGACCGAGCCCGCGCCGGCCGATCCCCCCGCCGCCCGGCATGGGCCCGCCGCGGCCGCCCGCAGGGGCGCGTCCCGCGCCTTCCGGCGGAGCGCGGGGCGGCGGATTCGGCTCCCGATCGGCGCCAGGAGGCACGCCGCGCACCGGCTTCGGGGGCGGTCGTCCCGGTGGTTTCGGCCGCCCGGGCGGTGGGTTGGGTCAGGGCCGCCCCCCGGGGGCGGGCGGACCGCCGACGGGGGGCACGCGGGGCGGACCGGGAGGGCGTTCGCGGGCGCCGCAGCGGCGGACGCAGCGTCGCCGCCGCACCGTCGAAGAGCTCGAGCCGATCCAAGTCGCGACGTATGTCCCGTCGAACGCGCCCGTGCCTGACCACGAGGTGATCATCGAGCGTGGCAGTACCCCCCAGGAGGTCGGGCCGAAACTCAACCGCTCCGCCGGCGACGTCATCCGGTTCCTGTTCCTCCAGGGTGAGGTCGTGACGGCGACCCAGTCGCTCTCCGATGACATGATCGAGCTCTTCGCGGCCGAGATCGGGGCCCGGGTGGCCCTCGTCGACCCGGGAGAGGAGCAGGAGGCCGCGCTACAGGCGCGCTTTTTCGCCGCCGAGGCGACCGAGGTCGACCCGAAGATGCTGCGCTCCCGTCCGCCGATCGTGACGGTGATGGGGCACGTCGACCACGGCAAGACCCTCCTTCTCGACCGCATTCGCCGGACGAACGTCGCCGAAGGCGAGGCGGGCGGCATCACCCAGCACATCGGCGCCTATCAGGTCGAGCGCGACGGCCAGCGGATCACCTTCATCGACACGCCGGGGCATGAGGCCTTCACCGCGATGCGCGCCCGCGGCGCCCAGGTGACCGACATCGTCGTGCTCGTCGTGGCGGCGGACGACGGCGTCATGCCCCAGACGGTCGAGGCGATCAACCACGCCAAGTCGGCGGGGGTGCCGATCATCGTCGCCGTGAACAAGATCGACAAGGAGAGTGCGGATCCCAACCGGGTCCTCCAGCAGCTTTCGGAACAGGGACTCGTCCCCGAGGTCTGGGGCGGGGACACGATCACCGTCGAGGTCTCGGCGCTCCAGGGCCTCGGGATCGACGACCTCCTGGACCAGATCGCCGTGCTCGCGGAGGTTCTCGAGCTGAGGGCGAGCCCCGAGGCGCCGGCACGGGGCGTCGTTTTGGAGGCGAACCTCGACGTCGGCCGCGGCCCGGTGGCGACGGTCATCATCCAGTCCGGAACGCTGCGCGTCGGCGACACGATCGTCGCGGGTCCGGCCTGGGGCAAGGTCCGCGCCCTCATCGACGAGAACGGCGACCAGGTGAAAGAGGCCCTGCCCTCGATGCCGGCCCAGGTCCTCGGGCTTTCGGAGCCCGCCACCGCCGGCGACGAGCTGCGGTCGACCGGGGGCCTCGGGATCGCCCGCACGATCGGCGAAGCCCGCGAGCAGCGCCAGCGCTTCGCCGGCTACGCCCCCTCGCCTTCGGCGACGGCGTCGGGCGCCAAGCTCGAGGACATCTTCGAACAGATCCAGCGCGGCGAGACGACAACTTTGAATCTCGTGCTGAAAGCTGACGTCCAGGGCTCGCTCGAGGCCGTGACGGAGAGTCTGCGTCGCCTCGAGCGCGAAGACGTGAAGGTCGCCTTCGTCCATCGGGCGGTCGGCGGCATCACCGAGTATGACGTCCAGCTCGCCGTGGCCGCGACGGCGACGATCATCGGCTTCAACGTCCGGCCCGACCGTCGGGCGCGCGAGCTGGCCGAGACCCACAACGTGGAGATCCGCACCTACGAGATCATCTACAAGCTCGTCGAGGACATCGAGGCCGCGATGGTCGGGATGCTCGCCCCGGTCTTCGAAGAGATCGTGACGGGCGAGGCCGAGGTGCGCGAGATCTTCCGCGTTCCCCGAGTCGGCGCGGTCGCCGGTTGCTACGTGCTCAACGGGACGATCACCCGTGGCTCCAAGGTCCGTTTCCTGCGCGAGGGCACGGTCATCTGGAAGGGCACGATCAGCTCGCTGCGCCGCTTCAAGGACGACGCGCGGGAGGTGCAAGCCGGTTTCGAGTGCGGTGTCGGGCTCAGCGATTTCCAGGACCTCCGCCAGGGCGATGTCATCGAGACCTTCGAGGAACGTGAGATCCCGAGAACCTGAGCGTTGGTTTCCGCCCCACCGCCGCGGCGGGACGGAAGAAGGAGAACGACCCGATGGCCCGATCTCGTCATCGTGGGACCGTGCGGTCCTACCCGCGGCTCGCCCGCGTCAACGCGCTCATCCAGGAGGTGCTCGCCGAGAAGATCGAACGGCTCGCCGACGCCGACGGACGACTGGCGCTCCTGACGGTCACCGACGTCGCCTGCGAAGCGGACCTCCGGCACGCCGTCGTCTATCTCGCCTCGCTCTCCCCCGACGCCGCCGAGGCGCTCGAGGCGCGCCGGCGCGGACTGCAGAAAGCGATCGGAACCGAGGCGCGTCTCAAGCGCACGCCGACGCTGCGCTTTGCCGTCGACCCGGCCATCGTCGAGGGCAACCGGATCGAAGAAGCGCTGCGGCGGGCGAACGTCGCGCCGGGCGAAGCGGGCGATGCCGGCCCGCGCAAGGAATCCTGACGACCCGGTCCGAGACGAGCTCCCCGACCGGCAGGCGGGGGAGTCTTGACGGGGTCGTCGTCGTCGACAAGCCCGCGGGTTGGACGTCGCACGACGTCGTCGCCAAGGTCCGGGGGGTTCTCGGTGAGCGTCGCTGCGGGCACGCCGGGACGCTCGATCCGGAGGCGACGGGGGTGCTCGTCATCGGGGTCGGGCGGGCGACGCGCCTGCTGCGCTTCGCGACCGCACTTGCCAAGTCCTATGTCGGCGAAATCGTGCTCGGAACCGCGACGTCGACGCTCGACGCGTCCGGAACGGTGACGGGATCGTTCGACATGTCGGCGCTCACGCCCGACGAGGTGCGGACCGCGGCCCGGCGACTGACCGGGAGGATCCTGCAGACCCCGCCGATGGTGTCAGCGGTGCAGGTCGCCGGGCGGCGTCTCCACGAGCTCGCCCGCGTCGGGGTCGAAGTGGAACGGCGGCCGCGCCCGGTCGAGGTCTTCTCGTTCCAGGTCGATCCCACCGACGACCGGGCCGTCTATCGCCTCGCCGTCGAGTGCTCCTCGGGCACCTACGTGCGCGCGCTCGCCGCGGACCTCGGCGTGGCGCTCGGCGGCGGCGCCCACCTGCGATCGCTCCGTCGCCTCGCCGTCGGGCGTTTCTCGGTGACCGAGGCGGTACCGCTCGACGCACTCGGCGTCGACGACGTGCGTCCGAGGGGAGAGCTCGTCGCACACCTGCCGTCCGTTGTCGCCGAGGCGACGGTCGCGAGGGCGATCGCCCACGGTCGGGTGCTGTCGCGTCAAGCAGTCGGCGCGACGGGCGAAGGTCCCTGGGCCGTATTCGACGCCTTCGGGCAACTGCTCGCCGTTTACGCGCCTTTCGGGGTCGAACGCCTGAAGCCTCTCGTCGTCGTGTGCGGCGCGGATCCCGGCGGGGGCGCGTCGTCCGCCGAGTAGCGTCGGACCTCGTGAGCGCCACCGCCCGACACCGCGGACACGCGGGGAACGCCGTCGCGACGATCGGCACCTTCGACGGCGTCCACGTCGGTCACCAGCGGCTGATCGACGAGACGCGACGCCAGGCCGCGGCGACCGGGTTGCCGGCCGTCGCCGTCACCTTTGACCGTCACCCGATGGCGATCGTCCGTCCCGGGTCCGCCCCGCGACTGCTCACCGGGCTCGACCACAAGCTCGAACTGCTGCGGGCCCGGCAAGTCGACGTCGTCGTGCTCGAGTTCGACGCGACTCTCGCCGCCGAGAGTGCCGAGGACTTCGTCCGCACCGTGCTCGTCGACCGGTTCGGCGTGCGCGGCCTCGTCGTCGGCTCGAGCTTCCGCTTCGGCCACCGACACCGCGGCGATGTCGCGCTGCTCGAGTCGATGGGCGCGAGCCTCGGCTTCTCGGTCACCGCGATCGAGCTCGTGGTCGACGACGCGGCGCACACCGTCGTGTCGTCGTCGTTCATCCGCGCCCTCGTCGACGGGGCACGGCTCGACGAGGCGCGCCGTCTGCTCGGGCGCGAGCACGAGGTGCGTGGCGCCCTCGTCGCCGCCGGTCAGGGCTCGATCGCAATCCCGGCCGAGTTGCTCGTCCCCCCGGCGGGCGAGTACCGGGTCCTTTGGTCGACCGGGCGCGCCACCGGCACGGGGGTTGGCCGCGTGCTCGTCCCGAAGGGCGGCGACACAACTGCGATCGAACTTTTTCGGGATCGGGGAATCTCGGGCGACGGCGCCCCCGCCGACCTCGTCGACGGCGAGAAAATCGCCCTCCGGTTCGTCGCGCCGATCTCGCCGGCGCCGGATCTCGGCCGTTCCCGGCCGACGAGCCGGTCGTGGGACCGTCGGTAGGATCGGCGCCGTGGCGACGCACCCCATCAGGGTCTTCGGCGACCCGGTGCTGCGCCAGCCGACCCGCGAGGTCGACGAGATCGACGCCGCGCTCGTCCAGCTCGCCGACGAGATGCTCGAGACGATGTACGCCGCGCCGGGGGTGGGTCTCGCGGCGCCGCAGGTCGGTGTGCAGCGCCGCTTTTTCGTCTACGACGTCGGCGATGGGCCCGGCGTGATCGTCAACCCGCGCATCGTCGAGACCTCGGGCACCTGGACCTACCTCGAGGGGTGCCTGTCGGTTCCCGACCTGCACTGGGAGATCGTCCGCCCGGCCAGGGTCCACCTCGTCGGGATCGGGCTCGACGGCCGCGAGCTCGACCTCGAAGCCGACGAACTCCTCGGCCGCTGCTTCCAGCACGAGGTCGACCATCTCGACGGGACGCTGCTCGTCGAGCGGCTCGAGGCTGGCGATCGCAAGGACGCGCTGCGCATCCTGCGCGAGCGGGCACTCGCCGGCGGACGCTAGGAGCGGGCCCTGAGCCGGCTCGTCTTCCTCGGCACCCCGGAAGTGGCGGCCGGCACGCTGCGGGCGCTCGTCGAGGGCGGCCACGACGTCGCGCTCGTCGTCACGCGCCCGGACCGCCGGCGCGGGCGACGGGCCCCGCCGTCGCCGACTCCGGTGGGAAAGGTCGCGAGGACACTCGGGATCGCGGTGACCGAGCGCGTCGAGGACGTCATGGGGGTGGGCGCGCCCTTCGGCGTCGTCGTCGCCTTCGGCCGGATCATCGCCGCGGAAGTGCTCAAGCGGGTCCCGATGCTGAACCTCCATTTCTCGCTGCTGCCGCGTTGGCGCGGCGCGGCGCCCGTCGAGCGGGCGATCCTCGCCGGCGACCCGACGACCGGCGTCTGCCTGACGGCGGTCGAGGAAGGTCTCGACACCGGCCCCGTCTTCGCCTGCCGGCAGGTGGCGATCGGCGCCGAGGAGACGGCCGACGAGCTGCGGCGGCGCCTCGGGGATCTCGGGAGTTCGCTCCTGCTCGATCTGCTCGGCCGGCCGCACGGGCTGCCGGAACCGGTCCCCCAGTGCGGGGAGCCGACCTACGCCGCCAAGCTCACGCCCCTCGAGCTGCGGCTCGACTTCCGCCGTCCCGCCCTCGAGGTCGCCCGCGTCGTGCGAGTCGGACGGGCATGGACGACGTTCCGCGGCCGGCGCCTCCTCGTCGTGGCGGCACGTCCCCGCCCGCCGGGCGCGGCGCCGGTCCCGGCCCGACCCGGCCTTCTGGAGGGGTCGCTCGTCCACACGGGGGCGGGCGTCCTCGAACTCCTCACGGTCCAGTCCGCCGGACGCGGGCCGCTTCCTTTCGCCGCCTGGAGCTCGGGGGCGCGACCGAGCCCCGGGGAGTTCCTCGGCGACTAGCGCCACTTGGACGGACGCGGGCCGCGCCGCTCGGCGCGCGCCGCGCGGAGCGGTAGCGTCGCGGCGTGCTCCCGCGCGGTGAATTCCGGATTAATCCGTCCATCCTCGCGGCCGACTTCGGTGATCTCGCCGCGGAGGTCGGCAAGGTCGCGTCCGTGACCGACTGGCTGCACGTCGACGTGATGGACGGGCACTTCGTCCCGAACCTCACGATCGGTCCCCCTGTCGTCGCGTCCTTGCGCCGCCACAGCGAGGCGTTCTTCGACTGCCATCTCATGGTGACTGACCCCGGCGACCTCTTGGAGGGCTTCGCCGCGGCCGGCGCCAACCTCCTCACGGTCCACGTCGAGGTCGGCCACACGGCCGAACTCACCCGGCAGATCCGCGCTCTCGGTCTGCGGGTCGGACTCGCCCTCAACCCGGACACGCCGTTTGCCGCCGCGGAACCGTTTCTCGAGGCCCTCGACCTGTTGCTCTTGATGACGGTGTTCCCGGGGTTCGGGGCGCAGGCGTTCATTGCTGACGTCGTACCGAAGATCGAAGAAGCGCGCGCCGGGATCGAGCGGCGCGGACTTGAGGTCTCGATCGAGGTCGACGGCGGGATCGACGCAACGACGGCCGCGACGACCGCCGCCGCCGGGGCGCGGGTCTTCGTCGCCGGCTCGGCCGTTTTCGGGAGCCCGCGGCCCGCGGCGGTCGTCGCGGCGCTGCGGGACTCGGTGGCGGCGGCCCTCGCCGGGGACGAGTCGAGCCCGTCGAACCCGAAGAGTCGATGATGCTCCGCCTCGTCGTTCCGAAAGGGAGCCTCGAACGCCAGACCTTCGAGCTGTTCGCGGCCGCGGACCTCACGATCCATCGCAGCTCGGAGGTCGACTACCGCGGGACGATCGACGACGCCCGCATCGACGAGGTGCGCATCCTGCGCCCCCAGGAGATCCCCGTCTACGTGGCCGACGGCCTTTTTGACCTCGGGATAACGGGACGGGACTGGATCGAGGAGACCGGGGCGACGGTCGTCTCGCTCGGTGAGCTCGCCTACTCGAAGCTGACCGAGAATCCGGTGCAGATCGTGCTCGCCGTGCACGGATCGGCGACCGCACGCCGGGTTGAGGACCTGCCGGCGGGCACCCGGGTCTCGACCGAGTACCCGCGGCTCACGGAGCGGTTCTTTGCGGCCCACGGGGTGCGAGCGGACATCCGCCTCTCCTACGGCGCGACCGAGGCGAAGGTCCCCGAGATCGCCGACGCTGTCGTCGAGATCACGGAGACCGGTCGGGCCCTCGAGGTCGCGGGTCTCCGGGTCCTCGACGTCGTGCTGGCGAGCTACCCGGCCCTCATCGCCAACCCCGCGGCCGCGGCGGAACCCGCCAAGGCCCACGCGATGGAGCAGATCCTCACGCTCCTCCAGGGGGCCCTCGACGCGCGCAGCCAGGTGCTCGTGAAGCTCAACGTCGCCGAGGCCGATCTCGAGTCCGTGATCGCGGTGCTCCCGGCGCTGAAGTCGCCGACCGTCTCCCAGCTCTTCGGCGAGGGGGGATTCGCGATCGAGACCGTCGTGCCGAAATCGGCGATCAACGTGCTCATCCCGGAATTGAAGGACCGGGGCGCGACCGACATCCTCGAGCTGCCGCTCGCGAAGATCGTCCACTGAACGCGATGGACGCGGGCGCGCGGCGGACGGCACCCGACCCTTGGGGCTCGCTCGGCGCGGCGCACGAGGGCCGCGTCGTCGAGTTCGATGCCGACTCCGGCCTCGGCGCTGTCGTCGACGCCGCCGGGCGTCGCTACCCCTTCCACTGCACGGAGATCGCCGACGGCACGCGGCAGATCGACGTGGGGACCGCGGTGCGCTTCGCCGTCGCGCCCGGGCACCGGGGCCGCCTGGAGGCGCGGGATCTCACGCCCTGACGGCTCAGGGTGCCTTGCCGGCCTCGCCGTCGGCGCTCGGTGGTGTCGCGGCCCGCGGACCCGCAGCCGGCGACTTGGCCGACAGTTCGACGAAGGCGAGCCGGATCTGGGCCAGGGCGCCCTGCAGGGTCGGCGTCGACTCGCCGAGGCGGCTGCCGAGCGCGTCGACCACGGCGCCGAGCGCGTCGATCGCGAGCTTGGCCTTGGCGATGTCGGGCGGGTTCTGGGTTAGGTAGAGCGCGGCGAGCTGGAACAGTCCGAAGCAGTGGTTGGCGACGATGTCCTCGGCCGGCGCGGCGGCGAGCTCGCGCTCGAGCGTGGCGCGCTCGGCGGCGAGATCCTCCTCCGACGGCGCCGCCGACGGCTTCGCCGCGGCATCCTGGGTGGGTGCCGCCTGGGACGGCGCGTCGGGGACGCCGTGCTCGCCCTCCGGTGTCCACAGAGTGGGCATGCTGCTAGCCTACGGGAAACAAGCGGGAAAGCGGGGCTGCACGCCGTGCGACTCCCACCCGATCACCGTTTCGGAGCGGAGATCCCAACGAGTGCATCGGGTCGTCGGTGTTCGCGCCGTTCGGTGTCGCGATCCTTCTTGGGGCCCTTCGCCGAAGGTCCCCCAACGAGAGGAGTGATGTCCGATCTCGACAGTCCCCACCGTCAACGAGCCGCGAATGAACGAGCGCATCCGGGCCCGCGAAGTTCGCCTCGTCGATCCGGAAGGACAGCAACTCGGCATCAAGCTGTTGCCCGAGGCGCTGTCGATCGCCCGACAGATGGATCTCGATCTCGTTGAGGTGGCGCCACTGGCCGACCCTCCCGTCTGCCGGATCATGGATTACGGGAAGTTCAAGTTCGACGAGGCCCAGCGCGCCAAGGAATCGCGTCGGCGGGCGACGAACGTCGGGATCAAAGAGATGAAGTACCGCCCAAAGATCGGCCAGGGCGACTTCGACACAAAGACCCGCCAGGTGGCGAAGTTCCTCGCCGACGGGCACAAGGTCAAGGTCACGATCATGTTCCGGGGCCGTGAGGTGTTCCACCCCGAGCTCGGCAAGCGGATCCTCGACCGCATCGCCCTGGTGACGGAGGGCAGCGCCAAGGTCGAGTCCGAGCCCCGTCTCGACGGGCGGAACATGGTGATGGTGCTCGCGCCGGACAAGCGGGCTCGGCAGAGCCAGGCGGCGCGCTCGGCCGCGCTGGTGGGGGAACCGGCGCCGGAGGGCGACGAGGCGGCCACGGCGGAGGGATAGGTCGGTTTCGACCCGGCGACGTTCACCGGGGATCCGCGAACGACGAGGTTGGAGCATGCCGAAGATGAAGACCGACAGAGGTGCCGCCGCCCGGTTCAGGATCACGGGGACGGGCAAGCTGATGCGGCGCAAGCCCTTCCGCTCGCACCTGCTCGAGAAGAAGTCGTCGGCGCGCACGCGTCGGCTCGGGCGCGAGGCCGAGGTCGCGCCCAGTGATCGTCGCAACGTCCGGCGGATCCTCGGGAACTGACTCTCCCGCCGAGGGGCGTCGGGCGTCCTGGCGGCACAGATCGCACCGAAAGGAGCACCATGGCGAGGGTCAAGCGCGCCGTCCACGCCAAAAAGAGCCACCGCGCCGTTCTCGGACGGGCCGCGGGCTACTACGGGAACAAGTCCCGGTCGTTCCGGGCCGCCAACGAGCAGGTCATGCACTCGTTGCAGTACGCGTATCGCGACCGGCGCGCCCGCAAGGGCGAGTTCCGCCGGCTCTGGATCCAGCGGATCAACGCCGCCTCGCGGGCCGAGGGGATGAGCTACAGCCGGCTCATCGCGGGGCTCCACCGCGCCGACGTCGACATCGACCGCAAGGTGCTCGCCGACATCGCCGTGCGCGACTCCGACGCCTTCGCCGCGCTCGTCGGCATCGCCCGACGATCCCTCGCCGAGGAGTCGGCGCCGGGTCAATCCGCCTCCGCCTCGGCCGCGGCCGGCGCCAGGGGCGCGACCTCCTGAGCGACCAGGTCCTCGGGCCGCGCCACGCGCGGGTGCAGCGGCTGCGCCGCCTCACCCGCCGGCGCAGCGTGCGGCGGCGCGACGGGGCCTTCGTCGCCGAGGGGTCGAAGCTCGTCGCCGCGGCGATCGACGCCGGCGTGCCGATCGAGGCCGTCTATCACGCGCCGGACGCCGCGGCCTCCCCGGGTGCAGCCGAGGTCCTCGGCCGGGCGCGACAAGCCGGCATCCGCGTCTTCGGCCTCGCCCAAGGCGTGATGGAACGCGTCGCCGACGCGACGACGCCCCAGCCGCTCCTCGGCGTCGTGGCGGCGATCGACGTCGGTCTCGTCGACGTCGTGTCGGCGTCGCTCCTCTTCGTCCTCGTCGACGTGCGCGACCCCGGGAACCTCGGGGCGATCCTGCGGGTCGCCGGCGGTTGCGGGGCCGGCGGCGTCGTCTGTTGCGAGGGCACCGCCGACGTCTACAACCCGAAGACCGTGCGGGCCTCGGCCGGGGCGCTCTTTTCGGTCCCGGTCGTCGTCGGGATCCCGCCCGATGTCGCCCTTTCCGAGATCGGGACGGCCGGCTACCGGCGCGTCGGCACGGCGGTCCGGGGCGGCTCCGACCCAGCGACGGTGGATCTCGGGACCAAGGTCGCGCTCGTGTTTGGCAACGAGGCGCAGGGGCTCGACGCCTCGCTCGCCCGGTCGCTCGACAGCGTCGTCACGATTCCGATGGCCGGCGTGACCGAGTCGCTCAACGTCGCGACCGCGGCCGCGGTGCTCGGTTTCGCGCTCGCCCCTCGTCTTCGGCTCGGCCCGGGCGGGCCCTACGATGAGCCGACATGAATCGCCGGAAACCCGTCGCCGAGGTCGTGGGGCGGACCGACCCGCCGAGTGTGGCCGGACTCGCCGCGCTCGAGGCCGGGGCGGAGAAACTCCTCGGCGGGGCGGCTGACCTCGCGGCGCTCGCCGGCGTCGAGGCCGAGCTCGTCGGCCGGCGTTCGACGCTCAACTCCTGGAAACGGGCGCTCGGCGGGCTCCCCGAGAGCGAGCGCCGGACGCTCGGCGAGGCGATGAACGCCGCGCGCGACCGGATCGAGTCACGCCTGGCGGCGCGCCGCGCCGCCCTCGAGGCGAGCGCGCGCACCGGGGTCCTCGAATCGGACCGGCTCGATCTCACCGAGGTGCTTCCCGTCCCCGGGCCGGGGCACCTCCACCCCGTGACCCAGGTCCGCGAGGAGCTGGAGGACATCTTTCTCGGAATGGGCTACGAGATCGCCGAGGGACCCGAGGTCGAGACGGACTGGTACAACTTCACGGCGCTCAACATGCCTCCCGACCACCCGGCCCGCAGCGGCCAGGACAGCTTCTACCTCGAGATCGGCGACGGCGAGAGCGTGCTGCTGCGCACGCACACCTCGCCGGTGCAGATCCACCTGCTGGAAAGGGGCGGGTTGCCGATCTACGCGGTAATCCCCGGCCTCGTCTACCGCCGTGACACGCCGGACGCGTCCCATCTGCCGATCTTCCACCAGATCGAGGGGCTGGTCGTCGATCGCGGTGTCACCTTCGGCGACCTCGCCGGGACGGTCGGGACCTTCACGAGAGCGATCTTCGGCGCCGACGTGTCGGCGCGGTTGCGCCCCGGGTACTTCCCGTTCACCGAGCCGTCAGCCGAGTTCGACATCTCCTGCACGATCTGCCAAGGCGCGGGGTGCCGAACCTGTGCCGGGGTGGGATTCATCGAGCTTGGCGGCTGCGGAATGGTCCACCCGGCGGTCCTCGAGTCGACCGGCGTCGACCCCGAGGTCTGGTCGGGTTTCGCCTTCGGCTTCGGCATCGACCGCGTCGCGATCATGCGCCACGGGATCGAGGACATGCGGAGTTTCCTGGAGAACGACGTGCGTTTCCTCACCGGGTTCTGAGTCCGGGCGGAAGGGCGTGTCCGTCGAGAGTTCCTAGAGGAGGGGTGTGCGGGTCCCGCTTTCCTGGCTGAGCGAGTTCACGCCGCTCGGCGTCGCAGCTTCCGATGCCGCCGCCGTCGGCGCTCTCGCCGCGGAGCTCGCTTCGCTCGGGCTCGTCGTCGAGGGCGTCGAACGCGTCGGCGACAGCCTCGACGGCGTCGTCGTGGCGCGGGTCGTTGGGATCCGGCCGATCGCCGGGGCCGACCGCATCCGGCTCGTCACCGTCGATGCCGGAGGCACGGCTCCCGTCGAGGTCGTCTGCGGCGCCTGGAACTTCGCGCTCGGCGACGTCGTGCCGCTCGCGACCGTCGGCGCGAAGCTCGCCGGCGGCGTCGAGATCATGCGCCGGGAGATGCGCGGGGTCACGTCGAACGGGATGCTCTGCTCGGCCCGCGAGCTCGGCCTCGGGGCGGACGCCTCGGGGCTCTTCATCCTCGCTTCGACCGGGACCGTCACCGCGCTCCCCGCGGGTCTCGAGCTCGGCACGCCGATCGGTGAGTACCTCGGGCTCGCCCCCGACGTCGTCTTCGAACTCGAGATCGAGCCGAACCGGCCCGACTGTCTGTGCGTTACCGGGGTGGCGCGGGACATCGCGGCCCGCCGGCACCTTCCGTTCGCGATTCCCGAGCCCGTCGTCACCGAGAACGGGCCGCCGATCGGCGAGCTGGCGAGCGTCGTCGTCGAGGCGCCCGGGGTCTGCCGGCGCTTTGTCGCCCGCGTCGTCACCGGGATCTCGACCGTCGCCTCGCCACGCGACGTCCAGCGGCGTCTCATCCTGGCAGGCATGCGACCGATCCATTCGGTCGTCGACGCCTCGAACTACACGATGCTCGAGCTCGGACAGCCGACCCACCCCTACGACCTCGACCGCCTGCCCGGCCGGGGGCTGCGGGTCCGCTACGCCCGGCCCGGCGAAGAGCTCACGACGCTCGATGGCGAAAGTCGGGTCCTCGGTCTCGAGCGCCACCATTCTGGGGAGGAACGAAGCGTCGAGGACCTAATGATCTGCGACGCTGCCGATGTCCCGGTCGGCATCGCCGGGGTGATGGGCGGCGAGTCGAGCGAGATCGGGGCCGGGACTACCGCGGTCCTCATCGAGTCGGCCGACTTCTCGGCGATGACCGTTGGGCGGACGGCCCGCCGTCAGCAGCTGCGCACCGAGGCTTCGACGCGCTTTTGGCGGGGCATCGACCCCGAGGGTCCCGGGCGCGCCGCGGACCGCGTCGTCGAACTCGTCGTCGCCGCGGCCCGGGCCGTCGGCGCGCCGGACCCGGTCGTCGCCCGCGGCGTGATCGACCTCCCCGGGACCTCGACCCCGCGGACGTCGATCTGCCTCCGACCCGGGAGGTTGAATGCCCTCCTCGGCACCGCCCTCGACGAGGCGGCGATCGTCGCGTACCTCGCGCCGATCGGTTTCGTCGCGCGAAAGGACGGCGAAGGGCTCGTCGTCGAGGTCCCGTCGTTCCGCCCCGACGTCGAGCGGGAGGTCGATGTGATCGAGGAGGTGGCCCGGCACCACGGCTACGAGAACGTCGCGCCGACGCTGCGCCGATCGCCAGGCGTCGGGAAGCTGTCGGCGTACCAGTCCGGTCGCCGCCGGATCGCCCGGCTGGTCGCGGGCGTCGGCGCCCACGAGGCCTGGACGAGCTCGATCGTCAACCCCGAGCTCGCCCGGCGCGTCGGGGAGGCCCCGGCGTCCGTCGCGCTCGTCAACCCCGTCGCGCGCGAGGAGTCGGCGCTGCGGAACCATCTTCTGCCGGGACTTCTCGGCTCTTTGCGCCAGAACGCGGCGGCGCGCAACGCCTCGGTCCGGCTCTTCGAGATCGGGCGGGTGTTCGCCCATCCCGGGGCCGACGGCGAGTTGCCGGTCGAGGGCGAGCACCTCGGTGTCGTGCTCGCCCGGGACGGCGATGGCGCCCCCCAGGCGGTCCAGCTCTGGCACCGCCTCGTCGAGGGTCTCGGGATCGAGCCGGCCGCGGTCGCGATCGACCAGGGCGGACCGGGCGCACCGGCCGTGTCCGCCGACCCGCTGGCCATCGGCTGCCATCCGACCCGCACGGCGGCACTGCGCGACTCGGGCACCGACGGGCCGCCGGGGACGGTCGGATTCGTCGGCGAGGTCGACCCCGGCGTGCTCGCGGCCTTCGACCTTCCGGGCCGCCGCGTCGGTTGGCTCGTCCTCGACCTGGGCCGCCTCCTCGGGATGCCGTCCCGCCGCGGCCGGGCGCCGGTGCTCAGCCGCTTCCCCTCGAGCGACATCGACCTGTCGTTCGCCCTCGACGAGTCGATCCCGGCGGCGCGCCTCGGGGCCGTGCTCGCCGCGGCGGCGGGAGAGTACTGCGAGTCCGTCCGTCTCGTCGACGTCTTCCGGGGCCCAGGGCTCGCCGCCGGGGCGCGCAGCCTTTCCTACCGCGTCCGATTCGTGGCGCCGGACCGCACCCTCACCGACGCCGACGTCGCCGCGGCACGCGCTCGGTGCATCGCTGCGGCCGGGGTCGAACTCGGAGCGGTGCTGCGCGGCTGACCGCCGTGTTGGCCGCGACGGCGCAGCGGCTCAGCGCGCGCGACGCGGCCAGGTGGCGCCCGTCGTGGCGGCGGATCGGTTGGCCGTGGACGGTGGTCGGCCTCGCGGGCACGACGCTCGTCGCCGTGGTGGCCCCGGCGATCGTCGGCGGCTCCGCGGGGTGGTGGTGGAGCGTCCGGGTCCCGCCCGGGACGACGGGCAACCGGGTCGCCCTCTACGTCGGGGTCGCGGCGGTCGCCGTCGCCTGGCTCGCGGTCGGCCGGTCGGCGCGCCTCCCCGCCACGAGGCCGGTCGACCTGGTCGCGCTGGCACTTTTCTGGTCACTCCCGCTCGTCGTCGCGCCGCCCCTTTTCAGCCAGGACGTCTACAGCTATCTCGCCCAGGGAGCCATCCTCCACGCGGGCCTCGACCCCTACCGGGTCGCGCCGGACGTGCTCGCCCACCTCGGCGGGGCGCGTCTCGCCGCCGCGGTCTCGCCGTTCTGGCGCACGACGATCTCGCCCTACGGGCCGTCGTTTGTCGGGGCGATGAGCCTCGTCAGCGTCGCGGCCCGGTCGAGCCTCGAGCTCGGCGTCGTCCTCGCGCGCCTCGTCGAACTCGCCGGGCTTCTCCTCGCCGGGATCGCCGTCCCGGCGATCGCCCGCACCGCGGGCGGGGACCCGACGCGGGCGGTCTGGTTGGGCGTCGCGAGCCCGCTCGTCCTTTTCGAGCTCGTCGGGGCCGGGCACAACGACGCGCTGATGGTCGGACTGATGGCCCTCGGCGTGGCGGCCGCCCTCCGGCACCACCCGCTCGTCGCTGTCGGGATTGGCGCGCTGGCGGCCTCGGTGAAAGCCCCCGCCGCCGTCGCCGTCGTCTTCGTCGTCGTGTGCTCGATGAAAAGCGCGTCCGGCTGGCCGGCGCGGCTCCGCGTACTCGCCGAGTCGGCCGCGGTCGCCTGTGCCGCCGTCGCGGCCGTCGTCGCGGCCGCGGGGCTCGGCACCGCCTGGATCTCGTCCTCGGTCCTCAGCGCGCCGGCGCAGGTGCACCTCGCGATCACGCCGGTGAGCGAGCTCGCCTGGATCGGCCGGGCGATCCTTGGCGCCGTCGGCC
>Ga0187771_10000021_pt1 | contig 58566 bp, 53 predicted proteins | sample 0116_SJ02_MP15_1_FD_133139 | JGI IMG/M metagenome (GOLD analysis project Ga0187771, IMG submission 133139) | Tropical peat soil microbial communities from peatlands in Department of Meta, Colombia - 0116_SJ02_MP15_10_MG | ecosystem: Environmental > Terrestrial > Soil > Wetlands > Peat | place...
AGCGCCTTCAACAGTTCGTCCTCGGCTGCCTTATCCGCCAGGATCGTCCTGTCCCCAGAGGCCCCTATGCCCACTGACTTCCCTCTTTCCTCTCTCAGGGCAAGCGTGGAGATCTTGCCCCTTACCCTCTCGGTGGCTCCGAGCAGGAGCTTCTCCCACTCTTCGGGCTTCACCCGGTCCTCACTTTGCTTCTTGCGAGTATCTGAAGGATGTCCCGAAGGGTCGCATCTATGTCAGAGTCTGTCTCCACCGCTTCTATGTTCTCCTCCTTCAACTCCTCGTGAATCTCTGCGAGGGCCGTGTAGTACCTCGTCCTGAAGAACTCCGTGGGGTTCCTATCTCTGTCATCCTTGCTTCTCTGCCTGACGTCGATTGTCTCCTGCCCTGCCTTCAACAGGACGTAGAGATCGGGCCTCATGGCGGGCTCCTGCAGAATCCGCCTGACCATGGCGACCATGGACGGATATGCGTCACTCTTCTTGAGCTCGTACCTAATCTTCGCATAGGCGAGGTCGCCGAGGAGGTATCCCTCAGAGACTATGTTCCTCGTCCCCCTTAACTTCGTGATTATCGAGCTGTACACCATTGTCGCCCCGAGAAGGCTGAAATCGGCGGCCGTGTCCGCGCGTTCTGCGACAGGAACGTCCCTGGGAACTGCGTGTGCCGACTCCTGCAACCTGAGCCATCCCCGCCTCTCAAGCCCCATCGCGAGGGATGTCTTCCCGGTGCCCGAAAATCCCTCGAGCACTATGAACGCCATTTGCGCGCAACGCTCTCCAGGTTCTAGATATAACCTAGCGCCGGTGCAAGGGCCTACGGAAGTGAACTAAACAGAGAGTAGTTGAACAGGACGAGGTAAGCGAGGTAAAGGACGTACCCGAGCCCGAAGTAGAGCACATCGGGGACGCCGTAGACCACCTCCACCTGCATCCCCTCCTTCTGCAGGCCTTCAACCTCCTCCCTGGCCTTGTTGACATCGCTGTCCACCTCGTGCCTGACCCCGCCCATAATGGTGGCTTTGGGGATCCACTTCTGCTCCCTCAGGAACTGCGAGACCGAGGTCACGTGGCTTCCCCTCCCCTCTCCCGTCAGCAACACGTATGCGAGGTGCGGGACGAGCACAATCACCGCCCCGATGATGGCGAAGAAGACGCCGAAGGCGTACGGATCCGCAGCAAAGAAGACCAGGGCAATCAGGTCGGCCTCGCCGAGCATCCCGAAATAGACCATGACGAACGCCATCCCCCCTATCAGGAAAATCTTGACGACATCGAACTCCAGGCCGGCGTAGTGCCCCGTTGTTGCGAGAGAATAGAACACGAAGGCTGTTCCTGCTATCGCAGGTATCCATACCAGGTCGTTGACCGCCCGTTCCCTAAGGTCCTGGTAGGCGGCGACAGCGAAGGACACAGCGATCAGGATTTGTCCGTACAACCGAGAGCCGTATCAGATCTGCGCATATAAGCACCGGAGGCCGCTTGGGCGCCTATCGTTCGTCAACTTTCAGCTTCTGCCCGCTGAATATGCGTTCGACCTTCTCGATCGTGTCTATGTCATCCACGGACTTGTCGGTCCTGATCCTCTTAATCCTGGGGAACCTCAGCGCGAAACCCCCGTCGTGCCTGTCGCTCCGCTGTATGCTGTCGAAGGCCACCTCCACGACCACCTCCGGTCTTACGTCCCTCCTGTATCCGTAGTCCTTGATCGTGATTTCCTTAAGCCTGCGAGTCATCCCATCAATCTCCGCGTCGGTCAGGCCGCTGTATGCCTTCCCGATTGTCCTGAGACTGTCCCCATCTTTCACGGCGAAGGTATAGTCTGAAATCACACCCGCCCTCTTGCCATGCCCATACTCTGCTGCTACGATTACGACGTCGAGGGTGTCCAGTTCCTCCTTGAGCTTGGCCCAGCCGGACCCCCTCTTCCCCATGGCGTACTGGCTCTCCGGGTCCTTCACCACAAGGCCCTCGTAGCCGAAGTCGCGGCTCCGCCTGAAGGCCGACTCGATTTCGCTCTCATTCCTCACGTCCACTGACTCTGCAAGATGCGCGCCTGTCCCCTTCGTCAGCCTGGCCAGGAGAGCGCGCCTGCGAGACAGTGGGAGCGCGATGGTCTCCCTTCCGTCAAGCAAGAGCACGTCGAAGGCGAAATAGGTCACGGGAGCGCTAGCTGCGACCTCCTCGAAGTTCTCCATCCTCCTGAGCCTTCTCTGCAGGAGCTGGAAGGGAAGAGGGTGCCCCTCCCTGAAGGGAACGATCTCCCCATCGAGGATGAACTCCCCCTTCGCATTCTCGACAGCGCGGACCACCTCCGGGAAGCTCGGAGTAATCTCCTCCAGCCGCCTGGAGTATATGCGCACAGCTCCCCCGGACTTGTGGACCTGTGCCCTGACACCGTCATACTTGCACTCTGCATAGACGAGCTTCTGATAGTGGTCTGCTATCTCCTGTGCTGTCGCCATGGGCTCGGCGAGCATGAAGTTGACCGGCCTGAAGGGCTGAATCCTCACCTTTCCGACATCCCTGCCTGCGGCCTCCCTGGCGAGCATCCCGACGTCCCCCAGAATCATGTGGGCCCTCGCTGACTGTTCCTTCGACAGGCCGTAGGCAGACGCGATGGACTCCTCGAGCAAGCCTGAGACCAATCCGGTCCTCATCTCCCCGGTCAGGACTTTGATCACGTACTTGCCCTCGAGGGGAGTCGCCCTGAGGATCAGGGACTTCACGACTCCTCTCCTGGCCACCGAAGAACCCTTCCCTTTCAGTGACCTGAGCCTGGAGAATGCCTCTTCCACTTCTGCGAGGGTGAGGGGTTCGCTGAACAGGACCTGCTCCTTTTTTGTGCCGAGCAGCTCCTCCGCCACCTCTCCAAGGTCGCCGTGCCGCAGGTAGACTTTCGACACCATCTCATCTGTTGCACCCGTCACGTCGCGCAGGACATCGAGGAGGGTGGAGTAGCCGACCTGCGCCTCGTCCTTGCTCCCGCGTTCCGAGGCCCTGCCGGAGGCGATTCTGGCAGCGACCATTGCGTCCTCGGGACCCAGGTCTTTCAGGTAATCGGCGAGTATCCTGACCTTTTCGTTCTTCCCGCTGGTCCCCCTCACCCTTTCCAGAGTCTGGGCCAGCCCCAGCAGCTGAGCGCTCTGCTTCATTGGCCTATCTTTGACGCCATCAGGAGTGCCGCCTCCCCGTCCTTGTAGTATGCCTCCAGCCTGCTCGTGACGGCGTACCCGAGCTGATTATACAGGGCAATGGCCTCCTGGTTGGTCACCCTTACCTCCAGGTACGACTCCGTGGCGCTCTTCTGGACCATGGCGTCCTGCGACGCTTTCATCAGCATGGTGCCTACTCCCCTCCCCCTGTGCTGCTCCCTCACGGCGATTGAGACTATGTGCCCCTTCCTCGCCAGGCCGAGCTTCTTGAGGTGGGAAAACCCATACTCGATTCTGCACATGACGTAACCTACAACGGCCCCGTCGAACTCAGCGACGAGGAACGTTTCCGGGAATTCCGCCAGGATTTCGTAGTAGAAGTAGTCCGAGTAGTGCTCGGGGAGGGTTTCCATGTTGATGTCTATGACCGCCCGAACGTCCTCCCTATCGCAGCGTCTGATTTCATAGTCTCCAACCCTCGCCAAGATGGCCTTCTGCAATATCGAAGGCTCTCGCTCCCCGCGAGCGGTTAAAGCTTGCTGGGTCGCTGCGACAACTTATTATCGGAAACTTGGACACCGGGCAGGTTTGTCCGCGCCACCCGTTGAGATCGAGCAACTTGTCCGTTCGAGGTTCTCCGTAAAGGAGTTCTTCGTACTTCCCGAGGGGGAGCTGGAGTTTCAGATAGCCTATGGCAATGATTCGGGAACGAAGTTCGTTCAGCTCGACCGGGAAGTTGGTGCCATGGGATACAGGCCCGAGCTCACGGGGACGAAGGACGAATGCGTGCTCCTGGTCAAGAAAGCCGCACCGCCGTCGGGTGGGCGGTCCAGGATTTCGGCAATGGTGGCCCTGCTGACTGTCGCCTCACTCCAGGTCTTCTCGTTCCTTCAGGCGTCAGTGGACATACAACTAGTCCCCGGGTTCCCGACTTACCTCCTCTTCTTAGGATTCGATGCCACCGTCGGGGCGCTCCTGGTGGTCCACGAGCTGGGGCAGCGGCTAGCCGCACGCAAGGGTCAGGCGGGCCATTCCACCAGCTACGTTGTCCCTGGCGTGCCCATCCTTACTCCCTTCCTTCCTTCGCTTGGCTTCATCAATACACAACGCGAGCCGGCTGTCAACAAGGACAGACTGTTCGACGTTGTCATTGCCGGCCCACTTGCGATCTTTATGTTCGCCGTCTTGCTGTACATCATCGGCGTGCTGACGTCCGTGCCGTCCACTGTCGCCTTCCAGAATACGCAGTTGGTGAACTCGACCGTCTCGATTAACCCGAACGCCGTCCAGACGGGGCTGAACTACCTTCTCGGGCCGCTGATGCACAGCGCGCCAGCCGGGTTCGTGCAGGTCTCGCCGATTGCCGACGGCGCCTCCTTCGGGTTCATCCTGGTGTTCATAGGGCTCCTCCCGATGGCGCTCTTCGACGGCGGTCTGATGGCATCAGCAGCATGGGGAGAAAGGGCAGCGAGAGCGGCGACCTACCTTAGCGTCCTGCTCCTGCTTGTCCTCGACATGAACTACGCTACCTACTGGGCGGTGGCAATCGTTGCCCTGCTTTTCGCGGGGAGACCCGTGCGGCTCAGGCTCCAGGACGAAGTGTCCGAGCTGTCTGCGTCGAGGCAATGGGCCTTCATAGGCTGCCTAGTGCTGGCTTTTCTTTGCCTCCCAGTCCCCCACAGCATCGCGACTTTCCCGCTATCCTGACTTCACAGCGAACTCCGGCGCCCGCGGGACGACGTTCATCTTTCCCGTGCGGCCGACCTTGTTGAGCATCCTCCCCACCGCCTCCGCGGAACCCTTTGCGGTGGTCAGCCCGAGCTTTGATCTTGCGTATGTCTCTGGGAGCCCCGACAGAAGGAGCACATCATACTCCTCCTTCAACTTGCTGAGGTAGAAGACCTCCTCTAGCCCGTCCACGTACTTCTCTCGCTTCCTCTCGCCTCCTGACATCTGTCCGGTGACCAGCATCTCGAGGGCGGGCGAGCCAACCCCCTCGGAACACTCTGCCATCAGGAGCACAGAGCCTGACCTCTTTACCCCGTCTATGGCGTTCCAGACTGCCCTCAGGGCATCGGAGAAGGTGGCGTCGTACCCCCTACCTCCTGCTCCCACCAGGAGTCCCTTCGCCTGTGGCATCTGAACCTTCGGAAACGCGTTCTTGATGGCGTCGAATGGCGCATCCTCCATCACCGTCCAGAGCTTACCGCCTCTCGATATCAGCGACAGGAACTTCGATTCGGGGATTTTGGACGCGATCCCCTCCATTGCATCGAACGCTCCCGTTTTCTGGAAAGGCTGGGGCTCCATCCCCTCCCTTGCGCCGGCGGCAATCGCGTTCGAATTTGCCACCCAGTTCAGACACGCCTGCACCCTTGCGTCAACTATTCCGAAGAGCGGGTCCGGCCTCGCAGAGCAAACGAGAAGTTTCAGCCCCTTCTCCGTGAGCTGTGGGGCGTACACCGCCCCCACTCCTCCGGCTGGGGGGACCGGTGGTGGTAGCGTGTTCACCCTCCCCTTGAGCTCTGGAACCGCGGCCTCGACCCGCTTCGGGGCTGGGGCCACGACGGTCGCGCTCTGGGGCTCGCTGAGAACCGAGAGCAAACCCCTCAGAAACTCGAACGTTGGCGGCGCCGAGTCGCAGACGAAGATTAGAGAGGCTCCCTTCGCAAGCTCCGACATTCGTTCAGTTTCAATCGAACCCTGATCTGACGGCGGCTCGGCGACTACCCCCAGATTCTCAGCCTGGAGAGTCACTAGGTTCTCCACGGCCCCATAGGGGATCCACAATTCTGGCAATTTCGATGCATTTGCCTCAGCTTGGACTTCTTAAAAGCATGAGACTGCCGAAGGCAATCGTCCAGCTAGGGTGTTATTAGGGCAGGCAATCTGTAACATCAGTGGGTTCGCGGTCCCAGCTTCATGGCTTCGGGTACACTTCATGGGCGCAGGTGGCAGGTTATTTTGACGGTGATGGCTGTATAATGATAACGGTGAGATCGTACACTCTCTACTTCACCATCGAATGGACCGATACCTCCTTTGCTCAGCTGGAGCAGGTCAAGGAGTTTCTCCAAAGGAACGCGGTTTATGCTCAGCCAAGGATCTACGTTCAAAAGGGCAAATACACCTTCTACAGTCTGCAAATTGCCTTCCAAGATTCGATACTACGGTTGGCCAGATCCCTTCGGAGGTACTCATTCAAGAAGCGAAAAGAGCTCGATGCAGTAATCGCGTACCTTGAGAATAGGATATCCGGGGATCAGGTCATACAGGTATTCAACGAGGCAGTTTCGGCAGGAACAAGAGCTGGAATCATTCGCACAGCTTCGTTGCCCTACTTGAAAAATGAGGGGATTCATGTTGCCCGAGTTGAAGGTGGTAAGAAATCGGGGGCAAAACGGAGAATCCTTACGCCTGAGCAAGTGGCCCAAGTCAAGCTCGGTCGCTCCATATTCCATAAGACTCTTCGTGAGCTTGCCGAAGAACATGGTGTGTCGGTCCACGCCATCACTAGGGCCCTTCGCGTCAAGTGAGAGTTGCCTTTACAAATTCGTTTTATAAGCTCAAGATAGACTAGAAGGCCATGGCTTGGAAGAAACGCCGCAGCCGGCTTAACGACATTGCCGAAGGGTTGGTCAAGGTGGGCGCCCTCCAGTTCGGAACTTTCACTTTGCCTGATGGCAAAGACAGTGCCTACTATGTGAACCTCCGGGGGCTGCCGAGCTACCCAGGCGTCTACGGGGCCGTGGTCGATGCTCTCGCAGGGCTGGCGGCGCAGAAGACACCCAAGGCGGATGCCTACTGCGCTGTGCCCCTGGCTGGGCTCCTGCTGGCGTCACCCCTCGCCGTCGCCCAGAAGAAGCCCCTGGTCTACACACCTCTGGAGAAGCTGGAGAGCGGACGTCAGGTCGAGGGTGAGGTCCGCCCAGGTTGGAACGTCGTCATAGTCGGAGACCTGGCGACGTCTGGGAAGACAATAATGTCAGCTGCTGAGGCGATAGAAGACGAAGGTGGCAAGGTGAGCTCGGCCATCGTGCTCATCGACAGGCTAGAGGGGGCGCGCGAGCGGCTGAGCAAGAGAGGGATCGCCCTCCATGCTGTCACTGACATGGTAGAGCTAGCAGACACGCTGTACTCCATGGAACTGATTAGCAAGGAGAACGTAAAGGCAATTACGAAGTCTGTAGGCGGGCGCTAGTAAAACAAGACAAAGTGGGGAGAAGGACCTCTCAGTACACCATGAGGTTCTTCTCTTCGAGAGTCACGTGCAGGTTGTTTACCGCGCGATAGACTTCGCTTTCTTTCTTCGCGCCTGTGCAGACGAGCTTCCCAGACGCGAACAGCAAGATCACAGTTTTCGGATCCGCCATCCTGTGGATGAGGCCTGGAAACTGCTCTGGCTCGTACATGGACTTCGGTAGCACACGGGCTGCTTCCTCAAGGTGGACCTTGCCCCCGAGGCTCGCCGATGCAACTATGTTCTGGATTTCGACGACCGCGTCGTTCTTGATTGGGATCTTTCCTTTCCTTAGTTGCCTGACAACCTCCTCGACCGCCTTCCTAGCTTGCTCCTCCGACTTGGCCCCCGTGCAGACCATCTTCCCTGAGCTGAAAATCAGTGTGGCTGTCTTGGGGTTCCTGAGCCTGAACACAAGACCGGGGAACTGGTCGGGGTGATATTCCACTGTCACAAAGTTTTTCGTAATTAGGTTGAGGTCTACCGTCTGGTTGATGGATGCGGAAGCGACGACGTTCTCAATGCTGACGATTGCTTTTGTCTGAGGCATCTATCACGGGCGAATTCCCTTAGTATATAAAGGGTATATATAGGCAGCTTCCTTTGCTTAAATAGCCAGTTCGCGGCCCGATTTCCATCGTTTTTCCTGATTCTGACACATCCTGACTGGACAGTGCCTTAGTGAGGAAGGGAGATAATCCCTGGCCGCTGACTGCTCAGTTTCTTGGACTGTTGTCATCATTTCGCTTGGTTCTCGGGCCCGGTGACCCCTGGCCGTTCAGTCTTGCGTTTCGTAAAGCGGAGGAGGATGCCTGCGGCTAATGTCACCAGTCCAATCAAAAGGGGAATGATGAACCAGATGGGGGGTGGTGGGCAGGGGTTGCAATCGCCAGCGGCGAAGATACCATGAACAAAGTACGCGAATAGGGCTCCGATTACGGAAATGGCTAGCCCCGCCCAGAAGAGTATCTTCCAGGTTTCGTACGGGGTGTTCGCTGTCGAATACCAGCCAGCCGTCGGCAAAGTAGTCGATGATCCCCCTGAGGTATCTAATACACGTGGCTTACCGCTTTTTGGTCACGTAAAGGGCGAAACCGTCCCTTTCAGTTCAGCTTCTCCCTTCTAACTAGGCATCTAGGATTATTGCTGCAGTATCAACACAATAGGGTTAGGGGCTTATCGATCCTTTCCATACTTCTATCGTAGTACCCAAAGCCGTGCAACCGCTGTTCGAACACGTATTCGATTTCACGAAGTTAATTCCTGTCCAAGTTCCCGATCCTGTGGCGTCCGCAAAGCGGCCCGTGCCCCCGGTGATAGCAAAGGTAGCAGCTTCGGTGTAAACGCTTGGATTTGAAGTACAAGTTTCTGTCCCGGTCGATGAAGTCGTAAAGGAATCACCGTTGGGTGCTTTGAACGTAACATCACCCGTGAATAATCTGACACAGGAACCCGCACCAGTGGGTCCGGCACCGCTCCCTGCGAACTCGCCGAGATGCCTCAGGTGCCCCGTGAGGCTGACCGAGCAGAAGCTAATTGAAGAACTGAAGGTGCAGGTGAAGTGCCCCAAGAAAGTCCCAGTGAAGGCCATCGAGGATCTAGCCGACACAGGCGCTGCTGTGGACAGGGAGAATACAGCAAGAAGAACCACAGGCATCAAGAACAAGGCATTGGACGCAACTTTGAACATCAACTTAGCCCAATCACCCCAAGCATTCTCCGTGTGACCCTTATAGCCGATTCCGTGAATGGAATCTGGATTATCCTCGCTTGAGCGGGGGCCCGGAATGCAGGTTCTGATAACCTCTCAGGACGAACTTCCAGCAGGTTCCGCGGGCCTGACCTTCGCCTTGCTCTTCTCCTCATCCTCCTCTCCAAGGACGGAGATTATTACGATGACGAGTATGAATATCGATGGTATGTAGTTGAGCCACTGTGGGAGCCCGTTCTGGTCGATGTAGTAGGCAAGGAGTTCCACATAGGGAATCACGAACACTGCCTTCCCTTCGAGACATTGCGATGTAATTGGCGAGATCGCTATTCCGTAGGCTTGGTCTGTCCTAGCGTTATTGTCCCCTTTGGTTATGAGCCCCTGAGCAGTTATGTTTACCACCCTGTGCACCACAGACTCTCCTAGCGCCGAGCATAGGCCGTTGTAGACTATGATGTCCCCCACGTGTATTTGGTCAATGGGGACACTCTGAATCACCACCAAGTCCCCTCCTTCGAGGGTGGGGAGCATGCTGGTCCCGTCCACCCTTCGGGTGTCTGCCTGGACAAAGAACGCCCAGAAGAGAAGTAGAGCGAATGCCGCGACATATACCACGGTCCCCTTTGAGACCAATTCTGGCGGCCTCCTAGACTGCAAGCGGTTAAACGCTTTGAACCCTTATTCCTTTTATCGCCCTGTCTCCCGGCCGGAAACGATGGTTAGGACCATCTTCAAGGTGCTCATCGCGGACGCGATACTGCTCATCGCGGAGTTCTACATTATCCAAGATCTTGAATGGCGGACGGCGTACGCAGCGTCCCTCCACGGGGCATGTTCCCCCAGGCTTTGCAGCTACTCCCCTTCCTTTTCGTACAACTTCCTGGTACGATTCTTCACCATGGCTGGCAACGGGGTGAGTCTGACGAGCCCGCCGACCCTGGACTGGGCTCAGCTGCTTGCGTACATCCTTATTGTAATCAACGTATGGTTTGCCTATACAATCCTCACCAAGAGGAAGTCCGTCAAATCTGCCCAGGGTTCGGCGCAACCATTGGTCTCGACACAATAGGTTATCACTAACGAGGACCCCCCTCCCCACTCGCTCTTGCTTCCCGCTCACGTTCAAATCCTGAGCTAGGAGAGGGGAGTCGTGGCTGGGCCGCTTTTTCAGCTGCTTGTGAAGAGGACGGGGTCGACCGAAGACGCGATGTCCGCTATCTCGGACGTGGCGTTCAGGATGGGACAGCCGGACGCTGTCTCAATGGACGAACAGCTCGCCGGCCTGGCGCTCTGCGCCTGGGGGGAGGACATAGAGCGCGTTTCAAGGTCTCTCACGTGGCGCGACTTCGAAAGGTTCTGCTCTGGGATATTGCAGGCGAGGGGGTACAGAGTGAGGCGGAACATCTACCTGAAGAAGCCTCGTGCCCAGATTGACGTGTTTGGGGTTGCAGACGGCATCTCGATCGCCGTCGATTGCAAACACTGGAAGAGAGCCGCAGGCTACTCCAGCCTGGCGATGCAGGTGGAAGCACAGAAAGTTAGGGCAACTCGTCTTCACGAGAGTCTTGACCGTATCGGCCCAATCGCTTCGGTCATCTTGGTGCTGGTGGACCAGGGGGCGAGGTTCGTAGCCGGGGGCGCCATCGTCCCAGTGTTTGCCTTCGGCGACTTCCTCGACAACGTGGACGCGTATCGCAACGAGCTTGACCTCAGGTAGTCACCTCTCCGATGGGCGCTGGGCTACGCTTTCTTGCCCAGTATCCTCTCCAGTACGTCAGGGGCGATTGGCGGTGAGCCTACCTTGGCTATGCCTCTGGTGACCTGTGCCCAATTCCTGTCCTTGGCGACGACTTCCATCAGCATCTTCTCCCCCTTCTCCGCCTTGCCGCTGGAAAGCAGGCCGATACCAACCCAGTACTTCAGCTCATCAATCTCCGGGACCAAGGAAAGGGCCTTCGAGTAGGCCTCCAACGCTTTGGAGTAGTTCCTCGAAGTAAGGAAGTTGTCCCCCCTGTTCTCCCATTCGTACCCTCGCTGGTACCTCAGAAGCCGTCTGAGCTCCGGCACAGGCCCAGGGTGGTCTTCGACTCGCAGATCGATGAGTCTCCCCTCCCAGTAGTTGGGCTTGGGCTCAGACGAGACAACTAAGATTGCCGAAGACTGCTTCCCCCTGGCGTCGCCCCCTGCTTCCTCTGCAGCTTCCAGGGCCGAGACCATCCTTTCGGCGAGGGGAAGAGCCTGATTCTTTTCGTAAGCTCTCTTCATGGCCCGCCATACGTTCTCGTTTCTCATTATGTTCCCCTGACAAGAGAACCCTCGGCCGGTGACGTGGCCGGCGTGGGGGATGCACTTTCGTCCAGTGTGAGCGGCGACCCTCCCCTTTGAATCCACCATTGCAACCTGCCTTGAGTCCGAGTTCGGATCGGCCCCAATGAGGGCGACTAGCGCCTCCTCGGCGCTCTTCCCACCTGACATCAGTTCGAGCCCCAGGGGTCCATACTTGATGTCTACCATTGCCTGAGTGGCGACCGCACCCACCCCTGCCCGCGCCCAGGTCACGACAGATCCGACAGAGAAGAAGTGAGACTGAACTGCTACGCCCATTTCACCTGTCTTCTCATCTCTGGCCACGATTGAGTACGTCATTGCGGCCTGCTTTGGCCAGGAGTCAATTTAGGAATTGCTAGGGCACGGTCGTTGCGCGGACCTGGGGGGCAGATTGTACTGATCTATGCAGCCACTCCCCCCTTCTCGACCAACTTCCTTCTCCGGTTCTTCACCATGTCTGGGAATGGGGCGAGTGAATCGAGGTCTCGCACTCCCGACTGGGCTCAGCTGCTCCTCGTTGTCATGGTCTTAGTGAAGCCGCTCTCGCCTACGAACGCTTCAAGAAAAAGGGACGGCTGGGCGAAGTGGCATCACCACCACATGAACAGCCTCGTGTGGCACTCCTGGCGTCAAAGGTAGCCCGACAACCTGCGGGACACTGAAGTTAACTATGTTTAAGTCGAAGTTGAGGGCAACGGCCCCAGGGGTTAGGAACTTCTATCGGGGGAAGACGTCGTTGCTAAGCGAATCAGAGACAGCTAGGAGCAAAGTAGTAGACAGGGCAGTGAAGGCCGCCCTGCTTGTTGCGATAGTGATCGTTTCATCTGTTCTTGTGCTTGCCTCTTCCCCGCCCAAGGCTCAGCAGAGTTCCAAGCCTCCTCCCGTCTTGCCCAACCCGGCGAGGAACCAACAGGGCGCACTCGAAGTTTCAGTAACCGTCGCCAACTCAGGGAACGCGGTCACCGTTCTGCCAGCCAGTGGGCTTGTCGATTATCTGAACAGCACGACAATCTCGTCTAACTCCTCAGTATCACTTGTCGCAGTGCCGGTGCCGGGCAATTTCACGATTATCACCGCTATTATTCCCCCTGCCTTGTCGCCCGTTACCTTCACGGCCATAGGGGTCGGACTCTCCCAGCCTCCGTTACGCTTGAATGTCACCCAGCCCGGTCAGGCAGTCGCAGATACTGCCCCGGGACTGTACCAGGTCTTTACCAGGAACGAGTACTACAGCATGTCGCTCTACGCTCAGGTCCTCCCGAATTCCACCACTGACGTTCAAGTCGACCTGAACCAGACACTCGTCCCTGCTGTGTTTACTCAGACACCAGACCTCGACTCCCTCGGCATGGTCCAGCCGTGGGAGCCGGTAACGGTCCATGTCAGCGGGCTTTCTGGAGCCGCCCCCGGGACCAACATCTTCATCGTATACGGCACCTCGAGCTCCCAGGGATGCCCTTCGACCTGTCTCGTGTCCTACTCGTCGGTGTTGGCCAAGGTTCTGCAGGTTGACCTGAGGAGCGACGGCACGTGGCTCGTGGTCTCCCTTCCGAACCCTGTGGATGTGCAGGCCCTTCAGGATGTGTCTGTCGAAAGTCTGGCCGCTTCCTACAAGGTGATAACGAGTGCTGCTTGACGAGATACTGAACTTCAACTCGCTCGTCTCGATAGACGTGGCCATCTACGCCGCCGCACTCGCGGGCTACCTGAGGATGAGGCAGGTGGCCTTCAGGCCCCCGAACCCCGAGAAGGCGTTCTCGCTCTTGGAGAAATCACTTGAGAAAGCCTTCCCCGGGCTACCGGAGGGGTTTACTTGGCGGGAGGCAATGAAGAAGGTGGAGGCCCTCGATCTCGACGTAGACCTCGCAGAGGTAGAGAAGGCGCTCAGGCAGTACGAGGCATGGAGATACGGCGAGTCGGTTAAGCCCGAGGAGGTCAATGCTGAGGTAGTCAGGTTAGCAAGGCGGCTTTCACAGGGGGGAGCGAAGTGGCAGAGACCCTGAAGGAACGAGTGCTTCGGGAAGTGTCCAAGGTCGTAGTCGGCAGAGAGCAGGAGGCCGAGCTTCTTCTCGTGTGCTTTCTGGCCAAGGGGCACGTGCTCCTCGAAGGGGTCCCGGGAGTCTCGAAGACTCTGCTCGCCAAGACCTTCGCGAGGTGCGTGAATCTAAGATATGGCAGGGTCCAGTTCACACCGGACATGCTCCCCCTCGACATAATAGGAGGGTTCATCTTCAACATGAAGACGAGGGAGTTCGATTTCAAGAAGGGTCCTGTGTTCACGAACATTCTGCTGGCCGACGAGATCAACAGGGCTCCTCCGAAGGTTCAGAGCGCCCTCCTCGAAGCGATGCAGGAGCTCCAGGTCACAGTAGAGGGCCACACAGAAGCGTTACCTTCGCCCTTCATGATAATCGCCACCCAGAACCCGATAGAGTTTCAGGGCGTCTACCCACTGCCTGAAGGTCAGGTCGACAGATTCATGGCGAGGGTGGGCCTGGACTACCCCGCCAAACCTGTGGAACACACGATTGTCAGGCACAACCTGTCGAAGGTAGACTTCATGGACGCTCAGCCTGTGGTGGAATGGAGCGAGCTGGAAGAGGCCTTCGGCGAGGTGGCTGGCGTCAAGGTGTCGGAGGAGATAGTGGACTATCTGGCAGAGTTCGCCAGGGCATCGAGGCTTGACGTCAGGGTGCGCCTTGGTGCAAGTCCTCGGAGCATAGTCCACCTTGTTCACTGCGCCAGGGCCTACGCCTTCCTCCAGGGGCGAGACTTCGTGATACCTGACGACATAAAGTACCTCGCACCCTACGTTCTGGTCCATCGCCTAAGGCTCGATAGGGCTGCCATCGCAAAAGGGGGGGCAACCGACGCCTATGAGGTCCTCAAAGAGACGCTGGACAAAGTGAAGCCTCCACGGTGAAACTCACTACCAGAGGCGAGGATTTCTTGATAGGAACCCTCCTCGCGACAGCGATTTCCACCATAGCCAGCCAGTTCATCTTCCTGGCTCTTACCTTCGCTCTCTCCGTTGCGGCCGCCTCGTCCTTGCTCCTCTTTCTTAGCCGGGACCCGGCGAAGCTTCCGGTGAAGGCAAGGCCAGAGCTCGTCAGGCTCAGGAAGGGGCAGAACGCACCAGTGGAGCTTACGGTAGGGAGGGGGAGCTCTGGCTGGCTCACTCTGTCCTCTGCCCTGGCGCCGTCTGCGCCTGGGTTGTCCTTTGACGGAGGCGACCAGAGGGGAAAGTTCATGGTGGGCGCCAAGTACGCGGGAAGGTACGAAGGGCTCAGCCTCAGGGCGAAGTTTGTCGACGTCCTGGCCTTGTTCGAGAAGACCGAGGATGTCAGGCCCGAAAGATTCGTCATCGAAGTTCTCCCACTGTCCCTCCTCGAACCCCCATTGAGGCCCAACTTGCTGACTATTGCCTATGGCGAAGCCCCTGCGGGGGCGAGGGGGGGAGGGCAGGAGTTCTACAGTCTCGAGGCCTACACTGGTGCGCAGGAGTCGAGGGACATAATGTGGAGGCGAGTAGCCAGGTCCCCTGACCAGACGATTTCTACGAGAGTGAGGGAGGCCAACATCCCCGGCTTGGTGACGGTCGCCCTTGTGGAATCGAGTCCAATTGATAGGTCGGTGTGGATGGACGCTGCCACAGAAGCCATGGGAAGGATAGGGGTGACGCTCACCGACCTCGGGATAGCGCTTGAAGTAGTGGTCCCACCTTCTGATAACGCACCACTTCAAGCCACGAATTCAGATGAACTCGCTGATCTGCTGATGGAAATGTGGAAGGAGGTGAGGGCCGGGGTGGCGCCTTCTGTCTCACAAGTTCCTCTGGGCCCTGTCCTTATCGGCTCGAACGTGCTGTCGGACCAGACGATGTCTGACCTCACGAATCGCAACTCCACCTTCGTGGTCCCAGACGGGTCGCCCTGGGACAGGGCCGCCGAAAAGGGCCTAAACCCGGGGGCAGATTCCATTGATGCCTTCATCAGGGCTGTGATATTGAGTTGAATGTCTCAAAGGCAGTCTACCTCTTGGCAGCAGCCGCATCCGCGTCGATGGCGGTCCTCTATCTCAGATTCATCTGGATTGTTATCATGGCTTACCTGGTTCCATTCACGGTTCTTGAGCTGGTCGTGCTCTCGACGATGCTCGCCAGGATTTCAGCCTTCTTCCTGGTGCCCGGTTGGAGACGGTCCAACCCGGCTTTGATGTTCGATGTCCTCTCTGTCGAGGTTCTCATCATACCCATTCTCTCACTCCTGGGTCTGGTGACGGGATCCAGCTTCTATGGTGCGCTCAGCGACCAGATCTTCGTCGCTTGGGCCTTTGCGCTACTGGTTATGGGGCCGAGTATAATGCTCTTCAGATTCTCAAGAGCCCTACTGGAGGGGGTAAGGCTCTCGGTCGTGCTCCCGACCTCTGCCGCCATCTTTGCGGGTCTCTGGTCTCTTCAGGGCATCTCCGCCACGCCAGTCATCAACTCGGGCGCCAGCTCCCTGCTTGGGAATTACCTAGGGGGGATCTCACAGGGTACTACTGAGCTGGAGTCTTCGCCGATAGTAGCGGTAGCTGGAGTCGTGGCCTTCATTTCGATGGGACTCTACGCTACGCTGGTGAAGGGGGGCGAAGTGGTAGTCCGCGGTAGGCTTCTGTTCATGGTCTTGCTAGGAATAGTGGGGGCTCTTGCATTTGTGGTGGGGATATCGTTTGTGATAGGCGACAGCGCTCTCTCCCTTTCAGTTCCAACGACAGCCTTGGGGGCTCTAATGTGGTGGGCCACGCGTGAAGATTAGTACTCTTCTCCTGGTGGCGGCACTGTTCCTCGCGTCTGCTCCCGCGGCCAACGCTACCCCCCCGTCCGGTCTCCCGTCCGTCGAGTTGGGGTTCGGTCCAAGCTCACTGGTTCCCCTGAGCCAGGGGAGCCCCATCTATACCGTCGGGGACCAGCTGTGGCTCAGCTCAGATTACAACCTCTCCCTCAGTGCCGCTCTCTATCCTTCCGGTTCATCGATTCCCGTCTCTGTCGTACCGGTCAGCTACAAGAGTGTCGAACTCGTCTACACCTTCCGCCCATCTGACCAATCTGGAGTGTGGAGCCTGGTCCTTGTATCCGGGACACTTCCCTTGCAAGTAATCCAGGTCTATTTCGAACGACCTCCCGACCTGACCCCTCCTGCTCTCTCCTCCAGCTCAATTCTCTCGAATGGTACGCTCCTGACAGACTTCACCATGAATCTCGGGGAGGGGTACAACGGAGAGGGGTGCGTCGTAGGGAACGTGACCCCTTCAGCGGTTTCGTTCTCGTTCCCCCCGTCGGACGGACAAGGAGAAGTGACTCTCACGACCAACGGGAGCGCGATCAACGTACTATCTGCTCCATTTGGCATTCACACAGGTCAGTCGAACTCCATGGATTTCTGGTTGGAGTTGTACTACCCGTACTCCTACACTTTCGGTGCCAGCCCGGGAGCCATTGTAACTCGTAACATTCTTGTGGCAAGGTCGAGTCCGAGCCTCCTGAATTCCTCGCTGCTGTCCAACTCGACCGTTGAGCTGTCGGAGTACTCCCACCTGCGCACGGGCAGGTATGACCTGGTGGCATACTTCCGAGATAGCAGCGGGTTGACTGCCCGAGAGTCTTCCGTTCTCTGGTCTGGGGCAGGCCCATGGGTGTGGTTAGGGGGCTGCGTCAGCCTCAAGCAGCTGGGGAGCTCCTTCTACTACAGCACATCCCTAGCCTCGCCTTCCTCGAGTTGGCCGTCTGGGATGTACGCCATGCTCGCTGTTGGCGGCGTTGAAGGAGCGATCTTTTCTTCGATTCGGCTGAACCTGACTGCCATCCATCTGACCACTGGTAGCTGGGGAGGTGCATTTCCGCGAGCATTGGGTGTGTCTATTTTCGATAATCCAAATGTCTCGCAGTCGGCCGTGGCCAATGGAACGGTGTTCCTCGAATTGAGGGACATTCCGACTGCCGTCGTCCTTTCGGTGGAGTCGGCCGGCTCGAAGCCAGAGAACGTCTCAATAGTGATCACACAGTCGCATGCCGATGTTTCGGTGCCTGCTGCACTAGGCAAGGTTAACGTCGTTGTCCAGATGAATGGTGTTGGGGTTCCCGGTGCGAGGATCTCGCTGTCCGCAGCCTCTTCCAGCACAGAAGCCACAGTTGCTGGCATCTCCAATGCGCAGGGGTCTGCATCTTTCCTCCTGGTGCCTGACAACTACACAGTGACCTACCAGTACCGGAACTTCACCGGGTCTTCCTCTGTCGATGTCTACAAGGGAACTGTATCCCTTGTCAACGTCCAGATCCCACAGGCGTCAGATTACACTCTCAGCTATGCCCTGCTCGCCGTTGGCGCCGTGGGGGTGTTCGCGAACCTCTTCTTTTGGAGAAGGGCCATACGGCGGGTCTGAGCGTTCCACTGGTCTTCCTGGCCCACAATCCAGAACGTATCAGGGAAAACGGCTATATTTCCCCGCGCCAAAACTGCTAACGCATGGGACAGCCTTTCGTCTCCGGAATTCTGACTCCGGGTCGATTGAAGCTCCTGTACTATCTTATCGCCGGGCCACGCACCCCGACGGAGCTGGCTACCATCGAGGACAAGCATCTTAGTGAGATTTCGAGAAACCTAGCCAGCCTAAGACGAATGGGGCTCGTTGTCGCTACCCCGAGCGGGTCCAGAGAAAGGTACTACAAGATCACTTCTGATGGGTACGTGGCCTACGCCGCCTTCATGCAGCGGATCAGATAGGTCATTATCGGCCATCTTCTGGATAGCCTTGCTGATTGAATCGATTATTCTGTTTACATGAGACGCGTAACATGTTAACAATACTTAAAAGCGCCACGGCATCGATTCTTGTCGAAGACAAGAATGAAGTCGTTCAAGTATTTTGCCACTGCTATCGCACTTCTAATGGTCTTCTCCGGTCTTCCACTCGTGTCCTATGCAGCTCCTTCGGGAGTCATTTCGGGCTCCCAGGTGGCGCTGCACGGGCCTTTAGTCAACGCCATTAAGTTCACGGTGATCGGTTCCGACTCGACGCTGTTCAGCAGCTTGGCCTCGGGGACCATCCAAGGACCTGAATGGTACTTCAGCACCGGATCGTTCTTCCAGGCGGCCACGAACACCAATCTCTATGCGAATTCGACGACAACCTACTCATTCTACGGATTTGCATTTAACATGGTCCGCCCTGTTACAAACGACACCCACTTCAGGCTGGCTATTCAGGACCTACAGGATTACGGGACTCTCCAGTCGACGGTTCTGTCAGGTGTAGCAGGGTCTGCTCAGCCAGACCTCTACCCCTGCGTAGTGTATCCAACAGTCTGTGACCCGAGTCTCTATGCTGGATTCACCTTTAGTCTGTCGGCTGCCGTAGCCCAGCTAAAGCTGGTACACAACGATGTCCCGGCCTTCACCTGGACAAACTCAAGCGATGCCCTGAGCTCGTATAAGTGGTTCCTCAACGGTGTTCAATGGTCACCAAACCTTTGGTACAGAATCGATGACCCACTGAGGACTCAGGCCGCTCTTCGACTGGTCTACAACGCCCAGGGGATTGGTCTTACGATAAACGCCCAGGGCACAGCCCACGCCTCAGGCGTGGTCTACCATCCCTCGCTTGCTGCAGTGATATCGCCTGGAGCCTACAACCCGTCCACTGGGTATAACAGTCCGCCTGTATTCAACTACAGTATAGCTCAGACCACAGACACTTGGGACATGTACACCTTCGGGTGGATCACAAGTCCCAATTACATCTGGGCCTACGACTTCTTTAACTCTCAATTCGTCACTGTCACCCTGAACTACGGCAACTTCTACAACAGGTCCATGGATTACTACACCAACCAAATGAACTACGCGACCACCATAACTGCCGCAAATGCGGCCGCGAAGCAGGTTGGACAAGTCTTCTCCCAGCAGCTGCCATACGTCATGATGTTCTATACCAACCAGCTGTACGCTGTCTACCTTAACGGATGGGCAGGGTACGTCAACTACGCCAGCACCGGGCCTATGACGTCCTACGGTATGTACTACTCCTCCCTCAACCTACACCCAGCAGGGCAGGCGACGGGTGGGACATTCACATACGCAGTCCACGCGGTTGCGGATGCGACGGGCATGGACCCGCTCTACAATACCAACTGGGTCTGGCAGGCCGACCTGTGGAGTGACATATACGATTCGGCACTAGCATTCAACCCACAAGCACCAACCACGGCGTTGGACTTCGTTCCATGGGAGGGAGCCTACACCGTAGCATCATTCAACGGTCAGACGGGATCGGGCGCGGGGTGGTTTGACTTCCAAACCGCCAAGAACGCCCTCTCGCCCCAGAAGATCGTCAGCGGACAGGAAATCACATTCAACCTGTACAAGAACATGACATTCTTCGACAACACCCCAGTGACTGCGAGTGACTTCAACTTCTCGTTGTGGGTCAACAACGTCGCAGGGGCGCTTCCGGACAACTACGCACCGTTGTACGGGTACACTCTGGCTGGACCGACAGGCTTGATCGCAACTTACGTACCCCCTAGTAACCCGTACCAACTGCAGATCTACGTCAACAGCTCGTCAGTGTGGAACATTGCAAACGTCGGCGTCCCAATATTCCCATGGCACATTTTCAAGTACTTCAACCCAGATCTAGTTTCTGGAGGATCTGCGGCCCTTGACACAACCCTGACCTTCGCAAACGCTGCCTCTGGTTGCAGCTGTCTCGCCTCTGGAGTTACAACAACCAATGCACCACTGTGGCTCAAGGACGAGTACAACCTTGAAGTATCAAACGGGCCATTCTGGCTGAAGTCCTTTGACCCGACGACGGGCTCGGGTGAGATGGACAAGAACGTCAACTACTACAGAGCCGCATGGTACGCTGGAGCCCCAAGCACCAGCGCAGGGTCAACCTACACTTTCTCAACGACGATCGCTGAGAACTTCTTTAACTCCGGTTCCTCGACCTTAGCAGGGGTCTCGGCGGGCCAGACCGGCTCGGCCCCGATCACCAATGCGACGGGAACCGTCACTCTCTTCTTGAACAACGCGAAAGTAGGAACACCTGTGCCCCTGACTGCAGGATCCAACGGTCAGTACACAGCAGCAATTAGCACTGCGGGCCTGACGTCCGGGCTCTATGAGCTGGTCGTCAACGCGACATACAGCTTCCTCGGTCTCCCGAGGGTCTGGTACCAGGCGGCCGGATTGCAGGTAACCGGCGCAGTCACCACGACCACCACCTCTTCAACACCACCTACCACGACTACCACCACCTCGACCACTCCCCCGACAACTTCGACAACGACACCTCCGACAACTACAACGTCCACTACAACGACAACCACGACAACTACAACGACCACATCGGTTGACTACACGCCTTACATATACGGCGGAGTTGTGGTCGTCATAATCATCATCATCGCAGTAGCTTTGGCAACACGGCGTCGCAGGGGAGGTACCTAACCTCCTCACCCCATTTTTGTCTAACTTGAGGCGGCTTTAGGGCCCTTGTCGCTCAAGAGGTACGTGGCCAGGCGGGCAGCCTACACAGTAGCTCTTGTGTTCGTGATTATAGCGTTCAACTTCGTTCTGTTCCAGATTCTTCCCTTCACCACCTCATGCCCAGGGGCGACGTACACTCAGTGCGTGATTTCGCTGTACGTTCCTCCACCTCCGGCGAAGGGAGGCAACGTCTCCGCCGTCTACCAGGAGCACATCAACCTCGTCCTCAAAGAGTATGGGTTCGATCAGCCGATACCATCGAGGTTCTTGCTTTACATCCAGGACATGGTACTCTGGCAGTTTGGTTTCAACGTCGGTAGCGCCCTTGCTGGACCGGTAGCTACGACTATTCTGCAGAAGCTTCCCTACACCGTATTGCTAATTTGCCTGTCCACCATCGCCGCGTTCATAATCGGAATAGGGATGGGCGTCGTGGCAGCGGCCAGGAGGGGGAGGATAGTAGACATCACCGCGCTGGGAGGCGCTCTTTTCTTCAACGCGCTTCCAACTTTCTGGCTAGGAGGACTTCTCATCGTCATTCAGATTCTGATTGGTGTAGGGGGCTACAAGAGCGTAGGGTTGGCCACGGCCGGACTGACTGGGATGGACGCCACGATAGCTACACTCCAGTCTCTCTGGCTCCCACTCCTCACCTTGACTCTGGTGAGCATTGGGGCTGTCTTCCTCACCATGCGAGCCACCATGATAGACGTATTGGCCGAGGACTACATCATAATGGCCCGAGCAAAGGGAGTCCAGGAAAGGACCGTCCTCTTCAGGCATGCTCTAAGAAATGCAATCATCCCGATCGTCACTTTGTTCGCGCTTTCGCTGGGTTTCATACTGTCGGGGGCGGTCGTGACCGAGACGGTCTTTGACTGGCCTGGGCTGGGCAGAGCGATTTACGACGGGATAGTCTCCAACGATTTCCCCTTCGAGCAGGCGATATTCTTCGTCATATCCCTCATGGTGCTTCTTGCGAACTTCGCGGTCGACCTCGTTTACGGATTCCTCGACCCGAGGATAAGGACGGGATAGGATGAGCTCTGGCAGCCAGAGGAGGCGGATGCTTTATCAGAACATTAGTCGCAACGCCAAGGTCTTCTTCAAGTCCAGGCTGGGTGTCACAGGTACTGCAATCATAGCGTTCTTTGTTCTCATCGCAATTTTCGCCCCCCTACTGTCAACAAATGATCCCATCTTCGGGATCAACGTCTCCTCGCCTTACTCTGTCCCCGTCTGGTCGACGTTCATACCTCGCTATCAGAACCTCCCTCCAACGGAGAACACGGTCACGGGAGGACAGTTCTCGTCTCAGGGCGACCTCTCGAGCTGGTCCTTTAGAGGCACGGGATACAACACTAGCCTGACTCGATTTACAACGAGTGGAGTGAACCAGACATACGGAGCCGTCCAGATAAATCAGAGGTTTACGCCGAATTCCTCGGCTATTGTGAACAACCTTGTCCCAGGTCAGCCATTGGTGACTTTCGCGCAATCCTTCACGTACTCCTACAAGCCTCCGACTTCATTTGTCGCAAGCGTAGTGGTCAAGCCTCTCGCCATGAAGAACGTCTCTGTTATCTACGTGAACTTCCTCCTGTCGAGCCCGGAGCGTAACTACTCTCTAGGTTCTGTCAACTCCTTCGTCCTCAGGGGCGAAATCACGTTCACAAGCGCCGACATTGGCAAACCAAGGGCGGTCAACATATCCAGTGGTCTCCTCCCGAGTTCAGGTAATCCTGCCTTCCCCATCACTTCAGACCCCGCCGGACTCGTGTTCTCGAAGAACGGTACCTACAGCTTTGGCGTGCAAGTTCTGGGGGTCGGGTCCGGAAAACAGTCGTCATACTCTCTTGCGATAGGGGACGTCTCCTTCAAGATCGTGGGTAGGGCCTACGGCCTCCTCGGAACAGACGTCTACGGGAGGGACATCTGGTCGCAGTTCGTTTGGGGCTCAAGAGTCTCAATCCTGGTTGGCGTCCTCTCCGCCATCGGCGCAGTTATCATTGGAACACTAACCGGCCTAGCGGCCGGACTCGTAGGAGGGTGGACGGACGAAATCATTAGCAGGATAACAGACTTCTTTCTTGTGATACCCTTCCTCCCACTCGCCGTCGTCGTGATATTCTTCCTAGGGCAGAACCCCACCCTGTTCAAGGGCATATACTATTGGATTATCCTTCTTTTCGTTGCCCTTTCATGGCCTACCGTGACTAGGATTGTAAGATCTCAGGTCCTGATAGTCAAGGAAAGAGCGTTCGTCGAGGCCTCCAGGGCGCTCGGGGGAGGTTCAGGGCACATAATGACCAAGCACATCCTGCCCAACGTCCTGGGGCTCGTATACGCCCAGACTGCCCTCCTTGTGCCAGGATTCATTCTTACGGAAGCCGCGCTCGACTTCCTCGCTGTCGCAACACACCCAGTCAATACGATCACCTGGGGAATCATGCTCACAGACGCGCTTAACAATGCAGCCCTCACGAACGCATCAGCAGACTACGCCTGGTGGTGGTTCCTGCCTCCCGGCATCGCCATAGCTCTCCTCTCTCTCGCTTTCGTTATGGTAGGTTACGCCCTTGATAACGTGTTCAATCCGAAGTTGAGAACGAGATGAGCAAGGCGCCAGTACTCGAGGTACAGAAGCTCCAGATGTACTACAAGACGACGGAAGGGGATGTGAAGGCAGTCGACGGACTAAACTTCAAGGTAGAGGAGGGGGAAGTGCTTGGCATAGTGGGCGAGAGCGGCTGCGGCAAGTCCAGCCTCGCCCAGACGCTGATGAAGCTCCTGCCGTCCAACGGGGCGATAAAGGGAGGGGAGATCACCGTCGAAGGAGTGAGCATAACCAAAATGCGCGACTACGAGGTCAGGCGGAAGATCCGCTGGAAGAAGATCGCCATGATACCCCAGGGGGCCATGAACGCCCTCAACCCAGTTTTCAGGGTAGGGGACCAGATAAGTGAGGTCCTCAGGGTCCACGCGGGCGCCTCCAAGAAGGAAGCGTTGGAGACATCGAAATCCCTTCTTCAACTAGTCGGTGTGGACCCCAAACGAGCGGCCTACTACCCTCACGAATTCAGCGGAGGAATGAAGCAGAGGGCAATGATTGCCATGTCCCTGGCGCTGAAGCCGGCCCTCCTTATTGCGGACGAGCCTACCACGGCGCTTGACGTCATAGTCCAGGCCGGAATCATCAGGCTTCTGCTCGCCCTCCGAAGAGAGTTTGGCATGTCGATCATATTGATCAGCCACGATCTGGCCCTTGTCGCACAGATGAGCGATACCATCGCGATCATGTACGCGGGTGAATTCGTGGAATACGGAAGGGCCATTCAAGTCTACGGCACGCCTTACCATCCGTACACCCTAGGCCTACTGGGCGCCTTTGCCGACATTTCGGGCCCCAAGAAGAAGCTCGTCTCTGTCCCGGGGTCGCCCCCCGACCTGCTCAACCCTCCTCAGGGGTGCAGGTTCAATCCAAGGTGTCCCTACGTTAAAGATGTCTGCCGGGAGAAAGTACCTCCGCTGGAGGACTCGGGAGAGGGTCACTTGGTGGCCTGCCACTTCTGGAAGCAAGTTCACCAGCAGAGAATGGAGGTGGCAAGGTGACAGAGGAGCAGTCGGTCCTTGAGGTCAGGGACCTCGTTAAGTTCTTCCCAGTGCGCAAGACTTTCGTCGAGTCCCTCCGAGGAGGAGAGAACCAGGTCGTACACGCAATCGACGGTGTGAGCTTCGACGTAGGGAAGGGGGAGATCTTCGGCCTCGCGGGGGAGAGCGGAAGCGGCAAGACGACGGTGCTCAGGTCAGTTCTCATGCTCATTCCCCCCACATCGGGGTCGATCATGTACCAGGGGACGGACCTAGCCAAGCTTTCGAAAAATGAGATGAAGAAGTACAGGACAAAAATCCAGGTCGTGTTTCAGGACCCTTACGAATCTGTGAACCCGAGGATGACTGTGTTTGACATAGTCTCAGAGGGTCTCTTCATCAACAAGTTGGTCACGTCGACCGAGGAAGCGATCACTAGGGTTACCCAGGCTCTCAAGGATGTCCAGATGATTCCGCCTGAGCAGTACATGTTCAGGTACCCCCATGAGCTGAGTGGTGGTCAGAGGCAGAGGGTCGCCATCGCCCGGGCACTGGTCCTGAACCCTGACCTGATTCTCGCGGACGAGCCCGTTTCGATGCTCGATGTCTCCATCCGGGCCGAGGTCCTGAACGTGCTCCTCTCCGTCAAACAGAAGCGCGGAATCTCCATTATTTTTGTCACTCACGACCTTGCGCTTTCGAAGGATGTATGCGACCACCTCGCCATCATGTACCTGGGCATCATAGTCGAGATGGGGAATCCTGAGGAGCTTGTTAGCAAGCCATATCACCCTTACACCCAGGCACTGATTGCCGCGGTCCCCATTCCCGATCCCGCGGCGGCGAAGGTCAAGGTGCTGGCCAAGGGGGAGATACCCACCAACGTCTCCCCGCCCAGCGGATGCAGGTATCACACCCGGTGCCCCATAGCCAAGCAAATCTGTAGGGAGAAGGTACCTCCACTAGAACAAGTCTCCCCCGGGCACTGGGCCGCATGCCACTTTTGGAGTGAAGCCAACGGCATGTATCAGTCCGGGGAAATGAAGGAGATTGAAGAGGAAATCAAAGTTTAGCATCTGTGCCCTCCTACTGCTTCTACTCCTCGCTGAGGTGCCCGCGGTAGTCGCGAGCAGCTCGCCTGTGAGGGCAGGAGACCAAGTAACTTTCAATTACTCGCAGGCCCTTGTCGAGCCGCTTCCAAACGGCACAATCTACAGGCAGGCCTATCTCAGCAAGTTCTCCATCGATGTGCTGAGCGTGGCGGCATCAACGGTCCCCGGAGTCATCGAGTACACCCTGAGTTACTCCACCTACCAAAACGCTACCGTCACTCAGACGGCTGTCACTGGGAGCGTCAACAGTACTTACATCTTTGACCCCTATGACAACATGTCCTACCTGGGCGCCTTGGGGTTCTACCCCTTCATCTACACCGACGTCCCGGCTGGGAGCAAGAACGGAATCCTGGTCGAGCAGGAGATTACAGGGGCTCCCAACGGAACGATCTCGGGGGTGAATCGGATCAATGTAACTGTAACCCGGCCAGATCCGTACATAGAGGTGAACTTCACTGCGAAGGCCGGTGCCCAAACGCAGGCCTCAGAGACTTACCTGAGGTTCAACGCCACCAACGGTGTCCTCATTTACGGAATCACGAAAGTCAACCTGTTAGCCGTTGAGCGGGACTTTATCTTCCAACTTTCTTCCTACGTCCAAGGCCCTTCTCCTGGAGTTCCCATCTTGGCGTATGTAATACCAGGGGCATTCGGCGCCGTCGCGGTGATCGCTCTTTTGGACAGGGCGGGCGTCTTCAGGCGCCGGGCAAAGACCAGACGAAAGGAGTGGAAGGGTCGCTGACGGAGGCAGCTGCCCAGAGAAGCTCGAGCCACCTTGATGGAAGAGTCGCAGAAATCGAGAAGGATTAGGCCGTCCATCGCGAGTTTCAGCGCGGCCTGGGTGTTTCTTGGCCTCACAATCTATCTGAGTTCCGCCCTGGTAACGGGGCCACTTCTCGCTGCTGTGATTGTGGTCGCCCTGTTGGTGGGTCTGGCTGTCTGCTACTATCGCGTTAGAGGGCTTGCGAGTCGGCTCCCAGAGCCCTTCGGGAGGGGACTGGTGTCACGGGTTTCCCTCAGGCGGACAGCCATCCAGGGGGCGCTTCTGGTCGTTGTGGGAGTGCTGGTCCTGATGGTTCCGTTCGTGGCTCTGTTCTTCCTCCCAGGAGCGGCAGTCATACTCGCGGTACTCGGCCTCATGGGGGGCCTGGCCACCTCCGAGCTCTTCACCTTCCTCTGGATAACGAGGCTGGAACGGATCATGAGGGGCACCATCCTTCAGATCACCGAAGTCTCCGAGAACGAAGGAAAACAGGTCCTGTTGAAGACGATAGAACTCGAGCCCCGCGAACCCCGTGAGCAAATGACCTGGCCTCCACCCAAAGCTGCCCAGCCGCCTGACTAGCAGCGCAAACAGTTTCGAAGAAACCGCCGAGCTGCCTGAGGTCCGCTGCTCATTAAGACGAGTGATACACCGCGGCAGCGCAGTGTCTCAACTGCAAGAGACGCCCGTCGCATAGTATCACGATACTAAGCATGTCTGAGCCCGGGACAAGTTCGTGGAAGCGGACGCTACAGTGCCCATGCGAACGCCGATGGGCTTCGTGACCTCGATCGACTCCCACACTGGCGTCTTTGAACACAGATGGGAGAAGGCGCCTGGCATTCGTTAATAAGACCCGAGAGGGCTCGCCTTTCCCGTGACCAGGGTCGTTCTGTGCGGCATGGGCGCCATAGGCACAGACATCCTTGGTTATCTTCTCAAACGCAACCATGAAGTAGTCGGCGTTGTCGACAACGACCCCCAGAAGGTCGGGAGGACGGTGGCCGAACTGACCGGACTCCCCCTTGCCATAAGGGTCTCGAATTCGATCAAGGAAGTCCCGCTCGACAATGCGGAGGTCGCCATATTCAGCACCAAATCTAGGGTTCCCGAGCTGGTGGACGACATCACCTACGCCGCAACCAGAGGACTGAACGTGGTCACGACATCGGAAGAAATGGCCTACCCTGCGTACGCGGGCGCGTCTTTCGTCCCCGTCCTCGACAAGGTAGCCAAGGACAACGAAGTGACCATCGTGGGCGTGGGTGTCAACCCGGGGTTTGTCATGGACTGGGTCCCTGCTCTCGTGTCCTCCGCCACCAAGAACCCGACGAGCATTCACGTGGTCAGGTCCGTGGACGTCAGCAGGAGGCGGCGCCAGCTGCAGGCGAAGTCAGGGGTGGGACACACGAGGGCGAAGTTCGACAAGGAGGTGAAGGAAGGCGCAATCGGCCACGTGGGCCTGGTCGAGTCTGCCCACCTCATCGCCCTCTCCCTCGGCAGACCTTTGGAGGGGCTCAAGAACGGCGTATTCCCTGTCGTGGGCTCCGAGGACTACGTGATGGGGGTGCGCCAATTCGCCGAGGGGAAGTCAGGAAACTGTCTCATCAGGCTGGACCTGGAGATGAGCATGACTTCGGCCGACTTTGACGTCATCGAGGTGAAGGGGGACCCAGAGATCAGGCTCAGGTTCGAAAAGGGTGTGTTCGGGGACTCGGCTACCGTGGCCCTGACAGTTCATGCGGCGGAGCGAGTCGGAAGGGCCAGAGCTGGGCTCATCACAGTGCTCGACTTACCCCTGTCGGGCGAGTGATTTCTGTCGAGCGAGATCTGAAACAGACAGGAAGTGTAGGAGTGAGTGCCCTCTCCAACTAATGCCTTTAGGACATCTGGACCTTCCCGTAACTCTGTCTTGTCATCGAGGGCATGACGCGCATGGCATGGGCGCACTTAAACCCGCCCTGAGGCCGGGCGTTGCCGATGGGCTTCTGCCGGGCTCCATCTGCTCCACACTCGTACATACCAGCAGTGCGCACGATACGGCCTCTAGCGGTGGTGCAGAGAGCATGCCGCTCCATTGTAAAGGGCAACATACCGCGGAGCCTGCGACGAAGTCTGTGTGGCTCAGCCGTGGGGGCCGGGCCAGAATCGCTTCTAGGCCTCGTAGATCACGTTGAGTCCAATGTCGTCGTCGAACCTGCGTAGGGCCCGGTTCTTGGTCGGCGTCATGACCACTTCGAGGAGCGGAAAAACTTCGGCCGACATCACGTGCCCCGCTAGTGTGCTGAGGTCCCTCCTCCCAAATGTCCCGTGGATGTGCAAGAACGGCTTCCCATCCTTCAGAGTTACGTTGCCAAGGAGCCCAGTGACTTCGAGAAACTCCTTGAAGTCGTGCTCCTCATATCGCTTCGTAACGTGATCAAAATAGGCCAGACGCAACTCCTTCACGCCCCCAATGGCCTCTACCCTAGCCGTGACCATCTCCTCCTTCTTCGCTATCGCAAGAATGTCGTCCGGGATTCTCGCTCCAGCCTTCAGGCTGTATATCTTGGCCATTCGCCTGTGTTCGCACCCATTCGGTTAAAAGCTTGGGCCACAGCCGCAAGATACCGACTTGCGCCTCCACCTGAACAAGCCGGGCATAAGGGCACTGGGAGTAGCAGAGAGCTTCAGGCAGGGCCAGAAAAAGTCCGTCCTTGCGGGGGTCGTTATGAGGAGTGACTTCGTCATCGACGGGGTAGCGATAGGGAGGACAGCCGTAGGGGGGGACGACGCGACATCTTCGATAGCGCACTTGTTCAGGAAGTTCAGGCGAAACGACGTCAACCTGATTCTCGTCTCAGGGGCCATCCTGAGCCTATACAACATAGTGGATGTGGACCTCCTCGCCAAGAAGACAAAACTTCCCGTGATCTGCCTCACCTACAAAGAGACGGCGGGCATAGAAGACTCGATCAGGCGCCACTTCCCTGGAGGAGCGGGGAAGAAACTCGAGGCCTACGCCAAGCTCGGGAAACGCGTGGGAGTAAGGCTCCACACAGGGCACCGCGTCTATGTGCGGACGGCGGGGATGGAACCGGATGCGAGCGAGCCTGTCCTCGATTTGTTCACCCTCCAGGGGTCGATTCCCGAGCCGGTACGGGTGGCAAAACTGCTGGCGCGTGCCTTGCTTGCTACGCGATCTTGACTCCCGGATTCAGAACTCTGGTCGGGTCGAAGAGCGCTTTGATCTCTTTCATTATCCAGTAGGTCTTTGGATACTGCTTTTCCACGAACTTTGCCCTAAGCATCCCGTCTCCGTGCTCTCCCGTCATGGTACCCCCCATATTCCACACGGCTTCGAAACACTCCTCCATTAGCTCGTTCAGCACCGCCCTGCCCCTGGACTCGGAAATGTCGAGCAGAGGTCTCGCGTGAAGATTTGCGTCTCCTGCGTGACCGTAGGAGATGAACTCCAGTCCCCTCTTTCCAAACTCGTCCATGAGCAACTTGACAAGGTCCGCCAGCCTGTCCGGGGGAACGGTGAGGTCTTCGACTCCGGGCACAAGGGTCTTGCTCCCCTTCCTGATCTCCTGGGCGATGGAAAGGACTTCGCTTCTCGCTTCCCACGCCTCCGCTATTTCCGAGGAGCTGATGAGAACCGCAGGGTCGAAGCTTGCCACCTTCGAATCGGCCAGCTCTTCCGCCTTGGCGGTGGAGTCGCCCGAGTCTCCGTCGAACTCGCAGAACACAAGATAGGGGCTGTCTGTCCTGGAGTACCTCGAGATCGTCTCCCACCTGTTCATGATTTTGAATACTGACTTGTCCACCAGCTCGAGCCCTGACGGGGCGTGGACCTTGAACGCGCTCGCCACATTGTTCAGCTCTTCCAACGAGGACTCGACGATGAGCAGAAGCCGCCACTTCGGGGGTGCTCTCGTGGCCATGGTCGCTTCGGTGAAAACACAGAGGGTCCCCTCCGAGCCCACTAACAACTTCGGAAGGTCGAATACCCCATCGTGGACCACTTTCTCCAGCCTGTAGCCCGAGGAGTTCTTGGTCACCTTCGGCTGGTCCAGGCGAATGTCCTTCTCGTTTTCAATAATGAGTGACACGATTCTCCTAGTCCTCGCGTCCGACCTCAGAGCCTCCTCTAGCGGCACAGGGTGCACCCGGGCTGGCAGTTCACCTGGGACCACAGCCCTGAGCGACTTCACGAAATCGATGGTCGACCCGTACTTCATGGTCCTCACTCCTGATGAGTTGTTAGCTACCATGCCGCCGACGGTGCAACTGGCGTAGCTTGAGGGGTCGACGGGCATCCACCTCCCAGCTGCATTCAGCATCCTGTTGAGGTCGGCCTTGACCATCCCCGGCTCACATTCGACCGAACCGTCAGGGAGCAATTCGGCTCTGCGTCTCGCCTGGAGCAGGATCGCGCCCCTACCCACCGACTGGGAGGGGATCGAGGTTCCTCCTCCGCGCGCCGTCACAGACAGGCCGTCCGCTGCTGCCTCGCGAATACCATCCGCCACGTCTTCCTCGGTTTCGGCACTGTATGCAACCTTTGGAAGGAGAGAGACTATTCCCGAGTCGCGCGACAGTTCCAAGAGCTCCGCTTCGGTGGAGATTTTCTTCATCCTAAGGAGGCGACCCCCCGCGGGTATGTTGGTGTTGCGCTAGTCGAGGCGGTTGTCATTGTTGTGGTGGAGGTCGTGGTGGGTTACGACGTACCTGAAGAGGCGGACGAGGTCGACGTAGTAGCCGTCCCGGTTGCCGCCACGACAACTACGGTCCCGGACATTACGGTTGGGTGGAATGTACAGTAGTAGGTGTAGGTTCCTGGTAAGGTGAATGTATACTGGTATGTGTCCCCCTGGTTTAGCGTCGCGCTTCCGGTTGCCCATCCTCCCGCCGGCCCTGACTTCGGTGTGACCGTGTGAGGGGTCCCGGTGTTGTCGCTGTTAGTCCAGTACACTGTGTTGTTCATCCCGACGACCACCCTCACCGTGTCGGGGGCGAAGCCAGGAGGGTTCGAGGCTGCGCCGTTCGTGATGTTCACGTTCACACATTGAGCGGACGGGCAGGTAACCGCGGAGGCCGTCGAAGTGGAAGAGGTGGTAGTCTGTTTGCCCGCCACCTCGAACTGATAGTAACCTAGAGTTGCGATCGCTCCGACAATGAGTATCGCGACCACAACACCGACTGCTGTGGAAGTCTGACTACTCACAGGGCGTTCGTTCCCGCCCGTCGAGTATCGCCTTTAAGTATTTTCGGCCAAGTTCCTATTTCAATCTGTCAAACCGAAGCCTAAAAAACGCCTCTCGTTACCCCGATTGCGGACATTCGAATGGTGGAGGACAGCAAGGAGACCCAGCCCTCCCAACAGAACCCTTCTGAAGCGGAGAAAAAACCGGCGGCGCCTGCCGTGCCCCCGGCTCGCCCTCCTGTTGCTCCTCAGGGGGCAACTCCTCCTCGGCCCGCGACTCCGCCCCCGAGGCCTCCAGCTCCCGCGCAGGCACCTTCCCCCGTCGCTTCTCCTCAGCAGAAGCCGACTGGACGAAGGACGTTCCTGAAGGCGCTCGTAGCCATCAGCGGAGTCCTCACAATAATCCCGTTCGTCCCATGGGGGCAATTCCTGCTATCCTCAGTGTCGAGCCACGGCGCCCTTCAGAGACAGAAGATCGTGTTGGACCTTAACACGACCACAAATAACAACGCGAACGGGGCTGTAGCAGGGAAGACCGTGAACGTGAACGACCTTACCTCTTTCCCTCCCAACAGCACTTGGCTGGTCACTTATCCGACATCGGGAGACATTAATGTTGATTCGCAGAGTCCTGACACGTTTCAAAAGTTCGGGCTCATCAGGCTCCCGACTGAGCTCGGGGGTTCGAACAAGGATGCCTCGGCATTCGTGGCCTACAGTAAGGTCTGCGTCCACCTCTGGTGCAGCCCCAACTACGACCCACAGAAGTCCTCTAATCCAACCAATGAGACATACCAGTGCCCTTGCCACGGTAGCATCTACCAGCTGCCAACCGAAGATTCCAAGGGGAACCTGATCGATGCAGGCAAGGCCATAAAGGGTCCGGCTTCCTTGCAGGCACCACCAACCAACGCGATTCCGATGCTTACGCTGACTGCAGATTCGAACGGGGATCTCTGGATCGAGATCCCGCAGTGGGATCCCGATCATAATGGTGTCATCGGATATGGGAGGAACTATGCCAGCTACCAGGACTACATTCTTCCTATCGCGCAGGGAAAAGCGAAGGCACCGGGGGAGCCATGAGCAAGCCGCCGGAGAAGGGGAACGTAGTGTCCAGGCTCTACCAGTGGGTCAAGGACGGCCTGGAGAGGACGGTGTACATGGGGGTGCAGTACACCTACCCCAAGCGCTTCGTGAGCCCCCTGGGATATCTCGGTGTCTTGACTGGAATCACTTTCCTCGTGCTTGGCATTACGGGGGGCTTCCTGATGTTCTACTATCAACCGACACTGGCAGGGTGCGGGAGTCTGACCTGCGCCTTCGCCAGCATCGAGCGCATAAACAACACGGTGCCTTTCGGGTGGCTGCTTCGCAATATCCACTACACGGCCTCGAACGCGATGGTCCTTCTAGCCGTCCTTCACATGTACTACCAATACTTCAGTGGTAGGTTCAAGATCAAGAACGAGGTCCTCTGGGTGACGGGGGTCATCCTCGGAATAATCACTGGCGTGGAGGCCTTCAGCGGCTACGACCTGCTCTTCAACCAGAGGGCGGGGCTAGCAATTGAAATCGGCTCTTCCCTCGCCAACGCGTCGCCCCTCATAGGGGGAACCCTAAGGCTGTCCCTCTTCGGTGCGGGTTTCACCGATTTCGTCCTCAGGCTCTACGCCGTGCACGTGTTCATCCTCCCCATGATCATGATAATTCTAGTCTTCGTACATTTCCCCCGTTACTTGGTGTTCGACCTGCCTGTCATTTCGACGGTGGTAGGCGGCTTGTTCCTTGTAGCCGCCATCTTCCCCGTCGCTGTGGGGATAGGCTACAGCCCCAGCAATCCACAGCTCACCATCCCGGAGTGGTACTTGACGGGGATCTACGCCCTGCTCAGGACCGAGTTTGACAAGTTCGTGATGGGGGGCCTCATGCCCGCCCTGCTCTTCTTGATGGCCATTGTAGTCCCATTCGTGGACACGTCGAAGAAGCTCAACTGGAAGGACAGGCCGTTCTTCACCGCCCTTGGGATCACAACCATTGCCCAGATTCTGATCACCACTGGATGGGGCTTCTACATCAACCCTAACACAAGTCTCCCAACCCTTTCCAGGCTCTACGTCGACCCTGCCCTCTACTTCTCCTCGATGCTCGGCGTCACCGTCCTGTCCTTTGCGTTCACCTACGCCTTCCTCCGTTACCTGAAGGCGAAGGAGCGGGTCAGGAGGGCGGTCGCCCCCATGAGCCCCCTGCTCACGAAGAAGTGGGTCTTCATAGTATTCCTGATGCTTGTAGGCGCCCAGCTTGCTTTGAACTTCTTCGCCTGGACTGCAGCGCTCACCAACCTGAACGCAATGACGCTCTTTGACGTCGGCGCGATACTCATCACGTTCGGTGTGATCATGCACCTCTACAGGTACAGCCAGAGCCTGCCATTCTAGCCGGGAGCACGGATTTCGGCCGTCATCTCCATCCATCTTGGACCCACCTCTCTCACCCTTCGGGTGGTGAAAGTTGTCCTTGACGGGAGCAGCGCCCTCAGCTCTTTATGTAGGGATGCGGTCGCCTCATCCTCGTCCTCGCCCAGGACGTGCCTGTAGTAGTGGATGGTCCCCCCCTTCTTCGCCATGGCGAGGGCGGTGGGAAGGAACTTGTCTGCCTCCGAAGGGAGGGGCATCAAGACCCTGTCGAACTTCCTCTTTGTGGTGGTAGGCAAATCCGCTGCGTCTCCGTTGTTAACCTCGACTAGCCCTTCGACTTTGTTCAGGGCCACGTTTTCCGAATGAAGGCGGGCAGCATACTCGTTCAACTCGCAGCTTAGGACCCTCGCCCGCTTGACCTTCGCGATCGGGATCGAGAAGGGCCCCACCCCAGCGAACATGTTCAGCACGCGCTCGCTCGGCTTCACCACCTCGGCTATCCTGAGCCTCTCGGTCGAGAGCCGGGGAGAGAAGTAGCACTTCGCGACGTCGACCCTGAACGAGCACCCGTTCTCCCTGTGCACCGTCATCGACCGCTTCTCCCCAGCCAGGTGGCGTAGCGTCCTCAGCCTGAACTCCCCTTCTATACCCCCTTTCTGTTCCATGACCACCCGCAGGTTCTTGAGTTCCTCGAGGAGAGCACGAGCGACCCTCCTCTTCTCGGACTCAGAGAAGTCTGCTAGCCTAACGATGGCTATGTCTCCCACGACGTCGACACCGGAGGAAACGCGCCCAACGTCCTCAACTCCCGCCCGCTCGAGGGCTGCCTTAATCAGCCGGGACATTCTCTTCCTTCTGAGCAGAGACATAGTAGTAGGCTCCCTTCTCCTTCTGCTCCCTGTCCAGCTTGCTCCCGGGCTTGTTGACCCTGGGCCTCCCCGTGTTGATGTCCCTCCTATAGGTGAGGCCCACCCGTTTCAGGAACTCGTTCATCCCCTCCTCCTTGGTGAGCGGGGGAGTCGCTTCACCCGAGACCCCGGGGTCGCCCACGAAGACTAGCAACCGGTCCGAGACAATGTCCACGACCTGCAGGTCGTGATCGATTACGACTGCCGCCTTCCCCCTGGCCTTCACCATCCTGTTTATCGCCCTGGCCACGACGAACCTGTCCTCCACGTCGAGAAAGGCGGAAGGCTCGTCGAGGGCGTATACCTCGGTGTCCTGTGCCATGGTCGCAACTATGGCAACCTTCTGGAGCTCCCCTCCGCTCAGCTCCCCTACCCTTCTGGCCAGGAGCTTCTCGATTCTCAGCGGAACAACGAGATTGTCCTGAAGGATTGAATCGCTGTACCTCGTCCCGAGTGTCGACATCATGAATTCGTCCACCGTGCCGTCGAAGTCAGAACTGAGGTACTGGGGCTTGTAGGCAACCTTGGCGTCCACGTGGACAGTCCCCTTCGCCGGCTTCTCCTCACCAGCCAGCATCTTGATGAACGTCGTCTTGCCAAGGGCGTTTGCCCCTACCACCCCCAGGATTGTCCCCCTTCTGACCTCCCCCGCGTCTACCGTTAGTCTAAAGGACGAGTATGACTTTGCCAGGTTGGTGTACTTCGCGACGATGTCCTCGCTCTCCACAGTCTCCCCGGCCGCACGCTGACCGAACGAGACGGGATGGTCACGGAAGCGGATGTTCTCTTGGGGGAGATAGCCGTCCAGAAGGGCGTTAATCCCCGTCCTCGACGCGTACAGTCCCGAGACTATACCATAGGCGCCAGGCTCACCATAGATCACCTGAACGTAGTTTGCGACGTAGTCAAGGAACGCTATGTCGTGCTCCACCACTAGAACCGACTTCCCCGCTGACGCTATGCCTGTGATGAGCCTGGAGACAGCCAGCCTCTGGTAAACGTCGTTATAGGAAGACGGCTCGTCGAAGAGGTACAGGTCTGCTTCCTTCAGTGCCGCCGCAGCGACTGCGACTCTCTGCAGCTCGCCTCCGCTCAGGTCGGGAACGTTCTTGTTCAGGGTCTCCCGAAGATTCAGGGCGTCCACGACCTCGTCCATTTTTTTCCTCTCGTCCATCTGTTTCAGGAGCAGCCCTGTCTCCTTCTTCCATGCCTCAGGGAGCCTGTAGACTGCCTGAGGCTTCAGGGAAACTCGCATCTCGCCAGCAGCTATCCTTTCGAAGTGCTCCTTCATCTCGCGGCCGCTGAGGTACTTCAGGAACTTGTCCCACGTCGCCTGACCCTCGTAGTCCCCCAGGTTTGGGACGAGCTGCCCGGCGAGTATCTTGAGAGCCGTCGACTTGCCTATCCCGTTCCTGCCTACAAGGCCCACTACCCGCCCGCGCCTGACTGTCGGGATGCGGAACAGGCGAAATGAGTTGACGCCATACTGGTGAATCTTGTCGCTCTTCAGCTCCTCGCTCAGGTTGAGTATGTCTATAGCGTCGAACGGGCAGACCTTCACGCAGATCCCGCAGCCGATGCACAGCTCTTCAGAGATCAGGCTGACCTTTTTCTCATCCAGTACGATACACTCCTGGCCGTTAATGTTTACCGGACACTCTTTGATACACTCGAGTCCGCACTTCTTGCTCTGGCAGAGGTCGGGATCGACTACGGCGATTCTATGCACCAAATCGAGAACCTACTCTCTCTCCAGCCTCTTCGGGATCGGGCAGAACGAGCATATTGCAGGGTCCCCCCTGAGGGCGAGGCTGTCCGCGCTATGGCGGGCCCGCATCGACTCCCACACTTTGCCTTCACTGGCTACCCCAGACAGGTGAATCGCCTCATGCTCCTTAATGATTGGGAGGAGCCTGCACTTCACGCATATGGGCTTGACGAACGCAGTGGGTCGAAGCGCGCTCGCGATGGTGACGATTCCTGCGGTCCCAAGGACCCAAAACGAAACAAGTCCGCCCCAGGGCCCGGTCGGTCCAGCCAAGAGGGCTCCGACGAGAAGGCTCGCAACAAGCAGCACCAAACCGATACCAAATCCCAACCTCGCCGGGTAGAGGCTCAACGCTCTGCTGCTCTTGGGGAGAGAAGGCAGCAACAAAGCGGGAACGAGGAGTTGCAGGGGCGCGGTCAATCTCACCACCCTGAGGTCCTTGAGTACCGATTCCCAGCCTGGTTTCTCCTCGTCCCCCCTTGACGCTTTCACGGTGCTACTGGTCCTCGGCGGGGTTCGAATGCCGCGGGCTCCTGAGTCTGCTCTGGACCCTGTCGCGGAAAGCCTTGAGGGGCTCGCTTACGGGCCCTGACATCCGCAGGACGAGTGGCGAAATGGACACCTTTCTTTCCGTGGCGACGGCTTCGATGTCCGTGTCTGTAGGGAAGTGTGACAGCTTCTCTCCGAAGAGCCAGTAGTATGCCCTCCCCCTGGGGTCCTTCCTTACGAGCACCTTGTCGGTATACTTCCTCCTTCCCACGTGAGTCAGGACGATGGGCGTTGTGGGCTGCACCTTCGGAGGAAAATTCACGTTCAATATCTCGGCCCCCTCCGGCATGCCGTTGTCCAGTACGTCTCTGATGATCTCGCCCGCGATTATGCCAGCTGACCTGAAGTTCGGTTGGTCGTACTCCAGGGCAAACATCGACTCTCCTGGCACCTCCATGGAGAAGGCGATGGCAGGGATCCCAGTGATAGCCGCCTCGAGCGCCGCCGCGACCGTCCCGGAGGCAAGGATGTCCTGAAACGTGTTGTTGTCGCCGATGTTTATCCCTGAGACCACCAAGTCCGGGCGCCTCGGAAGTATCTTGTTCACCCCGATCATGACGCAGTCTCCCGGGGACCCAGAGACAGCGTAACACTCGAACCTGTCACGGCGGACCTTGTTCACCCTCAGGGGCTTGTGGAAAGTCATGCTTAGGGCAGTTGCGCTCTGTGGCTGCTCAGGGGCTACAATGATTGCTTCGGCATGTCTTGCTGCGGCCCTAGCCAACTCGATAATGCCGTTGCTCTGTACACTGTCGTCGTTCGTGACCATCACAAGTTTCTTACTTACCGACATTGTGTTTCGCCTTCGCCAGGGCTTTGTCTATAGACCTTCTGTCCTCTATCCCGTAGAACCTCGAGAGCACTCTGACGCCATCCTCCACCGTCTCCTCCGTGAGGATGACCTCAAGGATCAGACGCTCCACTTCGTTCAGTGGCATGTTCGCCAGTGCCGTCTCGAGCTGGTCCTGACTCGCCGCTACCTCGTCGATTAGTCTGGCGAGTTTCTTGGTCTCCTCTTTCACCCTCCTGCGCAGAAGCAGTACGTCGGCGGATAGGTTCTCCAGGTCGGTAGCTGGACTTTTCGTGTCTCTGCCATCGGCCCAGCTTTCGACCACCTTGGCAACGGTCAGGTCACCAGAGGAGTAGTCTTCCACGATTGCTCCTTTGCTTGCGTACACTCTCCGTGCCCTGGGGATGCTGTTGCTCAACCTCCTCTCCTCCACGAGGCCCAGCTTCTCAAGCCGCCGCAGGTGCCTGAGGACCCCCTGGACGGAGATCCCGGTGATATAGGCGAGCTCTCCCAGGGTGCGAGGGCGCCGAGAAAGGGCATCAGCTATCTTCAGTCTCACTCCTGATGAGAGAATCTCGTCAAGCTTGTCGGAAAACACCGGGCGTCCAAAGAGAATCGTTTATAAAAGGCTTCACATGGTGCTAATTAACGAGTTGTTAATCAGATGAGCGAAGACAGAAGGAGAGACTTGAGAGATATGCTCGACGAACTCGAGCACTACTTCGAGGGCTTCGAGAAGGAAATCGAGGATGTAGTGAAGAGTAACATCCTTCGAGGGGACAGGAACTCATGGCCCTTCGTGGCAGGCTTCTCGTTCAACATGGGACCGGAGGGCAGGCCTTCGGTACAGGTGTTCGGGAACAACCCAATAGAGGGAGGAGGCTACAGGTCCCCCATCAACGAACAGATGGTAGACGAGAAGAGCGGCACACTAAGGGTTCTCCTCGAAATGCCGGGAGTGGAGAAGCAGGACATCAACGTCGAGTCAACGGAGGACTCGGCGGTGATTAAGGCAGAGAATGGCGAGCGCAAGTACAAAGCGGAGCTGCACCTCAAGGCACCGGTTCGGCCCGAAAGTGGGAAGGCAGAATACAAAAACGGAATCCTCGAAATTTCGTTCTCATTGAAGGACAAGGCTAATAAGGGCTTCAAGAGGGTAAACGTTGCCTGAGAGTGGTGCGGGGATGAGTCAGCAGCAAGTACAACTGAAGGTTCTCGAGGCCTACACCCGCGACGTAGGCAGAGGGGTCGCAAGGATCGACTATGACGCCATGGATGCACTGGACGCTTCTACCGGAGACGTTATCGAGATCAAGGGAAAGAGGAGGACAGTAGCAAAGTGCCTTCCCCTCTACCCGTCGGATGAAGGGCGCGGCATAGTCAGAATTGACGGTCTGATACGCAACAATGCTGGCGTAGCAATCGGGGACGTCGTCGTCGTCAAGAAGGTGAAGGCCCCACCGGCGGAGAAAGTGGTCGTCGCGCCCCTCGAAGCTGTCCCACCCATCGACGAGCGCTACCTGGCCGACGCCCTGGAGAGTGTGCCAGTAACCAAGGGCGACAACATCATGATTCCCTACTTCGGAGGGAGGTTGACCTTCCAGGTGGTTGGGGTTAGCCCTGTGGCGGATGCGGCCCTCATCACGCAGAGGACTGTCTTCGTCATCTCGGAGAAGGGAGAGGCCCTGCGCGGGGTCCCCCAGGTAACCTACGAGGACATTGGCGGCCTAAAGGACGAGATTCAGAAGGTGAGGGAGATGATAGAGCTCCCGCTCAGGCACCCCGAGATATTCGAGAAGCTTGGCGTCGAAGCCCCCAAGGGCATTCTGCTCTACGGTCCCCCTGGAACTGGAAAGACACTCCTCGCGAAGGCTGTCGCCACGGAAAGCAACGCCCACTTTATCCCAATAAGTGGACCCGAGATAATGAGCAAGTTCTACGGGGAGAGCGAGGCCAGGCTCAGGGAGATATTCAAGGAGGCGAAGGAGAAAGCCCCCACGATAATATTCATCGACGAAATCGACTCCATCGCCCCCAAGAGGGAGGAGGTCACTGGCGAGGTCGAACGCAGGGTCGTCAGCCAGTTGCTTTCTCTGATGGACGGGCTGGAAGCCAGAGGCAAGGTCATTGTGATCGCTGCGACAAACAGGCCAAACGCTATCGACCCGGCGCTCAGGAGGCCCGGAAGATTCGACAGGGAGATAGAGATCAAGGTACCTGCCAAGGGCGGAAGGCTGGAGATTCTCCAGATCCACACGAGGCACATGCCACTGGCCCAGAACGACGACAAGCATGGCGCCGCCGACAAGATAGTCGATCTCGAAAAGCTCGCGGCCGTTACCCATGGGTTCGTGGGCGCGGACCTGGAGTACCTGTGCAAGGAGGCGGCCATGAAGACCCTTCGGAGGAACCTCCCCGACATCAAGCTCGAGGAGGATAGGCTGAGCCCTGAGACCCTGGACAAGCTGATCGTTACGATGTCAGATTTCGAAGACGCACTGAGAGACGTGATGCCCTCCGCAATGCGTGAAGTCTACCTCGAGACTCCGGACGTGAAGTGGTCGGAGATAGGAGGGCTGGAGGGCGTGAAGAAAGAGCTGCAGGAGGCCGTGGAATGGCCTCTGAAGTACCCGGACCTGTACGACAAGATAGGCTACATGATGCCCAAGGGCATCATGCTCTATGGTCCATCGGGAACGGGGAAGACACTCCTCGCCAAGGCGGTGGCAACCGAGAGCGAAGCCAATTTCATCAGCGTGAGGGGCCCTGAGCTCCTCAGCAAGTGGGTAGGGGAGTCTGAGCGAGGCATCAGAGAGGTGTTCAGGCGCGCGAGGCAGGCTTCTCCATGCGTTATCTTCTTTGACGAGGTTGACGCCCTGGCGCCGACGAGGGGTATGGGCGGCGACAGCATGGTGACCGAGAGGGTCGTGAGTCAGCTCCTTACCGAGCTGGACGGGGTCCAGAGCCTCCAGGGAGTGGTCGTGCTGGCAGCGACAAACAGAATCGACATTGTAGACCCGGCTCTACTCAGGGCCGGAAGGTTCGACAAGCTCATCCAAACCCCGATGCCTGACAAGGCCGCAAGGAGGGAGATACTGAAGATACACACCAAAGGCGTTCCGATCGCGAAGGACGTAGACCTGGACAGGGTCGTCGACATGACGGAAGGATTCAGTGGTGCGGACATGGGGTCGCTGACCAACACAGCCGTCTCCATAGTCCTGCAGAGCTTCATCACAAAATACCCGAAGCCTGACGACGCGAAGAAGCACGTCGACGAGGCCATAGTCCAGATAGAGCACTTCGCAGACGCCATAAAGAAAGTCAGGTCGTCCAGGGAGGGAAAGCCGATGGAGAAGGTCGCAGTCCCCTACTACAGGTGAGCTAAAACTAATTACATCACGTAGTGAGCCTCCTCCTGAGACTTGGAGCAGGCCAGCATCATAGGGAGGGGCACTTGGCTCGACAAGGTAGCCCAAGAAACGGTCGAGCGAGAGAAGAAACTCGGAAGGAGGCTCTCGCTTGTCAGGGTTGAGAGCGGGCTCGGGGCCTCAGGTCTCCCTCACATAGGAAGCGTTGGGGACGCCATAAGGAGCTACGGAATCAAGCTCGCTCTGGAGACCCTCGGGTACAAGTCCGAGCTCATCGCCTATTCCGACGACTTTGACGGTCTCAGGAAGGTCCCATCAGGTTTCCCGCCCTGGCTGAAGGACTACATCTCCCACCCAGTCTCCAGGATTCCTGACCCCTTCGACTGCCACTCGTCTTACGCCGGGCATGTGGGCTCACTCCTGCGCGAATCGCTCGACAAGCTCGGGATCGAGTACACTTTCCAGAGCGGGACCGAAGCCTACGGCTCTGGGAGGCTCAACGACCAGATTCGAGCAATACTCTCGCACTCGAAGGCGATCGGGAAGAAGATCAATGAACTTGTGGGGCAGTCGAAGTACGAGGCCGCCCTCCCCTACTCGCCGGTCTGCAAGAACTGCGAGAGGATATACGTCACCCAGGCGCTATCGTTCAACCCGAAGAAAGACACGGTCCACTACAAATGTGAAGGGACCAAGCTGGGCGAGAAGTTCGTGAAGGGGTGCGGCTACGAAGGGGACGTGAGGATCTCCGAGGGGGAAGGGAAGCTGATGTGGAAGGTCGAATTCGCCGCAAGGTGGGCCGCCTTCGACATACGCTTTGAGGCCTACGGGAAGGAGCTCACCGATTCGGTGAAGATCAACGATTGGGTGGCCGAGAATGTACTCCGTTACCCTCCACCCTACCACGCCAGGTATGAACTCTTCCAGGACAAGTCGGGGCGGAAGATGTCGAAGTCCTCGGGGAACCTCGTAACACCCATCGAGTGGTTGCAATACGCGTCCCCGGAAAGCCTCCGCCTGCTGATGTACAAGCGGATCGTGGGCGCCAGGAACATCTCCGTGGACGACGTCCCGGTCTACATGGACGAATTCGACGATCTCGAGGAGTACTACTTTTCGAAGAGGAGAGACCCGAACCAGATGAAGGACGCGCGGCTGCGGGGGCTCTTCGAGTACACGATGCTGCTCAGAATCCCCAAATCCAAGGGGGTCCATGTCCCGTACCGCCTCCTTGCGCAGCTCTCCTCTGTCGCACCGGAAGGAGCGTTGCAGGAGTTCGTCGTCAAGCGGCTCGCGAGCTACGGCATGGTCTCCGGGACGTCGGACGACCTAGGAATGAGGATCGACTGGGCTTCGAAGTGGGCTCGGAGGGAGGGGAGGCGCGCAGTCGAGTTTCCTGATTTGAGCGAAGGCGCGCGGAAGGCCGTGGAAGACTTTGCGAAGGCGCTCCCTCTGGCGAAAGACGCCGATGAGGTCCAGAACGCGGCCTTCAACGCGGCCAGGAAGAACGGGCTCAAACCAGGCGAGTTCTTCCCCGCAGTGTACGCCATACTCCTGGGGTCCGACAGGGGCCCGCGGCTGGGTCCCTACATTGTAGACGCGGGGAGGGCTGAAGTGAGCAAGCTGCTGCTAGAAGCAGTGTCGAGATGATGCGCCGCAGGGTCTCACACGCTCCCGACACAAAGGATCTCCGCCAAAGGATCATTCAATGTAGGCTCTGCCCAAGGCTCGTAGACTACAGGGAGAATGTCAAGCCAAGAGCGTCGTTCGTAAAGGAGCAGTATTGGCGCAAACCGGTCCCTGGATTCGGTGACCTGAACGCAAGGCTCCTCGTCATTGGGCTTGCCCCGGCTACTTCTGGCGGTATGCGCACGGGCCGGATATTCACAGGCGACCTTTCGAGCACGTTCCTGGTGGCGGCGCTGCATTCAGCGGGTTTCGCGAATCAAAGCAGGTCAGACTCCCTGGACGACGGGCTCGTATACACCGACTGCTATCTGACTGCAGCTGTGAAGTGCGCCCCGCCGGGAGACAAGCCGACTCTGCAGGAGTTTGCCAATTGCGCTCCTTACTTGGACGAGGAGATTGCTCTAATGGGGAATCTTGAGTCTGTTCTTGCGCTCGGCGCCTTCGCATTCAAGGCTTACCTGGGGCATCTCTCTCGTAAGGGTATTGGGGTCCGTGGCTTGAGGTTCGCGCATGGGAATGTGTTCAGGTTCCAGGGGATGCCTACCCTTTACACGAGTTATCACCCGAGCCCGCGCAACACGAACACGGGCAAGCTGACACCTGCGATGTTGGGCCGTGTACTTTCGAACATCAAACACGAATTCACTACATGAGCATATAAGCGGGCAACATCGGCCGGCGTTCGGGCCCGTAGCCTAGCACGGATTAGGGCATCAGCCTGCGGAGCTGGAGATCCAAGACCAGAGGTCGAGGGTTCGAATCCCTCCGGGCCCGCTGTCAATTAGCTCGGAACTGACTTTCTTTGACAGGTGGAGTCTGATTCTAGCTATCTGGGCTCTTGCGCATCGGTCCCATCTTGAGGTCGACCCTGGTACGACATTGAACATTGTGAGCACATTGAACAACGTTGCCCTGTACAGCGTCCATCGCGTCTTCGCCGAAGTCCTCAGAGCCGAGCTTATCTAACGGTGATTTCGGTGCGTGGATCGTAGAAGGATGCAGGAAGACGCTCTCCAACTGCTAAAGGAACTTTCGGAATCGTTCGGACCTTCAGGCTTCGAGCGGGAGACGGCCGCCATAGTGAAGCGCGAGGCCCTGCGATATGCCGATGAAGTGACCTTCGATAAACTGGGTTCCATCGTAGCTAGGAAGCGCGGTACCTCGGACTCCCCCAAGATTCTGCTGGCGGGTCACATAGACGAGGTTGGCTTCGTCGTCACGGGGATAGACGAGCAGACAGGTTTTGTGACGTTCAGTCCCCTCGGCGGCTGGTTCGACCAGGTGCTGCTCGGGCACAGAGTGACCATCAGGACAGCGAAGGGGTCGGTGCCCGGCGTCATCGCCGCAAAGCCCCCCCATCTCCTTACGCCGGAGGAGAGGGACAAAGTGGTAAAGAAGGATAGCATGTTCATCGATGTGGGTGCTAACAGCAGGGAAACGGCCGAGAAGGAACTTGGGATCCGCGTCGGCGACCCTGTGGCTCCCTGGGCCCCGTTCACGACGACAAGGGAGGGCAAAGTCGCCATAGGCAAGGCGTTCGACGATCGGGTCGGAACATTCGTTGGCCTCGAGGTTCTCAGGAGACTAAAGACCGAAGACATCAAGCATCCAAACACCGTGTACGTCGCGGGAACGGTCCAAGAAGAGGTGGGGCTCAGAGGGGCGTCGACCGTCGGGAACATGGTAGAGCCAGACCTGGCCATGGCGCTAGAAGTGGACATAGCCGGGGACGTGCCCGGCATTAAGAGAAACGAAGCGCCCGCGAGGATGGGGAAGGGGCCGAGCGTCCTTGCTTTTGATGCGACAATGATTCCCAACCAGGCGTTCAAGTCATTCGTGGTGGAGACGGCAGAGAGCGAAAAGCTACCCTACCAGCTCTCCGTAGTCCCTGGCGGGGGGACTGACGCTGGGAAATTCCACGTCGTTAAGGCGGGAGCACCTTCCATCGTGATAGGCGTCCCCACGCGGCACATTCATTCTCACGCGGCAATACTCGACGTTTCGGACATCGGAAACGCGGTCGGCCTCGTCCTAGCCTTGGTCAAGAGGCTCGACGGCAAGACGATCAAGAGTTTCGTAGAGGTCTAACGGATCTCGGGCGTGTATGATGTTCGTTGCGTCTCCGCGGGGCGCACCTCATCCTTTTGCGTTGCGCCGGGCCGAAGGACAACCAGAAGGTTCCGGATGTGCACCGTACAGGGGCCTTGGTTCCAGCTGATTCAGCCGGTCGGCCTTTTGGCCTTCAGGTTCAGCGCCACTGCATCCCTAACGATCCTCTTGAGGGCACGTTCGTTGACACTCTTGCCTTCGTGAATGTCGATAGCTCGCCTGAATTCTCCGTCAAGGCTGGAGTTGAACACTCTTGACGGGTCCTTCAGTGAGGCACCATTGAAGAAAGTCAATTTCACCACGTTCTTGTATGTCTCCCCCGTGCAGATACCACCGCTGTGAGACCATACCGGTGTTCCCGGGCTGGTGTTCTTTACCCATTTCCACTCCTCTACAATCTCCGGGTCTGCCTCCTTAATGAGCCGGCGCACTTTGCTTAGTGCTGCTCCTCTCCAGTCGCCCAGCTCCTCGATTCGAGTATCGATTAACCTCGATGCGGATTCTTTCCGTTGGGAGGCCGATCTCTTCATCGTCCCGCCCCAGCGGACCGGGGGAGTATCACGATCCAAGTTGTCTCAGGGTAGCCCCTGTCAATTTAGACATTTGTAACCCCTAGACATGACGGCCTTAATTTCACTATTCCCTGAGCGAGGCACCTCCAGAGTCGAGCAACTTTGAAACGTGGTCCTGGAAGTCCCTGTCGTACATCCCTGCTGTCGCGGAGTGCAGCCTGGCAAAGTGCTGGTTCCTCGAAAGAGCCTTGAGCCAGGTGTTCCACTGTTCCCACGATTCCCCATCAATCCAACCTTTCTTGTACAGCTCGTAGGCCTCCTCTATGATGCCGTAGGACAGCAGCAATCGCCGGATTGTCGCCAGATCCTTTGGGTCGATGTCTTTACTCTCGGAGAGTAGCCTTGCGAACAAGAGGTCGTCCTCCCTGGTTCCGGACATCATCAGGTCGTTGTACCTTCCGAGGAGATTCTGGTAAGACGACTCCCTGATTGCCCTTTCTTGGCTCCTGAATTGGAAGATGAAGACGAGCAAAGTCAGTGTTATCACAACTGTCTGGACAATGGTCGCTAGAAGTGTGAGAGTGGTCGCATCTACCAAGCGGGAATCCAGGGATACCAGGTGGATATCTTCCTTTCTGAGCCATGGAGCGGAACGCGCTTTCCTCTGGCCCTGTCATGCCTTCGCCTCCACATAGACATCCTCTGGTCGCTCCGGGACGTACTTCAGGAGCAGGACCGCCGTTATCGCAGTGCCAACTGCGCTTGCAATGATGGGCGCCTCATATCCGAGACCCTGGTACAGGAATCCGCCGAGGATGGGGGCAGGAAACGCAACGAGCCCTCTGACAGCGGCGACCTTTCCTCCAATCCCGCCCCTTTCATGTTCTGGGGAATTCATCATGACGAGGGACTGGACTCCTGGCACCCAAGTTGAAACACACGCCCCGAAGACGACTGACAAAAGAAGGAAAGCTGGGAAGGACCCCGCGATGGCCCAACCAGCCATGAGCAAAGTCCCCAGCGCCTCGGAAAAAGCGATGGTCTTCCTCCCGCCAAGCACGAGCAGGAGCTTCGTGGCAGGGTACTGGAGGAGAATAGTCGCAAGGGAGAGAACGCTAACCATTATCCCGATCTGGGGGTCGCTGTACCCGAACCTCGCCTGAATCATTGCGTATATGATTGTCGTCGTAATGCCGAAGGTGAACGAGTCCATGGCCAAGGCACCGAAGTAGCCCCAAGAGCCGTGGGGAATCCGGAAAGACTCCCTCAGAGAGAACTCAGCAGGCGAGGATACTTGCTCCGTTCTTACGATTGAACGTGTCTCGTAGAGCTCTCTCACGTACAAGAAGAGGTCGACCGACTCGAGCAGCGCGGCAGTCAGGAAGATGATGACATAACCGTAGCTGCCTGCCACAACGCCCGCAAGGTAGGGCGTCACGACGCCTGGAATCGAACTGAGCAGGAAGACTACACTGTATGCTACGTTCATCTTTGAAGTATCTAGGCCGACTGACTCCGCAACCATGGCCTGAGAGGAAGGGCTCCCAAGCACAGACACCCCGAACATGAAGAACGCGCCGAAGAGGCAGGCCCAGTTCGCGGTAAGGGCGGCCACGACGAAGAGCGCCATGGAAAAAATCGTAGTGATGCTCCCCACCACGATCATCACCTTCCTGCCGTGGATGTCAGAAAAGTGGCCTGCTATCGGTTGAGCTATGGAGGCAGCGACACCGGAGAATCTGTTCCCCACCGCCTGCAAGATTCCCAGCGCTGCCACCCCTAACCCGAGGGTGGCAGGGAAGAGCTGCAGGACACCGTTGAGCATGCCGATGTAAACCCCTGAGATGAGACCCGTGACAGCCAGGGCCCTGATGTTCCTGTCGGCCAGGAGGGCCCTCGACATTCCCAGCAGGCCCGTCCCTTCACGTGACACGATGTCACCCGGCGCTGGATGTCGCTTATTGAAGTTGGACAGGGTTCCGCCGATGGCTATCCTGAAATTGAACTCAACGAGGCATAGTTCACCATGCCATCGAGGCCGGGTAAGCTTTCATCGAACCCACCCACGCAGTAGATGTTCCCCTGCACCGCTGCGCACGACGTCCCCACGTTCCGTGGATAGTTTGCCCCTTGGGTCCATGGTCCGATGCCGCTGCTCGATATCTGGGCGAAGTAAACGAAGTTGGTGAACGTCGGGGACTGTCCCCCTGCCGTCTCTCCACCGACGCAGTAGATATACCCTGACACAATTACGCAAGATGGGCCCACCGAGGCTACGGGGTAGGCCGTGGTCAGGGACCATCGTCCCACTCCGCTTACTGTGAGCGGCGCGAAGTATGCCGTCCCCAAGGGGTCTCCGTTGCCGTCCGAGCCGTTAAGGCAGTACAAGAATCCACCCGTTGCGTAGCACGAGGGAACGAAGATTCCAGACGGATAAGGCGTGGTCCTGGCCCACTCCCCTATCCCTGACGAATTTACCTGCGCGAACCACACAGTGCTGCTGGGTGCCACATTCGACTGGGTGCCACCGGTTTCGTTGTTCCCTCCTATGCAGTAGATGCGGGATGACCAACCGATACAGGACTCCGAATCGATTGGAATCGGATAAGGCTCCGTGGACTGCCACGCTCCGAGGCTGCCGTTCGAGAGGAACTTCGTGTAGTAGCTCGCCGACAGGTCGGTACCTTGACCGTCGTGAATCCCTCCCACGCAGTAGAGGTATCCGGAAATGGAGGCGCACCCCAGCCCGCTCACGTCTTGTGGGTAGGCAGCGGGGCTTCGGCGCCATCCAGAGATGTTCCCCGAGGCCGAAATGGCGGCAGTGTACACACTATTCCGGGGTCCTCCGCTGGCATCCACACCTCCTATACAGTAGACATTCGTCGAGTTGGCTAGGCACTGCTGCCCCGCCACCCCGACCGCCCCGCCCCCTTGAAGAGGGTAAGGCGCTGCGCACTTCCATATCGACGTGCAAGACGGTTGAGGTGCCGAAAGCATAGAGTACGCGAAGATGCCTGCAACCGCTACGGAAGCGATCACGACGAGCACAACTAGGGTCTTGGAGAATTTCACGATGAATCCCAATGGGACACTGAATCGCGATGCTCCAGAGCAAGAGTTGTCAAGATGATTCCGCCCAAACCTCTTAGAGCCCTGGGATTGAGCCAGGTGAATAAGCGTTGTCGCCGGACGGACTCCGATGATGCGCATTTCCCGTGATACCTGGGCAATACTCGTCATCGTAACACTGAATTCAGTGGGTTGGTCCGCGACCATGCCCTTCCTCGCCGTCTATCTCAGCGCCGTCAGGGGGGTGTCACTGACGACGATTGGCGCGGTCTACCTAGTGGCCGGGCTCCTGAGCCTCGGGAGTCAGCTGCTCGGCGGGAGAATGACCGACTCCATGGGCCCGAAACGCGTAATGCTGATTGGGTTTGTATTCTCCGTTGCCTCTGCCCTTCTCTTGAGCTACCTGATCGGGGTGGGCGCAGACACTACCTTCATTCTTCTGACATACCCCGTGTTCAACCTTTTGAGGGGGCTGTCGGGTCCGGCGTCGTCTGCCATCGTCGCAAATAGCGAGATCAGGAACCTCAAGACCGGCCTTTCGCTCCTCTCGATAGCCGGGAACCTCGGTTTCGCAATTGGCCCCGCCCTTGGCGGCGTGCTTGCCCAGACCTACAACTATTCGAGCGTCTTTCTTCTGAGCGCTGCGGTCCCGGTCATTACTTCCCTCCTGACGGTGGTATACGTCGCGGGTGGCCGACTCGCAGGCTACGGCGAAGGTGTGGGGAGGCGCTCGGCCGCGCTCGGATGGGGAAAAGACAGGAACCTCATAATATTCCTGTTCCTGGTAATAGGCGGGTACCTCGCGATAGGCTACGAGATTGTCCCAATCTCTCTCTACGTGCAGAAGTTCCTCAGTTTCTCATCGGAGCAGATCGGCTATCTATTCGCGACCAACGGCCTCGTCATCGTTCTCCTCCAGCTACCTCTCTCGTCTCTATTCTTCCGCGCGAAAAAGCTGGCGTATCCGCTCGTCGGAGCGTGTCTTTTCGGTGGCCTCAGCTTCATCTTGGCCGGACTCTCCTCCACATTTTTTGAGTTCGAAGTCGTAATGGTCGTCTTAACTCTGGGAGAAATTTTCATGACGGTGCCGTCACAGACAGTCTTCACCGTATTTTCGGGCGTCAGAACAAGGGGGACCTTCCAGGGATATGTTGCAGCCGCCTCCCTGGGTGGTAGGTCTCTCTCGCCTCTCGTCGGGTTGTGGACCTTCCAAGTCTTCTCAGCTTTCCCCGGCCTCGGCTGGTACACAGCAGCGGCGTTCACCTGTTTGCTCGGAGTGGGTTTCTACGCCATAGCCGAACCGCTGCAAAGAGATTTCCGAGGCCTTGGGGGGCTGAACGAAGGACCCGACTCCACCGAGGGAGATGGTTCTTCGCTGCGAGCCTAGGCTTCTTTCTAGCTCGAAGTCGAGGACACTACTGTGACCGTCCCGGTCATCCAAGGGTGGTAAAGGCAATAGTAGTCGTAGACGCCCGCAGCCGTGAACGTGTAGGAGAATGTGCCGCCGGGGGGAATCGCTCCCGACCCGAAGCTTCCGCCCCTGTCCGTCACCGTGTCGTAGGATATCGAATGGCTTACCCACGTCACCGTCGAGTTCACTCCGAGCACGACCCTGATCTGCTGGGGGGAGTACTGCCAAGAGACGGGGGTCTCCGAGATGTACACGGTTGGCCCGCCGGGGGACTGCTGGGGGTTGGCGAGGGCGTAAGCCGTCGCCGCGAAATAGCCAACCAGAGCGACCACGAGCACAACGCTGAGCAAGGGCGCGACCCAGCGGGGAACCCTCGCCCTGTTCAGAAAGGTGACTCTTCTGGCTCCCTTTGGTCCCGGGGTGGCCGAGAGTCCACCCAGCCAATCAGGGTTCCTGGCTATTACATAGGCGATACCGATTACAAGGGTGGGTCCGGTCAAAAGGAGAACCCAACCGAGGGTTTGTTGGTCGGCGAGCGAGTAGAGGGAGTACACCTGGGTCCCCCAGGGGGAGATCAGGGCAACGGCGTAACCCATGTGTCCGAAGAATGCTGCCATGAGAGCGCCTATCTTACCAGATTCGGATAGCAAAAGAAGCCAGGATCCGCACAGGAGCCCCACAGCAAGGAAGGAGAAGTGCTCGAGGGCATGCACGCCCGGATTGAGAACTGCGTCGTCCCAGGGGACGGGGAAGTGCCAGAATACGATGATTGCTATCGAAACCAGGAGAGCGAGCCCGGGAAGCCACCCCCCGCCTCCCTTCTTCAGCAGCTTCCTCCCCAGGTGCGGATAGGCGATCATGATTCCGGCGAACACTATGAGGACGTGCTGCAACATGTGAGTAGTAAGGTCGACCTCTGAGAAGTCGTCAAACGGAGGAAAACCAGTTGCAAACAAGAAGAGCACGACTCCAAGTAGTTCCGTAGAAAAGAAGGTCTCTCTGCTGAGGATGCGTGCCAAGGAAAGCCTCTCGACTCTTCTGGCTCTAATTAAGCAAGGCTCTTTCGTTCTACCACTGACTGGGGATGGTATTTACGTCTCTAGAGATAATAGAGACCATATTGATATACGAAAAACGGCCAGAGCTGACCATGGGTTCTACCCAGGGCTCGAACGAGTCGAGTATTGGAATCAAAATCGCGATTATTGTGATTACGACGGTCCTCTACGCAATAGGGAAATGGATTACAGCATTCATCCCCACCCCCTGGGGTGTCGGGCAGCTTCTCGTTGGGACATTCCTTCCAGCTTACATGGCGGTGACTTCAGACACACTGTCCGTGGCTGTCGGGGCCGGCCTCGGGACCTTCGTGGGGGATTTCTTTGTGCAGACCAACCCTACTCTAAGCTTGATAGCCGGGGTCCCCGCTAACTTTCTTGCGTTCCTTCTGTTCGGTTGGTTCGTCAAGAAATACAAGTCTTGGCCGTCCTTCGTTGCCGCCACCGTAATCTTTGTCTCACTGGGGAACCTTATGGCAGCCATCCTAGTCTTCCTCTTCATCGGTGCTACCATAGGGTCGTCCCTGCCGTCTTCCGCGATAATGGGGCTCACAGTATTCTGGAACACGACCTCCATACCGGCCATTCTGATTGGTGTTCCGGTCCTGGTCCGTGGTACGCGATCACTCTACGGTCGCACGAAGCTGCTTACCAATTTCCCACAGTGGCCTAGCAGTATCGGCACGAGAGGGTATGTAACTGCGATAGCATTTGCTGTCGCCTACACGGCTCTAGGCGCAGCTGTTTTCTTTCTGCAGCCCTCTTCAGTCTCGGTTTCGCCCGGACTGGCCTATTTTGTATTCGCTGCACTCTTGGTGGTAGTCTTCGGTTCAATTTCCAGTCTGTTGGCTGGGGCTAGCCGGCATGCCAAGTCCACCACAGCCTGACGGCCACCTGAACTCGCTCTTCGTGGATTCAGCACAAGAACGAACCGCAATCGCCTTCGCTCCTGCAGCCATAACCAACTTTTTCGAGATTCAATACAACTCACCTCAGCCCAGCGGAGCGACCGGAGGAGGATACATTCTCTCCAAGGGGTCCTTGTCAACAGCGACGGTAGACGAAGATGACGGCCCCAGCGTGTCGACCTCAGTGAATGGCGATTCGTCCTACAACGCGAGGACTACTAGGCGGGCGGTGAACCTTCTCTTGTCCGAATGCGGCTCCAAGGCCAGGATTTCCCTGAAGCAGGAGGTCCAAACTCCGATTGGCGCGGGATTCGGCGCCAGTGCTGCATCGGCGACCTCCGCAGTATTTGCTGCGGGAGCGGCACTAGGGCTCAAGGAATCCAAGGCCAGCCTTGCGCTATGCGCGCACCGGGCAGAAATCCTGGAGCAGACCGGGCTCGGAACCGTCTCTGTGATATTCGACTCCGTGGGCGCTGGAGCGATAACCGTCCCCGGGATTCCGGGGAAGGAGAAATTCGTCACTGTAGATGTGCCTTCCGACACGCACATTGTAACGGCGTTCGTCGCACCTTTCGACAAGAGAGACGCGCTTTCTTCCAGCGCGGTGAGTCGGAGGATCAACGAACTTGGCCATGTGTCACTCCTGAACTTCCTCTCCGATCCCACGCTGGACAACCTCGCAAGGGAGGGGGAACGATTCTCCTCGGCTCTTGGCCTTGAATCGATCGAGGTGAAAAAACTGATCGCGCTGGCGAAGGCTGCGGGAGCGACCTATGCGAGCCAGAACATGATTGGGTACGCCGTTCATAGCCTCGTGGACCAAGACCAGGCAGCCAGGGTCGCTGAGGCCCTCAGGTCCTTCGGCAGCGACGTCAGAGTCGACATTTTTGAAGTCGGTGCAAGGAGGGCTGGACCGTTCGTGGTCTAGCCGCAGGTCACAAGGTCCTTCGTGAACTTCGTAAGAACTTCCGGCCTCTTCCCCACCACGAGCGTATCCTCTATCCTCACGCCGAACTTCCCCACCAAGTATACTCCTGGTTCATCGGTTATCACGTCGTTTTTCAGCAGCGTCACCCTGTTCCCTTTGGAGATTCGAGGCATCTCGTGGATGTCGATGCCCACGCCGTGCCCGATGCTGTGGTTGAGGAGCTTGTCCATGCCATTCTTTCGAAGCACATCGACCGCGGCGTCGTTCACTGCGCCGCAGGTCGTGCCCTCCCTCGCAGCTTCAAGTGCTGCGGCCTGTGCCTCCTTGACGACGGCGTAGTGTCTCTTCATTTCCGAACTCACCGATCCAATTGCGAACGTCCTGGTCTCGTCCGAGTTGTACCCCCGGTACCTGAAGAAGAGGTCCGCGACCACGAAGTCGCCGTTCACCAGCCTCCTGTTCGATAGCTCAGAGTGCCCGAAGGCACCATGGGGCCCTGACGCTATGATCACTGGGCCGAGGGAGGAGTCCGAGTTGGACGGGGTCATCCCATTCTCCACGGCCGCCTTCATTACGTCGGCGGCTAGCTGCCATTCCGTCTTCCCTGGCCTCAGCTCCTGCTCGAGCACCTGGTACGCCCTGTCCGTGCCGGCACAAGCCTTGCGAATGAGCTCGATTTCAACCGCGTCTTTCACCCTTCTCGCATCGAAAAAGAGCTGGGGGTTCTCACTGAAACGGCTTGACTTCAAGCTCTCGTCATCATCGACCAGGACGGTCCCCTTCTCCAACTGTCTCCCAACATCTTTCGTCACTTCACCCCAGGTCTTCGCTATTACCAACTCTGCCTCCTGGCACAGTTCCCCTGCCCTATCTGCCTCCAGGGGGGTCGTAATGACTACCGTTTTGTCAGGATGGACTATTGCGGCGCCCCCGCCGAAGAAGGAGGTCAGCCAAAACAGATTCGGGGCGGTCATCACGGCGACCTGCTTCCCCTTTGCCAGGGAAAGCAGCCTTTTGCGCCTTTGGGCGTAAACCGTCAACTTCTAGGCTCAAAAACCCAAGCGCTTATATCCATTCTCTTGGATGTCCTCCATCGGGGCAAATCCTTCCGTGACGTATATTCGACGACTGGAGATGCGCGGTTTCAAGTCCGCTGGCCCCCGGACAGTGGTCGTCAACTTCGAAAGAGGGTTCACCGTGATAACGGGTCCCAACGGGAGCGGGAAATCTAACCTCGCCGACGCCATCTCCTTTGCAATTGGGGAGAACTCCCCAAGGGCGCTAAGGGCGGCAAACAACAGGCTCTCGGGGCTGATCTACACCCCGAAGTCTGAGGACCCTTCAGGCGGAGGAAGACCCTCCAACTGCAGGGTGACGCTCCAGTTTGACAACTCTGACAGGGCGATACCCGTCGACTCAGAACTCGTTACGGTGACCAGGGAGCTGAGGGAGGACGGGGACAACGTCTACTACATCAACGGCAGGAAAACCTCCAGAGGCTCGCTCACAGACATCATAGACTTGGCCGGCCTCGCGCCTGGAGGCTTCAACATTGTGGCTCAGGGTGCAGGGACGCGCATGGCGGACCTCACCCCTGAGGAGAAGCGGAAGCTCATCGAGAGCGTCGTAGGCATCTCGAAGTTCGACGAGCGCAAGTCTGAAGCTCAGAGGCAGCTGGGTCAGGCAGACCAGAGGCTAGAGGTCGCCATGGCGCGCATCGGGGAAATGAGGAGCACCCTGGAGTCGCTCGACTCCCAGCGCACCGACATGATCAGGTTTAACCTCCTCGAGTCGCAAATCAACTGGCTCCAGGCCATCATGACGTCCAGGAGGATCAAGGATCTCAAGGACAAGCTGGCCGTCCTCCGGTCACAGGAGCAGGAACTCAACGGAAAAATCAGTGACCAAGGTGCGAGGCTCGTCGATCTGGAGAACCGCATAGGCCAAGTCGAGAACGAGAAGACCAGATTCATTGTCGACGTCATCCAGGGGGGAGGGGGAAGCCACGTGGACCTTCAGTTCCAGCTCGCAGATGTCAGGAACGAGCTCGAATCCCTGGAATCGGACCTGGAGACGGCGCAGTCGAATGTCGCCGAGCTCGAAGGGGAGACTGTCCCACAGCTGAAACAGGTCGTCTCCGAGAAGCAGAAGGAAGTCAACGCCGCCAACTCGAACGTCAGGCAGCTGACTGCCGATATAGAGAAGCTGGACGCTAGACATGCGGAGCTAGCCCAGCGGCTTAAGGAATTCTTCAAGGCAGGGGAGGAGCTCCGGAGGACCATAGAGCAGAAGGCGAAGCAGAACGCAAGGGTGCAGGTCAGGCTAGCCGACTTGGGCCAGAAGATGCAGCAGATCGACCTCACAATCAACGCCACAACGGCGAGCCTCGGGGTCGAGAAGAAGAGGCTGGACGATCTGAAGCTAAGGGTCGACACCTACTCGGCTTCGCTCACGAAGCTTGAGGCAAGCACCAGCAACCTGTTCGCGCTTTACGACAACGCTACCAAGGAGCTGAACTACTTGGACGACAGCCTCTCCGGCGTTGAGAAGAACAGGGAGAAGCTGATCTCTTCCATTGCGTCCGCTTCCAAGATCCTGGAGAAGGCTTCTGCTGAGGTGTCGCGCGAGGAGGCGTTCAAACACATGTCTGAGAGCCTCGCAGGAGAGAGGAGCGGCCAGCTCAAGCTACAGGAATTCTGCGACGAAGGGGGAGTCCCGGGATACGTGGGACGCCTGGGCCAACTCGTGAAATTCCCCCAGCAGTACTCCAAGGCCGTCAACGCGGTCATGGGTAAGTGGATGGGCGCTTTCATCGTCCAAGACCTGAAGTCCATGACCCAGCTCATCAAGGCCGCGAAGTCATTGAAAGCGAGGAGTTTCTCCGTCATCCCACTCAGCGAGGTCGAGTCCGTTAAGGCGGTCGACTTGGACCGCTCGGCCGGAGTCCTGGGTCCGCTGTCGGAGACGATAAGGTGCGAAGCCGAGTTCCAGGGTCTCCTCAACTTCCTAGCCGGGGACTCGATCCTCGTTGAGACCGAGGCGATAGGATACATTCTCGCTTCCGAGGGCGTAAGGGCAGTTACCGTGGACGGGGAGACATTCGAGACGGGCGGGCGCGCCTTCAGCTACGGCTACCAGGAACTCGTGGTCAACCTGATGGAGGGGCTGGAGAACATCGAAGGGATAAGCGAGGTGGAGGACGCCGTGGGCGCACTGAAGGGTGCCATCGACCGGAGGAAGACTGAGCTGGAATCCATCGAGTCCGACTCACGCAGCATCATGAAGGAGAGGGTGAAGAAGATAGTAGCCACAAGCACTCTAAGGGCCCAGGCAACGACAATCAAGGCCTGGGTAGGCCAACAGAGGCGCCTCTTCAGGAACATCGACTCGCAGTACCAGAAGCAGTCGGCCGTCGTCTCCAGGCTCGACGAGAGACTGAAGGTCAGCCTCGAGAAGAAGGATGCCACTGCGAAAGGGATCGCGTCCCTGCAGCAGGTAGTCGTTGACGCCCAATCCCTGGGGCTGGACGCGATGCTCGCGGAGGTGGACGCAGCGAAGACATCGCTTTCCGGGGAAATTGACACGATTAGGAACAGGATCCAGGACCTGAACCTGAGCCTGGCGAGGGAGAGGGTGAACCTGGAGAACATCCTCCTAAGGGCGCTCGAGGAGAATCAACTCGATCTTGCGAACGCCAACGAGGACCTGCAATCCAACAAGCAGTTCGTCAGGGAGACCCCTCGAAGGATCAGAGAATTGACGGATCAGAAGCGCTCGCTAGAGGAGCAGATCGCGAAGCTGATGGAGTCGTCCAAGAGGAGCCAGCCAGTCCTGGACGAGTTCGACAGCAGGGTCAGGCGCCTCAAAGAAGAGCGAGACGCGGTGTCGAGATCGATAGCCGGGAATCAGAAGGACCTCTTCTCCCTTTCAGGTCAGGCCTCGACGACCCAGGAGAAGGTGGAAGAGGCGCTTGGATATCTCCGTATGCTGGGGTACCAGGAAGAGCTGGAGTTCTTCGAGACGAGTGAGTCGCTCCTGGGCGAGCTCCAGGCGGAGTACCAGCAGGTGATTGGGTCCGTGAACAGGGGGTCAGACAGACAGTACACCGAAATGTACGTGAGCTACAAGAACCTCTCCGTCAGGCACAACGAGCTTGAAGCCGAGCGCAACTCGATCATCAGATTCATCGAGAGCGTCGAGTCCGAGAAGAGGAAGGTGTTCATGACCGCCTTCGACAGAGTCGGTGCTGAGTTCAGTGCCATATTCCGGAATCTGACGGGAAGTCAGGCGCTCCTCGAGCTGGAGAACCCGGACGAGATCTTCAGCGGAGGGATAATCCTTCGTGCGGACTTCGGCAACGGCCTCCGCGAATCGTCCCAGCACAGCGGAGGGCAGAGGGCAGTAACCGGTGTCTCGCTGATACTGGCGATGCAGGCGGTTCAGCAGCACCCCTTCTACCTATTCGACGAGATTGACGCTGCCTTGGACGCAATCAACTCGACCAGCCTGGCTCGCTTCCTGAAGGAGAAGTCCTCCGAGGCACAGATCATCGCCATCACCCTGAGGGACGTCTTCGTAGCAGAGAGCGACATGACCTATGGTGTCTATTCCACCGGAGGGGTGTCGCGTGTTGTCCACTACAAGCCTGCAGAGGTGCCGCGACGTGCCTAGCTCCGCCCTTCTGGGAAGGCCCCCGCTCAACGTCCTAATCGACCCCTCCCTGGCGAAGCGAAAGAGCCCCTGGGAGATCAACCTCACGGAACTCCTTGACCTGTTCCTGAAGGCAATATCGCAGACGGAGCTAATGGACATGAGGGCGGCGGGGACCGCTGCGCTGTCCTCCGCCACCATCTACAGGCTGAAGGTGGAGTCCCTATTCCTGTTCGAGAGGCTAAGAATGCAGAACAGGCTTCTAGACAATTCCCAGCCCCCGCAGTTCATAGTGATGCCCTTCAGATACGAGATCTACTCTACCAACATCGACGAGCTCTTCGACGAGCTCGGAAGGATTCTACAGGAGTTAGTCATGGAGGAAGAAGGCGGTGCTACCCAGAATCTCCTCGCTCCCGAAGAGCTCGCTCCAGACATCGGCGAGTACGTCATCTCCGTGGAGGTGATGCTTTCGGAGTACAGGAAGATACTGGTCGAAAGGCTCCGGGTTACGGGGAGGGCGCTTCTCTCTGAGCTTCTAAGAGGGTTCCGTCCCATCGAAGCCGCTCGCGTCTTCATCATCCTCCTGTTCGCGGCAAGCAATGGCGAAGTCGTGATCAACCAGGAGGAGTCGGACGAAGACGCCCTGGTGGTGTCGGTGGGGCAACTTGAGTGAGACCCCGAGAGAGCTAATCACGAAGGACGTCCTTGCGAAGGTCGAGGCAGCGCTTTACGCGTCGGGGCGCCCCCTATCCCTCGAGGAAATCGCTCACGTTGCGGGGACGGCATCCGATAGAAAGGCCACGGCC
>Ga0187771_10000022_pt1 | contig 58197 bp, 53 predicted proteins | sample 0116_SJ02_MP15_1_FD_133139 | JGI IMG/M metagenome (GOLD analysis project Ga0187771, IMG submission 133139) | Tropical peat soil microbial communities from peatlands in Department of Meta, Colombia - 0116_SJ02_MP15_10_MG | ecosystem: Environmental > Terrestrial > Soil > Wetlands > Peat | place...
GCGCACGCTTTCATGGACCTTTTTTTCATGCCTCGTGCTGCACGCATCATGAACGGCAAGAGTCCGGGAAGGCTCTGCGGGATGCGGGGGCGCTTCGGGCAGGCCCAGCTTGTCCAGCACTTCCCAGAGGGAGACTATACCGGCCTCGGGCAAATGCGTCTTGAAGATCTCATAACAGGTGGAGCAGGCGAGGATGATCTCGGGTTTTTCCATCTCCTCCCACAGCGCCCTGATATCGCGGAGCGAGGACGAAAAAAGTTCCGTTCGGCCTGACCACTCCGCCGGGGCGCCGCAGCATCGCAGCATGAGCCCGACTCCGCCCGAGAGCTTTTGGCACAGAAGGCCGTAAGTTTTTCTTACATGCTCGGGGGCCGAAGCACTCAACTGGCAGCCGGGGAAAAAGAGCCGCCTGCTCGTATCGGTTCCCGGTTGAAGGCGCGCCAGGGCGCAGGTTTCACTGTTGCTGAAGATCATGTCCCGGATGGGAAAGTCATGGGCTGAAGGGGGCATTCTCCCCTGGCTCACCATCACTTCACGGGCTTTTTTGCAAACCAGGCCCATGTGCAGGTCTTCGGGGCATACCTCCCGGCAAAGTCCGCACAGGCTGCATGAATTGATGAGTTTGTTCGCATGCCGATGGCCCATCACGATGGCCAAATTATTGTATATCTGCCGAATGTATTTTTTCGGGTAGCTTCCGAAGCTGTTCAGGTACTCGCAGACTTTCACGCATTCGAGGCATTGGCACTGGATGCATCTTTTTGCTTCCAGGACCGCTTCCTGCATCGAATATCCAAGGGTCTCGCCGGCCATTGGCACCGCAGGCGCCGGCTCGACTCCTTCCGTGCTGGTAAAGAGGCGTGTCTGATAAGATCCTTCTCCGGCACGGGCGGCCGTAAGAGAAACATTCTGGAGGGCCCTGTCGATGGAGACAGCAGCCCTTCTTCCGTCGGCCATCGATTCGATCGGCGAAGGGCGCTCGCGGGCGCGACGGATGCTGCCGCCGGCAAACACCTTTGATTTCGTTGTCGCCAGGGTAACCGGATCTATCACCACCTGTCCCTGCTCATCGACAGCAAGATCTCCCCTGCCTTCCTTTAGAAAAGGGGGAGCGAATCCTCCCGAAGGCGGTTCGCCGGTAGCCAGGTATACCGCATCGAATTCTTCACAGATGCGGTTAAGCAATATATTCTCTCCCACCGTTACGTTCGTGCGGATGATTACGCCGACCTTTTCCAGGGCCTTCAAATCGGCCTCAATCACCTCCTCGGGCAACTGCCCGGCGGGAAAACGGAACAAAGACCCTCCCGGCCTGGCCTCCTTCTCGAATACCTCAACCGAATACCCTTTCCTTGCCAGGTCAAAAGCGGCTGTAAGACCGCTGAGCCCTGCCCCTACCACAGCGATCCGTCTGTCCTTTTTGGGCAGGACCACGTCCCCTTCCTTAAGATCGCCGGCCCAGTCCAGGCAGGCTTTTTCGAGATCCCTGATCGACACCGCCGCTCCAACCTCGCCTCGCCTGCATATGGCCTGGCATGGTCGGTCGCAGATGCGGCTTATGATTCCGGGGAATGGGACGGTTTTCCTGTAAATCCTAGCCGCCGAGGCAAAGTCGCCTTTGGCGATTGCCGCAGCCATGCCCCGGGCGTCAACGTGGACAGGGCAGGCTGCGGCGCAGGCAGGGGGTTGTTCCTGGATACACCTGGCCTCAAGCCTGCCCAGTTCTTCCTGTTCCACTCTTTTGCGTCCACCGTCTGGAAGTTTGTGGCGGGCACAGAAACTGTGCCCACCAACTAAAAATTAGAAACTCAAAACTCAAAACTACTTAAGTCCCGCCAGCACCTTCTCGGGCAAGACGGGCAGTTTGGTGATGCGCACACCGCAGGCATTGTAGATCGCATTGACAACGCAGGCATGAGGCGAAGTCAGGGGGAGTTCTCCCACGCCGGCCGCTCCGAAAGGACCGTTGGCTCGAGGCGTTTCCACATAGTAGATATTGAAGTTATCGGGGATATCTTTTGCATATGGGATGCCGCATGAAAGCAGGGTAGTATGCTTCTTGAGGTCCTCAAAGTCCTCCGAGAGCGCGAGTCCGATGCCCTGGGCCACGCCTCCGTAAATCTGCCCGTCCACGACGAGTTTATTGTTTATCTTGCCAACGTCGGCCACTATCGTAAATCCCTCGACTTTCGCCTTTCCGGTCTTTAGGTCCACAGCGACTTCGCTCATGAACACTCCGTACATGTAGACAGCGAACGGCCTGCCCTGGGCATTTTCGTCGCAGGCCGCATTCATGGAGGCGGTCCACTTGCCGGCGTAGCGAAGGGGAATGTTTTCGGCAACCATTTCGTCATAGGTGCGATAGCCGCCATTTGCTTTTTTCATAGCAGCAAGAAGCAGTTCGCAGCCGCTCTTGATGGCGTTGCCCGTAATAACCTGCTGGCGGCTTCCGCCCGAAGGGCCGCTGTTGGGAGTTATGGCCGTATCGTTCATGACCAGCCTGATTTTGTCGGGAACTATCCCAAGCGGGCGCAGCGCTTCGTGCGCCGTTCCAAGAGCTCCCATATCGGCGCCCTGGCCGTGGTCCTCCCAGCTGGAATAGAGCGTGACGCCCTCCTTTGTCAGCTCGACGCCGACCTCGGAGCCGTCGGGGCCGTCAAGACCGCAACCGTAAATGCCGATGGATACGCCGACACCCTTTTTGACTTCAGCCGTGGATTCGGCCTTCGCCTTCTCTTTTGCTTTCTGGTAGAGCGGGCGCATCTTGTCGATCATTTCCTTGAAGCTGAAGACTTCAGGCTCCTGTCCCGTTGGGGTGGTGTCACCCGGTCGGTATACGTTAAGGGCGCGCAGCTCCAGGGGGTCCATACCAATCTTCTCCGCCAGTTCATCCATAAGGACCTCGCCGGCGAGGAAACTCTGAGGGGAGCCGTAAGCCCGGAAGGCTGAACCCCAGGCATGGTTGGTGCACACAGTGCGGCCAAGGCCCCGGATATTGGGGATGCCGTAACCGGCGCCGATGAACTGTGCTCCGCGCAGTGTGAGAAGATCTCCGAACTCGGAGTAAGGACCATGGTCCACAACCCAGTCCGATTCCATGGCGGTTATTTTGCCGCTCTTGTCCGCGCCGTACTTGAGCTTGATGAAAAAGGGCGAGCGCTTGCCGGTATATGTGATGTGCTGATAGTAGTCATATTTGAGAAAAACAGGTCGTCCTGTAGCCATGGCGGCGACCCCGACCAAAGCCTCCATTGTCGGGCTGAACTTGTAGCCGAAGGTGCCGCCGGTAGGATTCTGCACCAGTCGCAGCTTATCGGGTTCGACGCCAAGACCGGGGGCGATCATCGCGTGGTGCAGGTGGATGCCTATGCTCTTCGAGTGAATGGTGAGCCGGCCTTCATCATCGTAGTAGGCGAATCCGACATCGGGTTCCATCGTAAGATGAGGCTGCCTCTGGAGGTAGAACTCGTCTTGCACCGCGTAGGCGGCCGAATCCATAAGCGGCTTCGTCTCGGCGCCCTTTGCAATCTTTTGCTCGAAGTAGACGTTAGGCGTTCCGGGGTGGATCTCGATGGCGTCATCTGCCATCGCGGCAGGCGCGCTCATGTAGGCGGGAAGCTCCTCGGTCTTGACTACGACCTTTTCGGCCGCAGCCCTGGCGTTGGCTTCCGTATCCGCACAGACAATGGCAATAGCGTCTCCGAACTGAAAAATCTTCTGATCGCACAAAATAGGACGGTCCCAGCCGTCACCTTTGTTGGTGGGGAAGGTGATGAGCCCGGTGATGCGGTTTTTGCCCTTGACGTCCTTGTGGGTCACCACCTTGTAGATGCCTGGCATCTTCTCGGCCTCGGAGGCGTCTATGGAAAGTATGTTGGCATGCGAAACCTTCGCCTGCACCAGAGCAAGCCGCAGGGTGTCGGGAGGCATTTTCAGGCCGAGGTCCGCGCCGTAATCGCAGGTTCCGGTAACCTTGGCAAGTGCGCTGGGACGCGGATATTTTCCACCCCAGATCCTTCCGTCGGCAGGAACCTGGTAGGCAAGGGCTTCCTTTTTTATTTCTCCGCGCACAACGCGGGCCGCATCCATGACCGCATCCACCAGCTGCTTGTAACCTGTGCAGCGGCAAACATTGCGATGTCTTTGGAACCAGTCGCGGACCTCCTCGCGGCTGGGACTGGCATTGGCATCCAAAAGGCCCTTGGCCGATACGATGAATCCGGGGCTGCAAAAGCCGCATTGCGACCCGCCGTGAACCATCCAGGCCAGCTGGAGGGGATGGAGGTTATCGCGCGTACCGATCCCCTCAATAGTTGTAATGTTCGCGCCATCCCCGACATTTTTCATTTTGATGGCGCAGGAACGAACGACGTTGCCGTCCATGATGACCGAACAGGAACCGCAATGGGCCGTTCCGCAGCCCACCTTGGTGCCCGTCAGCATCAACTGCTCCCGTATCACCTCCGCAAGGATGGCCTCGGGATCGACAATCATGGTCCTTGGCACTCCATTCACATTGATGACTTTCTTGAGCATCGTTTCCTCCGTTGCCTGAGCGTTCTTGCCAAGACTGCACGTTGGGCCGCCTCCGCTCTACAAAAAGCACACACAGCCCGCCATGCGGGAACCTGAGAAAATCCCAGCGCATTATCCCCTCACTGGGAGGAACTTGCGGCAGGCAGCTCGAAATCGAACAGGAAAATTCACCAGGGTTCGCAGGAGAAGAATTAAAGCATGCCGGCTTCAGCATCCTAATAAAATCAATGCCGCAGGGCAGAGCGACAGTTCCGCACATGCATTATGCGCCTCTAGACATAATGACCGAAATGAGCGACTTTTGCAACAACATTTATGGACAGAACATTTATGGACCGCATTTATGGAGGCCATGTGGAAGGGCTTTCTCCCGTCATGTCACATGCTCCTTTTATCGATATTTACTCCGGAGTCCCTTCAAGGTCCTCGCCCTTAAACCCGGTCGCCTTCACCCGGACCGCTTTCCCAAAACAATTGTTCTCATCGGCATGGACAAAAACCCTTATATAGTTGTTCGACAGTCCCTCCCACAAACGGGGTTGAACTCCAGTTTCGATAAGCACTTCAAGGCATTGCCCAATGAATTTCTGCCTGAAAGCACGTTTTTTTAACCTGCTCAGCGCCTGTAAAGCGGCTGCCCGGCGCTTTAGCTCAACTCCCTCTATAAGGCCGGGGAGACCGGCGGCGGCAACGCCCGGGCGCGGCGAAAAAGGGAACACGTGAAGGTAGGCAAAAGGCAGAGCCTCAATGAAGCTGAGCGTGTTTTCAAACTGTTTTTCGCTTTCCCCCGGAAATCCGGTCAGCACATCGGTCCCGATTGAGGCATCGGGGAAAACCGAATGGATTTGGCTGACAAGTTCGGCGTAATATCGAGCGTTATACGGACGGCGCATTCGAGCCAGGATTTCAGGGTCCGCACTTTGGAGGGGGATGTGAAAATGGCGGCAAATCCAGGGAGCCGACTCTATCGCGTCGAGCAGATGGGCATCGAGTTCCTCAGGCTCCAGCGAACTGAGCCGAAGACGCCCCGGCCTGCGGCTCGACCCGATCCTTTCGATCAGTCGAGACAAGCTGAGTTGTGGTTCGAGATCTCTGCCCCATTTTCCCAGATGGATGCCCGTAAGCACTATTTCATGGTATCCAGCGCGGATGAGTTGCTCCATCTGCGCCAGCACCAGGTCGGCGGGAAGACTCCGGCTGGGCCCTCGCAAGTACGGCACCACACAGTAGGAGCAGAAAGAATCGCACCCGTCCTGAATTTTCAACGTGGCCCGGGTTCGACCCGTATGCATGCCCGATACCGGGAGGATTTCAAATTCCAAGCACGAACGCGGTGAGCGATCCAGTGCAAGGCATGGCTCCTCTAAGCTGCCGGGCCGGTTAAGCCACTCCAGGATGTTGAATTTTGCCGGGTTGCCCAGAATGTGAGTGGCCAACTTCTCACCTGCTATGCGATCGCCCTCCAGTTGAGCATAGCATCCCGCTGCCACGATCATCGCATCCGGATTGGCGCGCCGTGCCTTCCTGAGCAACTGTCGTGTCTGGGAGCCGGCCCTAGCCGTTACCGCGCAACTGTGTACGATATATATGTCCGCTCTGCGCCCAAAGGGCACCAGGCGATAGCCCGCCAGCTTCAGCACTTCAAGGAAATATGAAGTTTCATACTGGTTGACCTTGCATCCCAGTGTTTCAACCGCAACGGTCGCTGTTTTGAGGTCCATGCCACAGTCCTACAGACCGGCGCCTTTCGCATTCCCGCTGTCACTGTAAAACGCCATGCTTGCAAAGGTCACGAAAGAGCCCAATTCATCGACAACGGCATGAGATTGGCGCAGGGTCCTTCCATGGACGCGCCCCTGGAGGGCTTTTGCCATCGTGTAGAGGGGCGCTGCCCCGCAGATCTTCCTGCTGTTGGCGTCCCGGTTGACCTGATTGATGAAATCGTCTGCGCGGCATTGCTCCAGCAGCTTCAAAAGAACACCATCCGAAGAAAGATTCTGCTGGATCGTTCCCTTGTGCGGCAGGTACCCGTCGCCATAGCGCGGGCCGACATGAGCAAGATCGACACTTGCTATAATGCCGACCGAATGCTTTTGTCCAAAAACAAGTTGGCTTAAAGACCGTGCGAATTCATCGACGAGGTCCTTGCACGAGATCCATTCCTCGTGCGCAAAGGAGCACAGTATCGGGACTATGCGCGCCCGGGGCTGCAAGCAAGAAAGAAATACCGCCTGGAATTCTATCGTATGCTCGGTGCGGTGATTATATTCGCTGGCGCGTATGTCAAAGGGCGTGCGGCGCAGCAGTTCATCGCAAACCTCGATATCGCACAGAACCGGGCCCAGAGGCGTTTCGAAATCCTTAACAGTCAATGCAAAGCAGTTTTCGATGAAATCATGCCCCGTTCCGAGCACTATCCAGGTTTCGGGGACCGATGCTTCGGCAGCCGATTTGTAGGCGTGGGCAAAGCAGGCGCCGCCTGCATTAAGATCGATATGCGGGGCCACAAGGCCGACGATTTTGCCGGTGCGTTCGCCTGCCGCATCGGGAAAGCCGGGGCCGCCGTTTTCGGCTATGAAAAAAGAATAAAGTGTTTTTCGAAGGCCCTCGGGGTCTGCCGGGTAGCTTACCCCGGCGTAGCGCATCTTTCGAACGGGGCTGCCTAGAAACTGGGAAATCTCCCTTGCCGCGAGGCTACGGAACCGGTCATTGTCCAAAAAGAGGTGTTCATCGAGGGTCGCCACCAGCTGCTGCAACTCTTCAAGGAATAGCAACCGACCGGTTCGCCTCATGAAATCGGCCTGCAAGTCCCTCAGTGAATTGCTGCCGTTCATGCCGGCCAGGATTGGGACAACGTGAGCTGGAAAAACCAGATTCTCCTGAGCATAGCCGATCCGGTCCCTGAGAAGCAACATCCTCTCGCCGGAACGTTCAAACGGATGGGCTTCGAGTCCATTCCGCAGCTTTGGATATTCATTTTGCGCCATAATCGAAAATTCCCGGGCAACATGTTCAGCTTAACGCGCCCTTCCCCTGTTGAGAAGGGGAATTTATTGACTGAAAACCACGATAATGTTAATTCTGAAAAGGTTTGCCGTAACCGCTTTTTCGTCTTTTCGACCGGAGGATCAGTCTTTTAATGTTTCATAAGCGCTTGCTATTTTGTCTTTTAATCGCTCTGTCCGGCTGCACCCAGCTTACCGGGCCCTCTCACCTCGGCTCTGTCCCACAGAAGGCCGCCGCCACGAGGGCCGAAGTTTACTATGATTACCTTGCCGCCCAAAGATATGTTAGCGAAAAACAGTTCGATAAAGCAATAGAAGCTTACCAAAATGCTTTGCAGATAGACCCGCAATCGCCCACATTGCTCAGTGAGCTGGCCCTGATCTATTTACGGCAGGGCAAAGTCGACTCCGCCCTGAAACTTGTCGAACAGTCGATCCGAGCCGCCCCTGATCACGCGCCGTCTTACCTTCTGCTGGGTCAGCTCTATGCCAGTAAAGGGCAGATCGGGCCGGCCATAGATGCCTACAGGCGGGTCATTGAGATTAACCCCTCCGAGGAGGATGCCTATCTTCTGCTGGGCGCCTTGTATGCTCAGGAAAAACGCTTCAATGAGGCCATCGAAATTTTCGATCAGCTCAGAGATGTAGTCCCTGACAACCCCATGTCGCTCTATTACAAGGCGCGGATTTTCCTGGACATGAAATATTACGGGCAGGCGGAGAAGATACTGAGGGACCTGCTGGCTGCCGAACCGGGGTTTGAGAACGGGCTGCTCGATTTGGCCTATATTTTCGAAGTTACAGACCGTCCGCGTGAGGCTGAAAAGACCTATGAAAAGATTATTTCAGCCAATCCGGCAAGCGTGCAGGCCCGCACCAGGCTCGGCAACCTTTATATGCGGGAGGACAGGGCCGGTGAGGCTATCCGGCAATTTGACCAGTTGCTCAGGATTAACCGCAAAGACCCGGAGAGCCGGCTTAAAATAGGCATAATCCAGCTTCAGCAGAAAAACTATGAAGACGCCATAAACGAGTTTGCCTATTTGCTGAAGGAAGATCCCAAATACGATCAGGCCCTTTACTATCTCGGGGCCGCATACGAAGAAAAGGCCGACTATGAACAGGCAATACGCAACTTCCGGCTGATTTCTCAGGCCAGCCCCATGTGGAATGCTGCGCAGTCCCGCCTGGCCATGGTTTTCGTAAAACTCAAAGATTTCGACAGCGGCGTAAGGGTACTGAACGAGGCCATCGCCAAAAGCCCCGACGTGAGTGAGCTTTACCTTTACCTGGCGGCCATATACGAAGAAGCCAACAAATACGAAGAGTCGATCAAAGCTCTGGACCGCGGGCTGGAAAAGCAGCCCGATAATACGGAATTGCTTTTCCGCAAAGGGATCGTCATAGACAAAACAGGGCAGAAGCAAGAAGCCATCGAGATCATGCGCAAGATTTTGGCCATTGAGCCAAAGAACCCCAATGCTCTTAACTACATCGGCTACAGCTACGCAGAGATGGGGACAAACCTTGTCATCGCCAGGGAGATGATAATTCAAGCTCTGGACGCTTCGCCCGATGATGGATACATCCTTGACAGCCTCGGCTGGGTCTATTTCAAGATGGGACAGCACAAGAAGGCCCTGGACACTCTTCTGGAGGCGATTAAACGGGTGCCCGACGACCCGGTCATTCAGGAACATCTGGGTGACGTCTACCTGGAGCTCGGCAAGAAGGCGAAGGCTACCGAGGCTTACCAAAAAGCGATCCAGTTCAATCACTCCGAACCCGAGAAGATCAAAACAAAGCTGGAGTCAATAAAATAGAAAACTCAAAATATGGCATTGATTTCGCGTCTTTCCACATCCGGACCGCGATCCGGCCCCCGATCGGGTCCGGGGCAGGCTTCGCGTTGCAAATGGCGCTTTCGCCTTCTTTTTCTCCTCGCGATCTCTGCGGGGTGCGCCAGACAGTTAGTTCCTGCCGTGCAGCTTCCCCCCGCCTCGGGAAAGCCTACTGTTCCATCTTTGGAAATCGCTAAACTCAAAGAAAGATCGAACTTCTGGCGCGATTACCAGTGCAAATTCCGGATCAGGGTTGACAGCAAAACCTCTAAATTCATCTCTCGGGCGCTTGTTTTGGCAAAAGAGCCCAACTTCCTCAGGTTCGAAACATTTACTCCCCTGGGCCAGACGGCTGCCCTTTATGTCTCTAACGAAACCGGCCCCTCGCTCATGATTCCTTCTGAAAAGGCGATCTTCACCGCCCGGCGTTCCGAAACCCTTGCCCGCGAGTTTCTGGGCATCGACCTGCCGGTCGATCTCTTTCGTTGGCTGCTGACCGCTTCCGTGCCTCCGGAGCAGATCGATCACAGTGAAAGCCGCCTGGACGGAGGCTTGTGGCGTCTCATTTCAAACAGCGCCGGCGCATATTTCGAGTGGCAAATTTCAGCCCGCCCGCCTGCCCTACAAGGTCTTCTGGTTCACAGCACAGGGTTCGAGGGACGGGTTTCATACGACCCGCCCGTTGAGCTCACAAAAGATGCCGCGCCAGGCAAGATTCGAATATCGTCAAGTGAATGGTCATTGGAGATTTCTCTGGAGCAGTTAATGCCCGCTCCACAATTCCGGCCTTCGGCATTTTATATGCCAAACCTGGCTGACGTGCGAAAGGTCGATCTGGACACCATAAAATGAGCACGGTGGATCGGAGGCGAAAGCGCTTTGCTGTGGACATAATGCTGGGCAGGCTGGCAAAGTGGCTCCGGGTGCTTGGATTCGACGCCGCGTCGATGGTTCTCAGCGGGCCCGGTATGGATTCCCTGCTTTCACAAGGACTCATTCCGGTTACCCGCGCAGTGAAATTCCGCGATATCGAGGGCGTCCTTTTTATTCATGGCAATCATCACCGCGAACAGTTGAAAGAGTTGATAGCCTCGCTGAGAATAACTATCGACGAGTTGCGGCCGTTTTCAAGATGCAGTCTTTGCAATGCCGAGTTACTTCGGATACCGAGGGAGGCGGCCCTGGGCGCCGTTCCCGACTACGTCTTCGAAACTGCTCCTTATTTCCACAAATGTCGGGAATGCGCAAAAGTGTACTGGCCCGGAAGCCACCGGCAAAAAATGATGGATGAGATGAGGGAACTGGGGGTAGAGGGATTTGGCGATTCGGGGAGCTGAAAATTTAGGGATTAATGCGAGGTTGAGGCGACGGTCGCTCGTTTTGACAGGGAAATATATCCCGCCCGCCTCGTCTCGGAAGCTTATCCGGACGAGATTATTTTTTGAGTCCGTTTAGAGGTTTAAACCAGCAAGGCAAGAAAGGAGAACATCGAGCCTTCGAAAACTTTTTCGACCGCAGCCCCCAAAATCATCCTGCCCAGGGTCGGACCGACCCTCGATACTACGGTCTCTAAGGGATGTTCCTTTTCCAGCGTTTGTCCAATTTTATAATATCCCTTTTCTTCCAGAACCTTCAAAATGGACTTGCAATCCGTCTGGGAACCCGAGTAGTTGATCGTGACGCTTCCAGTCAGGCTGTTGATTGCAACCGCGTCGATTCCCGGGAACGAGTCGAGCAGTTGACGAACTTTTTCACTTTCCGCGGGGTTCTGCTTGATTATGGGTGTTTTGATTCTGAGTCTCCCGGGAGTAATGTGGCAATAGTAGCTCATGGTCACCTCTTGATTTTTGCTTCTTTCAAAACCCTACAACAATCCCCCCTCCCTTTGACGCCATCAAGATACACTCTTAATGTTACGGACTTGTTACAAAATCCGCACAATTTACAGACATTTGGCCATAATTGGAGTTTAAGTTGTTTTCAAGAAGATTTACTGACTAGAAAAAGCCTGTCGAGGTGTTTTCTAAGAGAGTTTTGGACCGAGGGGTCTTTTTTGCCGTTGACCAACTGTTCCCAGAAGGCCGGAGCTATTGCCCCGGTGTCATATATGATGACTATGGAGCGGGCAGCCATGTTAGCTCTGGCTTCCAGAATGCCCTTAAAGTGATTTGCCAGGTCTTCGACGTCAAGGTCCTGCGCTAGAAGCAACGCCGGCAGTTTGACCCTCAGTCTTATGCGTCCCGGAATATGGTGGACAATGGACGTTTGAGCGGCGAGTTCAATGAGGCTGTCCAAAAGAACGTCTTTGTCCGGGGTCCGCCGCTCCATTGCCGCGCTTGCGCGATCCTTTGCTCATAGTGTTTTATGTCATTAAAATGTAACAGACATTTAACTTGACACCACCAAACCGGCACCCTAACGTAACGTTTATGTGAACATACTAGTTGGTTTTCCAATTCACCTCAAACAGGACGCGGACCCTCATGGCCGAGCATACACAAATTGTGTCGAGCACGCCCGCGCGCACCCGAATCAGGGTCTCGCGCAAAAGGCGTAATCCAAAAGAGATGGCCCGGCTTGCCAAGGCCCTCGGGAAATCCCCAAAGGTAAGCCGCGTCCAAACTAATCTACACGCCGGCACTCTAATTGTCCACCATAACGAAGAAGCGCTCGCAGACATCAAGGCCGAACTGAGGGACCTGGGTGTCATTTTGATGGCTGCAGCGGGTGTCCAAACTTCGGCGCGGTCGCTGACAGATGCGGTTTTTGATCTCGACAGGCAACTGGGTTTGGCGACCGGAGGTCTTTTGAGTCTAAAGCTGCTGGTGCCGGCCGGATTCACTGCGCTTGCCGTTTTACAACTTGCCAGGCGCGGTCTCGAAATAGGGGGGGCGCCCTGGTACCTGCTCGCTTACTTCGCGTTCGAATCCTTTGTCAGACTTGGCGGTCCGGCACAACAATGCGCGCCGGCAGACTTAAACTCCGAAAAGCGGGCAGATACTGCGTAATACAATTTTATCGAACAACTGACCTGACTCAGAACTTGATTTCCTTAAGTTGACGGACATGGGCCGGTTTGTGTGGCATGGAGGAGGCGGAAAATGGCTCTTTTTGACAATGGGGTTAAGATTGGAACGGGTCTGGCAATCGGTCTCGGAGCTCTGCTCCTGGCGCCTGCGATCCTTCCGGCGGTGTCTGCGGTAATGAGGCCCCTGGCAAAGGCGTCCATAAAAGGAGGCGTATTGCTGTTTGAAAAAGCCCGGGAATTGATTGCCGAAGCAAAAGAATCGATAGAGGATCTGGCTGCCGAGGCTCATGCGGAACTTGTTCAGGAAAGACTTGAGGCATCTTCGCAGGCGTCAGGCGGCCCCGTGGATGAGGCCGACACCCGCTGAGAGCGCCCGTTCACCTTAGAGGAATTCCATTTGGTCGAGACTTTGCACTCCGCCATAACCGGCAGAACGAGGTTCAGGGTAAGGGAGCTCTACCGTTGCGGTGCACTTAAGATTCACCTTGAACGCCGGCTTGGCGGCGATCCCGCGGTGATAAGCGCAACTGCCAACACCCTGACCTCGGCAGTGCTGGTCCGCTATAATTCCGGCGCAGGCCCGGACCGCATCAGGTCTTTGATCGAAGAAGCCATATCGGAATTCGCTCAATCCTGCGAGGCGGAAACAGGCAGTCCCTTGCCGGTATTTGTCATCGAAGATGGCAGGGCGCCCGGAAGCCGCCCCCTGCGGCGCGATCCGGCCTTGATCGAGCAGCCGCTGAGTCAACACCGCTCATCCGAAATTCAATATCCGACCAACGGGCGGCCCTGGCACGCAACGGCCGCTGAGGCTGTAATTGCCGCCCTGGGGGGGTCGGCTGAGGCAGGGCTTACGAATCAGGCTGCCCGTGAAAGGCTTGTTGCGTGTGGCCCCAATCGGCTTGCACAACCTCCCGTCAGATCGAAGCTGGAGATTTTTCTAAATCAACTGAATTCTCTGCCGGTCGCCCTACTCGGGATTGCCGCTGGAATCTCCGTGCTTACAGGGGCAATCGTGGATGCGTTAGCAATAATGGCGGTGGTGGCAATCAATTCGTCGATCGGCTATGCAACGGAAACTGAGGCCGAAAGGACGATATCCTCTCTAAAAACCCTGATGCACCCTTCGGCGATAGTTATCCGGGACGGTGACAGGAAGCGAATCGATGCCCGGGAACTGGTACCCGGAGACTTAGTGATCCTGGAGCCTGGGACATACGTCGGGGCTGATTGCAGACTTCTCGACGCCACCCGCCTGAGCATCGACGAATCGAGCCTGACCGGCGAAAGCGTTCCGGTGCTGAAAGAGACCGGCGTAATCGGGCAGGCCGACGTGCCGCTCGCAGACCGCAAGAATATCGTCTATATGGGTACGCTTGTCACCGGAGGACAGGGAAGCGGCATCGTGGTCGCAACCGGCCGCTTCACCGAAATAGGAAAGCTCCAGGCGATGATCAGCGAAACCATCGCTCCGCAGACTCCCATGGAAAAACAGCTAAACACGATCGGCAACCAACTGGTGTGGCTGACCGGGGCCATCTGCGGACTTGTTTTCCTGACGGGAGTGATCAGGCGGGCCTCGCTTGCGCTGATAGCCAAAACGACCATTTCTCTTGCCGTAGCCGCTGTCCCCGAGGGACTTCCTGCGGTGGCCACCACGACTCTGGCGTTGGGCATTCGCAAGTTGAACGCGCACGGGGTAATTATCAGGGACCTCGAAGCCGTGGAAACGCTTGGGCAGGTTCAGACGATCTGCTTCGACAAGACGGGGACCGTAACAGAAAACCGCATGTCGGTTAAGAGGATATTTTCCGCAAACCGCGTGTCTGAACTCAAACAGGATGGGTTTTTCCGTGACGGCAGAAAAATCAGCCCGCACAGAAACCCGGACCTGCTGCATCTGGCCAAGATTTGTATTCTGTGTGGGGAAGCAGGCGAAAAAGAGGCGGAGCAAATTTCGTCTACCGAAAAAGCATTGCTTGACTTCGCGGTCCGGGTCGGTTTGAGCATAACGGAGGTAACCAAGCGCTATCCAAGAATCAAGACCGTATTTCGCACTGAAGAGCGCCATTTTATGGCGACCCTTCATGGGGTAGATCGCACCCAAAGCCGCGCCACCCCCGCCGCCCCTGTAGAGTGGGCCTCGGCGGGACTTCAGTCACGACCCCACAGACTGCTGGCCATAAAGGGAAATCCGGTGGAAGTGCTGGCAATGTGCGACCGGCAGCTTGTCGGGGGTAAAAAGCTCCCTATTGGCGAGCAGGAGATTTCCAGGATCGAGCTGGAGAACGAACGGATGGCCGGCGATGCGTTGCGCGTGCTCGGATTTGCCTTCGGGGCCGCTGAAGACGAAGAGACTTTCGAGTATCTCAGGGGGCTGACATGGCTTGGGCTTATAGGCATGGCTGACCCGCTGCGTCCCGGGATGACAGAGTTGATAGCGCGCTTCCACCACGCAGGGATCGACACCATCATGCTCACCGGCGACCAGAGCCCGACCGCTTACGCAATCGGAAAAGAGCTGGGACTCGCCGGGGAAAATCCTATCGAAATTCTTGATTCGACAAACCTTACCGACATCGATTTGGAGGCCCTGAGGGCCCTTTCGCAAAGAGTGCACGTTTTCGCCAGGGTTAGTCCGGCCCATAAGCTTCAGATAGTCCAGGCGCTGCAGGACGCCGGACAAATAGTTGCGATGACCGGAGACGGCATAAACGACGGGCCGGCGCTAAAGGCCGCCGATATCGGCATCGCCATGGGCCACGGCGGCACCGACGTGGCGCGCGAAGTTGCGGACGTGGTGCTGGAGGACGACAATCTGGAAACGATGGTCTTGGCGGTCGGCCACGGCAGGGCAATACACAACAATATAAAGAAGTCGCTGCACTTCATCCTGGCTACCAATTTAAGCGAAATTCTGGTGATGTTTACAGCGGGAGCGGCAGGTCTGGGTTATCCGCTAAACGCCATGCAGCTTCTATGGATAAACATCATCTCGGATGTCTTCCCCTGCCTCGCCCTTGCTCTGGAGCCTCCGGAGCCCGACATCCTGGGACGGCCGCCGCAAGACCCCAAAGACCCAATCCTGGGGAGATCGGATTTCAAGCGCATGGGGATGGAATCCAGCGTAATCACCCTTGGATCCCTCGGCGCCTACGGGATTGGTCTTGGCCGTTATGGGATGGGGCCAAAAGCCTCCACGCTTGCATTTCAGAGTCTCACCCTGGCTCAGCTGCTTCACTCCATTAGCTGCCGCTCAGAGAAAATAAGCATCTATGACCGGGAAAGACTTCCTCCGAACAAGTACCTCACCTGGGCGCTCGGAGGCTCGTTCGGATTGCAGCTGCTGACCTTTGTCGTCCCAGGGCTTCGCAACCTTCTAGGGATTGCACCTGTAAACCTCTTCGATGCCGCCATAATAGGGATCAGCTCAATCCTGCCGCTCCTTGTGAACGAGGCGACCAAGGGAAGAACCAATGAAAAACAACTTCATGCTGACGTCGGAATCGGTGACTGAGGGCAACCCGGACAAGCTCTGCGATATCATAAGCGACGCCATAGTGGATCACTTCCTCGAACAGGACCCTTACTCCAGGATAATCGCCGAGTGTGCTCTGTCCGCGTCGATAGTTTTCATCGCCGCCAGATTCGCTTCGCGGGCCGTCTTTAGTCTCTCCGAAATTGCCCGCAAAGTGATCGCAAGGGTTGGATACCAGGGCCGCGATTTCAACGCCAGCACATCAAGCGTGCTGACGAGCATAAAGGAACTCCCCATGGAACCGGCTTACCGGTTTGACGAAAGAAAGCTGCCCCGCAGGCAAATAGAGGCTATAGCGGCAGGAAATCAGGTTACCACCTTCGGGTTCGCCTGCCGCCAGAATGCTGCACTCATGCCCCTGCCAATCTGGCTTGCCCATAAACTTTCCAGACGATTGGCGCAGGCGGCAAGAGAACAAACCCTGCCCTACCTTTGCCCGGAAGCCAAGACCGACGTGGGAATCGAATACAGGGACAGAAAGCCCTCGCGCGTTCACAGCATTACCATCACTGCAAGCCAGAAAGACGCCGCGAGGCCGGGCCTCAGCAAGTTGAGGGCCGATATTCGAGAGGTTGTTGTGGAGGACGTGTTCCGGGACGAGCCGCTTCGCCCCGATCGGCGCACGGAGATATTCATAAACCCCGAGGGCATCTTTCACCTTGGAGGCCCATCGGTTCACTCAGGTCTTACCGGGAGAAAAACTTCCATCGATACTTACGGCGACTACTCCAGGCACAGCGGGGCGGCTTTGAGCGGCAAGGATCCGCTTCGCATAGACAGGGTAGGGGCCTACGCGGCCAGATACGCAGCCAAAAACCTCGTGGCGGCGGAACTCGCAGATGAGTGCGAAGTGCAATTGAGCTACTCGATTGCCCGCTCTTTTCCGGAATCCGTCCAGGTGGAAACTTTCGGGACGGGCAAAATTTCCGACGAAAAACTTGCCGGTCTTCTCGAAAACCACTTCGATTTTCGGCTTGCTGCAATAGTGAGGGATTTCGAATTGAGAAGACTTCCGGCAAAGAGCCAGGGAGGATTCTATCAGAAGCTTGCAGTCTACGGCCATGTGGGGCGGCTCGACCTGGACCTGCCCTGGGAGATGACTGACAAGGCGGAGATGCTGAACACTGAGCGATGAAGGCAAGAGATCATTCTGAATTGTTTGGGAACTTTTAGAGATAGAGGCCGTCGATGGGCAGATACCTTCTTCTGGACGTAGGCGCGGGGACATTGGACGTTCTTTTTTATGACGATATATCCGGTATTCATTACAAGGCTGTAGTGAGGTCCCCGGTGCTTTACCTGGCCGAACGGGCGCAAAAGATCGCCGGTGATCTCCTGATAACAGGTGTTGAAATGGGGGGAGGGGCCCTTCTGGACGTTCTCTCCCGTCATGCCAGGAACGCCCGCGTGGTCGTTTGCGCCTCGGCGGCCTCCACCCTTAGCCACAATCCCGATCGTATCCTCGAGGCGGGCCTTACCATCATCGAAGATTCCCAGGCCGCAGCACTTGCCGGTGCAGGAGGCTATACGTCTTTAAATCTGTCTGATTTTCCTCATGAACATTTGGAGCGCATAGTAAAAAGTTTCGGAGTCCCTTTTGAATTCGATATTGTCGGCGTGTGCGCCCAGGACCACGGAACGCCTCCGGCAGGCAAATCGCATTTGGACTTTCGCCATGAAATCATCAAGAGCGCCCTTGACCGGGAACCCTCAGCGCAATCTTTGCTCTACGAGAAAGCAAGCGTCCCTGTCTTTTTAAACCGTTTGAAGTCTGCTGCCCAAACAGCTTCGACGCTTCCCTGCACGGAAGTTTATGTCATGGACAGCGGCATTGCGGCCATACTTGGGGCGTGTATGGACTTCCGGCTGAGGGGCAAAAGAAGGTTCATCGTGCTCGACATCGCCACTTCGCATACTGTATGTGCAGCAATTGAAGACGAACAAATTGCGGGTCTGGTGGAATACCATACCAGGGACCTCAACCTGGAAAAACTTGAGTCTCTTCTGGTGCATCTGGCCGACGGCAAGCTGCGCCACAGGCAAGTGCTGGCCGAAGGGGGCCACGGGGCATACATCAGAAGGGCTTTCGGGTATGAAGCCGTCGAACTTATTGTGGCCACAGGCCCAAAACGGCGGCTGGTCGAAAACTCCAAACTCCCGATCGCATTCGGGGCGCCTCTGGGTGATAACATGATGACCGGAACAACGGGATTGCTCGAAGCGATCAAAAGACGAAAGGGTCTGGAGTTTTCTCTTTACCTGTAGCTAGAGACGTTCGTTGGAAAAGCGGCAAATCCTGTCCACTAAATCGTAGTTATCGTCTGTCTCCATCAGGCCCAGTTTCAGCAGTTCAGCCAAAGATGCGATGTGTGAAAGCGACTCTCTCTCCGCAAGAATAAGTCTTTCATTATTTTTGAGAGTTACGAATAATTCGTCGATTTCATCATTGACGGACAACAAGGCCCTGTCGAGACAGTCGTTTGACATCCTGGCCGCCTGCTCGATTAACTCGACCATTTTCCGCTGAAGCCGCCTGTATAATCCGATAGTGTAATCCGGGTTGATGAAACTCCTGTATTCCAACAGTCTCCTGATCTTCAAGCGAATATCGGCCACGGAAAACGGTTTGGGCATATAGTCGAAGGCGCCCAGTTTCATAGCCTCTATGGCGGACTCAACGGTCGGATATCCAGTCATCATGATGACCTCGGAAGAAAGACAGCGTGATCGCACGTGCCTGAGCAGGTCAAGGCCGCCTTCCCCGTTTCCATCGATTCCAGGCATGTTTTTGTCGATCAAAATGACGTCGTAATCGTTGGATGCGATCAACTTGAGGGCCTCATTCAGCCCTGGGGCCAGGTCAGTACAATACCCATCTGCCTCCAGGACGGCATTGAGCATCTCGAGGACATCATTGTCGTTTTCAACCACCAGGATCTTCGTGGGCATCAGGCGCGTCCCTTCAGGCTGGTCCTGCCCGCAAACACGGTCTGTCTCATTTTTCAATAGCTCATCATTGACAGGCTTTACTGTTTTATATTCGGATTTTTTTGAGTAAAGGGTAAACAATTTTTGGTTCGATTGCAAATTGACAAGTCTGAACGGAATGTTTTATAAGGATGGTCTTGGTCGCTCGGAAGAAACTGCCGAGCGAGCAAAGGCTCAACAGCCAACAGTCATGAGAGGAGCAAGCTGATGGCCGGCAATATTACCGAAGTTACAGACAGCAATTTCGATCAGGAAGTGCTTCAGTCCGACTTACCCGTTCTGGTAGATTTCTGGGCTCCCTGGTGCGGTCCGTGCCGCGCTATCGCCCCAGTTGTTGAAGAGCTTTCGATCGATTACGAGTCCAAGCTCAAGGTGGTTAAGTGCAACGTTGACGATAACCCCAAAGTGCCTGGAAAATATGGAATCCGCGCCATCCCTACTCTCATCCTTTTCAAGGGCGGCAATGTGAGCGAACAGATCACGGGGGCTGTGGCAAAATCTCAGATCACCACCGCAATCAATAAGGTTGTGTGATAAAAACCCCGGGGCGGGCAATCTTACCGCCGAGCCCTTGCTTAGCGCAATTGCTTGCTGTTCGCTGCAAGATTTACGGAGTCTTTATGATTTGTTTGTCTGGTCGCTATGGGCCGGTCTTTCGCTATCAGCGGCTTCTTTTGCTCCTGGTGGCCCTTTTGGTTCTGAACGGATGCACCAGTTTGCGCAACTTCAAAGAAAACCATATCGACACTCTTTTCTCAAAGAAATCGCAGACCATCGACAAAACCGCCGAACAACTCGCACTTTTGGGAATGGCCAAGCTCGACAAGAAAGATTACACCGGTGCGGCGGAGGAGTTTAAGAAACTCAAGGAACACTACCCCTACAGCAAATACGCTATCCTTGCCGACTTGAAAATTGGAGACGCTTACTTCGGAGCTCGAAAGTACAATGAAGCGGCGATGAGTTACGAAGAATTCGTGCGCCTTCACCCCCGTAATGAAGTGATCCCATATGTTCTTTACCAGGTCGGAATGAGCCATTTTCTAACTTTCACCAACGTTGACCGGGACCCTGAAGAGACCAAAACGGCAATGCAGGCATTCGAGAAGGTAATTCAGAATTTCCCCCAGTCCGAATACGCGGCGAAATCCGAACACCAGATACTGGAATGCAAGAAACGCCTTATCTCACATATGTACGGCGTCGCCAGACATTATTACATAAATAAGTACTACGCTGCGGCAAAAACACGGCTCGACGCCATGGTTGAGAAATATCCCGAGGCTATGGCCGACCTGGGATACGGGCCGAGTGTGGAAAAAATGCTTGCAAAATGCAACAAGGAAGTGGCCAAGGGAGAAAGGAAACCCGATATTTGGACCAGGGTCGGTTTCTGACGGAGGTCGGAAGGCGGAGGGACTCCCAAGTTATCTCCACTGTATTTGCGGGGTCCGTTTGCGGTTTTCAGGCATCTTCATGGGCGCCCTGGCGCGATGAAATTTTCTAAACAGGGGTTGATTTCGTTGCCTCCCGGACTAAAATTAAATAACCACGTTGGTTTATCCGGTGAATTTCATTCCCGAACATCTGTGTCTCATGTCTTCCGGAATTAACGTCAACCTCCTATAGCCAGAAAGAAGAATCAACTTTAGACCGTTAAATACTTCGGAGAACAGCCCATGCCTGACGCATCTGCAACCGAGATTTCCACCGGCAGGGAGTCCATGCGCGAGCGGCGCAACGAGATGAACCTGGTCGAGCTGAAGAACAAAAACATTCGTGAACTTGTGGCCATCGCCAAGGCTTACAGCATAGACGGAGCCAGTTCCATGCGAAAGCAGGAGCTCATATTTGCGCTTCTCCAGGCCCAGGCCGAAATGAATGGCCTCATTTACGGAGAAGGTGTGCTGGAGATTCTTCCCGATGGCTTCGGGTTTCTAAGAAGTCAAAACTATAACTATTTGCCCGGGCCCGACGACATCTATGTTTCACCCTCCCAGATACGCAGGTTCAACCTGCGCACCGGCGACAGCATCTCAGGGCAGATAAGACCTCCCAAAGACAACGAACGCTACTTCGCACTGCTCAAGGTCGAAGCGGTCAATTACGAGGACCCCGAGATAGCTCGTGACAAAATCCTTTTCGACAATCTGACCCCTCTTTATCCCGACAGAAGGATCAAGCTCGAATTGGACCCCGACAATCTGTCGACCAGGGTCATGGACCTGCTGACCCCTATCGGCTCCGGGCAGCGCGGGCTTATTGTGGCACAGCCAAGAACCGGCAAGACGATGCTCCTGCAAAACATTGCCAACGCCACTGCGGCTAACCATAAGGAGGCATACCTCATAGTGCTGCTAATCGACGAGCGGCCCGAGGAAGTCACCGACATGCAGCGCAACGTCTGTGCAGAAGTGGTCAGCTCAACCTTCGACGAGCCTCCACAGCGGCATGTGCAGGTCGCCGAAATGGTGATCGAGAAAGCCAAACGCCTCGTGGAACATAAGAAGGATGTCGTCATTTTGCTCGACTCCATAACACGGCTTGCCCGTGCTTATAACTCAGTAGTCCCGCCCAGCGGCAAGATCCTCTCGGGCGGGCTCGACTCAAACGCCCTTCATCGCCCGAAACGATTCTTCGGAGCAGCCCGAAACGTCGAACAGGGGGGGAGCCTTACCATTATAGCTACTGCGCTCATCGATACCGGAAGCCGCATGGATGAAGTCATCTTCGAAGAATTCAAGGGCACGGGCAATTTGGAAATCGTCCTCGACCGCAAGCTGGCCGACAGGCGTATATTCCCGGCTATCGACATAAACAAATCCGGAACGCGCAAAGAGGAATTGCTTATCCCCGCTGATGACCTCAACCGCATCTGGATTCTTCGCAAGCTACTCTCACCCCTCAACCCTGTGGACGCCATGGAATTTCTGCTCGACAAAATGCAGGGCACAAAAAATAATGTCGAGTTTCTGGCCTCGATGAACCGGTAGTGCTTTTGAAAGCCTGCTGTAAGAAGGTTAAACGTCAAGGAAAGATGACATGAAGGAAAAGATTCATCCCCAGTATTTCCAAACAGTTATTAAATGCGCCTGCGGCAACGAAATCCCCACTGGTTCCACCAAAAAGGAAATCAGGGTGGAAATATGCTCCAAGTGTCACCCGTTCTACACGGGCAAACAGAAGCTGGTGGATTCGGCCGGGCGCATTGAAAGGTTCCGCCGCAAATACGAAAAATACCAAAAATCAGACGATAAGGTGTAACTGCCTGAGGGCAAACAATGTTCGACAGGCTCGAAAGCGTAATTGAAAAATTTCAGAAGCTCGAAAAGGATCTCGGCAACCCGGGTCTATTGAACAACCAGAAGGAATATCAGCAAGTTGCAAAGGAACATGCCGAACTCGCGCCGATAGCGGACAAGTATGCGAATTACAAGAGGTTGAAGGAGCAGGTTCAGGAAAACCAGGCCCTCTTTGAGCGGGAAGAAGACCCGGAGATGCGCGTGCTGATCCGGGAGGAAATTGCCGGCCTCAAAGACCGGCTGGAAGCGGCCGAAAATGAGCTCAAGCTGATGTTGGCGCCAAAAGACCCCAATGACGACAGAAATGTCATCCTGGAAATACGAGCGGGAACGGGGGGCGGGGAGGCGGCTCTTTTCGTGGCAGACCTTTTCAGGATGTATTCCCGCTACGCGGAAATGCACAAATGGAAGGTCGAACTTGTCGATTCCAACCCCACCGGTATCGGAGGATTCAAGGAGATAATTGTCTCTGTCGACGGCAAAGGCGCCTTCAGCAGGCTGAAGTTCGAGCGCGGAGTCCACCGGGTGCAGCGAATTCCCGTGACGGAAAGCCAGGGGAGGATTCACACTTCCGCTGTCACGGTGGCTGTGCTCCCTGAAGCCGAAGAAGTGGACGTTTTCATCGATCCCAACGATATCCGCGTGGATGTGTTTCGGTCGTCGGGCCCCGGAGGTCAGAGCGTCAATACCACCGACTCGGCCGTTCGTATAACCCACATCCCTACGGGACTGGTCGTCGTCTGCCAGGACGAAAAATCACAGCACAAAAATAAGGCCAAAGCGCTCAAGGTGCTCCGCGCCCGTCTGCTGGACGGCATGCAACGCGAACAGGAAGCCAAAATTGCGCGGGACCGCAAAAGTCAGGTGGGAACAGGGGACCGCAGCGAAAGAATCCGCACTTACAATTTCCCTCAAAACCGGGTGACCGACCACCGGATAAATCTGACCCTCTATAAGCTGGAAGTCATTCTGACCGGCATGCTCGACGAGCTTATAGACCCTCTGAATGCATATTTCCAGGCCGAAGCGCTAAAATGATTTAATTGATGCAGGTCCCGCTTTTTCGATTATTTTCCCTGCGTTTCCTTTGTTTCTCTTGATGACGGCCTTCACCATTGCGGCAATCTCGGCGCCTGTCAGAGAGTCTTTCAAAAGGAAGTGATCCGCCCCGCATTGTTCGGCGACCCTGCGGTATTCGGGAAGGTCGTAGCTGGTGAAGATGCTTATCACGAGGTCGGGATGATGTCCCTTGATCTCGCGCGTCAACTCCAGGCCGTTCCTCCCGGGCAGCCGAATGTCCACAAAAACAACATCGGGTGAAGCCCGGTCGATTTTTGTCAGAGCATCGGATCCGTCCACAGATTCCTCAACCGACAGTGATGGGATGTACATCTTCAAGATTTCTTTGAAGGAGCGCCTGAAAAAATCGTTGTTTTCCACGATAAGAACCGACGACATCTTGCCGCCTCCTCTTTGTTGCCCCCCGGCAATATGGTCAGGCATTGACGAACTTCTTTCCTCGATCTGGCTAAATCCTAGTTGCCGCAGGAAAAAGGGTAAATAGGGTATTTAATGTATTTGTTACAGTTCCATGACACTATATTGCACTACAAGGAAGTGATTGCACCCCAAACCGGCGATTGACTTTAGAGTTGCCTTTGCTATACTCAAACAGGAGATTTTCCCCCCCACACCCAAAACCGGCGTCTTTAAAGGGAGCAATATCTTGCGCCAGACAAAATTCATATTCATTACGGGCGGAGTTTTATCTTCGCTTGGCAAGGGTCTTGCCGCCGCCTCCATAGGGACATTGATGGAGAGCAGAGGCCTCACCGTTTCGCTTCTGAAGCTCGACCCTTACATCAACGTCGATCCCGGGACCATGAATCCTTTCCAGCATGGCGAGGTTTTCGTTACCGACGATGGAGCCGAGACCGACCTGGACCTGGGCCACTATGAGCGATTTACACATGCGCAACTGGGCAAGAGGAACAACTACACTTCGGGCAGCATCTACTACTCGGTTATAATGAAAGAAAGGCGCGGAGAGTATCTGGGCGGGACCGTTCAGGTAATCCCTCACATTACCGACGAGATCAAGACCTGCATTCACGGGTCTGCCGATCATGTGGATATCGTCATCGTGGAAATCGGCGGCACTGTCGGAGATATTGAGAGCCTGCCGTTTCTTGAAGCAATCCGCCAGTTCCGAAACGACGTGGGCAGGGAAAACGCTCTTTTCATTCACGTAACCCTCGTTCCTTATCTTGCCACCTCGGGCGAGGTGAAAACCAAACCTACTCAGCACAGTGTAAAGGAACTGCGCGGTATCGGCATTCAACCCGACATACTGCTTTGCAGGACCGAAAAAAAGCTCTCCGATGAGATAAAGGCCAAAATCGCCCATTTTTGCAACGTTGATAAAGACGGCGTTATAACGGCCCTGGACGTTGACTGCATCTACGAGGTCCCATTGCTCTTTCACGAGGAGGGACTTGACGAAAAGATAGTCAGGGTCCTCAACATCTGGACGCGTGCACCCGTTCTCGATGATTGGAAAAAGCTGGTGGACGCGATGAAAAACCCGCTGTTCGACGTGCGAATTGCGATTGTGGGCAAGTATATCGACCTTAAGGAATCTTACAAAAGTCTTAATGAGGCGTTGATGCACGGGGCGGCCGCCCACGGCGTGAGGCTCCAGCTCGACTACGTGGATTCGGAGGACGTTGAAAAAGAGGGTGGAGAGGCGCTGATCGAAGGCGCCGACGGGATCCTGGTGCCGGGCGGTTTCGGCCAGCGTGGTGTCGAAGGCAAGATCAAGGCCATCAGGTACGCGCGCGAGAAGAGAATACCTTTTCTTGGTATCTGCCTGGGCATGCAGCTTGCCACTGTGGAGTTTTCCCGCAACGTTGCCGGACTTGAAAAAGCGCACAGCATGGAGTTCGACAAGCACACTCCCCATCCTGTCATAGACCTGATGCGGGAATGGTTTGATTATAAGAGCAATACGATCGTGCGGCGCGGCGAACATTTCGACTATGGCGGAACAATGCGCCTTGGGGCTTACCCCTGCGTGCTGGAGCCCGACACCTTCGCCGCGGCTGCTTATGAGGCGACCGAGATTTCCGAGCGGCACCGGCACCGCTACGAGTTCAACAACGAATACAGAGAAGTGCTTGCCCGGCACGGAATGCTCTTTACGGGACTATCTCCTGACAAGAACCTCGTGGAGGTAATTGAACTTCCGGATCATCCTTGGTTTCTTGGATGTCAGTTCCACCCGGAGTTCAAGTCACGTCCGATGGAGCCTCATCCCCTGTTCAAGTCTTTCACGGGCAAGGCTCTGGAGGAAGCGCGGCGAAAGTATCCCGAATTGTCTACCAAAAGCTGTTAGGCGGCCTCCGTGGACTTTGAAGTCTTGGGCCAGAAGATCGGGCGGGACCGTTTGTTTTTGATCGGCGGCCCGTGCGTGATCGAAAGCGGGGAGATGGCATGCGAAGTGGCCTGGCATCTGAAGGATGTCTGCGCGCGTTTAAAAATGCCTTTCGTATTCAAGAGTTCCTATGACAAGGCAAACCGGACCTCCGCCAACTCTTATCGTGGTCCCGGTCTCGTCAAGGGCCTCGAGATTCTCGCCGGTATTCGGGAAAAGTTCGCGGTCCCCGTTCTCACCGATGTACACACCCCCGCCGAGGTTGAGCCTGTCTCACGGGTTGTCGATATCATTCAGATACCCGCATTTCTCGCTCGCCAGACAGACCTTGTTATGGCTGCCGGCAGGACAGGCAAGCCGGTCAATCTCAAAAAAGCCCAGTTTCTCTCACCCGGCGACATGGCCCATGTTATAGATAAGATCAGGCAGACCGGAAACGAACGGGTCCTTCTCACCGAGCGCGGCGCCCAGTTCGGCTACAACAATCTGGTGGTGGATATGCGCTCAATTGGGATAATGGCCGATTTTGGCTATCCGGTCGTCTTTGACGCTACCCACAGCGTCCAGCTTCCGGGTGCTCAGGGGACTTCATCGGGCGGGCAGAGACGCTTCGTGCCCGCCCTGGCTCGGGCGGCAGTGGCTGCCGGCGCGCATGGGATATTCATCGAAACCCACCCCGATCCTGACAGGGCGCTTTGTGACGGCCCCAATTCTATTGGGCTTGATGAGGCAACTGCGCTCGTCGAGAGCCTCGTGCGGATTTTCGACGCAGTCAACCGGGTGAACGGGTAATGGAGGAAGCTCTAAAAAAACGGATCATCCCCGTCAAAATGATGATCTTCGACGTTGATGGGGTCCTGACCGACGGGCGGGTCATCTATATGGATGACGGCTCGGAATTGAAAGAGTTCGACGCCCGCGACGGACACGGAATAAAGCTTCTCCAGCGCGCGGGAATCGAGGTGGCCCTCATATCGGGCAGGGCCTGCAAGGCGGTGGAGCACCGGGCGCGCGGTCTTGGAATCTCCAGGGTACGGCAAGGGGCAAAGGTCAAGACAGAACCATACGACCAACTCCTGGAGGAAACTGGCCTTAAAGAGTCTGAAACCGGTTACATGGGAGATGACCTCATAGACATACCCGTGATGCGCCGGGCCGGGTTTTCAGTGGCGGTCCCGAATGGCGCGCCCCACATTTTCCCCTACGCTCATTACATAACCAGCGCCCCCGGCGGACGGGGAGCGGTGAGGGAGGTCTGCGAAATGATCCTCCAGGTCCAGGGCCTGTGGGAAAGCGTTATTGAACGCTACCTGAGCGAGTCGCCCAAACAAACCAAGTAGAGGCAGCAATTTTCTCCAAGTTATCGTGGCCTTACTTAATAAGCCTTTACAGTCAATACAGCCCCGTGTTAAAGTACTCACCGAACTGTAATCATTTAATTTGATTAAAGATTTTAATGTTCCTGCTCGATCTTGAATCAAACATTGAATTTGAAATGGAATGTGAAGAGATTCTTGCAAAGTTGAAGTCCATGGCCAATCCCGACAATGTGTGCGGTATGGCAAGGTTTGGCATCAACCCGCACAATACGCTGGGCATAGCCATCCCCGCATTGCGGGAAATAGCCAAAACGGTTGGCAGGGATCAAAAGCTTTCATTGGACCTTTGGGAAAGCGGCATCCATGAAGCCCGGCTGCTGGCCGCTTTTGTAGGCGACCCGGTACGAGTAACCGAAAACCAGATGGAGCGATGGGCAAAGGATTTCGATTCATGGGACGTTTGCGATCAGGTCTGTTCGAATCTTTTCGATAGGACCCCTCACGCGTATAATAAAGCGGTCGAATGGAGCCAGCGGGAGGAAGAATTCGTAAAAAGAGCAGGTTATGTTCTAATGGGCTGCCTTGCGGTCCACGACAAGACGGCGGATGATTTCAGATTTTTGCCTTTCTTCCCGATTATCAAAAGAGGTTCTCTTGACGAAAGAAATTTTGTCAAGAAAGCGGTAAATTGGGCATTGCGCCAAATCGGGAAACGAAACGATGCGCTGAATGGCAATGCGATCCAATGCGCTGAAGATATTTTGCTTGAGGGTCGGAAAGCTTCCCGTTGGGTGGCAAGAGACGCGCTGAGGGAGCTCCGAAAACGTCGGGCAAGTGTTGATAAGGTTGAGCAATGAGTTTAAAGGGTAAGCTTGCGCAGTATTTCATCATCCTGATCGTAGCGGCGCTTAGCCTGGTTCTTGCCGCCGGTATCTGGAGAGGCAAATCACGGCCGGTCCAGCAGGAGGCGCAGAACGCTCCTGCACCTGACGCGGAAATGAAACTCCACGACATGGAATTCACCGAGATGCAGGATGGCAAGAGGTTTTGGACACTTTGCGCCTCGGAAGCCAGTTATTTTCAGGACCAGCAGAAGACTCGCCTGCTTGCGGTGCGCCTGACTCTTTATTTGGACAAAACCAACGAGCAGGTCCAACTTGACAGCGATGAAGGAGTGATGCACGCCGGGACCAAGGATATCGAGCTCAGAGGCAATATTCGTGTAACGCTGCCGAGGGATTATGTGGTTACCACCCAGAGGGCGCACTATACTCATGGCAACAGAGTTGTCGAGTCCGATGACCCCATTCATATGTCGGGTCCCGGCCTCGAACTGAACGGCAAAAGGTGGCAATACAAAATTGCCGACCACGTGGCTAAAGTGGATGGCGAAGTCACGGCTTCTTTGGTGCTGCACGATCTAAGAGTTGAAAAATAGCGGAAAAGGAAGCGGGAAAAGCTGATTAAGGGATCATGATGAGCATAATCACAACGCAACTCGCAACCCGGCACCTGGGGCGCTCAACGACAATCATAGCCTTTTTCTTTTTGACTTTTGCCTCCTGCCTTTTTTCCTACGCGGCGGACGGCTCAAAATCGCCCAAACAAACTCAGGACTTTAACGAAAAGCTCACAGCCAGCCAATCGCCGATTCATATCACCGCCGACAGGATGGAGGCCAAGCAGGACGCAAGGACAATTATTTTCGAAAATCATGTAGTCGTGAGACAGGACGATCTGACCATCACCTCGAGAAGGCTTAAAGTGACTTTGCTCCAGGGGGAAAACCAGCCTGCGTCAGCCGACCCGGCTGCTGCACAGAGAATAGACTACATAGAATTTGAAGGAGATGTTAAAGTTACTCAACAAGACCGCCTGGCGACTGCTGATAAAGCAATATTTTATCAGAAGGAACAAAAGATAATGCTTCATGGCAGGCCTGTGGTGACCAAGGGGCAGGACCGCATTGAGGGAAATCTCATTACGATTTATATAAAAGAAGGTCGCAGCATTGTGGAAGGCGGGAGCGGAGCGCCGGTACAGGCCACGTTGTTTCCGGGCAAGAAGGAATAGCCGTGCTGCGCGAAGTTAAGAAGCTGGTCGTAGAGGACCTTGTAAAGACTTACGGGGGGCGGTGCGTAGTCGATCATGTCAGCCTGGAATTGCATGAGGCGCAAATTGTGGGGCTGCTTGGGCCGAACGGCGCAGGCAAGTCCACCACCTTCTTCAGCGTTGTAGGCATAATCCGCCCGGATAGCGGAGCCGTATATCTTAATGGAGAAAACATAATCGGTCAGCCGATGTATTTAAGGGCAAGGAAAGGAGTTACTTACTTGTCTCAGGAACCTTCGGTTTTCCGGAAACTGACCGTAGAACAGAATATAATGGCTATCCTGGAAACCCTGGAGATTGGAAAAGAGGAGAGGCAGGCCAGGCTCAGAGAGCTTCTTGGTGATCTGCGCATAGCACATCTGGCAAAAAACAGGGCTGACAGGCTCTCGGGGGGCGAGCGGCGCCGCGTGGAAATCACCCGTGCCCTGGTCACCCAACCCAGCTTTATTCTGCTCGATGAGCCGTTTGCGGGCATCGACCCGCTGGCGGTGGCGGAAATTCAGGGCCTCATAAGGGCGCTCAAAGCAAAGGGCATAGGCGTTATGATTTCGGACCACAACGTGCGTGAAACCCTCAAAGTTTGTGATTGGGCTTACATAATGCACGAAGGACGCATCCTCGAGAAGGGCGACCCCGTCAGTATCGCTCAAAGCGATCTTGCCAGGCGCACCTATCTTGGGGATCAGTTCAGTTTGTAGACGGACGGTTGATGGCGCTGGAACTAAAACAACAATTAAAACTGAGCCAACAGCTCATCATGACCCCTCAGTTGCAGCAGGCGATCAAACTGTTGCAGCTTTCCCGATTGGAACTGCTCGAAACTATCCATGAGGAGCTTGAGACAAACCCGCTATTGGAGGAAACGCAGGAAGAACTGCCCACCGAACAGGATTCCGAACTGGAGTCACTTACCACAGAAGAGCCCCCTTTCCAGGAGGTGCAGCTTTCCGAGAAAATGCGGGAAGACTTCGATTGGGAAGGTTACCTTGAAGAATACAATACGAACACGCCCGTTCTTGTCGAGTCCGATCCTAACCAGGAATGGCCCAGCGCAGACAACAGGCTCACCGAACAAACCTCGCTTAAAGACCACCTGGAATGGCAGATCAGACTTTCCGATTTCTCGGACCAGGAGCGGGAAATCGGAGAGTGCATAATTGGAAATCTCAACGCGGACGGTTATCTGGATGCCACAGTTGAGGAAATAGTCGGCATGTCGGGGGCCCCCGCTTCAAAGGTTGAAGAAGTCCTCGCAAAGATCCAAAACTTCGATCCCACGGGCGTTGCCGCCAGGGACCTCAGGGAGTGCCTGCTGGTGCAGGCAAAAAACCTCGAGCTTAAGGACGAGCTCGTTGTGCGAATAATAGAAGACCACCTGCATTATCTGGAAACAAAGAATTACGCCGCCCTGATCCGTGCCCTCCGGCGAAGTCCCGATGAGGTCAGGGCGGCGGTCGATATTATCCTCGGGCTCGATCCCAGGCCTGGAAGCGCTTTTAACAAAGAAACAGTCGAATACATCAGCCCGGATATCTACGTTTTCAAGATCGATGAAGAATGGGTGATATTGCTCAATGAAGACGGAATGCCCAAGCTAAGGGTGAGTTCCTATTACAGGGAAGCCCTCGGAGAGGGCGATTCGCTGCCCACCGAAACCAGGGACTACATACAGACAAAGTTGCGTTCCGCTGCCTGGCTCATCAAGAGCATTCACCAGAGGCAACGGACCCTCTACAAGGTGTCTCAGAGCATAGTGAGGCTTCAGGCGGACTTTTTTGACAAAGGAGTAGCTCAGCTCAGACCGATGGTGCTCAGAGACATTGCCGAAGACGTCGGAATGCATGAATCAACCATCAGCAGGGTTACCGCAAACAAATACATGCACACTCCGCACGGGATTTTTGAGTTGAAATATTTCTTTAACAGTTCGATAAATAGCGTTCTGGGTGAAGCTGTCGCCTCGGAGTCCGTAAAGGAGCGAATACGGCAGCTTGTACGGGAAGAGGATTCCTCCAGGCCTTACAGTGACCAGGAGATAGTGGAGAAATTGGAAAGGGAGAACATCAGCATAGCCAGGCGCACGATCGCCAAATACCGTGAAATGCTGGGAATTTTGCCCTCCAACAGAAGAAGGAAATCTTCCTGGGGCACCGAGATAAAGGCAAAGTAAGAAAGGGAGGCTGCAGTAGCGGTCCCGCGCTTTGCGGGATCTCCCGCGAGAGGAAAAAGAAAAAGTGCATATCAACATATCCTTCCGACATATCGAGCCCTCAGATCCACTGAAACTTTACGTTGAAGACAAGCTCACCAGAGTCAAGAAATACCTGGAAGAACCTATTGAGGCCCACGTGGTGCTCAGGGTGGAAAAATTCCGGCACATTGCCGAAGTCTCTATCGATGCCTCAAGCTTCCATTTAAAGGGCGCTGAGGAAACGGACGACATGTATTCCAGCATTGACCTGCTGGTCGACAGCCTGGAGGCGCAGGCTGCAAGAAAGGGAAAGCAAAAGGTCAGCCGGCGCAGATCGAGCGCAGGAAACAAAGAATCAGCCGGATCATTTGAACTCGCCGGGCAGGCGCAAAAAAGCGACCAGGAACCTCGAATAATAAGGGCCGAGCAGGTCTATGCAAAGCCGATGCACACTGACGAAGCGGTTATGGAGCTGAATCTGTCAACCAGCGAGTTCATGGTGTTCACCAACAGGAGCACAAACAGGGTAAATGTCCTGTATAAGAGAAAAGACGGCAATCTCGGCCTCATTGAAGCAGTAGGCTAAACGTAGACGGAAGGCAAAAGTAAGGCATCTGAGCACCGGCTATTTCTGCTTTTTACTTTTGCTCTCTCCCTGTCCCCCTCGAGAGGACATCCGATGAAAATTCTCGACATTCTTGCAGTTGACTCCATTGTTCCCGAGCTCAAAGGGCGGACTAAAAAGCAGGTGTTGGAAGAGTTGATCGATGCTGTTAAGGTGAACAAGCCCAATGTGGATCGCGACCGGTTTATGAAAGTTTTGCTCGAAAGAGAGAGGCTGGGGAGCACCGGAATCGGGGACGGCATCGCCATTCCTCATGGGAGATTGAGCGATATCGACGATCTGGCGCTCTCATTCGGCCGCTCCACCGAAGGCATTGATTTCGAATCCATGGATGGAAAGCCCGTTCACCTTTTCTTCCTTCTCGTAGCGCCTGAGACCTGTGCGGGAGTTCATCTCAGAGCCCTTGCAAAGATCGCAAGACTGCTAAAAAACGGGACGGTGCGTAAAAGGCTTGCCAAAGTCGACAGCCGGGAAGATATCTTTTCCATCATCGAACAGGAAGACGAGGATTTCTAGTCAAGGGTCCATGAGTGAAACTAAGCCCCATGTGATAGTAGTCACCGGCCTCTCCGGGTCCGGCAAAAGTACAGCGATCAAAGCTTTTGAGGATATCGATTATTTTTGTATCGACAACCTGCCCGTGCCTCTTTTAGGGAGTCTTTTGGAACTGTGCGAAAAAGACATGCCTGACATGAGGCGGATTGCACTGGGAATAGATATCAGGGAGCGCAAATTCCTCAAGGACTACAACCAGATATTTTCCGCCCTGGAGGATGCGGGCTACATATTCGAAATCATTTTCCTTGAAGCCGATAACGAAATATTGCAGCGAAGATATAGCCAGACTCGCAGGGTCCACCCGGCCGCGCCTTCAGAGCATCAGTTGCTCCAGGCGATCAATTTCGAGAGGGAGCAGTTGCGCGCCCTGCGTGCCAGGGCCACCAGGATCATTGACACCGGGCCCCTTTCGGTACATGAACTCAAACGCCTCTTCACAAGGGCCTATTCCTACTCCGCTGAAAATGAGCGGCTCAGCATACAGGTGCTCTCCTTTGGATACAAATACGGCGTTCCGTTGGAATCCGATCTGATGATGGACGTGAGATTTCTGCCCAACCCATACTTCGTTGAAAACCTGAAGAACCTCGACGGCAGTTCGGCCTCCGTTCGGTCCTGGGTGCTTAAGCGGCCCGAGGCGCAGCAGTTTCTCTCCGATTACTGCGCGCTGCTGTTGAGAATTCTGCCCTCCTACGTCCGGGAAGGCAAACGCTATCTTACGATAGCTATCGGGTGCACCGGGGGCAAACACCGTTCTGTGGTCCTCTCCGAGGCAATCGCTGACAAGTTGAAAAATAACGACTATGATGTGAAAGTATTGCACAGAGACATTTTCCTGGAATGAGAGGCTTGAAATTGGGCCTGGAAATCGAAGACGCACTCATAGGAATTGTAGTCGCATCTCATTGCATGCTGGCTCAGGAGATGGTGGCCGCCGCCGAGATTATAGTGGGCCCCCTTCCGAACTGCAAAGCTGTGTGCTTCCGACCCGCTCAGCCTGTTGATGAATTGATCAAGCTCATGAGAGATGCAATAAAAGAGGTGGATCAGGGAAATGGGGTGTTGATCCTAACCGACCTTTTCGGGGGCACACCCGCAAATATCGGCTTGTCTTTCCAGGGGCCGCGAGTGGAGGTGATCTGCGGAATGAATCTGCCGATGCTCATCAAGCTTGCAGGGTGCAGGAAGGGGCACAGCCTGAACGAGACCGCTTCACTGGTAAAAGAGTACGGCCAGCGCCATATATCTCTTGCAGGCCAGGTGCTTTCCAGAGTAACGAAACAGCTTCCATAGGAGTTTCGCAGCGATGGGTGCAGTACCGCGCCGCGCGGGACCAAACCCCCTCACTCCCGCATCCGACATGCAAAGGGTAGGATCGGACCGGGTGTTTTCATTTCGCGATTTCCTCATCGCTCAGGTAGCATGCCGGGTCGCAGTTCCACAGGTTGCCGGTGGCGGCCTCGGCGCGCACGCGGAAATTGCCCCCGCAAATGGATAGCCATCTGCATTCCGCGCAGCGTCCCTTCACATAGAGCTTTTTGTCCTTTAATCTTTTCATCAGGGGGTTGGAAAGGTCTGTCCAGATTTCGCTGAACTTACGCTCTTTCACGTTCCCGAAAGAATAGTGTCTCCAGAACTGGTCGGCATGAACGCTTCCGTCCCAACTGATGCAGCCGATTCCCCGCCCGGAATTGTTGCCCTCATTCATCTGGAGCAGTTCCAGCGCTTCCGCCGCCCTGGAGGAATTCTCCCGCAACATCCGCAGGTACAGGTAGGGACCATCGGCGTGGTTGTCCACCGTTAGCACCTCCTTGGCCATGCCGCGTGCGTGCAGATCGGCGGTCCTGTCGATTATGAGGTCTACCGTCTCGCGCGTTTCCCGGTGGGAAAGGTCTTCCTTCATCAGATCGCTTCCCCGCCCTGCATATACGAGGTGATAGAAACAGACTCGAGGGACCTCATACTTTTCCAGAAGATCGAATATTGCGGGAATCTCGCGGACGTTTAGCCGATTCATCGTAAAGCGCAACCCAACCTTTATTCCGGCTTCCCGGCAGGCCATAATGCCGTCCATGGCCTTACTGAAGGCGCCCTTGACTCCCCTGAACCGGTCATTTACCTCGCTGAGCCCATCCAGGCTTATCCCGACATAGGAAAGGCCCACCTCTTTGAGAACGCCCGCCAAACGCGGGCCGATCAGCGTCCCGTTGGTTGAAATCACCGCGCGCATGCCCTTGCCGACTGCGTACTGGGCCAGTTCTACAAGATCTGGCCTTACCAGCGGTTCACCGCCGGAAAAAAGTACCACCGGGGCGCCGAAAGCTGCAAGATCGTCCAGGACGGCCTTGCCCTCGCCGGTGGTAAGCTCTCCCGGAAATTCCTCGTCTGTTGCATGCGCGTAGCAATGCAGGCATTTGAGATTACACCGCCGCGTGACGTTCCAGACGACGACCGGCGTCTTATCCGAAGAAAACTGGAGCAGATGTGAGGGCAGCCTGGCGCTGTGACGCCCATAGCGCAGGGCATCCGAGGGCTCGACTGCGCCGCAGTAAAGCTTTGATATGCCTATCATCCTATCTCTCTTTGACAAACTCGCCGGGTTTCAAAGGATATTGCTTGTAACTTTCACGGATCAGGTCATCGAGGTATTTCTGATGGTCGGCAACAGCTTCTTTGGGAATGATAAATTGGGTCTGCCCGCTTCGATCGGCTATCAGTCTGAATCCGTAGTCATAGTCCACAGAAATTCTCTGACACACCGCCGTTGCGCTCTCATTGCGGTCCAGAGCCTGCACGAGGATTTCATTGATCGCCTGTTCGTTGAAATGAATCTTGAAACCGTGTTTTCCATAGAAATCGGACTCGAACATCCTGACCTGGTCGTATAGCACCTGAACTTCCTTAAACACGGCTTCCACAGGGATTCCGGTTTTGACGTGATGGTTCAAAACCAAATCGGTCCTCTCCGAATTGAAAATGAGCGGATATCTGTCTACAAAATCTTTCCTAAGCTTGAGGACTCTTTCTCTGGCGGCGGTTCTTTCCTCATCGACCAGCTTGCGGTAAGCTTTGAAGTTCGCCGCTGTTTCCGGATTCTTTACCAGGCGTTCCAGCTCGTCTTCGGGGTTTTTCACGACCTCGCCGGTAATGGCCAGATGCCCTATCGCCGTTGAGGGCAGTTTCTTTTCAAAAGGTAAAACGACCCTTTCAAGCACACTGACAAGACCGCGCGCACCTGTTTTTTCCAGATAGGCCCTCTCGGCAAGATTGCTCAGCGCTTCATCCTCAAAGCGGATATCGATTCCGTAGCTCCTGAAGTCTTCTTTCTTGGCGTTGATGATGGGGTTGTTGGGGTTTTTCAGAATCTGACGCAAATCCTCCACATCGAGCGGTTCAAGGACTGCCACCACGGGAAGCCTGCCCACAAATTCGCTCTCGAACCCGTATTGAATCAAGTCCTCAGCCTTGACGTGCTTGAGAAACCGAATATCGTTTTCTCGGCTGTGCACATGGGCGCCAAAACCGATTTCCTGGCTCTGGAGCCTCTTTTTGATCATCTCGGCAAGACCGTTGAAAGCCCCGCTCATGATAAAGAGTATGTTCTTGGTGTTGACAGTGCGCTTTTCCCGTTTCCCCGTTTTTCGATATTGCTCAATCGCCTGCATCTGCGAGACCGGATCGTGCGGCACCTTGAGGTCCACCTCAGTCTCTTCCATCGGCTTTAGAAGCGCCCTCTGCACACCTGTGCGGGAAACGTCCGGGCCGATAAGGTGCTGTGAGGAAGCGATTTTGTCGATCTCGTCGATGTAAATGATTCCATGCTCGGCTAGTTCGATGTCCTCATCGGCCTGAATCACCAATTCCCGAACCAGGTCCTCCACATCCCCGCCAACGTATCCGGTTTCACTGAATTTCGTGGCGTCACCCTTTACAAACGGCACTCCGAGCTTCTGTGCGATCAACTTGACCAGGTAAGTCTTGCCCACGCCTGTGGGACCGATCAGAAGAATATTGTTCTTTATCCTTCCAACCATCGGTTCGCTGCCAAACCTTGCCAGGCCCTTGAGGTATCTTATGCGATTGTAATGGGTGCAGATTTTGGTGGCCAAAACCGCCTTGGGCTCGTCTTGCCGAATGATGTAACGGTTCAGGTAGGATTCAAGTTCATCCGGTTTCATGTCGAACCTTATGTTCTCGACCCCGCCTGGTTTCTTTTCGCTCTCCCCAGGTTCACGAGGGTGCTCGGTGGACATCATGGGTGAAATGACCTTAATCCGATAGCCATATTTTTTGGAGAGATAGTCGCTAAGCTCTTTTTCGAGAGTTTCCTGATCCGGAAAATTTGGAGGTTCGCCCTGCATCGAGATACCTTTCACCAAAACGATCCATTCTTGCAAATTCAACTATAAATTTTAGTTGCCTTTCCGACAAAAGCAAGTGCTGAGTGCTCTTCTTGCAGGGTGCTGAAAAAGTGCCAGAATCCAACCTCAATGCTTTTTCAGCACCTGTCAGGAAACTTCTTGCAACAGGACGGTGTTTTTCCTCTCCACTTCTCAGTCCGAATTTATCCTGACCTTGGAGGCAGTTCTCAGTCCTTATTTACCTAGTCCCAGGTAAGTATCTCCTCATCATAGAGTTTTTCGAGCTTGCGTTTGTGCTTTTCCTCCTCATTTTCCAGCACCTGGAAAAGCTTTGAAGCTTTTTCGTTCATACACTTGTTTTTCCAGCCCGAATAGAACTCCAGGGCTTTTTCTTCTTTCTTCATGGCAATGATGAGAGCTTCCTGGTAGCTGATATTTTCCATGAAACTCACATCGACCAGGTAGTCGCTGATCTTGAGGTTTTCCACTTCCTTGAGCTCCACCTTATCGAGGTTGAGCGAATCCAGGTTCCTGAGCATATCCCGGTGACTCTGCTCTTCGGCCACCATTTCCTTGAAGAACTCTTTTATTCCCGGGTTCTTTGCCCGTTCGGCGCATTTGCTGTAAAACTCCATGGCCTTTTCTTCCTTTTCGATGGCGAACTCGACCACATCACTGACCGAATGACATGAAATGGTGCTCATCACTATCCTCCTGATAGTTTAAAGATCGTGTTGGAAATGGCTTTCAGCACTCACGGATTGCCCTCCACTGCTGAGTGAGCCTCAGACTTCCTCGAATAGGGGAACGAGAGAAAAGCTCGACACCTCGACAAGTCCCAGGTCGGTCAGTTTTAACTCCGGTATGACCGGAAGCGACAGGAAGGAGAGGGCCATGAAGGGATTATCCAGTCTTGCCCCCCAGTCTTTTACGAGCGCTTTGAGCTTGCCGAGCCTGTGAGAGACATCCGAAGCAGGCAGCGCGGACATAAGTCCGGCGATTGGAAGCGGCAGCACCTCGACCAGGCCCTCCGAGGCTGCAGCCATCCCTCCGCCTGTCTGCCTCAACGCGGAAACCGCAGCGGCAATATCATCGTCCGATACGCCGGTCGCGATGACGTTGTGCGAATCGTGCGCAATGGATGTAGCTACGGCGCCTTTTTTCAGCCCCAGGCCGTGGACAAATCCGACCGCCGGCGCCCTTCCCGGAACGTATCGATTATAGACCGCCGCTTTGAGCAAATCGCGTTCAACGTCGCAAATGACATAACCGTTCTCGATTTTCGGGTCCATGAGCAGTTTGGGCGTAAAAAGCGTTGCCTCAAGTATCTCCATGACGCGCAATCTGCCGGCTTTGGCCGGGACGAGCAATTGCAGGGGGCTTATTTTGTCGATGTGCATCGGGCTGCCCGGCAGGGGAGGCATTGGCCAGAAGATGGGATCGCTCAGCAGTTCGCCCTCGCGGGCAATTTCTGTTCCACCCTTGAATACCCGCACCGGGTCCCATGGATTAAGTGTCGGGCTGATGCTGAAATCGGCAACAAATCCCGGTGCAAGCGCCCCTCGCCTTGGGAGCCGAAAATAGGCGGCAGGTGTCCAGGACGCAAGGGTTACGGCACGAACAGGGTCCATGCCAAGAGACATCGCGGCATTTATTATCGCGTTCATATGCCCTTTGCCCACGAGGTCGTCCGGGTGCAGGTCATCGGATACGAACATGCATCGCGGCCAGGTGGCGTCGTTTACAATCCCGATGAGCTTCCGCAGATCTTTGGACTGGCTCCCCTCCCGAATCATGACGGTCATTCCGCGTTCGAGTTTCTCAGCGGCTTCCTCCGGGGAGGTGCATTCATGGTCGGAGCCGATTCCGGCGGCAATGTAGGCGTTGAGGTCCCTGCCCGACAGACTTGGACAATGACCGTCTATTACCATGTTCTGGAAAAGGAGCAGTTTGTCGGTGACCTGGGGATCGGCCTGGATCACGCCTGGGAAATTCATCATTTCCGCCAGGCCGGTCAGCTTTTCGTCGGGCAGCAGAGACAACAAATCCGCACCCCTTAAGTCGGCGCCCGATGTTTCGAGGGCAGAAGCGGGAACACAGCTTGGCAGATTGAAAAAGATATCAAGGGGAAGATTTCTAGCGCACTCCAGGAAATACCTTATCCCATCCAGACCGAGCACATTTGCAATTTCATGCGGGTCGGCCACCACCGCGCTGGTGCCCCACGGAAGCACTGCCGCGCAAAAATTGGCCGGACTCAGCAGAGTGCTTTCAATGTGAACGTGACCGTCAATGAAGCCCGGGCTGAGATACATCCCATCCGCCTGCAGGGTTTCCTTGCCGTAATAGGCGCCCCAACCGGCAATGAAGCCGTCGTGAACAGCCAGGTCGGCAGCCTCAATTGCCCCGGAAAAGACGTTCACCAGGCGGCATCCTTTTATGCAAAGATCAACCGGCCGCTGTCCCCGGGCAGCTTGGATCAAACCTGCCAAACGCGAAGTGTCCATCTTCATCTGTCTGGTTCGCTGATTACATTTTGTACTTGCTGAAATCGGAAGGGTCGAGCCTGTCGAGCATATCGGCCCACTGCTCCTTGTTTTTTTCATCAAATGGGAGCTTGAGATCGTCGGATTTGAGGTACTTGCTGATTACCTCCTCTTTTACAAAGATAGGCGCATTTGTCCGAAGAGCGATCGCGATGGCGTCGCTGGGGCGCGAGTCAATCGAACTGACCTGTTCGCCGTTTCTGATATGGATAAGAGCGTAATAAGTATTGTTTTTCAGGTCGCAGACCTCTATACGCTCGACCTTGACTTCAAGACGGTCAAAAAGAGTCCGTATCAGGTCATGAGTCATCGGTCTCGGAAACTGTATCTTTTCCAGTTCCGTGGCGATTGCCGTAGCCTCAAGCAGCCCTATCCATATCGGCAGGGTTGTATCGTCGGCTATATCCTTGAGCACCAGGATCGGCGTGTTAGAGTGGGGATCCATTACCAGCCCGGTTACTTTCATCTGCTTGAACATGATTTCCTCCAGCAACGTGCCCCCGGTGTCCCGGTCCAGACTAGCTGTTTGTGGAACCGCATCTGCCGGTAAAATTCCCGCAGACGCGCCCACACTATAACCTCAAAAATCCAGTGAAGCAAGGCGAAGCAAATCCTTATTGCACCATTGGCCCATTATTTTGCGACAATATCTCCTTTGAGCGAATGAGAATACGCGCAGGCAATTTTGACGCCGACAATTTGCCCCTTCGATGACAAAGGCGCTTGAAAGTTTACTATTCTGTTATGGGTCGTGCGCCCGGTCATCTGTCCGTTGGACGCTCTGCTTGGCCCTTCAACCAGCACTTCGCGAATCGAACCGACTTCGGCAAGGTTTTTGCCGGCGCTGATATCGGCCTGCAAGGCCTGAAGCTCAAGGAGCCGCCGCGCCGCTTCCCCCTTTTCGACCTTGTCGGCAAACGCCGCCGCGCGGGTGTTGGGGCGGTCGGAGTAGCAAAAAGAAAATAGATTATCGAAGCGGACCTCATCGAGCAGTTCCATCGTCTTTTTGAAATCCTCTACGGTTTCCCCGGGAAAGCCGACGATAACATCGGAGCTAAGCCCAATTTCAGGACAGATCGTGCGAAGCCTCCGGATTTTCTCCACGTAGCCGGCTACTGTGTAGCCTCTGTTCATGCGGGCCAGGACACGGTCCGACCCAGCCTGCACGGGAAGGTGGAGGTGCTTGCACAGCGAATCCATTCGGGCAAAACAAAGCATCAGTTCATCGGTTAAGTCTCTTGGGTGGGAAGTGGTAAACCGTATGCGCGCAATACCTGTCTGGGCCTCGATGCGCTTGAGAAGCTCATCGAAGGTGATGCTTTGTTCCAGCCCCTTCCCATAAGAATTTACATTCTGACCAAGCAGAAGGACCTCGCTAACGCCGCACGCTTCCAGGGCCCTGACCTCTTCAAGAATTTGAGCAGCCGGTCTGCTCCGTTCCGGCCCCCTCACGTATGGCACTATGCAGTACGAACAATAATTGTCGCAGCCCTGCATTATGGTAACAGGAGCCGTTACGGCGCCGGGCGACTGATTTATCTCCGCCTCTCCCGGTCCCCCGCTCTGCGAGTCGGGCTTTTCTTCTTCGGGCAGACAGGCCAGCCTGCCGCCGCTCTCCAGCGCCTGTTGCAGCAATTGCCCAACGGAGTTCACCGCCCTGGTGCCTATAACCATATCGAGATGATCGAACCTGTCGAGCAGCTTTTCGCCGAGCTGCTGGGCCACGCAGCCCCCGGTGATAATCTTGAGGTTTGGTTTTGATTCCTTGAAGCGGCGAAGACTCCCCAGGAAAGAGTAGACCTTTTGCTCCGCCTTCCCTCGCACCGAGCAGGTGTTGAGAAAGACAACATCAGCCCGGCCAATGTCATCGACAACCACGTACCCCCGGGCGGCGAGCAGCCTCCGGACTCGTAGAGAATCATATTCATTCATTTGGCAGCCGAAGGTGCGGATATATAGCTTGCGCGAACTGCCGGAGTTGAGTTCAACCCCCATGGCTCCATCCTGCTTTCAGGACTGGGCGCCGAGTACCGAGGAAAAGGCGGCAGGTTGTGCTCGCTCCTTCCTCCGTCCTCTGTCCTGCGTCCTCAATCCGAATTTATCCCGCGCTTGGGGGGAGTCCTCATGCCTCAGTCCCGCTTTGGAGGCGTTCAATCATCATGCGCATGATCTGAGTGGCCGATTCAGGGTAATTTCTGACCATGATATCAAGATCGTCGGTGCAATATTGTTCGACGACACTTTCGCCAATACTTCGCACACAGGTGAGTGCGCAAGAGATGGGAAATCCGAAAAACTCTCCCGGATTTTTGATAGGTGAGGTTTCTCGTCCACTCTCTGTCACCAGCAACCCGCCCTCGGTCGTAATAAGGCGATAAAGATCGGTCCTGCGGCTCGTCTCATCGAGTATCGTCTCACCGTCCTTATAGAAACAGATGCGACCGTTGTCCGCTACAATAGCCTCGGGGTGATCGAGCAAATTTGACGTCGTCTGGGTGAGCTGGTGGAGAATGGAAACCAGCACATTTTGAACCATCCGGGGGTTTTCGTAGATAAGGTGGTCAAGGGCCTCAGGTCCGTACGTGGCCACCCTGGATTCTTGAACCGCTTCCGCTGAGTAATGGGACTGCTCCCTCAACAAGAGATTCTCCAAACCAAAGACGTCCTGCTCGCCCAGTGTCCTGATCTTTTTTCCTCGCCCGCTAAGCATCACCTGACCGCTTAGAATTACGAAAAAGAGAAGACATTCCTGTCCCTCAGACAGTATCTGGTCGCCTTGCTGGAAAACCCTAACTTCTGTGGCCTGCTTCGGGTCTTTCATGATTTCCTTCTGCACATTCGGCTCATTTCCAGGTTCGGAGCGCTTCACTTATCAAACGGCGGATTGTTGCGCAGACATTAGTCCTTTTCACTCAGTTCGTTTCCTCCTCGATCAGTCCAAGGGCATCCCGCTCGGCTTCGAGTATATCAAGTATATCCGACTCGCATCCCGGGGCAACCGCTATCGAGATCAGCCCCAGCGTCGAGTCAACGGTCGATACGACCGCCATGCCCGGATATGCCTCGATTATGAATCTGAGGTAGTGAATCTGGCGCGGGTCAATCAAGTACTTGCGCTGAGAGCATTCCGCAGGCGGCTTTTGCAAAGTTTTCTCCTTCCCCTTGAGCCGCTTGTATGATAGCAAATAGTTGCGTAACAAGAGAAGCTCGATCCGAAAGGTTGCACTGGCATGCGAAAATCTGTCTTGAGAGTTTTACTCTACATTTTTTTTCTTCCGATTTCAATTTTGACCATCGAGATGCCTGATGCCTCTGCTGCTGCACAAGCACGGCCGGGCGCCTACTTTAGCAGCGGGCAGGCTCTGTATGATCCTCAGGACCCTGCCGGAAGCCGGCAAAAGGCGGTTCAAGATTTTATGGTCCAGGGACTTACGCAGGCCATAGCCTCATTTCTAAGCCCAACGGAGATGGGTGCGCAGGTTGCCGAGATACGGAAGAAGGTGCTGTCCAAACCCGAAAAATACATCGACTCCTACCAGGTTTTTTCTGAAGACCGGACCGGCGCACTGTTTCGGGTGGTCGGGCAGGTTACTGTCTCCATGAGCGCACTCAAGGACGACCTGGTGAAATCGGGACTTTTAACGTCACAACAGATGCCTGTGGCGCAGCCTGCTCCTTCGCCCGGACTCGGCACCGCCTCTGAGGCGCCCGGAAGTCAGGACGTTCGGGGTGAAGAGGATGCGCAATCTTCACAGGAGCCTGGTGACTCTTGTAAGACGTCGGTCTCACCACACCCCGGTCCTTCGCCGCAGGCGGAGGGTGAACCTGAGGGTTCTCAGCCCCGGGAAGTGGAGCAGGTAACCCCGGGACCGGCTTCCCGAGGTATTGCCGCCACAAAGACACAAATTCTGTGGGCGGTTCCGGAGAAATGGAAGCAGGAATGGGTATTTCCCGCAGATAGAGAGGATGTTCGCATTCCTTTTACGCGAAGCCTCAGCAGAGAAGTGGACGATTTTAACCTCTCCATCCTCCTGCCCCAGTCCGGTTTGGTAAGAATGGACCTCGCGGGCAATATACCTCCCTCCCAGGTGATATCGCTCGCAGAGGGGCTTGGCGTTCAGGATGTGGTGGTCGGCAAGGTTTCCTGCCACTTGGACCCCAACAGCAGACAGGCATTGCTTGACGCCAATCTCCGCCTGATCAGAATTGATCGTGGCAAGTCGGAATTCGAACTCCACTCAACCCAAAACATGGAAGACCTGTCCAACCAGGAAGGGGCCACCCAACTTGCCAGGCAAATCGCTGCGCAATTGAGCAACCTGCTCGGGGGCTCTCAGGCCGGGCGCCGGGCGGGCGGATCGACTCAGGGGGCGCCCCCTTCCCCCGATCAGGTTGAAAATGTCGGCCCGCTGGTGATCTATGTGCCCTCTGCCCAATATTCCTATTGGATGGAATTGGAAGCAATTCTGCGCGAACAGTTCATAAATATGCAAAGGGCCGGCTTTGAGATCGGGCCCACGGAAAGCGAAGTGAAGCTGGACGGAGTCAACGGGGACTATATACTTAAGATGAGCGGCGCCAAGCTTCCGAGCGGCGCTGCGATCCATATAGATTCCTTTTCAACCGAGGAGCAGACCATGAAGGTGTCGTTTGCTCCTCCCGCCGAAAGAGTTCAGACAGAAACAAGATGACGATACCAAACCTGCTGACGCTCGCACGCATCTTGCTCACCCCTCTTCTTGCCTGGCTTCTGCTGAGCGGATGGATGAGGACGGCCTTTTTTGTCTTCTTTACCGCAGGTATGACAGATGCCCTCGACGGGCTCATTGCAAGGATGCTCGGTCAGAAAAGCCGCCTGGGTTCTTTTATAGACCCGCTTGCCGACAAGCTGCTCCTGGTAACCTCCTTTATTACCCTGTGGAAGATCGGCCAAGCGCCCCTTTGGCTTGTGCTGATCGCCGTGGGGCGCGACATCGTTATCCTGAGCGGTTTTTCAGTCCTGTTTGTTTGCCGGGTGAGATTCGAAATAAAACCACTGGCCTCCAGCAAACTGACTACTCTTTTTGAACTGGGAACGGTCTTCGCTCTGCTCGGCAGATCTATTCTGGAGCTCGCTGGGTGGATATATTCCGCCTTGTTCTTCACGACGGCCGGTTTCTCAATATTGAGTGGAGGACAATATCTCTTTATGGGCGTGCGCCTCCTTAAGGATAACCGACATGGACACGGGTCGTGGAACGGGCGCTGATGGACGCGGGGACGCCGAGATTAGTCCTGGAAGTCCTGTATATCCTAGGCGTCCTATTTTCCTTGACATAATCAGACCACACCGTTATAGATCAAGAGTTTAGTAGGCACGTAGCTCAGTGGGAGAGCGCTACCTTGACGCGGTAGAAGCCGGCGGTTCGAAACCGCCCGTGCCTACCATTCGTGGGACAATTGGCGTTTCATGCGCAGACTGCTCTAAGATAAGGCTGGTTGACTGGCTGGACCCGCATTATATCAGGAAGATAAAATTTCGGTGTTGAAGGATGTTATTTCCGTTCAAGGCATCTTTCCAAAATGGTTGGGGGTGCCTTTTTTCGTTTAGGTCTTGTCCGTCCCGTCAACCCGATAGCGGAACAGCTCGACGCGGAGACACGGGGAGGGGCTGTGGACCTCACATGGCTGGACACGGGAACCAAATATGTCAAAAGAAATAGAGATCACCCTTTTGCCCGGCGGGAGCAGGCAGAGGGCGCCCAAAGGGACGGCCATTTTGGACATTTTGGCCAAAATGGGACATGAAGGCGATGGCTGGGTTGCCGCAAAGCTAAACGGCCAGGCGGTTGACCTGACCCGGAAGGTCGAAGAAGACGCTTCTTTGGAAGGAATCTCAGCCGATTCGCCGGCGGGAATTGAAATCCTAAGGCACAGCGCCGCCCACATAATGGCCCAGGCGGTAAAGTCAATTTTCCCGGAAGCTCGCATCGGCATCGGTCCTGCAATCGAAAACGGTTTTTATTACGACTTCGATGTGGCCAGACCGTTTACCCAGGAGGACCTCAAAGAGATCGAAGCCAGGATGAGGCAGACCGCTTCGCAAAACCTTCCCTTTGCCCGTCGCGAGGTGTCCCGCCGGGAGGCGATCGACTTCTTCTCCGGCCTGGGTGAAAGATACAAGGTTGAGCTTCTCGAAGAGTTCACCGACTCTAACGTTTCATTTTATCAGCAGGGAGATTTCATTGACCTTTGCCGTGGCCCTCACATTCCACACACCGGCTACCTGAGGGCTTTCAAGCTCACCAGCGTGGCGGGGGCTTACTGGCGGGGAGATGAACGCAACCCGATGCTCCAGCGCATCTATGGCGCCGCCTTCTTCGATTTGGAGTCGCTGAATAAATATCTCGGCTTCCTCGAAGAGGCGCAGCGTCGCGATCACCGCAGGCTGGGCAGGGAACTGGATTTGCTTAGTTTCTCCGAGGAAGTCGGCGCCGGCATGGTTATCTGGCATCCAAAGGGTGCACTCATCCGCCATATCCTGGAGAACTTCGAAAAACGCGAGCACCTGCGTCGCGGCTATCAGATTGTAGTGGGACCGACGCTGCTCAAGACCGAACTGTGGAAAAAGTCCGGCCATTTCGAGCACTACCGCGAATTCATGTACTTCACCGAGATCGATGAACAGTCCTACGGCCTAAAGCCGATGAACTGCCTGTCGCACATGCTGATCTACAAGTCCAAAATCCGCAGCTACCGTGACATGCCCATTCGCTACTTCGAACTGGGAACGGTTCACCGGCACGAAAAATCCGGCGTCCTGCACGGCTTGCTTCGGGTCCGGCAGTTTACCCAGGATGATGCTCACATTCTATGCACGCCCGGGCAGTTGAACGACGAAATCAAGAGCATTATTGATTTTGTTATCGAGGTGATGGGGATTTTCGGCTTCGATTTCGAGATGGAGATCAGCACCCGGCCCGAGAAGTCCATTGGCTCCTATGAGGATTGGGAGCGAGCGACCGGCGCTCTCATCAAGGCGCTTGAAGAAAAAAACTTCCGGTATCAGATATGCGAGGGGGAAGGCGCTTTCTATGGGCCCAAGATCGACGTGAAGCTCAAAGACGCCCTGGACCGGCGTTGGCAGTGCGCAACAATCCAATGTGATTTCACGTTGCCCGAAAGATTTGACCTGACCTACATCGGCAGTGACGGCGCCCGGCACCGGCCGGTGATGGTGCACCGGGTAATCCTGGGAGCGATAGAGCGTTTCATGGGCGTGTTGATCGAACATTACGCGGGGGCCTTCCCGGTCTGGTTGGCGCCTGTGCAGGCAACCATCGTCACCGTCACCGACGCGCAACTCCATTTCGCGCAGGCGGCCTGCCGGGAACTCCGCGCCCGCGGTGTTCGCGCCGAGGTCGATATGAGAAGCGAAAAACTCGGCTACAAGATTCGGGACGCCCAGATGCAGAAGGTTCCCTACATGCTGGTCATTGGGGACAAGGAAGTGGAAAAGCAGTCTATTGCGCCCAGAAAGCGGGATGGAACGCAACTGGAGCTAATGACTCCGGCCCGATTTGCCGATTTGGTTGAAAAGGAGTGCCTCGAATCAAGCAGGGGACATGTTGGTTTGGGCATTGTCTGATAAGGTCAAACATCAACCCTAATCGAAAGGAGATACGACACTGGAGAAACAGACCAATGTGAACGAAAAGATTCGTGCGCTGGAAGTCAGGGTGATCGGGCACGACGGTCAGCAACTTGGCATTATTCCGGTGAGGAAGGCTCTGGAACTGGCTGCCCTCGAACATCTGGACCTGGTCGAAGTGGCCCCGAACGCCGACCCCCCTGTTTGCAAGATAATGGATTACGGCAAGTTCAAATACCAGCAGAACAAGCGTTCCCAGGAAGCCAAAAAGAAACAGACGGTAATCCAGGTAAAGGAGGTCAAGATTCGCCCGAAAACCGACGAGCACGATCTTCAGGTGAAAATCCGCCATATCAAGCGTTTCCTCGGGCAAAAGGACAAGGCGAAGGTAACCATGCTGTTTCGTGGCAGGGAAATCGCCTATTCGGACCAGGGCATGAAAGTGCTGGACCGGATAAAGGAAGAACTCAAGGAGGAAATTGTAATCGAGCAACAGCCCAGGATGGAGGGCCGTAACATGATAATGATTTTGGCCCCGAAGTCTTGAAAATTTCACCCGATCGACCTTAAGTTGTTGACTCTTGTTCGTATCCTAAATAGAGTAGAGTGTTTGTCTGAAAAATCCTGGTGAATGAAGGATACCCGTAATGCCCAAAATCAGGACCAATCGCGCTGCCGCTAAACGATTCAAAAAAACCGGCTCTGGCAAGATTGTCAGGGCCAAGGCGTTCAAGAGCCATATTCTGACCAAGAAAAGCCCCAAGAGAAAACGCGGGCTGCGCCAGGGGACTGCAGTGGACGCTGTAAACGTCGGTGCTCTCCGGCGGATGATGCCGTATCTATAATAAGGCAAAAGGTAAGAGGCAAAAGGCAAAACTAATCCTGTTCCCGTTTCTGCTTTTTTTACTTTTTGTTTTTGCCTTCCGAAGGAGATTTTAATGCCAAGAGTAAAAAAGGCCGTTAAATCGCGCCGGAGGCGCAAAAGAATTCTCTCGGCGGCAAAGGGATATCGAGGGGGGCGCGGCACTTTGCTTCGCACCGCAAAGGAAACGGTTGAGCGCGCCCTCAAGTTTGCATACCGCGACCGCAAGCTCAAAAAGCGCGATTTCAGAAGCTTGTGGATTATACGCATAAATGCCGGCGCGCGCGAACACGGTCTTAGCTACTCCAAACTCATGAACGGTTTGAAGAAGGCAAACATAACCCTTGACAGGAAGGCCCTGGCAAATCTTGCCGCCACCGATCCCGAGGCTTTCGCTGAGCTGGCAAGGATCGCGAAAGAAGCTGCTTAGCAAATGAAAGAGGCTGTTGAGAAACTGCTTGATACGGCCTCCCGCGCCCTTTCCGGGATACGGGAGGATACAAGGGCCCTGGACGAAGCCCGGATCCGTTTTTTGGGCAGAAAGGGAGAACTTGCCCAGCTTTTCAAGGAACTGGGGAAAGTCCCCGAAAAGGATCGCCGTGAGGTCGGAAGACTGTTGAATGAAGCTAAATCGCGGCTCGAGGAGATTTTTTCGGCGGCCTCACAGAAAAGTCGCGACCTGGAGACTGCCAGGCGCAAATCGCTCGATGTTACAGTTCCCGGCAGACGCCTGCCTGCCGGGCGCTTTCATCCGATCACCCTGACGGCGATGGAGATTTGCCGTATCTTCAACTGGCTTGGCTTTGAAACGGTCGAGGGACCTGAGATCGAACTGGACTATTACAATTTCGAAGCCCTTAACATCCCCAAAGACCACCCGGCCAGGGATATGCAGGATACTTTCTACATTTCCGAAGAAGTTGTGCTCAGGACGCACACTTCCCCCATCCAGGTGCGGGTAATGGAGAAACGAAGGCCCCCCGTTCGGGTCATAGCTCCCGGCAGGACATACCGTCGTGATTCGGACATCACTCATACGCCAATGTTCCACCAGGTCGAAGGTCTTATGGTGGGAAAAGGGATATCTTTTGGGGACTTGAAGGGCATCCTCACCACGTTCGTCCACCAGATGTTTGGTCCAGGGGTCGGGCTGCGTTTCCGGCCCAGTTTTTTCCCTTTTACCGAACCCAGCGCCGAAGTGGATATCCAATGCGTAATGTGCCACGGGGCAGGCTGCCGCGTTTGCAAAGGCACCGGATGGCTCGAGATTCTGGGGTCCGGCATGGTTGACCCCGAGGTCTATAAGTACGTCGGCTACGACTCGGAGGAGGTGACCGGGTTTGCTTTCGGCATGGGAATCGAGCGTGTTGCCATGCTCAAGTTCGGAATAGACGACCTTCGCCTCTTTTTTGATAACGACCTGCGCTTTCTCGAACAATTTTGAGGGATGTGGCCGTTGGATCCACGTATGGCTGTGTTGTTCCGCCTTAATACAGTGTTCACTCCAAAGGGTGGCCCGGATAACTTGTTATCCGGGCCACCCGAGAGTTTTCTTGGGCCTGTCGCCTCTTTAGTTGAGGAATGGCGAAAGATGGATACTGTATCCGAACCAAAGGCAAATTCGGTTAAGAGCATAATCGAAAGGGACTTTAACGCTCTCGATACATCTGATTTAGAAGAATTCCTCGAAAAATTTATGAGAGATAGAAGGACTATTTCCTTTATTGAATATTACAATAGAACAGTCTTAGACAAACAAAGAATTGATTTTGGAGAGTTTAAGCATCAATGGGCCATTCAGGGAATGCCTAGTACTTGCTTGCAAAAGTGCGTGTAACAAGCATTCGTGTTCGTCACCCCGGCAGGGTTTTTGAGCCGGGGTCCAGGGGGTTCCTGAGGTGAAATCAGAGCTGGATTCCGGCTTAAAGCGTGCCGGAATGACGAGTTTCGAGCACCTCTGAGACGTTGCGCTAATTTATGCAAGCAAGTACTAGAGAGGTGTTTGGGTTTTTTGATGTCAATTTCTCCAAATTGAAGAATGAAATTCAAAGTTAACGTGATATAAGAAGCTTTTTTGGAAAGTATTGTTGTACTGTATATATTTTTGGTTTAAAGAAAACAGAGTTCCTATAAATGGGTGTAGCGAGGCGTAACCCATCATTTTCGCTAAGAACTGGACGCTGAGAAACAAGATGCTCATAAGTCTGAAATGGCTTTCCGATTATGTTGACTGTCCTCTTCCCATCGAGCGGATCGCTGATGGTCTGACCATGGCGGGTCTGGAGGTTGAATCGTTTTCGCCTCGCTATCCGCAACTGAAAAACGTGGCGACTGCACGGATCGAAGCGATCGAGCCGCATCCAAATGCCGACCGGTTAAAGATTTGTGTGGTCTCCGGTCCGGGTGGCTTGCGAAGGATCGTTTGCGGTGCTCCCAACGCCCGCGCCGGAGCAATTGCCCCGCTTGCCCTGCCCGGAGCCGAGCTGCCGGGCGGGTCCGTTCGGGAAGTCAAAGTGCGCGGCGAATTGTCCAAAGGAATGCTTTGCTCGGAAAAAGATCTCGGCCTTGGAGATGACCACAGCGGCATCTGGCTTCTTCCGGACCAAACCCCGGTCGGTGTCCCTCTTGACGAAGCGCTCGGGATCAAAGACGTGCTGTTCGAGATTGGGATCACTCCCAACCGCGGGGATTGCCTCTCCGTTGTGGGCATCGCAAGGGAAGTGGCAGCCCTGTGTAAGACATGCATAAAATATCCTTCCATTGCTGTGCGGGAAGCCGGTCCCCCCATAGGTACCCTCACCTCGGTCACCGTCGACGACCCCGAAGGCTGCCCCCGCTACACGGCCAGACTTATTCAGGGCGTGAGTATAGGTCCCTCTCCCCGGTGGCTCGCAGAAAGGGTTGAGGCCCACGGCGTCCGGTCGATCAGCAACATTGTCGATGTTACCAATTATGTGATGATGGAGTTCGGCCAACCGCTTCACGCCTTCGACTTCAACCGGTTGCGCGACCGCCGCATTGTGGTCAGAAAAGCGGCCCGCGGGGAGATCTTTACCACTCTTGACGGCGCCGGGCGCGATCTGCCCGAAGGGGCCGTGCTTATTTGTGACGGGGCTGGTCCGGTTGCGATAGGCGGCATCATGGGCGGTCTCAACTCGGAAATCGTGCCGGATACAAGTGATGTTCTCATTGAAAGCGCCTACTTCGATCCGCTTGCGATTCGGCGCACCGGCAGGAGGCTGGGGCTGCAAACCGAGTCGAGCTACCGGTTCGAGCGAGGCATAGACCCCGATGGCGTACTCAGGGCCCTCGACCGGGCCGCCGGGCTTATGCAGGAGGTCGGGGGCGGAACGATTGCTGCGGGCAGCATAGACATATACCCAAATCCTATAAAAGCCCACGAAGTCGTACTCCGGGTGGACAGGACCAATGAGTTCCTTGGCTCCCGGTTGTCCTCTGATGAGATGAAGCAGATCCTGACACGAATCGAAATGCGCGTCGAGGCGCTGGATTCGAATCGCCTCCGTGTGAGCGTGCCCGGCTTCAGGGCCGACATTACAAGGGAGGTCGACCTTGCTGAAGAATTGGCCAGGCTTTCCGGCTATGACGGAATTGCAGTCACCAGCCCCCTCGCCCCAGTGGAAACCGCAGCTTTCGATACTCACCAGAGGGTGCGCGCGGAACTCAAGGAACTGTTGGTCCGTGCCGGGTTCTTCGAGGTTATCAACTACTCCTTCATTTCTTACGAATCTATTCGAAGCCTTCGATATTCCCAGGGCGATCCTCATATGGCGCCAATTAGGCTTAAGAACCCTCTGAGCGACGAGCAGGCCGTGATGCGAACGACCCTGTTGCCCGGGCTGCTCAATAATGCGCGCCATAACTTCGACCACCGGAGCGAAAACTTCCGAATTTTCGAACTCAGCAAGGTTTTCCTGCCCCTAAAAGAGGCGCTTCAGGCCGACGAAGTTCACCACGTGGCAGGCATCCTAGCAGGAAAGCGGACTCCCCATCTTCTTTACAGTGATGCGGATGTTGACTTTACGGACGTAAAGGGGGTAGTCGAGGCTCTTTGCGCCGCTCTTAGAATCGATGATGTCCGGTTCCGCGCCGAGCCTCTCGCGCCGTGGCTCGACCCCGGCGCTTCGGCTTCTGTTTTCGTCAGAGGCGAGCGGGTTGGAGAACTCGGAAGAGTCCATTCGGAGGTGTCGGAAGCATACGATCTAAAAAGACCCGTATTTGCCTTCAGGCTCAACTTTGACAGGCTTTTCGCGCTCCACGGGCCTGATCCGCTCTATAAGGGGCTGCCGAAGTTTCCACCCGTTCCCCGCGATATGGCACTGATCGCAGGCGAAAAATTGGCTGTTGAAGAACCTCTCGATTTTATCCGTTCATTGAATGAACCACTGCTGGAAAGCGTCGAGATATTTGATATATTCAGAAGCGATCAAATAGGGACGGGCAAAAAGAGCATCGGCTATCGGCTCACTTACCGCGCTCAGGACCGCAGTCTTACCGATGAGGAAGTAAACGTTCTCCACAGCGAATTGGTAAGCAAGCTGACCGCGAAGTTCGGTATTTCCCTGAGGTAGAATTCCCCTTCTTTTTTGGGGACAGGGGGGACTTTGAGCGAGCAGGAATCCATCACCAGGGAAGTTCTCACGGATAGAAGGCTGCCCTGCCAGGTGACTTTCGAGTCGGGTGAAAGCATCTTCAGGGGGACCTCGATGCATTTCAGCGAAAAGGGAATGCTGGTGATGTGCAAGCACCCCGCGCGACTCAATGCAAGGGGGAGAATATCTCTGAGCTTTCCAGGGCTGAACAGGCCCGTGGAACTTACGGGAGAAGTGGTCTGGACCAATATGTACGGCGTGGGAGATTCGCTTTCGCCCAAAGGCATGGGAATAAGGTTCATTAATGCCGAGAGAGAGACGGAGAGGCTGCTCTCCGAGCTCGCCGCGCAATACGAATCGCTTGGCAGCATTTATACCTGTTATTATACGTAAAAAATGATATTTGTTGAAACAGCCCTTATCGCCATCGCTCTCGGATGTGATGCTTTTGCAGTCGGAATGGGCGTTGGGGCGAGATTCTGCCAACCCAGGCAGACCTTCAGGCTTTCCTTCCATTTTGGTCTTTTTCAGTTTATCATGCCAATTTTGGGGTGGTTTGCAGCCCGGTTGCTCCCCGCAACAGTAATCGCCTGGGGGCCGTGGATAGCATTTGCGCTCCTTTCTTTTATCGGCGGTAAAATGGTCATTGAGAGCATGAGGAGTAAAAACGCCCAACTTGCTCAATGTGCCGATCCGACCCGCGGACTCAGTCTGGTGATTTTGTCAGTGGCTTCAAGCCTTGACGCGCTCGGGGCTGGATTCAGCATGGGAGTGCTCAACTCCTCAATGATCGCCCCGGCCTTATTGTTTGGACTAACAGCGGGAGCAATGACCTGGGTGTCCATGAAGCTGGGCAACCGGCTCTCGATGAAATTCGGGCGCTTTGTCGAAGCGGCAGGAGGATTGATCCTGCTCGCGTTGGCTCTCGAGTTCGTAATATAGTGAATATTCACCGTCGGAGATAAAATGGCAATAAGGTTGGAAATTTCTCTAAAACAACACCTTTTCGATCCGGAAGGCGCCAGCCTGCGTTCCAGAGTCCGCGACTACTTTGGCTGGGAAATAGGAGAAGCGCGGGTAATAAACATCTTGACCCTGGATACGGGTCTATCTGAGGCGGAACTCGAAGCGGTGCGCGCCGAAGTGTTCACCAACCCTGTAACCCAGGTATCGGTTTTACGCGGCCTTGCAGGGCCGATGCCGGAGCGCGCTCCGAGGTCCGATACCCAATACCCGTTCGACTGGGCTATCTGGGTCGGCTACCGGCCCGGGGTCCGCGATACGGCAGGCAGTGTTGCAATAGAAGCCATAAGCGATTACCTCGGCAAAGCGCTTGCTCCCGGCGACGCCGCTTACACTTCCCGGCTCTACCTTCTGATAGCGGCGCCGCTTTCGCGGGGCCAGGCTGAAACCATCGCCCGCGAACTTCTGGCAAACGAAATCATCCAGCAATGGCGTGTTTATTCTCAGCCTGAATGGAACGAGGCGCAAAACTCGAGGGCCCGGCCCGAAAAAGAAGCCTGCCCTGAACCGCGGTCCGGAGGTCAGCACCGGGACGGCCGCAGCGACTCGCTGTTGCTTCCTAAAGTGCTTCTCACTCATAGGCCATCGGTTTGTGAAATTCCCATCGAAAGCGACGAGCAGCTTGCAAGGCTTAGCGACGAGAGAAACCTTGCGCTAAACCGCCTCGACATTCCAGTCATAAGAAATTACTTCATGAGGCCCCGGGTGAGGGAGGCGCGGGCGAAGGTCGGTCTTGGCGTTCCTACCGACGTCGAACTGGAAGCGATTTCACAGGCTCGAAGCGATCACTGCAACCACAACACCTTTCGGGGCAGGTTCCGCTTTTGCGACCTGCTCACAGGCGAGCGGTTCACCGTCGATAATCTTTTCAAAACCTGCATCGAAGCACCCACGCTGCTGGTCCAGGCCAGGAAGGACTGGGTCGTTTCCGTTCTGTGGGACAATGCCGGGGCTGCTCGGTTCAATTCCGATTTCAATTACTCGGTTACCGGCGAAACCCATAACAGTCCATCCAATATGGAAGCCTATGGCGGCGCTCTTACCGGCATAGTCGGGATTTACCGCGATATTATGGGCACAGGGAAAGGATCGCGTCTTATCGCGGGCCTTTACGGCTATTGTGTAGCTCCTCGCGATTACAGCGGGCCGCTCAAGCCGCACCTTCACCCCAGACGGTTGCTGGACGGGATCGTGGAGGGAGTGAAGGACGGCGGCAATAAACACGGGGTGCCTACGCCTTTTGGAAACCTGTTTTTTCATCCTTCATATCTCGGCAAATGCCTGGTGTTCGTGGCGTGCCTTGGAATCATGCCGCGCGAAATCGGGGGCAAGCCGGCAGAACTCAAGCAGCCGGGGCAGGGCGATCTCATTGTCATGTGCGGCGGCCGCGTTGGAAAAGACGGCATTCACGGCGTTACCGCCTCCAGCGAGAGCTACGGAGCCAGCACCCCGGCAGGGCATGTGCAGATAGGCGACCCCTACACTCAGAAGAAGATGGCTGATTTTCTCCTCGAAGCGCGCGACGAGAACCTGATTACTTTCATTACGGACAACGGGGGAGGCGGGCTTTCCTCTTCGATTGGAGAATCCGCCAGGTTGGCCGGAGGCGCTTTTGTCGAACTCGACAAGGTGCCCCTCAAGTATGAAGGCCTCGATATATGGGAAATCTGGGTATCGGAATCCCAGGAGCGAATGACCGCTGCCATAAGGCCCCAGAGCCTGGAAAGGTTCATGGAGCTTTCTCGAAAACACGAAGTCGAAAGCACGGTGATCGGCAGGTATGAAAATACCGGCAAGCTCCACCTGAGTTATGCCGGCAGGACCTGCGCTTATCTGGACCTGAGCCTTTTCTCGGAAGACTTCCCTCAATGGGATTTCGATGCCGAATGGCTTTCTCCCTCAGCGCGCGGCCTGTGCGAGCCGCCCATAACCGAACCGGCCGATTACGGCTCGCTCTTGCACGCCCTTCTTGCCACGCCCAATCTTTGCTCCCGGGAGTGGATACAGCGCCAATACGACCACGAAGTGCAGGGCGGCAGCGCGATCAAATTCATGACAGGCAGAGACCGCGACGTTCCAAACGATGCGGCGGTAATCCGGCCCGTACTCGACACAAACACCGGTCTCGCAGTTGCGCAGTCGCTTCTGCCCACTTACTCCCAGATAGACACCTACCATATGGTGGCCGCGACCGTCGATGAAGCTGTAAGGCGCATCCTTGCTGTCGGCGGCAGGCCGGACGAAATCGGAGGCGTGGACAATTTCTGCTGGCCCAGCATTCAGTACGATCCGGTCACAAATCCGGACGGCCGCTACAAAGCTGCTCAACTGGTGCGCGCAAACCTCGCGCTTCGCGACCTGTGCCTTGCCTGGGGCATTCCGCTGCTTTCCGGAAAAGACTCGATGTATGTGGACGGAAATCTTCCCGGCGCGTTCGGAGAACGGCACAAGGTCAGCGGCCTTCCAACCATGCAGTTTACAGCCACCGGGATCGTTTCCGACGTGCTGAAATCTCAGACCCTCGAAGCCAAATGCGCCGGCGACCTGGTGTATCTGCTTGGGACGACGGCTAATGAACTTGGAGGCTCTGCATATTACGACCTCTTTGGATATACCGGGCTAAATGTGCCCAAAGTAGCCGGTTTTGCCGGTCCCAACGGCCTTGTATCCCCAAAATCCGGATATTTGCCCGGTCTCTACATGGCTGTCGAAAAAGCGATATCTGCGGGACTTGTGGCCTCCTGCCACGGAATATACAGGGGCGGGATGGGCATCCACGCATCCATGACCGCCATCGGCGGCCGCCTCGGATTGACCCTCGACCTGGCGAAGGTCCCTCTTTTTTCGCCCCCTGCCCCCCCGGGAGAGGGCGGGGGTGAGGACCTCCGCGACGACCAGATCCTTTTCAGCGAATCCTGCGGGCGATTCCTGGCAACGGTGCAGGAAAAGGACGCCGCCGAGTTTGAGCGCATCTTCGACGGATTGCCGTGCGCACTAGTTGGCGAAGTGACCGAAAATCCCGAACTGGTGATCACCGGTCAATCGGGTAAAGAAATCCTGAGGGAAAATATCTTATCACTGCGCAGGTCCTGGATGGGAGCAAGATGATGGCCAATCCTCTGGTTGCGATCATAATGGGCAGCAACTCGGACATCCCTGTCATGGAGCATGCCGCCCGGCTGCTGAAAGAATTCGAAGTGCCCTTTGAGATGAAGATTCTCTCCGCGCACAGAACGCCCGACCAGGCCGCCGAATATGCCAAAGGACTGGCGGGCCGGGGCATCAAGGTCCTGATTGCCGGGGCCGGCTGGGCCGCTCACCTTGCGGGCGCCGCTGCCGCTCAGAGCGCCATACCGGTTATCGGCGTCCCTATCGACTCATCCCCGCTGAACGGCTTGGACTCCCTGCTTTCAACGGTCCAGATGCCCCCCGGCGTCCCCGTGGCCACAATGGCCATCGGAAAAGGCGGCGCTTATAACGCGGCAGTTTTCGCCGTGAGGATTCTTTCTCTGCTCGATTCCGATCTCGCCCGGCGCTATGACTCCTTCGTGAAAGAAATGGCCCGGGAGGTAATGTCCGACCACAACCGGGAGATCCAGGAATAGTGCAAAGAGACGACGCGGGCTTGTCAAAAACTTGACCCCAAATCGCGCAGATTGACCGCAAAAAAGCGATATTATTCTTCGCCGTGTAATGCCAGCTTGCGTTCAAGACGGGCGGGGATTAACCCCATAAGCGCTAAGATAAGGAAAATCAGCCATAACCGGCGGCTTTGCGTTTGGTGGGGAGAGCCCGAAAAGGCCCCCCCTTTCCAAAGGGGGATTTTTAAATAATACCACGCAGTTGTGATTGAAAATCCCCCCTACCCCCCTTTAGAAAAGGGGGGTGAATTTTGCTCTCTCTATGGGATAGACCCCTTATTTAAGCGCTTATGGGGATTAACCCCTGCACCTCAACCCTACGTAGGGGAGGGGGAGCGCAACGCTGTATGCCCTCCCAAAATGTTTCATCTTGAACGCAATTATCCATGATGCTTCGCCTCACCCGCGAAGCATGAAAATGGTATTTTCAAGGTAATTATCCATGATGCTCCGCCTCACCCGCGAAGCATGAAAATGGTATTTTCAAGCTAACTTTGTATAAGCCTGCATAAGCGGGTCGTGCATTTTTACCTCCAATTCCCCAGTTGGCCGACATCTTGCACACGCCTGATTCGATATTTCGCTGCTTTGCCTCTGTTGACGAACAGGATCGCCAGGTTTGCGAAAATGTCAAAAACAAGTGCATATCTGTTGAACCGGCCAGTTTGGCAGAGCTAGTACTTGCTTGCAAAAGTGCGCGTAACAATCATTCGTGTTCGTCACCCCTGCAGGGTTTTTCAGCCGGGGTCCAGGGGGTTCCTGAGGTGAGATGAGAGCTGGATTCCGGCTTAAAGCAGGCCGGAATGACGAGTTTCGAGTGCCTCTGGGACGTTGCGCTAATTTATGCAAGCAAGTACTAGGCAAAAAATTCCGCAGAATCCGACAAAGGGGGATTAAGTGGCATGGAAATAGCCGGTTGGAACTACGGTTGGGACCAGCAAACTGCTCAGAGTTGGTTCGAAAAGGGTGAAGCCGCCCTTTGCGAGTGCGATCATTCGGAGGCCGCCAGATGCTTCGCAGAGGTGCTTAAGGCCGACCCGTTCAA
>Ga0187771_10000023_pt1 | contig 57986 bp, 53 predicted proteins | sample 0116_SJ02_MP15_1_FD_133139 | JGI IMG/M metagenome (GOLD analysis project Ga0187771, IMG submission 133139) | Tropical peat soil microbial communities from peatlands in Department of Meta, Colombia - 0116_SJ02_MP15_10_MG | ecosystem: Environmental > Terrestrial > Soil > Wetlands > Peat | place...
AAGCAAAACCGACGCTTCGCGTCCACACTCCTCAGTAGCTCAATGGCAGAGCATCCGGCTGTTAACCGGAGGGTTGTAGGTTCGAGTCCTACCTGAGGAGCCATTATTTTGCCCGCATATAACCTGCCTACCTTTGATTTCGATTCTGAATTGTCCTAGAATTGCACTAGCCCCAAAGGCGGAGAAACCGAATGGACATCACGATTTACCGCCGTCACAAGGCGGATTGTTCTGAGAAGGACGACCGCTATGGCTGCATCGACATCCACACCATCTTCGCGCAATCGACCACGAAGGTTGTTCCGGTTCGACTGCGTCGCAATCACGATTGCAGAATTCCAGCCCTTGAGAGCTAGCCGATAAAGCGCGTAAGGTCATCGAGAAGACACCGGTTATCAGAATAGAAACCTGCTTCGTGGCAGCGGGCGATCTTCCCGCTATCTATCGGAATCGGTGCGGCGACGACGTTCTGGGGCTGAGGATGGCCGGCAGTGGGCTCATTCGGAGGATCGGCGGGATCACGCCCCGCCACACCAACGCTGAGAAACGGCTTCCCCTGAAGAACGGCTTCCACAGCAGGCAATAAGTCGCTTCCGGCATTCGACTTGACGACATACCCACTCCCGCCGGAGCGCAAGGCTTCCTTTACCAGGTCCCAGGAGCGATTCTCGCTTACGAACAGTATTTTGGACTTGGGGGAGAGTTCACGGATTTGACGAGCCGCTTCGATTCCATTCAGTGTGGGAAGCCCGATGTCAAGCAAGATCAGGTCTGGAAGCAGTTCGTGGGCCTTCCGAACCGCTTGTAATCCGTCTGACACTTCGCAAATGACCCGATATTTCGGCTGTTTCTGAAGTGTCAAAGAGAGGAATCGGCGCCAGGGCTCGAAATCATCTACTACGACAACCCGGATTGGGGATTTAGCCAATGGGCACCCGTCGAACCTGCCTGAAAACCGTAGTCACGGAGACGCTGCTGAACAACACTAAGAGCATCCCATGCCGGGGTATTTCCGTTCGTTGCGCGAAGGCAACGTTGCATTTTGCCCTGAAGTGATGAATGGGCACACAGCTGCTTGTACCGGCATTAGGGGAGGGTTGCAGCTTTGCGCAAAGTATCACAGTTGTCATGCCTATGCCACAATATTTCATCAAAGCTACCGGCTACCTTTGCAATCCTTTCTGCCGCGTCACTGCCCAGTTCATTGCTCTTTAGCAACGAACGTATTTCACAAGATTCCGTACAATTTAGTGAGAGGTAGAAAGGGAGCAGCTAGCTTTTGAAATAATTCCTGTGACACTCGTGGAAGACTATGTTATTTTGCGCCGGAATGGGGTTCCTCTACCCCATTTGCCCCTTGCTGCCGCAGTTTTCGGGCCCTGTGTCCGGCTGCGGCAGCCCCCTTTCCGCAACACAGTTCTTGTTGGGGCATTTCGCTTTGAGCTATTCGCCCATGTTGCCTCATGAACGTACGAAGGAACATAACGGACCGTTACAGGGCACTCTTGCAGGTCAACCAAGTAGCCCTCACCAAATCTTCAGTCGAGGAACTTTTCGCAGGTATGTGCGAGGCCTTAAGAAAGCTGCTGCCCTACGACCGCGCCGGATTGAGTCTCTACGATGCGGAGCATGACAGCCTGAAGATTACGGCTCTTTACGGTTCTCACGAAAATAGCATCTTTCGTCTCGGCTACCTGCTAAATCGCAAGACCAGTCAAACGGGTTGGGTTTTCGACCACCAAACTCACATGATTCGTCGGGATTTAGCAAATGAGGTTCTCTTTCCCGCTGACAAACTTACGATTGATGAAGGATATCGGTCGCTATGCTCTGTTCCTTTGGTCGTCGGGGGAAATAGTATCGGTGTTGTGACCATTGTGAGTGCGCGGAAGAACGAATACTCAAGCGGTCATGCTCGCCTCGTCCAAGAAATCGTGGATCAAATTGCTCTTGCTGTCAACTCTATAAGTCCCAGGTGTCTCACTCACAGAAACACGAAGCTTGTTTGTCCTCGGTGCATCGGAGCAGCTGGAGGGAAAACGACGGTGTCGAAGCATAGAAAGGACCTATCTGGCTGGGGCAAGAAGGGTGGCCGAGGACACAAAAAGCTGGATTTCACTTGAATAAGCGTTTTGAACAAGTAAAATATGGCTTCGTGTCTGACGCGCGTTCCTTCCCGCATTGCGCAATTCATAAGGACACGAAACTAATTTGCCCCCGTTGCATAGGCAGCCGTGGCGGCAAAGCTACCATCAAGAGGCACCGGAAAAAACTGTCGCGCTGGGGTAAAGCAGGCGGCAGGCCTCGAAAGAAATAGGCAAGCTCTCGGAAGTTTGCTGAACCTACAGCAATCTTAACTGTTCGACAGTCTTGATGGCCGCAATTTTCTTCCACAATGCGCTCTTGTTTTTGAGAACTTGTTCGTTTCCCTTCTGTTCGGTTTCGGACTCACTGCCTTGTCGTAGAGGAATCTGCGGTTGCTATTGAGCCATTCAGTTGAGGCAAATCGGTACTGAACTCAGAACCCTCGTTCGGGGTCAAAAACTGAAATCGAGACTCGCCCGGCTGAATCTGGCCACTGTTAACTCTGGCAGTAGTGGGTTTGATGATTCAAACCGTAGTGTCTGATTGTCAATGAGAATTCGTATCCACCGCGCGGTGTGTTCATGAACCTGAAAGTGGGGCAGCGTCTTTCATCTGTCGTCCTCTTAAAACTCTTTGTTTTGGCCGGTTGCTTGAGTTCCATTCTGTTAGGTATCGGCTGCAGAGGGCTCGTTAGCAATGCCGCAAGCGAAACCGTTCAGCTCAACGTTAAGATTAGCGGAAATGGTACTGGAACAATTAGCAGTAGCCCCGGGGGCATTAATTGTGCCTCGACTTGCAGCGCATCCTTTATCGTTAATACTCAGGTGACGCTAACGGAGACCCCCAGTGCGAACTCCATCTTTGCGGGATGGCAGGGGGCCTGCGGCGGTACTAGCATTTGTGTGGTATTCCTGAGCGCGGGTAAGTCAGTGTCCGCAACTTTCCTGAGCATCCCGTGATTCCCAACTGTCGAGAGCAGGGGATAGCGCACAAACCCTCGTCGCTTGGGTTAAACCAGCGCTAGGCCAGATGCATGCGCGACTCTTCCACGAGCTAGCGCTCGCTTGTGATCCCGTAGAGATAGCCGATCAGCAGAATGCGCAGCAGCAGTTCGGGGTCGATCGACGGGCGACCGGTCTCACTGTAGCTGTCTTTCAGTTGTTCTCGCACAAACTCAAAACTGATGTGCTTGTCGATCAGCCGCAATAGATGGTTTTCAGATACCTGATCTTCCAGACGGAAGTAATAGAACAAACTTTCTGAGCGGACGTGGTGCCCCATCATGATTAGCAGGCCTCCGACGATCGAAATCCAGCGCTGCATGAGATGGAACTTCTCCTTCTAACATGCTTCTGCTGAATCTCACCCGCTAATCTCAGTGACTTTTTCAACACCTACAGGCGATTTCACTTATTGACTCTTCAAGTGTTCGGAAACCAAATAGCAGGAACGCAAACACAGGAAGCGGTCCGACCGCCATGCCCTGGTGTCGGGCCGCTTCTCCGCAGCGACAAGGGAGCCGCTGCTACTTTCGCGTTGGGGTACTAAAAGGCTAGCACCGTGTACTGCTATTGCAATCCCAAGAACTAGCAGTGATGCAGTCGAAACTCTTCTAGCAGACATTTCCTGTATTGCGCTGGCAGAAGTCCTAGTTGATCCCCCTGCTGCGTCGGCCTCACAGTAAGCTCCGCAACTCACCTAGCCCAAAGACACAGCCTTGACACAAAAGGAGAAAACAATGCTTACGCAAGAAGAACGCGAAGCTGTAACAATTGAGCTGAAAAAGATAGGAGCTGATTTGAACCTCTCTGAAGAACAGAAACAGAAGGTGCAACGCTTCATGACCGAGGCCTCCGAAAAAGTGCAGGAGTATAAGGAACAGAATCCTAATGCTTCAAAAGAGGACCTGATTAGAAAGATCGCTGAGAATCGTACGAGCATTCGGCAACGTTTGGAGGATTTCTTGACCCCCGAGCAGCTCGGCAAGTGGGACGCCCAAGTGGCAACGGCCAAAGAGTTCCTGGGGCATAAACTAGCAGCTTGAGCGTGGTCCAGCCCGCTTCTCGACAAAGGGGGCGGGCTTTTTTCGCGCAAATGACTGCGCTCAAGAAAATAGCAAGGCTGGCCCCCGGGCAACAGACGACGCTACATTTTGTGCGACACAGATCGGGTTCTTATTGCACGTGAATCATCTTGCCGCTCGGATCCAGCGTTCCGTGTACGCGAACGTGCTTCCCTTCGAACTTCTTCACTTGATCCTGAACGTCGATGTCGTAGGTGGTGCCATCATCGGCCTGCAGCACTACTTGTTGCCTTGCTGCACGACCATCCCCGTGAAGACCTGTGTGCCCGCAGCACCCGGCTGCGAAGTTTGCGTGTCTGGTGAGGTTCGGCTTGGCGGTTGTTTTGGCGGAGTGCCAGACGGCGGCCCCTGTGCGTTGGGCTGTGGGGATGGCGGTTGTTGTGCGTCCGGGTTGGTCTGTTGTGCGTACAATGCACCCGAGGAGATAACAGCGCAGAGCACTGCCAAACTGGCAAACTACGAAATAAAGTCGAGTTGCCTTTTCACAAATTCCTCCGTTTAGTTCGGGATAGGGTAGAAGTGAGCCAGAAAAGAAGCGGGTCGTGAGGGCCAAGAATGCAAGCCTGAAGCACTAGCCCATGACCGCCCTATTGCACAAGATAGGGACACACTGTCCTGTCGCGCCACTGGCAAAACTTACAGTTTCCCCAGTTTGATGCCCAAAACGGCCCCTAAGTGAACCTTGGCTTCAATTACTCGCGGCGCATGACGGCATAATGGGGCTGTCGGGAACAAGCGTTTGCGCTCAAAGCCCAAAACTCGCGTCAGCAGCGCCTTTCGAGTCTTCGGCTAAAGCAAAAACTGCTCCATGGGCCAACCAACATACTATTTCCGCCTTCCAACGAAAGTAGCGGCTTAGGGGGAGAGCTATGGAAGCCATGGCGCTGATGCCCAGCGAAATCGTGAGACTCGCATACTTCCACGGGCAGAAGAAGAAACGAAACAACGCAATCGTGGCTTTATTATCCGGAGCGGTTCCGGGCATATTTCTTGCCTTCTATTTCCCATTCAAGTGGTATCTCTGGCTCTTTGGCCTCTTGATTGGGCTCGTCTGGGGAAATGCTTTTGAATACGCTTATCATCGTTGGCTGCTACACCGTCCACATTGCCCGCTTGCGAAAGGCCATCTCCAGCATCATGCGAACCTCGGCACTCCTGAAGAACCCGAGCATGTGTCTTTGGGAAAGTCGCCGCCTCGTATAGCCCTGCTGTTCGTCAGCAATGGAATCATTGCAATCACGATGGATTCTCTCCTACACCTCTGGATTACATCTGGCATTTTCATCGGTTGGGTGATTTATCTGATTACCGCCGAGGAGATCCACTGGAGGATTCATATGAATGGGTGGTTGCCTCCAGGCCTTCGTTTTGCTCGTGCGTATCACATGGCGCATCATGACGTTCCGAACAGCCGCTATAACGTCTTCTTACCCATGTTTGACTTCTTTTGCAGCACATGCGAGTAGTTGATGGATTCTACTGACTTGAGATCAGCAAGTGCCCGCGATCCTCATTGAGTGTTGTAACCAGGCGATTTGCACTTATTGAGCGCCTACGGACTAGGATGATGAGTGCTATCGAGTGTGTCTGTTGAAAAAGTCCATCACTTGACGCTCGTGGCGGCGCAAGGTTGACGTTATAAGCAGGCCAGAGTTCCGGAATGCTGCTGTTCACATTTACGAGGTATCGAGCGCAGCAGTATCCAACTACAACGGTCTGACGGCGTCTGTGACTCGCCGATTCTCGCAAATCCAATTGCAGTTCAACTACACCTGGAGCCACGCGCTGGATGAAATCTCCAATGGGGGTTTTCTCCCATTTAACTTTGGAGCAGCTACGGGCGGTACTAATGTAAGTGTGCTTGGACCGCAAAATCCCTTCAGCCTCCGCCAATACAACTATGGCAATGCCGATTACGACACCCGACAATATCTCAGTGCGAACTACGTCTGGAATGTTCCGAAGTTCAGTGGGTGGCTCGGAGTTGTTGCAGACTGGACAGTCTCAGGGACGCTCTTCTATCGCACCGGATTGCCATTCACCATCACGGACACGTCGACCTTCGGCGTGCTGAACGGTTACAACTACAACAGTGTCAGCCCTCCGAACACCCCCAATCTGTTTGCAAACTATCCCGCCGCGACGTCCGTGAGTTGCTCTCGCAGCGCCACTACCACTCCGTGCTTTACCGCTAGTATGTTCTCTCCTGCGCTGACCGGCTTTGGCGTGCAGCGGCGGAACCTGTTCTACGGACCCAATTACTTCGACACCGACCTCACAGTAATGAAGAACTTCCATCTTCCAATTTCGGAAGCCAGCACGTTCAGCGTCGGCCTGCAGTTCTTCAATCTGTTCAACCATGCAAATTTCGATCAACCGAATCAGAATCTTGGAAGCCCGACCTTTGGTTTGATCACCCATGCTATTGGACCGCCGACCAGTATGTTCGGCTCGTTCCTGGGAGGTGATGCTTCGCCTCGAATCATTCAGGTCAAAGGACAATTCTCATTCTGAGCGGTTGGATATGACCTGTGGCTCCGGCTATGTGCCGGAGCCTTTTGTTCAGCGCCTGTCAACTCACAAATTTCGGTGATCATGGGGGTGAAAGTCCGCGGAGAGGCTCAGGAAACAATCCGGGGACCTGTTAGTTTTGGCAGGTTTCGTCCGTATTTCGTTGGGGTACTTTCTAAGCTGGATAGAGAGTCAGTGTCTGCAATGCAACTTTAACTACAGGAGGGCGCAAATGTGGGTCGAAGAATTTCTCGTTTGGGCCCAGGGCAACTGGACCAAGCCCAAGAAAGATAGGAAAGCCGAAACCGCGAGCGGGCTTCAAAAACTGAGTGATGAAAAATTGAAGCAAACACCACTAGATCTTTCGGCGAGCGCACAATCTAGCTGCTTCCCATCCCCCTCTGACAAAGCTTGACCGCGGTAAGGAACCAATCCTTTCGAGGAGTTTCTGATTCATGAAACGGGCAGCATACATTTCGTGTCGCCACACGTTGGTCTCTCTCGTATCGATTCTATTATTGACAACTCACTCCTTTAGCGCGAGTTCTAATGCGCACGTGATTTACAGTTTTCAACCCGGAACCCAATTTCCTTCGACTGGGCTGGTTTCCGATCGGGCCGGCAACTTGTATGGGGCAATCTATGGCAGCAAAAACGTTGGGAACATCTACAAAGTTTCGCCGCCGAGTACCGCTGGAGGACACTGGACTGAAACAACTATCTTCACATTGAGCGGTGTTGACGGTGCGCTACCGCAGGCCAGCCTAATCTTAGACGGCAGCGGAAACCTGTATGGCACAACCTTCGACGGAGGCACTGGCAGTTGCAACTTCACGACTCCCGGCTGCGGAGTCGTGTTTGAGCTGTCGCCGCAAAATGGCGGAGGCTGGATCCAGACCGTTCTATACAACTTTCAAGGTGGAATAGATGGGTCACATCCACAGTCGCCCTTATTTTTCGACGCGTCCGGGAATTTGTACGGCAGCACAGAGTTCGGTGGAGATATCGGCTGTTCGAACGAGAACGGGCTTGGTTGCGGAGTAGTGTTTAAGCTATCTCCTCCCAGAGTCCCTGAGGCCGCTTGGACAGAGAGCGTGGTCTACGCATTTCGCGGCGGCAACGACGGCGCTGACCCCCAAGGCGCGCTCCTCATCAGAGCAGGCGTCCTCTACGGCACGACGTACCTAGGAGGTGGCAGCTCTGACTGTCAAGGCGGTTGCGGGATTGTGTACGCACTGAATGAAAGCGGCCAGGAAAAGGTGATTCATCGCTTCACGGGGAGTGATGGTGCGGGCCCGGGCGGCCTAGTTAAAGAGAACGCCGGTAGTCTCTTCGGCACTACCTCTCTTGGCGGCGAGTCGAACTGGGGCACTGCATACGAGCTGACGCCTTCTTCAAACCGGAACTGGACAGAAAAGGTGCTCTACAACTTCAGCGGCGGCGAAGATGGCGGAAATCCTACTGCACTGACCGTAGGCCAGGCTGGCAGCCTATATGGAACGACTACGGCCGGCGGCAATCCGGCGGACTGCGGCTGGGAACCACCGTTTACGGGTTGTGGGGTCGTATTCAGACTGACCGCAAGTGGTGGCGTTTGGACCGAGACGGTGCTGCACACCTTTACAGCTGGCACTATGCCGCAAGACGTTGATGGGGGAGTTCCTCAACCGAGTCTCGTCTTCGGCAAGGCGGGATTTCTTTACGGGGCGACCGGGGTCGGAGGAACGGGGTTGTGCTATACGGCTAAAGGCAACGATTCGGGCTGCGGTACGGTCTACGAATTAGTTCCATGATGCTGCCGGCGGTTGCTGACCTCAAGTTACGTGAGAAATTGCGCGGAAACAAAAATTCTCAATATCGGATTCCCACGGTGATGGACACAAGCTGGGTATTGATTCCCTTAGTAGGCGCGTAGTGATAGCGCGACTCGAGATAGACGCGGTAAGGCGCTTCGCTGACCCTCACGGTGAAACCTATGCCTCCGTTCACGCCAAGCGCAGTCGATGAGGAGCTTGCGATGGTTTGATTACTGGTCACTAGTCCCGATGAACACGAATAACCCCACCAGACCCATGTCGGCTCGCACGTGATATTCGTACCTGTCGTAACTTTGCGTGAAAGATCGGCATCCCGGTGGTATAAACCTCCGCCACCGATGAAATATGTGCCTAAAGCCTTTCCCCTTAATTCGAAGCGGTAGTTTCCTGTAAACGCATATAGGTTACCACTTCCACCGATGGTTGGATCCTGTGCTGCAGAGCGAATGGGAGCGAGCACACTGCTGGGAACAAACAAGTGATTCCACATAAACTCTGTAACAAACGCGTGTTTTCGCGTGAAATTATAGCCACCGCCGGTAGTAACCCCCCAGCCGAAGTCGGTAAATCGCGCCATCGGATTCAGAGGCGCAGCTATCGGCATGCCGAGATGTACATTTCCTCTAGGATCATCGTCGCCTTCGTCCTGCGCAAAAGCTGTGCAACAGGCGATTAGCACAAGGCCAAAGGCGATCCGAGCTTTCGTGGTGGTCTTCATGGTGTCGCGTTGATGACACGAGCAACTGATGAACTTGCGCTGTTCCCACGATGTTTTTGTGCATCTAGCTCTTGTGCTTTGCAATTTTGGCGTTTAGCAGAGAAACCAATTCCTCACCTGCCGGCGTAGCATTCACTGCGTTCTGCAGAACGATTTCTCTTGCCGTTACTTCTTTGTCGTATAGCCGCTTATTCGCATCCGTGTCCGGTTCCAGCGTAGCGCTGCCGAGCGAAGTTCCAGCAAACAATCCCGATGCCTTGGCGTAGGTCAGCACATCGGCTCCTTGCATCGTGCCTGTTCGGGTGACTCCGCTTGGCCCCGCGGCTGCAGTAGCATCGCTGCCCAGCTTAGTCTTACCTTCCATGACGGCGTTCACACCCTTTTGAGACATGATGAGCAGAACGAAATCTGTAGACGAGCCTCCGACCTGGATGCCCACGCTGGCGCCACCCATCGAGTACATGGCAGGGGCTGACCAACTTCCACTGAAGTCGTTCCCTTCACGGCAGATCATCGGTCCGCGGCCTCCACTTCCGCCGATGCCAAATCCAAACTTCTTGACGTTGGGCAGAACTAACACGCAATCCGCACTCTCCAGCACATCAGATGGGATGCTATTGCTGCTCAGCATCTCGCTCAGAACGCCTGTGGCGTTCTTTAGCGTTTCTTCATCTTTTGATTTGTCGCCACCCCAGGCGGGCACTATCAGCACAATGAGGAACACCGGAACAAGAAGTTGACGCCAATAGCCTTGGTTGACATCTCCGCACGTTTTTTCACTGTGCAACATAAAAGCTCCTTTCGTGCTTTGTCATTTGCGCATAACGGGAGGGATGATGGTACTGTCAAAACGTGCAGGCCCGGTCGCCAAGCTGATATCAACACCCATTCGTGCTTAAAGCCACTGTTCCGGCGCGAACAGCAATCGCAACAACGATTCCGCTGAGCGTTAACCCCAAGAAGGCAATCAAAATAGCGAGAATCGAGAACTAACGCCGTGAAACTGCAGCGCCAGACCATTTTCACTTTATGCAGTTCAGTGAAGGGCCTGTTTCTCGGGCGCTAACACTATTGTCCTGAGCCTGGGTGCTGCGCGGTCACTGCAACTCTTATTTGGGCCAACTGTTACTTCTGCCAGTTGGGATTTTGTGAGTTCCGCCCTACAAGAAATGACCAGCGGGGATTCCAATCGCACGAGCTAAATGATTTCAATGGCAGCTAAGCCAAACGCCCAAGCTACTAAGGGATTGTCAGTTCGTTTCAGTTCTTTGAAAGGAGACGCAGGTGAGCAGTCTTCAGGCCAAGTCCACCGCACGCTTCAACGTCGATTTTGATCTGGTAAAACGGGCTCAAGGTGACCCTGATGCTTTCGCTTCTCTGTTCCATGCGCATAAAGGTAAGATCTATTCCATCTGCCTCCGCATGACCAACAACACGGCAGAGGCGGAAGATCTCACGCAAGAGGCTTTCATGCAGGTCTTCCGGAAACTTTCGACCTTCCGCGGCGATGCCGCACTGTCGACGTGGTTATATCGCATTGCAGTGAATACAGTGCTGATGCATTTCCGGAAGAAGACTTTGCGACAAATCTCGCTCGATGGACCTTACAACCAGGACGCGCGTCTGGTGCGCCGCGAATACGGCAGCAAGGATAGTTGTCTCTCCGGTTGCGTGCACCGCATTGCGTTAACGCGCGCGATTCGAGAACTGCCTGACGGATACCGCATGATTTTCCTGCTGCACGAGGTCGGAGGGTATGAGCATCAGGAGATTGCCGGTTTGCTCAATTGTTCCATAGGCAACTCGAAGTCACAACTCCATAAGGCGAAGCGTCGGATGCGGGAGTTCCTCGGAGATTCGCGCGTCGAAGATCAGCAAACAAAGCAACAGGCCCCAACCCGCTTGGAGGATACAGCCTCAGACAATCCGAGCAATTTACCGCTGGGCCAACAGCAACCTACAGTCGACATAATGAGCCGGTCAGTAGTGCAGGCTCCGTTGATTCCACAGATCTCAGAGACTTCTTTAGTTCCAGAGATCTCACATCTTGTGGCTACATCTTGATTCAGGTTTTCTTGACGGTAGCCCTATTTTTCAGAACACGAGAGCGCTGGAGCATTTTGCAGTGTACGTCGGCGCCATTCTAACCGTCCCCCCCGGACTTCGTCTTCCACCGGAAAGTCCGGAATCGGGCATGACCGGTGGGCAATGCAGTCGGGCAGGAAGTGTACGTACGATTCCAATCGGTCAATGGGATCTTCTGGGAAAAAGCGTTCTCGACAGGGTAGTTGAGAGATTCCGGATGCTTGGAGTGGTTGAGATTTCAGTGATCCATGAGCAATCCACGAATTCCACCGCTGAGCTGGGACATTCGGCTAGTAATGTGTGGGCTGAATGTGAGGCCACAATCTGGCGCTACCTGCAATTCAAACTTGAGACTTTGCTCCTTGTCCGCGTAGGACCGTATCTAGAGTTGGATCTGGCCGATTTTCTGCGATTTCATCGCGAGATTTCGAGTCCGATGACACAGGTTTACGACCAGCATGGTGCGCTGGACCTGATCGCACTTGATGCAAGATGCTTGGCGCAAGGAACCGGTTCGTTGCGTAGTCGGTTGCGAACCATGATTCCCACGCGGCAGGGTTACAACTTCAAGGGATATGCTAATCGGCTGGCTAGTGTCGCTGACTTTCGGCTTTTGGTACAGGACGCTCTTTGGGGTCGGTCTGCCATTCGTCCCGTGGGCCGCGAGGTTTGCGCCAAGGTCTGGCTAGGAGAAAAGACTCGAATCGCTAGGTCCGTGCGAATACTGCCGCCAGCATACATCGGCAAACGCTGCCGTCTCGCTCCGGGTTGCACGATAACCGGTGTCAGTAGCATTGAACAACAATGCGAGATCGACTGCGGCACAGTCGTAGATGACTCCTGCATTCTCGCATGCAGCTATGTCGGAGCCGGCCTGAATGTGGCTGGAGGCGTTGTGTGCCAGGAGACTTTTTTTCACCTTCGCCGCGATGTGCAGCTGCAATTTAACGATTCTAGGTTTCTCGGAAAGAATTTTACGGGCTGGAAACGCTTGTACCCCGTCGTGTTCGCACGACTGTGGCATAGGCGCAATTATTGGCGCAGTGATCGTAATCCGGGTTGTTCCACTTCGCATCTGTATCCAGTGATCGACGGCATGGCGAGCCGACCTAAGAATTTGTATTGATTTTACGGTCTTCCACTTGGGGACTACGGTTAGCGCAGCGAAGCAGGCTGTAAGAAATGACAGTATTGGCTGGAATTCAGCTCACCTACCCTTTATCTCAAACGTTGTGAGGAGCACGGGGGCCTCAAAACCACGTGAAATGCCGAATCCTTCTAGCACATGATCAGGAAATAGTACGCCTTGGCATACGCGAAACACTCAGGCCACACGCGGACTTAATTGTATGCGGCGAAGCAGCCGATGGCTGGGAAACCATTCACAAGGCCGATCAATTGAGACCCGACATTATCATGGTCAGATTCGGTATTCCAAAAGCGAACGGTCTCATCATCAGTTACCGAATTCACCGGTGGCATCCGGAACAGAAAGTATTAATCCTCGGGCTGATCGAATCGAAGTCGCTCATCGAAGGTCTGCTACGAGCGGGAGTTCGCGGCTTTATTTCGGATGACGACTCAGGTGCAGATCTCCTTAACGCCGTCGAAGCATTACGCTGTAATCATACATATCTTGACAGATTCGTCAGCGACATTTTGATTCAGGACCATTTCCAATCCAGTTGGCCTTCCTGCCTGGAACCAGGCAGCGACTCTCTTTCGCACAGGGAACACGAGGTTTTGCAGCTCCTTGTTGAGGGGAGAACAACCAAGGAGGTCGCCACCACTCTTGGCATTAGCGTCCTGACAGCTGGGACTCATCGCAACACGATCATGCGCAAGCTGGGGCTGCATAACATTGCTCAACTTACGCTTTATGCAGTTTCACGGAACATCATTAGCGTTCCGGTTCTTCAATCTTACGAGATCAGGGATTCCTGCGAGAATGCAACAGTTGCGCCTGCAACCTCGATACAAACAGCTGCGGGGTCGTAGGTCATGTAGGAAGTGACTTGCGCACCCCTATACGGGTTCAAGGGCGCGTCGTGCTGCTACTTTTGAGCATGCCCGCCTAGGAGCGTGCCCAAACTTCTCCGAACTTCCAAGCAAATCGTGATGTCCAGCGGCTTGGAACTTCAGCGATTGTCTTGTACTTACTATCGTCAACTCTTGCCTGCTAATGAGAGCTGGTGCATAGCTGCTACACCATGACACAGAAACAAAAAATAGGCGGCCTCGGGGGAAGCCGCCTTAGAACAAATGCGTTGAGGCTAGAAGAGAAACTTGGCCACAATCGCGATGGTACGGGCGTTGCTGGAAAATACGGTTTTGGGATTATTGAACTGCAACTTGTCGGGACGCACGTAGGCCGAATCGGCGGTTGTGGTCGTCGTAAAGCCAGTTACGTCGTTGACTCCCAGCCCGAATCCAGGATTGGTGCCGGGAATGTACTGGGGATGGTTGATGATGTTGGCAAACTGTGCGCCCAGCCGGAACTGATACCTTTCTGTGACATTCAAGTTCTTGTATACCGCCAGGTCAATGTTGTTGGTGCCGGGCGTCTGCAGCGTATTGCGGCGCGTGGTCGTAAGCGCGCCCGGACCACCGCGTATGTATTGCGCGGTCGGATTCGTTGCCAAGTACGCAACCACGGGGCCGGCTAGAGGCGAACTGCACGCCGCAAAGCGGCAAAGCGGCGTCACGTCGCTCCCCGTTCCCGGAATTCCAGCAGCGTTGTAAATGACCCGATCACCAGCATCATCGATGTTCAGATTTACGTCTTGCCCAGATTGAACCGTCACCCATTCACCGCTCTCGTAGGTGTACAGAGGGCTGAACATCCAGTTGCCCATAACATTTTTGCGGAACCAGTTCCCGTCCTTTAAATACGGCAGATCGTAGACCATCGCCAGCGTGAAGCGCTGGGCACGATCCAAAGCCGAGTTCGCCTTATCAGCCTCGTTGAAACTGAAAAAGTCCTGAGGCCGGCGAGGAGTGAGATTGGTGGTGTGGAAGTCCGCCGTGCTGTTGTCAATGTTGTGACTCCAGGTGTAGGCCGCCCTGATCGTGAGCCCATTGCTCAGTCGCCGATTCAGCGCAGCGTCAAGCCCGTTGTACTTGGACCAACCGGCTGGAATGAACGCTGTGATAAACGGGAATGGGACAGAATTTGCCTCGGGGCAGAAGGGGCTGCCTGGTGTTGTAGGAGAAACAAAAGTACAACCGAACCCTGCATTGACGAACGCCGGAGCGAAGGAATCTCGAGTCCCAACGATCGGAAGTCCGAAAACGTCCGAATTCAACTGGTTCGGAAGCGCGTTCAACGTGGTTTGGCTGGGAGCCTGTAAGTATGTTGGCAGGAAATTTGTTGGAGTTACGGAAGCCTGCCAAGTGATGATGTCCTGGAAGCTCAAGGCATGGCCCGCGGTACCGACGTAATTGACTTCCGCAGTGTAATCCTTGCCAAAGGAGTGCTGCACCCCGAAGTTCCAGTTAACGGAATACGGGTCTTTGACGTTTGGCGGAATCCAGTTGGCCGTTGCGGAAAGGGCTTCGGCTTTCGTCAAAGTGGTGACGCCGGTACCGCCGGTACCTTTCAAGCCGCCATTTGCAAGGAAGTCTGGCGTAAGCGGGACCGCCTGCGTCGTGGAGCCGACCTGCGGCGGCACAGCGAGGATACCAATATTATCGTACAGCGTATCCCAGGCCATGCCGAAACCGCCACGAATGGCTGTATCGCCACTACTTCCGGGCGAATAAGCAAACCCAAAACGGGGCGCCCAATTATTCGTGGGAGCGTGCGGCGCATTGAACAGCAGTGGCTGATTGTTGGCTTGGGGAACCCGAATGCTGGGCGTGTTCGAAATCGCATTTAGGGTCTGGCGATTTTCACCGATCGGAGTAGTAGTGTATTCATACCGCACTCCGAGATTCAAACTCAGGTGCTGATTCATTTTCCAGGTATCGTTCAGATACCAGTAGATCGCTTTCTCGTTGCCGTAGTATGTGGTTGACCCGGTGCTGCGCTGACCGAAGCTATCTGGTCCGAAATCTTCCAGGTAAACCTGGGTAGCGTTGTACTCATAGTCCCCGCGGGAGCGCTGCGTGAACCCTTGCGGAGAGATGTACCAACGGTACTCGGCGCCGAACTTCAGATTGTGTTTGCCTTTCAGCCAGCTAACGTTGTCGACAAACTGATAGAAGTTCTGGACGGTAAATTGGGGGGCATTGGGATCGGGTCCGATATTCAGACCGCTGCCAAGATCGAAAAGGGTGATGTTGGGGAATTGATCCAGCCCTGGGTACTTCTGCGGACCCACGAGGATATTTTCATCGAAGCGGTTGAAACCGAAGCGGAACTCATTGCTGGCATTAGCCGAGAACGTGTGATACTCGCTGATGTTGGCCAGGTGAAAACTGATCGGCAGCGGAGTGAAGAAAGGCTCCAACTGGGCGCCATTGTCGAGTGAGTTGTTCTTGTTATAGATGTAACGGAAACGGAATTGATCTTTGTCCGACATGTTGTAGTCGACGCTCTGGACGAAGTTGGTAAAGCTCTGATATGCCTTCGGTACAATTGAGACATTGCCCACTTCGACAGTGCCGGCCCCGCATGTGCCATTCGCCGGCGCACTGAATGTACTGAATACCTCCGCGCCGGAGAGGGCAGTCCCGTTGTAGGTGATGCACCCGCTTGGCGTGGTCGCTACCGGAACATATTGTCTAAAGATCGAAAAGTTGTTCTTGCTAAGTCCGGGATCCGTCGCGATTGCCGCCAGACCAGCAGCTGTGGGCGACTGAACTGTCCCACCACCAACGGAAATGTAACCAATGGGGTTGCGCTCAAAGTCGGTGAAGAAGAACAACTTGTTCTTGATGATCGGCCCGCCGATAGTGCCGCCGAAGCGATTGTTGTCGAGTCGAGGATTGCTGGTAAGACCCTGCTGCACCCACGTCTCATCCACGGCGTTTAGGTTACGATTCCTAAAGTACTCGTACAGCGACCCGTGGAAAGTGTTGGTGCCGCTTTTCACCGTAGTGCTGAATTGGCCGCCAGACGAGTGACCGAAGTCCGAATTGAACTGGTTTTGAATAAGTGTGAAGTTCTCCACGGCTTCGGGTGGAACCGTAATCAAGGCGCCGGTAACGGTCTTGTCGTTGTTATCGACTCCTTCGACCATGAAGTTGTTGTCGCGTGGGCGCTGGCCACCAACTGACGGACCCATGCCAAGACCCATCGCGTTTGCATTGGTTACGCCCGGATTCAACATCGATAGGTTCAGAACACCGGCTCCGGTGCCACCAGTCGATGTCAGGCCAAGGTCTGTTGAAAGCTGGTCATTGTACGTAGTCTGCAGTTGCGCGGTGGCGGTATCCACCGGAGGAGCCTCACCCGATACTTCTACCGTCGTGCCGCTCGAGCCGACCTCCATCTTCACGTTAGCGTTGTTGGTCTTATTAAGTTCCACAGGGACCTTATCGAGAGTTACGGTCTTGAAGTTCGCCGAGGAAACTGAGAGCTTGTAAGTACCGACTGGCAGGTTGGTAAAGACATACTCGCCGTTGCTGCGAGTCGTAGTGCTTAGCGTTTGTCCAGTGTCGACATTGGTGGCGTCGACTTTTGCGCCAGTAACTACTGCGCCCGAGGGATCAGTCACGGTCCCAGTGAGGTTCCCGCTGATAGCTTGCCCGTGAACTAACATTGAGCTCACGCCCAAAAGGGTCAGGAAAACAACCGTGGTGAGAAAGTGCCCAAAGCAAAGCTGATTTCCATTCATTGTTTTTCTCCACAAAACCGGAGGGTTGCCTTCGGTTCGGTTAGTTCTACTGACTCCGAGTATTCATTTTCAGGATTGCCCAGAGTTTCAGTTGTTGCCCGCTGCGTTCGTGGTTAACATCGGCTTCGCTGGCACACCCACGAAGCTTCTGCTGGTACCGGGGGAAAGACTATTCTGCCGATTGAGGTGGGATAACTGTCAAAACTACTAGGGAATCGATAGTTGAACTGACAGGAGAGCGGAAGAACATCAGGGCGTGGAAGTGACGGAAGAGCCCCGTCAAGGTTTGATGGTTTTGCCGCAATCCTCTTTTTGCACAGAGCAGGCATGTAGTTGATCAAGTGTTTTCCTGACCTGCGGCGCCACTGACCCACTCGGCTCTTGTTTGAGATAAACTTCCAATTCCTGGCGGGCAGCAAGGTCATTTCCCAAACCTAGATAGGCATAACCTTTTACAACGTGCAAAGGAGCAAAGTTGTTCGATCCTAGCGTGGAAGCCTTCTCTGCTTGACGTAAGGCGTCTGCGAACTCGCCCTTCGCCAGCATTGCTTTGCTCATTTCGTAATACGCCGGCCAATAAGTGGGCACGATCGGTGTTCCGCGATTTAAGGTGCGTATTGCATCATCCCACCGCTGCGCATCGTTGTACGAGGCAGCTAAAACGACATAGGCTCTCCCGTTGCCCGGATCGTATTCCAGCGCCTTCTCAGCATCGGCCTGCGCAAGCTTTCCGGAACTTTGGCTGCCTTCGATTATGGCCCTAAGCACCAGCGCCTCTGCGTAGCGAGGCCATAAAGTGAGGGCTCTTTGGATGTGGCTGGCGGCCTCGACTAACTTATTTCTGGTTAGACTATCCTGTGCTTTTTGAAATTCACGGCGCGCCTTGGCGGGGACGGCGAGCTGCGTCGCGGATATGGTTGCCTTTCCATCGCCATTTGAGTCATTAGACCGCGGAATCGTTAGAGTCACCAAACTTATGCCTTCGCTGACATCGATTTCTGCTCGCGCCTCCTGGAACCCAGCCCTGGCCGATAACTCGTAATGGCCGGTGTGTAGATTGTGCACCTCAAATCGTCCGTCCGCCGCGGCGGTAATTTCAACTGGTGGCGCGCCAGTGCCCCACATCGAAATGGTTGCATATGGCACGGCTTGATTGTCAGAGGTCATGACGGAACCTGAGATCTGACCTGACATGTATGAGTCTTGTCGCTTTTGATCTGCCGTGTTGAATCCCGGGGCCGCACTCATATCTCCACTTTGTGGCCAAGTGACTTGCGTGTTCGAGTCCTGCGCAGATGCACATAGCAATGTAGCCAGGGATATGCAAAATAAATAAATGCGCATATTTCGTCCTTCTGTGGCGATCCGGGCTTTGCGGTTCTCATGGGAGATTACTTTCGAGAGGCAGGTCAGCTTAACTGTCAAAGTTGCCAGAGATTGGAACCCTGGAATGACATACCGTGGCGGTCGTCTAGTTCAGGCCGGGAATTTTCGGCCGACAATAGGCAGGTTTGCTTCGGATTGTGGAAGGATGGGATTGGCTTCGATCTCAGTCACGAAGCGACTGGACTGGGATTTGCAAGCATCTGACAATAAGGGCGACCAGTAGGTGAATCAATTCACATCACGTCCGGCGTTAATGCAGGAACCAAAATTAAAGTTCGGATTCCCTTAGGCGAAAGGTGGTCAAACGCTTTATTGAGGGCCACCTGACCAGGGCGACTCCTGTTCTGGCTTGGCGAGATCACCGGCATCGCGTCTTCAGACGCCGTGTGACCGTCGCCAGCCAGGCAGGACACGCACTGCTCACCCCTGCGGTAACGAACCTGTGCGCATATTAATTTGGTAGCAAGTGGGCTTCCGCAATGCAGGTGATTGCAGCTTCCAGGCTCACTCCTACATCCAGCAGTGGCTGAATCCAACACACATGCAAGGTTACCGGATCCATTTGCAATGCCGAGGTTAAAGCATCCAACCGGCAAGAGGAGTCGAGCTCTCCGTGTGACAGTCTTTTGTGTAGTGCCTTGCGAAGTTTCTGGGTCTGTTCGGCGTTTCCATACAGGGCCTGCGTGTCGTTGTCGGTAATTTTCATAACGGTTCCAAACTCCTTCAGAACAATCTTCTGGAACATTACTTTCTTGTGTTTTCTGCGTCGTTGCCCTGTCGCAACCAATCCATCGCGCGTGCTCGCTCGGAGGTCTGGCCCCATCTATTTTTATTGGCTACAGCTAGAACTTTTTGCAGTTCATCAGCGGACGTGTGCAGCGCAATCCTCAATGCGAGAGGCTCCGTATGTCTCCAGAGATGTTGGCCTACAACAAACAGCACGCAGATCAGAGCAACGATTGATGCGAACGTGAAGTAACTGACCAGAAGATGATCCAATGGAATCCTTTGGTTCGTGGGCAAGGCGGGAACGCGAACAGCGCGGTATAAGCCTACAAGATATTTCGAAGTCCACAAAGATCCGAGTCCATTACTTGCAGGCGATCGAGCAAGAACATGTGGACCAACTGCCCGGTGGAATAATCCGTCGCGGATTCGTTCGGGCATACGCTCGGTACATTGGCCTTGATGATGAATACGCGGTGGAAGCGCTGTTAGCAGCTTATGACGTCAGCCAGATGCCGTTAGTTCCTATCACCAGGCCGGCACCGTTTGCCAAGCGATGCCGTGACCGAGTGATGCGGCTGCCACTCTGGATCCTGGCGCCAGGAGTTATGGCATTAGGTTTCGGACTTGTCGACTTAGGACACGAATTACGCCAACGCTACGACTTTTTCCGAGAGTCTTCCGCAGAGCGGGTGCTCTCTACTAGGTCTGCGCCGCCTGCTCCACAGAACGATGAAGTCAAGCGGAAGCAATCGACTGAAGCATCCGCGAACGAATCGCAGCCCTCCACAGAGCAACTTGCACCAAAGCCGCAGGAGCGTGTTTCATCCGTGGCATCACCCGGGTCATCGAAATCCGCCAAGTTTACGATTGCCATCAAGGTTAGGGAGGACGCATGGATGTCGGTCGTAGCTGATGGTCGCCCCGTTCTGTCAGAAACCCTGGTGGCCCCGGCGGAGAGATTAGTGGAAGCACACAATCGCATCGTGGTCAGAGCCGGTAACATCGGTGCAGTTGATTTCTCATTCAATGGAAAGCGTCTTCCAGCACAAGGAGATTACGACGAAGCGAGGACCCTCAATTTTGATGTGAATGGCTTACAGGCCCGACCCGCTAATCCCTTTTCTACCGTGCCAGTTCCGGCTGTCGAGCGGTAGAGAACATAATGCGCCAGCTTCTTACCAAAGTCATAAGCACAGCTTTAGAAGCCCTTTAGCGAAAATCGGCCGGCAATGTGTTCTTCAAGAGACGCAAGTAATTCAGGGCAGATTGCAGTTCTTCCTGCTCTGAACCAAGTGAGGACATGTCGGGTAGCTGCTTCAAGCGAGCCCGAATTACTGCGTCAGCTGTTTCGATTCGGTGCCGGAGTTGGTTATCGTCACACTCCAACATCGCGGCCGTATACTGCGCTTTCCATCCTTGCGGAGAGATTGCTTCGCTCATCGCATACCTCAGTGATAGGACTTATGCCGCTAGGGTGTGCTCGCAAGCGGTTCTGAAGGCGCGCAGGGCATACAATGCGTCTTCCAAATCTTCCTTTTCTTCAAGGGTTCCGTGGCCATAATAAAGCTCTCGTCCACGCGCCAGAACAGCTTTTTCTGCTTCCGAGACGCGTTCCATGACGGCACTTCTATTGGTTTCAAAAATGGCTGCTCTGTATAGAGCTTTCCAATCCGCCGGTTCTAGGCGGGGAACAAATGTCATCTCCACTCCTCAAGTGGCAATAATTCGGTTCTTGAAATAGATTTACAGCTTCAGACGATCTGTAGGGAAACTACCGCAGGCGATGCCCAAGCACTACTATGAGAAGTAACAGCTTTGTCCAAGATAAATTTCAACAACACCAAATCCTGATTAGTTTCGGTACAGGTTCGCGGCATTAGGGCTTTCCGGAATTACAGTGGAAGCGCCTGGATCCGCCTGTCCCTCGATCGTCACAGTATTGCCGACGATTGCACTCACATGGAAAAACTCTAATGCCTTCACGCGATTGGCAGCACCCAATTTGTGCAGCACACGGTGAATATGGTTCTTTACTGTTTGTTCAGAAAGATTTAACTGCGCTGCGACTTCTTTGTTAGTACATCCGCAACTGATGATCCGCAGTATCTGCATCTCACGCCGAGTCAGTCCTACTTTCAATTTTCCATTCAAATTTGAAATGGGAATCTCTTGATGTGCGAGCCATTCGAATAGTACCCGGCACAGTTGCGGCGGGCATACTGCCTTTCCTTCAGAAACTGACCGAACCGCCGCAACTACCTCGGCGGCGGATACATCTTTGAGCAAATAAGCGAGTATGCCGGCACGTACCAAGCGAAGAAATGTGATCGCGTCAGGCTCCATCCCGATTAGCACCACCTTCAGGCCTGGAACTGCTCGAATGGCTTCGAGAATTAACGCTGGGCACAAGGGTAGGATGCCTGTGGGATCGAGAACAAGTACATGCGGGTTAGATTCCGCAATTTGTTTGACGGTATCGGTGACAACATCACAGGTCGCGATTACATGGATCCCGTTCTCCTTTTCCAGAATCTTGGCCAGGGTTTCTCGAATGAGCCGGTTCTCCGCCAAGATGACGACTTTCGTACTGGCGACTGGTTCCGGTTTGGCACCTAACATCGCGATCACGAACCACCTGCCCGCAGAGTATGTTTTTGAATGGAACCTTTAGCGACCATGTGGCGAGCAGTATCCTTGACGATATTTGGTGCTACAACTGTCAGAATTGACAGTAACCGGTGGTACTGGCTGAACTTTTTCTGCAAGCCGCATAAGGACCTGCAAACCCAAATCGGAACTGTAATTACTGACAGGTGCAGAGAATTCTCTGAGGTGTTTAGCTATGGAGATTGCACATTGCCTCTGCTTGCTAGGGGCAGTTCAGGAATAGGTGCTTCCACAGGGTCAACCAGCCCGTCGACATTCCCGAACTGCCCTATTCTTTTTGTTGGTTTAGCGGCAAAGATATATAAAGGAACTGAGCCGAGATCACGTTATCCGGCCTGAAAGGAAATGCCCTTCTTAGTAGCACACAAGGAAAATCAAAGTATTTCTTCGGATGTTCAGGGCTCCGTGGTTGGCAGACCAGTTCAACCGCAGTTACACTCCCGCGATGGCTTTGTTTTGCAAAACACGGACCACTACGCGGCGGTTCTCTGCTTGGCCGTGCTCTGTTTTATCGTTGCCAATTTGGTGACTTTCTCCCATTGCACCTGGCGCCAACATTCTGGTCAGTGGGATGTGAGCTTGTTGAATCAGAATATTGGTGACCTCGTTGGCACGGTCTTCGCTGAGCTGCTGGTTCAGGGCCGTACTTCCCACAGACGAAGCGTAGCCTCTCACTTCGATCACGTACCCGTCGATGCCTTTGGCTTTGTCGCCTAATGCCAGCAGTTGTGGCTCGTACTTTGGATCAACTTTGACTTTGCCATTGCCGAAGTACACTGTTACCTCGTCGAGGATGTAATAATCGTCGAGTTGCCCAAAACGCGCGACTGCAGCGTCAATCGCTGCCCTGTTGGCTGCAATCTGCTGCTGATGTTCCATCAGTTGTGCCTGTTGCTGCTGTAAAGCCGCATTCTGTTTTTCGAGTTCCTCGGTGTGCCTCTGGGTCTCCACCTTGGTTTCGTGCAGACCAGCCTGAATCGATTCTGCTCGTTGCAGATCGTTACCTTTGAAGGACACTGACTTTGCCACCAGCTGATTTTGATTGTTGTAGCTTCCCTCTACTTTCACTGCGAGCCCCGGGATGAGCGCGGCCATCGACATTTCTTTCCTGCGGGCTTTGAGTACGCCCTGCACTTGTCCCACTTGCGTGTTATCAGTTAGGAGTACAGTGAGGTTTGGCGACCTCGACGTCTGCAGAATCATGGTGTCACCGCTTCGGGCTTTGATAAGACCTTCGACCTTTACGGATTCGGCCGCCACCATTGAGCTCGAAAGCGTAATCCCGATCAGCAAGATCGCCGCGAGATAAGCAATTCTGGGGAATTTGCGATAAGCCATGGCCTTGTCCTTTCGGTGTCCAATTTCCCAAGCTTGTTCATGGTTGACCACTGTTATTGTTGTCAGTTTTTCACCGGCAGTCTCGGCTGAGCGTCGGAAATGCATAGAGTCGACTGTCACTATTAACAGTGATGATCGGCTTATCTCTCGGCCTAGACTCTCTTTCATCATTCACCATTTCCGACGACATTATGTGGAAAAACTGGTGCAGTACGTTGCTTGTGTTCCTGCTATGCGGTGTTTCTGACGCGCAAGTCAAGCAGGAGAACAGAACCTTGGAAATCAATGGGCGGTCCGGCGCAGCAGCGGTCGCGCAGATCAACGGCCGAACCTATATTGACTTGGAAACATTGGCACGCATTGCGCAAGGTTCCCTAGGTTTTCAGGGAAACCAGATCACTCTGACATTGCCGACGGCGGGGGCGAGCCCTGGAGCGTCAAGTCCTACGCCAGAGGATACGAGCCATTCGGGCTTATCGCGGAACTTCGCCGTGTCGGGCATCGAAACCATAGCCAAAATGAGGGAATGGGCAACCACTCTGGCATATGCGATTCAGCATGGATATGGAGTGACCGAGAATTGGGTGGCCGGTTATCGCGAACAAGCCGCAAGCAGTCTTGATCTGACAACTTCGGCTGCATCCTCTGATTCCGACCGAAATGCCCTCCAGTTACTCACGAATGAGTTTGCGGCAGTGCGTCAGTGGAGCAACAAACTAGTCGAAGCGAAGGAGTCGATGGATACAGCGCAATACAGGACGTCACCCGACGCGCTACGGAATGATCCACTGTCGCAGAAGATCATAGCCTGCGGGCGTTTTCTGGGCGGGATGTTAGGTAGTGGAGAATACAAGGACGATGCATCGTGTCACTGAGGTGGAAATTCGAGAACGCGGTCGGTTTGCCAGCGCGTGCTGCTGGACACGTTCAGCGGGGAAACAACAATGTTGAAATCTTTGCTGTCAGCGCTGGCTTGCATTGCGGTCGTTTATCTAGTACTCGCGGCTACGCCAAACCTGGCTTTTGCCCAGCACGCTGTTCACGCCGTGGCAGGACGTTTTCATGACCTCGGCAGCGGGCGTGCTTACAGTGCGGGACACCTGTACGGCGGCTACCAAGGCGGGCGTGGCGGCTGGGGCTATCCTTATTATGGGGGATTTAGCATCGGCTTCGGTTGGGGACCTTTATTGGGCTGGCTATCCTTACTTGTATGGGTACTACGGCCCGGCCTAGGCCGGTTCTTATCCTTATTATTACCCTTATCGGCCTACTACGTGCCTCCTTCCCCGTGCCCATGTCCGTGCAGCGAACCCCGAGAGAACTCACCGCCGACACACTCGAGTGTTCCGGCGCCAGAAGTTTCTCCGAACGCAGCAAATTCAAAACAGCAAATGCTTCCGCAGCCTCGGCGCGAAGTGCAGAACGTGATTCGAGCTTTGCTTGCCATGCCGCCGGCGGCCCAACGTCGTCAGATCAACTCTGGTCGCTACAGCGATTTCTCGCCCCAAGAACACGAGCTTCTTGTGAACCTTAACCATTGCTGTAGCTAACATCTGGTCCATAAAGGTCTTTTGAATCCGTACAACTTCGTCGTGCGGCAGTAACTCGATGGACAAATGGAAGGCGCTCCACTCGCGAGCGTTCGCGGGCTACCAACTGCCGATGCGCAATACAGCACCTGTAGAGATCCGGAGGGCGTTCTGCGGCTGAATCATAGCTACATTGCCGATCCAACTGTGCGAATACTCAAGATTGAGGAGCCGCCAGGCAAACGGGCGTGCAAGTACCACATCGAAGCCACCACCTATTGAAACAGAGGGCCCATTGTTTGCTACTTCGACGGACCAATCACTTCGCTTCGGATAGTGCTCCAGCGTACCGTCGCCGTTATTCCATTCCGCATACAACTTCTTTCGCAATGCGTGATCGTCGATTTCGTGGGTGACCTTCTTACCCCCAAACATCACCTGCAGGTACGGTGAGATTCGATGTGCCGCGCTCGGCGTCCAGCGCAACCCTCCTCCGTAGAATAGGGAATCGCCGCTCTGATTACTTGCCGGCATGTGCATGATCAAGCAGCCGCTCACCTCGGCAATGGCCTGGAAGTGCGGGTTCACGCGTGCGGCACCAGATCCACCACCTCCGATACAACTTCCGCCTCCAAGAAAAGTTTCATATAGCGGGAAGGCCGTCAATTCGATCGGTGCTTCCTTTGGGTATGATCGGGTTTCCGTCTTGGTTTGTTCTGGTCGTAAATACTCAAACGGCTTTTCACCGGTTTTCTTGTAGTCTGCGATCAGTTCTTTGCGTAAAGCAAAGTTCTGTCCAAATAGGCCAATACGAGTCTCCCGATGCCAGGGCAGGCGGAAAGCCATCAAGTTAGCGAACGATCGACCCGGATTTAAGAAGCTTCGCGCGAGCATCAGAACCGCTCGATTGGTGGTTCGATTCTCGAGACCCACGATCAGGTAACGGTCTGCGGCATCTTCTCCAATCATCGCGATGGTGCCCAAAGTTGGAGTGTCGGTAAGTGTAATGAATCCCGGAGAGGCGTGAAGCATCACGTTACCGATCGAGGCTTCGCTGATGGGGCCAATTTTCCATTGTGTGTGCCAGACTGCCGAATATGCCAGAGAGTGCAACAGACTGATGAAGTAGTCGCGCCCATCCCCCCACTGGACCTTGCTGTACCTGGGATCATTTTGCCGCTGAATATAACCGAAGGCGGATCCCTCGATAGTGTGGGCCACGTACGGCGCCATGAACTTGTCGCTATCACTCCAACCACGCAACTCGCTTGCAGATTGAAGATAGTCATCAAGCCAGTGACCGTTGAGTGCATCCCGAGTTCCCGGTTCGGTCGAAATATTGAACGCGTGCATGATTCCGGTAAATAGAAGTGACTCCCTCGCAGCGAATCCCCAGTTGAAACTCGTCTCAGTGCTCGACCTGGCTGCAGACTGGATCATCAGAGCCGGATCATTAATGCTGGAGCTGTCAGGAATGCCGTCTATTAGGAAGTCGGTATCAATGGTCGGTCTGAGCGGTGGAATTGAATAAGCTGATGCGGCTTCGCACGCATCCTCGAAGTTAAAGCCCGTAGCTTGGCGCTCTTGAGGGTGCCCAGGAAAATCAAAAGCGAGCTGCGCAAAGCTAGAGCCGGTGAGAACAAGCAAAATCCAGAGTGCACATGTCAACCTGAGATTAAGCCATGTTGTCAATGCGTCTTTGCACCACATTCTCCACTCGTTAAGATCGCGTAACAGGCCCCGTCACAACTGTCCGCGCACGGAAATCTGTTGTCGAAATAGTCGGCGTATCAGCCGACGGTGTTAACAATATTGACAGTCTGGCACTGCAAGAACTGTCATTTCTACCAGCTGACAATCGAAAAAGGTATGCGAGACTTTGTGTGATCCGTTAGACCACCGGACGAGATAGCTCCTTAAGCTCGCATGGTGACTACAGGCACTAAGATCCGCCGGCCCAACATCGCTCTGGGCGAGATTGTTGGTTTTGCCTACAACACATTTCGTGCCGACAAAGTGCGGTTCTCTCTGACGGCGTTAGGAATAGCCATGGGCACGGCTTCGCTGATCCTTGTGGTGACAATCCTCATGACGGGAAAGCAATACGTTCTGGATCAGATTCAAGGCATCGGCGTGAACATGATCGTAATTGAATATCAATCGGGGGACAGGGGAAGAGATTTCTTGACCATTGATGACATGCTCGCGGCGTTGCGGCAAGTGCCCGGAATCCTGGTAGCCTCTCCTGTGGTTCCACTCGCTGAACGCATCCCGATTGGCTTCGGACAGGAGCGGGACCTCCAGGTTCTGGGTGCGTTTCCCGAATACGTCGCGGTGCGGAATCTAGTGATTCTCTCCGGAAGATTCTTCGATGCTCAGGACGAGCAGGCGCGGAATAAAGCGGGCGTCATCACGCAGCAACTCGCCGAACAACTCTACGGATCGGTGAACGAAGCGGTGGGCAAAGTTGTGAAGCTTGGCGGTTTGCCGGTCACCATCATCGGGACTTTCAGAGAGCGGGTCAATACATTTGGAGCGTCAGAGGTGACCAATAACACCATGGTCATTCCCTACACGGTCATCGGATATTTCACTGAGTCGCCGGTGGTACGGCAGATTTATTTCTCAGCTGCGGAACCCTCCATGGTAATCCCGGTCACCGAGCATATCGAAAAAGTAATCCGGTCCCGCCATCGGCCGGAGTCCTCATATTTTGTGCAGAATCTTACCGAGGTGATTGCAATGGCGGAGCGCACTGCGAATGCACTCACTTGGATATTACTGCTGATCGCGGCTATGACTCTCCTCGTGAGCGGCGTTGGAATCATGAACATAATGCTGGCGACAGTAAATTCGCGGGTAAATGAGATTGGGATACGCAAAGCAATGGGAGCAACCAATCGTGAGATCCGTTTGCAGTTCTTGGCGGAGGCCGTTCTCATCTCGCTCCTTGGAGGAACTGCTGGAGAGATCTTCGGATTGTCACTGCCGTTATCGGTGCGTATCTTGACCGAATACCGCATCCCCATTTCCGCCCTCTCCGTTATTGTGGCGATTGCGGTCTCCTCCTTGGTAGGCGTTCTTTTCGGAACAGCTCCGGCGACCTTCGCAGCTAGATTGGACCCCGTGGAGAGTATGCGTCATGAGTAACCTTTCGCAGCCTGTAATCGCCCTGACCGAGGTACGCTTCGCGCCCGGCAGCCTCAAAACCAACAAGATGATGCCACTCGCTGGCATCTTTGTGCTTACTCTTCTCGTGCTTTTTGTCGATCCGAGTTGGTCGCAGGACCAACACTCACATCATGAGCATCCCGGCATGTCCATGGCTACGGATGAACCCGCACAAGACGTACTTCTTAGCTGGAAGCGTGAGAGCGAGGGTAATCATCACCTAATCGGATTTTTCCTGGTTCTGAGCGGCCTTTTCATCCTGGCCCAGGACGGTTTGGAGAAGAAATTCTCTGTTCTTGCTTACGCTTGGCCAACCTGCTTCTTGCTTTCAGGCGCATTCGTTCTTGTGTACAGCGATACGGAACTTTGGCCTTTTGGCCCAAAGCCATGGATTCAGGGCACAATAACGAATCCCGAAGTCATCCAACACAAGATCTTCGCGGTCTTGCTTCTTGTCGTGGGCCTGATTGAAGTGGAGAGAGTGCGTCGTGGTCTCAAAGGCGTTTGGGTTTGGGTCTTCCCCGCACTCGCCCTGGCGGGTTCCGTTCTGTTGCTTTGCCATTCTCATCATGCCGGAATGCGTGGCCCACGCCACATGGCGATTATGGCGCGTATTCAGGCTGAGCACCTCAGCTACGCCGTCACCGGTTTTGGCATCGTCTCGGCTAAAAGCTTGGCGGAAGTCAGTACGAGATGGCAAACCGTCTTCGCGAGATTGTGGCCGACGCTGATGGTTGTTCTGGGTGCTCTTCTTATGTGTTATGCGGAATAGCTGTGATCCGAGTGCTTTTCAATGTTAGGGCTGGCGTAGCTCATGGTTCTCTTTCTTTGGTGGTGGTGAGTGCCGCCCTCCTAATTCTTGGGATTGCCGATGCCTAGGTGGTACTCGTCTTGCGGGATGAGAACCTGTCACATCTGACAGGCGACACGAGTCAGATCCCTACCTTATCCTGCTCCTTCATGGGTACGTCGCGGGCGCGCTGCACCGCGGAGTTTTGTCTACGCACGGAGGTAGACGATGGGTATTTGGACTTGGTTCGCTGCAACCCTTCGACAATATCCTGAGATCGCGATCTTTCTGGTCCTTGCGCTTGGCTATTACTTCGGCAAATTCAGTTTCCGCGGCATAGGCTTGGGTTCAGTCACCGCGACCTTGTTGGTCGGCGTCATTGTCGGGCAACTTAGCATCACTATTTCGCAGCCTCTCAAGGCATTTGCTTTTCTAATGTTTCTTTTTGCTGTCGGCTACGGCGTAGGGCCGCAGTTTGTTCGTGGCGTTGCTAAGGATGGCGTGCCACAGGCGATTTTTTCTGCTGTCCAATGTGTCTTGTGTTTGTTAGTACCAGTCGCGATTGTCAAATTCGCCGGCTACGATCTTGGCTATTCGGCCGGATTGTTCTCGGGATCGCAAACTATTTCGGCGGCGTTGGGACTTTCCACTGACGCCATCAACCGTCTCGGCCTTGGCGCAGGTGAAGCCAAGAAGCTGCTGGACGCAATGCCAATTGCCTACGCCGTGACCTACATCTACGGCACTGTGGGATCAGCCATCGTGATTGCGCTCATTGGCCCGGCGCTCCTCCGCATCAATCTTCCGGCAGCGTGCAAAGACTACGAGGAGAAGCAAGGCGGTACAAAAGAGCTTGGCGGGTTTGGAACTGCCTGGCATCGCTGGGAGGTGCGAGCTTTTCGGGTTCAGGAGGGTGGCATAGTCAACGGCCTCCGCGCAGCCGAGGCCGAAGCACTGGTCCCAGACTCACGAGTGTTTGTACTACGTGTACGTCGCAACGGGGTGATTCAAGAAGCGACTGCCGACACGGTGTTGCGCGAGGGCGATGTAGTAGCCGTCGCAGGTGCTCGGGAAGCGCTCGTTAAGATTGCCAGTGAACGCACGAGGCTAGCAGCTGTGTCCGGTGCACGCCAAGCTCCATTGGACATCGTTAGAGACGGTAGCCTCGAGGTCGATGATCCGGAACTCCTGAGTGTTCCGGTCGAGGGCATTGACGTTTATGTAACCAATAAGGAAGTCGATGGCAAGACTCTGGCGGAGCTTGGCCAGTCATCGGCCGCTCGAGGTGTGTTCCTGCGTAAGATCATACGCGGGGCAGTTGCCACATCGATTCCTATTCTCCCGAATACGAAAATTTACCGCGGCGATATCGTTACATTGGTCGGGCGCACGCAAGACACCAGCGCTGCCATAAAGGTGTTGGGCGTACCAGATCGACCAACTGACATCGCTGATGTCGCATTCATCGGGGCCGGCATCGCGGTCGGTGCGCTGATTGGCTCATTGGTGTGGAAGGTAGCCGGTGTGCCACTCACGCTGTCAACGGCAGGCGGCGCGCTGATTTCAGGATTGGTTTGCGGATGGTTGCGATCCGTTCGCCCCAAGTTTGGCCGCATCCCGACGTCGACGCTCTGGTTCATGAATTCCGTCGGCCTCAATATCTTCATCGCCATTGTCGGCATTTCCGCCGGGCCGGGTTTCGTCAACGGGTTGCGCACGCAGGGAATCGGCCTGTTTCTCTGGGGAGCTGTAGCCACAACGCTGCCCCTGATTTTTGGGATGTTCATCGCGAAGTACATCTTTCGCTTCCATGACGCGTTGACACTAGGCATTATCTCTGGGGCGCGTACGACCACTGCGTCCCTCGGCCTGGTCTGTGATATCGCCCAGAGTCAGGTTCCCGCACTCGGATACACCGTCACTTATGCCGTGGGCAACACTCTGCTCACGATCTGGGGCATGGTAATGATCGTTCTGCTGACTGCAGGATTTATGAAGTAATTCAGGTGAAAATCATGGAAATCGCAAATCTCCGAAGTTTCGAGACATTGAGTCCGTTCGAGATCAAGGACGAACTGATCAAATTGGCAAAGAAGACGTCGAAAACTACCCAATCTGCCTTTCTGAATGCCGGACGCGGCAATCCAAACTGGATCGCGACGACACCACGTGAAGGCTATTTTCTCCTCGGTCAGTTTGCCATAACCGAAAGTAAGCGCGTAATGGAAGATCCCGCGGGTCTGGGTGGAATGCCGCAGGCGCACGGGATCGCGAACCGTCTGGAGGCATGGCTTGCCCACCACCCTGACTCGCCCGGCGCGTCTTTTCTTTCGAAGATGGTTAAATTTGCCGTGAAGACGTTTGGATTCGAGCCTGATGCGTTTGTCCATGAACTGGTGGACTCGATCATCGGTGACAACTACCCCGTGCCTGATCGCATGCTCGTCCATAACGAGCGCATCGCTCACGAATATCTGATGTGGGCTATGTGCGGGGATCCGCGCCCAGCAGGCAAATTTGATCTGTATGCGGTGGAAGGCGGAACGGCCGCGATGTGTTACATCTTCAAGTCCTTGAAAGCCAATCGTCTGCTGCGGCCCGGCGATACGATCGCGTTAGGCACACCGATATTTACCCCTTACATCGAGATGCCTCATCTCGAAGACTATGCCCTCAATGTGGTCAACATTGAGGCACCCCAGGAGAACCGGTTTCAGTTCACAGATGCCGAGATAGAAAAGTTGGAGGATCCAAGAGTTAAGGCATTTTTTGTGGTTAATCCGGGTAATCCGACTGGAGTCGCACTCGGTAAGGAAACGATCGCCAAGATCGTCAAGTTGGTGAAGACGAAGCGTCCCGACCTTATAGTTCTGACGGATGATGTTTACGGAACATTTGTGCCGGACTTCCGGTCCCTGCTGGGTGAGTTGCCTCACAACACCATCGGCGTTTACTCGTATTCGAAATATTTTGGTGCGACGGGCTGGCGGCTCGGCATCATCGCAGTCCACGAAGACAATATTTTCGACAAGAAGATTGCGCAACTCCCGCACGAGGATCTGCGTGCGCTTGACAGGCGCTACGGCGCACTGACACTCGAGCCACGGAGGATCAAATTTATTGACCGGATCGTCGCGGACAGCCGGGACGTAGCCCTCAACCACACGGCCGGGCTCTCGCTGCCACAGCAGGTCATGATGAGTCTGTTCTCCCTGGTCGAACTGATGGACACAGAAAAGCGTTATCAAAAAGCGTGCCGGGATATCGTATACCGGCGCGTTCTGTCCATGCTCGAAGGACTCGGTCTCGAGTTGAAGCCGAACCCGCTCTACGATGCATACTACGGCTTGATTGATTTCGAGTTCTGGGCTCGGAAGAACATCGGCGACGAGGCGGTCGAATACCTTAAGACACACGTTCACCCGCTCGATCTTGCCTTCCGTCTCGCCGAGGATCATGGAATCGTGCTGCTGAACGGCGGTGGATTCGATGCGCCGGATTGGTCCTTACGCGTGTCCTTGGCCAACCTTAGTGATGAAGTGTATGAGGAAATTGGGCGTGGGGTTCGAGCAATCGCACGCGGCTATCGCCATGCGTTTGAGGCCTCAAAGGAGCATGGGCAAGAGGTCGAGCTAACTGGTTCGGGCAGAAGGTGAAGTTCTCTACCGGTGCAGTTGAACTCGGACTGCACCATTGCCGAGTCTCACTTTGCTACGCAGTTCCTTAAGTTAGTAAAGGTTATTCGTCCTGAGTTGCCACTGGAGTCCAGGACTTATCCGGGTTGAACAGCTCCATCGTCCGGAATTCGGCGAGAGATTTAGGTCCAAAATCTTTTTCGTAGACAACTCCGTCCTGACTGACGATGAAGGTTCTCACTCCGGTTACAGCGTATTCCGCCGGTGCAGCAACCAGAGCAAAGCCTCCGATCATTACGCCCTTAACGACATAATCCAAGTCGCCGAGTGGGGCGGCGGGTCCTTGTCCCTTGAGGATTTTGAAGAAATAGCCATGGTAGGGCTCTGCACCGCTTGTGTAGCCTTGCTCAATTGCGCGGGCAATCTTTTCGCCGATCGGACCTCCCCATGTGCCATCAGCGTTCTGCCAGGCTAAGCCGTCCTGCTTGCCAGGAGTGTTGACAATGCGCTGGGCGTATTGGTTCACGTCGTAGCCCTCGCGTTTCTGAAAGGCGTAATCATATTGGGCTTCAACGTAACCCTCGCAAATCTGGATCGCGTCCAATTCATTGGCACCGATGCGACGGTACAGGAGTTCCTGCCTGCCAGCTTTGGGGTCAAAGAACCATTTCTGCCCCCTCTTCACAATTGGCACGGGGAACGGCCAGTTCTCGTTACCCACAAGCAGGAAGGCACGATTGCTGGTCTTCGGATCCACGGATACGCTCATCTTTTCGCGGGCCTCGGCAGCGAAGTTAGCGGCGTGTTGGCGATCTTGTGCGTATTCGCCGCTAAATACAATATCGTTGCCATCAGTTCCAAATATCTGTGCGAGCGTAGCCTCGTCAAACTTGCCGGCCGCAGCGACCAACGCATCCGCAGCTTGCTGCGGACTGTCAAAACTTCTCGGGCCCATCGACGGCACAACTGTGACAACTGGAGATTTTTGCGTCTGAGATTGCTGCGCAACCGAAATGAGCGACACGTACAGACATGTGCAAGTCATCACAGCCAGAATCCCCAGATCGCCGACCAGATTTACCTTGCTTGATCGCGATTTCATCCTTTGCTCCAATGGGACGGTCTTGGAATCAACGCTCTTATCTGCGTCTTCCTCCACCACCACCCCTGAAACCTCCACCGCCGCGACTGAAGCCGCCACCGCGAGATCCCATACTTGAGGCACCACGGTTGCCGCTGGCGCGAGCGCTAGAGCCGTTATATCCTCTTGAACCGCCTGCGAACACATCGCGACTGCCACCACCGCTGCGCGAAAGATCCCGGCTTCCTATGCGATCACCTCCGCCTCCGCCTGCCCTGTTGCCGAGTCCTCCCTCTCCGGCCCGACCGCCGAAGCCGCCACCGCCGGTGCGATTACCCAATCCGGCTCCTCCCGCGCGGTTGCTGGCCAGGTTGCCACCCTGTCGCCCAAGCTGTTGCCGGGCGCCTGCCTGGCGATTAGCGAGCGAATCACCACGCGTTGTGCCGCCAAAGCGGTCGGCGGTTGCGCGATCTCGATACGGCGCTCCACCGCGGTGTGCGGGATTGTGCTGCCAGTTGCTGCGTCCGCCGGCCGGCAGAGTTGACGCGCGATTCCCGCCACCGACCCCACCAACACCACCAACGCCGCCAGGGCCGCCAACACCGCCAATGCCCCCAGCGCCACCAACTCCACCAACTCCACCAACTCCACCAACACCCCCGCGGTTGCCTAAGTTTCCGCCGCCAATATTGGTATTGCGGTTGAAATTATTGTTGCGATTAACATAGATGTTGTTATTGCCACCCCATCCGCAGCCCCAGCCCCAACCACCGCTCCAGAACGCACCCATCGCGACGCCCACGCCAAAAGAGATCGCCATTCCAGCAGCGTAATATCCCCAGGGCGGGTAATAAATCGGCGGGTAGGGATAGACAGCAGGGCCGTACACTACGACGGGGTCATACGAAGGCACGTACACTACCTGCGGATTGGCCTGCTCGATGATGATCGTGCTCTTGCCTTCAATGACCTTGGTTTCCACCTTCTGCTGTTCGGTCGAACTCAAATTGCCTTTTTCCTGGGCCTTCTTCCGCATGCGTTGAACGGCGCCCATGACATCGTTTTGCTGCGCCAGGAAGGCATTGCCCAGATCGGTTGTCCACTGAATGTCGTTCGCCAGACGATTCACTACATCAGGCAGAGCTGCCAGCGCCTGCACACTGGGATCCCAGGGTTCTTTTGCAACCGCATCGGCGAGCGCTTTGTCTTTCAGACCTTTGTTTTTCGCCAGCCATTGCTGCAGTTGAATAATTTCGAGAGGATAGGTGGACGCGGCCAACACCTGGGCCAGCAGCGGGTCGGGATAAAGAGCAATGGGTGCGACGAGGGAGTCGAGTTGATCGGGGGTTATTTTCGCGGCTTCCGTTTGAGCTGAGCCCGTGGCTGATTGAGACTGAGCCAGCACACACACATCTTCAGGGATAAGTGACAGAGTGCATAAAACGGCAGTACACGTCCGCATCGCCTTCCAAACGGTTGATGGAAGCTTCTTGCTTTTCATGACGAATTGTCGATTCCCGTGTCTCCCTCACGCAATCGAGACGAACTTAACTTCCGGCGATGCGATTATTAACGGGAACCTTGACCGCAACGCAACGGTTCTCGGCGCGGCCTTCCGACACCGAGTTGGATAGTAGAGAGAGACCGGCAGAGAGTGAACTGTCACTTCTGCCAGTGCAACGATCTTCCTCGTATCTTTAGAATGGGCAGGGGTTGATGGTCGTAGGCTGTGATTTCGACCTATTGATCATGGTCGGCGAAAATTAGGGAACTGCACTTGTCACAGCTCTCTCTCGGGTGGATCCGATGACTGCAAGCTTCTCCGCCAGTTCCATTCAGAGCAAGCCATCTGTAAGGGCTGAGTCGCTGGGCGAACCCGTCAAGTCCCACCTTCTGGATGGGTTCTCGAAGCCCGAGGTCAGCGCCATTCTCGGAGCGGCCACATTCCGGCGATACTCTTCCGGCTCTGTTGTCCTGAATCAAGACGACCCAGCCGAGCTTTTCTTGTTATTGAGAACGGGATGTGCGAAAACCTTCTACATCACACAAGAAGGGCGAAAGGTTCTCCTACGTTGGCTCTCAGCCGGCGAAGTGCTCGGAGGTGCTGCGCTTCTGCCAACGCCTGCACCTTACTTAGTCAGTACGGAAATGATCGAGGACAGCTCTGTATTCTCTTGGCCGCGGAAAAGGATCCGGGAGCTCGCATCACGCTATCCAAAGCTGCTGGACAATGCATTGCCATTCGCGCTGGACCATTTGACCTGGTTCCTGGCTGCCCATTTGGCCCTCATTTCCAAAACCGCTAGCGAGCGGCTCGCACAAGTGCTACTCAGCCTGGCTCAGGGTATCGGGCACAAAGTCACCGGCGGCACTCAGCTTGACATCACCAACGAGCAATTGGCAAACGCTGCGAACATCACGCCATTCACCGCCAGCCGGCTTCTGAGTGAATGGCAACGCAGGGGAGCAATCCTCAAGAACCGCGGGATGATCATGGTCCATGCGCCAGAGCGGCTTTTTGATCATCCAGTCTAGGATAACAAGCGCATAACAATTTGATATCTTGGTAGTGTATCAGTGTGAATTTTTTCGCAAGTTAGTAGTAGTGATTTTCTGGATCAGGACAACGTTGACCATCGTGCCCCTCGCGGAAATGCCGCTTGATCTCGTCAATTACAACCTGACGACCCAAGTCAGTCTTTCGTCGGAGCAAGAACCGATATAACCAGTCCAAATAATTGCAATGCTCTTCGCTCAAGGAACCTCCTTTCCGGCTCCTTGGTTTCAATTATAGGCAAAATTCAAACTGATACACTACCGATATCTTCGGAAGTACTCACACGTGTAGTGCGCTGGCTCATCGTTATGTCCAGCAACCCCAACCCTTACGTTTTGCACAAAGACAAGGTGCTCTCTTATGCGATACCCTTGCGTGTTTGGATTGAACAAATCGGGCAATGACATCGCAGTCTAAATTGGCCACATCCCCAATCCGGGTTCTCCTCGTAGAAGATTTCGAGCCTTTTCGGCGGTTCCTCCGATCGACGCTCCAGAACACTTGGGCATGCAGAAACATCCTCGAAGCCTCAGATGGGGAGGGAGCAATCGCGTTAGTCGAGGAATTCAAAATGGACTTGGTTCTGCTCGACATTGGCCTCCCGAGGTTGAACGGAATCGACGTCGCGCGTCAAATCCGGCAGCTTGCACCACAAACGAAAATATTGTTCGTCAGCCAGGAATCTTCCACCGATGTCGTGGGGGAAGCTCTTGCGACGGGTGCACGCGGCTACGTGGTCAAGACGGATGCAGGAAGCGAGCTTGTGACTGCTATCAACGCTGTTTTGCGCGGCGAGAGGTTTGTGAGTCGCGGGGTAGCGGGCCTTGACTTTACACAGTTCAGTGAGAATTCGTCATAGTCGACAGCAGCCACAATTCGGCTTCACGAATTGAATATTCTTTAAAGCCACAATGCATGCAGACCACGAGCGTAGGAAATATGAGGACAGCCGCTTTGTTCAAACCTTCGAGACCTGGGAGGTGGATGGCGATTTCGCCCTTGAACGTGGGCCCCAGGTTTGATCGGCAAGCCCTACAACGCATTGTGGCCTTCCAAGCTTTCTGACAAAAAATCAGCAACCAAAGGCTCGCAAAACTACGAACGCTAGCAGCGCGCCCAGCATAATTCCGATGCCGAAAACCCAACCCGGGTGGTGCACATCATCCAACATCACCAATTTGTCGTCCGAAGGGGGGACCCGTGCATTGTGAGGAAGGCACTCGCGGTAGTCGGTAAGAGAATCCAGGTAATGAATCGCCGCCCAGATCTGACAATCAGCTACGTGAACTGATGCTCCGCCGACCTGCTCTTTGTTGCGCTCGCCATCCATAGACATTGAGGCACTCCAAACCGCTCGTTAACGTCGTTTTATGAAAAACAGAAGACAGGGCCAACTGACAAATTTGACAGTCATCGGTTTTTCGAGACAGACTGCCAACCTGTACGTTCTACCAGTCGCTGCTCGATGTTTGAACGCCTACGATTCCATTCGAAGCCCTCTGATGGCTCCTGAGAAAGCTGCACTTATGGAGCCCTTGCGGGCAGAAGAACGTCAATGGCAAAGTGCGTTCAGCTTGCAACAATTGTGGCGTTTATTACTGTGTGGTCAGGCTCATTCACCCATGGACAGGAGAGCAGAACAAGCCAATCACCCGAGAGTACACAATCCAGCAGTGTTAGCCAATCCGCAAAAAAACACCCGGATCCTAAAGATGAGATAAATGCCATCGGTAATCGGAAAATTGGTGGTACTCGCGCCGGCAACTGGTATTCGCTGGAAAGTGAGATTCGCATGGGCCGCGAATATGCAGAGGCTGTCGACTCTCAAGTAAAGTTGCTCAATGATCCGATAGTCAACGAGTACGTCAACCGTATAGGTCAGAACCTGGTGCGAAACTCCGACGCCAAGGTACCTTTCACGATCAAGGTCATCGACTCTGAGGAAGTGAACGCCTTCAGTCTGCCAGGCGGATTTCTCTATGTACACGCCGGTTTGATCCTGGCGGCTGATGATGAGGCCGAACTGGCAGGGGTCATGGCTCACGAGATCGCGCACGTTGCGGCGCGTCATGCAACTAGGCAGATGACACGATCCAATCTGGCAAGTATGTTGTCCATTCCACTGATCTTCGTCGGAGGCGGTGTCGGGCTGGCGTTGCAGGCAGTGAGCGGCCTAGGGACGCCGTTGGCATTCACAAAGTTCTCTCGTAGATTTGAAGCGGAAGCCGATTATCTCGGACTCGAGTACCTGTACCAGACCGGCTATGATCCCGAAGCCTTAATATCTTTTTTCGAGAAGATTCAAGCGATGGAACACGGCAGGCCCGGTGCGGTGGCCAGGGCGTTTGCTTCACACCCGCAAACTCCTGATCGGGTTAGGAAAAGCCAGGCCGAGATCGCTAGAATCTTGCCTGTGCGCGACCAATACATTGTTACCACATCAGACTTCGTTGTCACGAAGGCCCGCTTATCCGAAATCAAACGACGGCAGATGGAGGATCGCCCCATGCTTCGACGAAGGATGGCAGCGTCCACGAACACCGATTCCGACAAGTCTGCGGACGATAGCGACCGCCCGGTCTTGAAGCGACGCGAGCAGAAGTAGGCAAGCGATCCGGGATTCACTTTGCTGACCTTTTCTAACCGCGTTCGTTCACGGGATTAAGGGAACCTCAGACGCGAGTTGCACGTCGATCATAAGGCTGAGACGGTTGTCCACTTGAAAGAACTTTGCCGCTCTTCTTGCGCCTATAGCCTTTTCAAACCTCGGCCAATACTGCTGTTGCAAGTTGGTGACCTTCGCTTCGATATCAAACATCCGCTGCGACAAGTCTTTCGCTGTTGAGTCATCCATCTTGTCAATGTGATGAGCGTAGTCTGTAATCACTTTCAGCCGTTCGTCGGCAATCACTGTCTGGTCATGCGCGTAGTCGCGATAGACCGGCCAGAAAACTGCGGATTCCTGGTCGGTGAATTTCATGGTGTCAGCAATGACCTGGTTCTTGGCTGACTGCAAGTCGGAGCGTAGTAACTGGATGTCGGTGTCGGTCAGTGGTGCGGCTGTAACCTCCGCAGTTTGAGCTAATGCCGCTGGAATCAGCAGAACGCAGACCGCGCCAATTAGCATAAAGTTGTTCATGAATATCTCCTATGTCGTCCTCATGATGAAACTGTGGAATCCACAACGGCGGCATCGTTGAACCGAATATCCATGCGTCTTCATGCCGATCAAGAATGCATTAGGCCTTGTCTCAAAATGACAAGCCAGTGTTCCTGCGGGCATGTGTTTCTAGCCGATGCTGCGAACCGCCTTCAGTCCTAATGCCGCGGCGAGAGACAGAAGCCCCAGCAGACCGAACCAGGGCACAGAACTTGCGGTTTTCGGCAACCGTGCTGGAGTTGTCGATGCTGCGGGGGGTGCCGGAATTGCCGGCGCTACAACCACGGCCACTAGGATCGGCTTATCCGGCGGTGGCAGCGGAGGAGGGGGCATCGCACCGGTCACTTTGTGCTCTTGCGTCACATGCACCTCTGGGACTTCGACAATTTTCGTAGCCGAAACCTTCATTCCTTTCTTCAAGCCCCAGGCATCCACCATTTGTCCATCAACATTGAATTTCTGGTCTTTGGGGATTTTGAACTGCTGGTTTGTGCCATCTTCGAGCTGCAGAGTCACACTGCTCGGCGGCATGACTTGCCACACCTTTCCAGTCACTGTCTGTACCGTGGTGATGGTCTTAGGCGTGCTCGTCGTAGTGATGGTCCTTTGCAGCTTCATTCCAACTTTCACATCGTGGATGCCGACCTCTTGACCATCAACATCGATCCTGGCACTTTCCGGAATGTTGGAAAAGTCCCGTAGAGAACCATCTTCCATTCTGATGATAAGCTCATTGCCCTCCACATAAACGACCTCGCCGTGTTCGACTGTGGTCTCGATCGTCGGTGGGTGGCTAGTTGTTGAGGTTTGTGTCTGCACTTGTGCACCGATGCCCATCGTACAGATGAGGCAAACCACTCCCAGCACGAGCATCAGAACTTGTGTCCAACGTGTCTTTGAACTCATGGTATTTCTCCTTCCTAGCTCTAAACTATCGGTCTCAGTTCTGGCTTTGCGGGTTTCCCTGTTGCTCGTCTGCAGGCGCAAAGGTCCTCCCTGAATCAGAACCGCTGATTGATGCCTGGACGATGTAGCGTTGAGGCGCGCTACCCACAATGTAAAACGGGTAGCAGGTGACCAGTGTCAGCGAAGGATATCGGCGTGGTCCCAAGACCGAAGTGTCATCAGGGTCAACGATGACGATACGATCGACGACATAGATCTGTGTCCGGTTCAGGGTTACCATCTCGATGGTATCCCCCGAACCGACATCCTTAAGTCCGCGAAAAAAACCGTCTCGATGGCCGGCAACTCCTATGTTGCCGTTTTCCCCGAGGTGGGCTGTACCTACGATTCGACCGACTCCCCGATTTAAACTCAACTCGGCAGTTCCTTCTAAGACCGGTGCTTCGAGGTGAATTTTCGGTATCCGAAGAACTGCGATTGCGGGCGCCAAGTACGTAGTCAAGCTGTTCTCGTAGCCGTTGACGCGTTGCGGCGACCACAATGTGAAATTTGGGCTTGCTACGGACAGCCCGGTAAGGATTTGATCGGTCGCCCCAAGGTGTGCGCGTTCGAATGTCTCCAATGCGGCCCAGGAAAATACCGCCCGATGTGCCCCGGCTCCCATGTAGATGGCCAGCATCAGTGAACCGAAACCCAACAACAAACGCTCTAACTTTCCTAACCAACACATCTCGCTTCTCGCTTCGATACAAGGAACATCTTCGAGGTATGGAACAGTCTCGAGGCCTTTCGCAATCGTTGTCGTTGATGCAGGATCCACTTGGGGCTTGGTAAACACTACAGAGAAGTAAACAAACGTGTAACTGTCAGTAATGACAGTCTCTGAGCCGTCTTACGCGTGCCAAAAATGCTGGGCAGTTGCCGACCGACGTAAACAGTGTCTTGAAGGGGACGATACTTCAGACCGTATACAGTAAACTCGGCGAAACAAACATTTTGTGGGACAGAACGGCTTTAATGGCGGGGATCAGGTCCGTACTCAATCTTGACTTCACAACGTAGGCCGAGCCACCTGCCCCCATGGCGGCAATTACATAGTCGGAATCCTCGTGGACAGTCAGAAAAACAATCTTGGAATGACATCCGCGATCTCGGAGGTGCTGGGCGACATCGATGCCGCTGAGCAGTTCCATAGAGATGTCGAGTACGATTACATCGGGGCTCAGGCGCCGGTATTCGCGCAACACAGCAGCCCCGTTGCTGAGGGCAGCAATCACTTTATATCGACTATTTGCTTTTAGAAGGTCGTGCACATGGCGGAGAATAGCTGAGTTATCATCTGCGAGTAATATGCTTATTTTCGGCACCGAAGCTCCTTCGATAGCCACCAGCGTCGCGGAACCCCTACTCAGCAGGTGGCGCGCTTTGCGAGGGTTCACCTTGAGAAATGCACTGCCAACGGATGTTATGTGGGATTCCGGTGTTCGGACACTGGTAGAACTAATGGCTGCGGGGCATTAATACTGATGAATCCAGTGCTATCTTAAATCACGCAACCTTAGCGTACTTTGTTGGCAAAGGAACAGACGCTTCCACTTGTGTGCCAAGAGAAGGATGGGACCACACAGAGAGTCGGCCGCCAACTAACTTCAGCCGTTCCTGCATGCTGATCAGTCCCAATCCTTGACGATTCCTGTTCTGCTCAGGGTCGAATCCAACTCCATCGTCTGAGACCCGTAACTTTAATTCGTTCGTGTCGCACGTGAGTTCCACTTTTGCGTGATGAGCATGACTATGTTTGGCCACATTATGTAATGACTCTTGGGTCGTTCGAAAGAGACTTAAAGAAATACTCGCATCTAAGTCCGGGGGAACATTTCGAACGATGCATTCGACTTCGATTTTGTGAAGTTCAGAGACTTCATGGCATAGACCGCGCAATGCGGCGGGCAGCCCAAGGTAGTGCAGCTTGGAGGGATGCAATTCGTGCGACAGATGCTGAAGGTCGGCTGCGATTTCGGAAGTCAGTTGCCAAAACGAGTGCAGTTGTGCTTTTTCCTGCTTCCCGTCGTGGAATGTTGAAGTTTGTTCGAATTGCCGAATTCCGTTCGCAAGCAAAGCCAATCTCTGGTTTATGTCATCGTGCAGTTCTCTGGCGATACGCGCCCGCTCTTCCTCATGAGCTTGCATTAAGCGACCCCCGAGTTCTGCTTGAACGACTTTTGCCTCTTTCTGTTCCGTAATATCAATACAACAGCCGATGTATCCCGCGAAGGTACCATCTTCCAGGAAACGCGGTACCCCCTTATCCAACACCCAACGATACTGGCCATCATGACGCCGGAGGCGGAATTCCATGGAGAATTCTTGCTTCATATCGAAGGCTTTTGTGTAAGTACGAAGGCAGGCCTCCGAATCGTTAGGGTGGATACCGTCTGCCCACCCTTCGTCCAATTCCTGTTGCATGGTTCGTCCGGTGAATCTCAACCACTCTTTGTTAAAGTCGGTGCAGCGCTTGTCTGGACCGGCCATCCACATAAGTACCGGGGCAGAATCCGACATCAGACGAAATCGCCTTTCGCTTTCCAGCAGTGCCTGCTCTGCTCTGGTACGATCCGTAACATCTACTGCCGCCCCGAGAACACAGGGCTCACCTGCAATTTCGATCAGTTCTGCAGAAGTTTGGGCGACCCGGGTCTGGCCACTTTTCGTAATAAATCTAAACTCCATGTCTCGAACAGCGTCGCCGGCAAGGAGCCGCTTTAGAAAATTTGCCCTCTCCGGCGCATCGGCCCAGATTCCTACCTCTATAGGTGTGCGACCGATGAGTTCTTCTCGGGAATATCCCGTGAAACGTTCAAACGTCTCATTTACATCGATGTAGCGTTGGGTTCTCGCGCTCGTCAGCGTCAGAGCCATGGGGCCTTGGCGAAATGCCTTAGAGAACATCTCCTCGGATTTCTTTATCTCTGCTGCGGCTTGTTTTTGCTGCGTGATGTCCTGCATCGTTCCGCGCAATTGGACGACACGGCCCTGGCGATTGTGAACAGTCTCACCCCGAAGCACGATCCACACCTGCCTGCCATCCTTCCGCAAGGCTTCTAACTTCAGCTCGTATGTTTTTCCTGTCTGTAGGGCTGTATCGAAGATGCGGGTAAGTCGTGCCCAGCTATCTGGCGTGAAGAATTCTGAGAGCTCTCGGCGTGTGGGCAGAGGCAGCCTAGGGTCGAACCCTGTAACGCTGAACAGCACGTCCGAGAAGGTGAAGGCATCGGTATTTGGGTCCCATTGCCAACTGCCGATCTGCGCCAAGCGCTGGGCTTCTGAAAGTTCCTCCTCTTTCCGGCGCAAGGCGTCTTCCGTGCGTCTGTGCGTGGCGCGATTCTCGAGCAGGAACAGTATCAGCGATGTCTCGATAACCAGCGCCGCGGAAAGGCTGACGATTCTCCATCGATAGAGTTGCCATGGATGCTGCCAATAAACAACTAACCTGGATAGAGGGAACTCATCATTGGTAATTCCCCAGCGTTGCAGTTCGTGCCGGTTAACCATGTCGACAAAATCTGGATCTGACAACGACAAGAAAAGAACTTCCGCCAACTGAGATTTACGGGGAGCAGGCGCAGAAGCCGTTGCCAGAGGCACAACGATGCAGACAAAAACGAAAGGCAAAACAAAAAACTGGTAGCAACTAATTTTTTCGCCGTACACCATCCGCGGATTTGCCGGATTAGCCGTACAGTTGCCCTCACTTCGACGTATCGTACTCGCGGCTTCTTAAGAAATGGGCTCGGGATAAGGAACAGGTTAATTCAGAACTATTCCGACATTCACAACCCGTCTGTAATGGGCTCTTACTTTCAAGTGGCGACTTTCATGGCGATACCGACAGCGGGAGCGTAATTAATGCATTTCCCGTTCACTACTGTCAGTATTGCCAGTTCGCACATCGAAACCCATGCCTCTAGCATCGGGCAGGCTGGAGCCGGCAACTGGCCCCCAGAATAAGTAATGTTGAAAGAGTGTGCGAGGTTCATTGTCGCTGTACTAACGCTATCCGTGCTGACGAGTCTTGCGTCGAGCCAGAGCAACCCGACCGGAGAGCCTGCGCTGGACGCGTACATAGATGCCATTCGTGCTGATCTGAGATCGGACAAGATTGAAGTTATAACGAATGCAATGCAGTTCAATGAAAAGGATGCAGCTGCTTTTTGGCCTGTTTACAAACAATATGAGGCGGAGCAAACGAAGCTGAACGACGAGCGAATCCAGGTCATCAAGAACTACTCTGACAAATGGGCCACGCTGACCGATGCTGAAGCACAAGAGCTCGCGGAGAAGTCACTTGATTTGGAGAGTCGAAGGGCTGATCTTAGGAAGAAATATTTCGCGAACTTCAATAAGGTGTTGCCGGGAGTCATCGTCGCAAAATTCTTCCAGTTGGAATATCGCCTGGATTTGCTGGTCGATCTGAAGATCGCTTCGGAGTTGCCTGCTCTCCTGGCACGCCCACCGGCAACGCCCGGCGAACCCAGCCCAACGAAGCCGAACTAATTTGACTTCACACTTCAGTGGTTAAGTTCGGATCGGAAATGCGGCTCTGCCTCAAGCCTACAAGTTTCGCTATAGCCGCGTTCTTCTGGCCGCAACTGCTTCATGCGCAAGATCTCGCCCCGAGAGCGTACATCATAACGCCCATCCATTCAAATGCCGTGACCTTATCCTGTTCTTTCAATACCGGCAGTCTGATCTTCGACGGCGAAACTCCAATCAGTGACGCTAAAGCAAGAGTCAGTGTGCCCACCTTCAACTACTCTCATTCCCTGAGCTTCTTTGGACGCACCGCCAGCTTTCTCGCGGCCGTGCCGTACGGGGTTGGAAATTTTCACGGCACTGTTATGGGGAACGAAACCAACGTTTACCGCTCGGGCTTGCTGGCCGCGGTTTTCCGTTTTTCTGTCAACCTGAAGGGCGGACCCGCCATGGATCTGCGAGACTTCGTCAAATGGCAACAGAAAACTTTAATCGGCGTGAGCATCAAGGTGGTGCCCCCCACCGGTCAATATGATCCGACCAAACTGATTAATTATGGCGCCAATCGTTGGGCCTTCAAACCGGAACTTGGTGTCTCGCAACGATGGCATCATTGGTTGCTGGATACATACGGGGCGGTGTGGTTCTTTACCATTAACCATGAATTCTTTTCGCGCAATCAATACAACCCGGGTATAACAGCTCAATCGCAGGCTCCGGTGGGCGCCTTCGAAGGACACTTAAGCTACGATGTCAAGCCCCGGCTTTGGGCCTCGATCGATGGTAATTTCTGGTTCGGAGGCACGACAAGCCTCAATGGCAAAGAGAACTTCAGCACTCTCCAAAGAAATTCGCGGGTCGGAGGCACCATCTCAGTTCCGGTGAGCAAGCACCAGTCTCTAAAATTGAGTTACAGCAATGGGGCCTATATCAGGTACGGCGGCAACTACCAAACGATATCCTTGGGCTGGCAGTATTCCTGGCTTGGTAAACCAAATTAATTTTTGCTCGACTGCTAACCGGGTCCCCTACCGATTCCCAAAAGTCCAGCTAACTCCCGAACTGGTGCCGTAATCGCTGCCAGAAAACCCAATTGGCGGTCGTCTGTCCCAGTTCCCATAAAAAGACAGGTTCCAAGAGAGGTTATTGAAGAGCTTTAGGTAATAGGATGCGTTAGTATCAACAAATAGGCGGCCGGGATCAGAGAGGGCAGGGAGAACAGCCGCCGTGAAGCCCAGATTTGTCCCGCTGAATTTGAAAGCCTTTATTTCTGTAGCAACTAGACCAGCAGCTACATTCTGTCTGCCCAGCAACGCTGCCGATGGTTTGTAGGCAGTGCTCTGCCACGCTAAACCGCCGAGGACAGCTATGCTGGTGCGGTTGGTGTTCTTGAAAAAATGTCCAATACCACCCCCGAGTGTGGTTTGAAGCTTGATTCCTTGCTCTGAGCTTTGAAGGAAATTACCCACCCCACCATAGAAATAATTCTTCCACGGCAACAGATGGTAACCGTGTAATCCGACTTGGTTTCGAGTGGAGGTGGTTGAGCCGTTGCTGGAGGACAGGTTGGAGCTGAGAAGTGCATCAGCTGCCCAACGTTCTCGGAGATATTCGGTCTCAGTGGCTAAATTGTATTGAGTTGCGCTGTTGCCTTTGGAGTAGATAACACCGAGGCTGATTGAGCCATTGAATCGCCGGTAGAACCATTCGGAGGTTTCAGTCATCCTGACGATCTGGGATCTCTCGATCTCCGCTTTGCTTTCTTGCTCCGAAATAATGCGCATCATCAAGTGTTTGCCGGTTGTCTTTTCCGCAGTGGAGAGTTTACCCTCGTAGGACGATCCGTCTTGCGCAAGCACGACGAACAGTTGACTGCTTTCCAAACGCGCTACCTTCGACCAATCTACCGAGACGGTGCCATCCACGTCATTAAGACCTTTTACCTCGCAGGTTATGCGGTCGCCATTGTCCATAACAATTACGTCGGTCTTTTCTCGTGCGGACAAGGGAATAGCAACCAGAAGAGTGACACAAGAAAAAAGAAGAGATCGGATTCTCATAGGAGTCTCATGGGAGTTTTGAATTGCTGCGTACGCCAAGACCATCACGAGTTGACGGAAACGAAGCACCACATGCGGCGAGCTCACAGATAAGATTAAGCCGCTGAATACGAAGCGATTACGTTTACCAGCGGTGCACGGGCGTGAACCATTTCACGAGGCGGCTCGATCGGGTACGGTCTGCTCCTGCATTTTCCGGCCGACTTGTGCAGTTCCTTCCAGCCAGGCAAGTGACAGCTTGTAGCCAACAGACAACACGATTGCTCCCACGAAAAGTCCGATAGTCCCCATTGCTATGAATCCGCCGATAGCACCCAAGAACACCACCACCATCGGCACCGGCACACCACGCCCGAGCAACAGTGGCTTCAGTGCATTGTCCATGACGCCGACGATGACACACCACACCAGAAAGATCACGGCTTTGGTGGTAGTGGCAATCGCAAACATGTAAATCACAGCCGGTATTAAGACGAGCCCTCCAAGCTGAAGCACGGCCGCAAAGAGAAAAGTGACGGCCCACAATCCTGCACCTGGTACTCTCGCTACCAGAAAACCCAGCGCTGCGAAAACGGACTGGATAAGGGCAACGCCGAGAATTCCTGTCGTCACACTTCGAATTGTGGCTCCGGCCAGATGCTCGAACTCCGGTCCCTTTTCGCCGAAAACGCGGTTGGCTAATCTATGGGCAGCCTTGGTGCCGTCCGCGACATAAGCGAGAAGGACTCCAGCGATAACGATAGAGAGAATCCATTGCAGAACGCCCAACCCAATGCCCGCAGAAGCCACAAGCAGCTTTGGAATTGCAGCTCTGATCTGAGGGGCGAACGCCTGGAGGGCAGCAGAGGAGTTCTTCGATGCCAGGTCCCACGCGTTCTTTAATGGCGCTCCGACGATAGCCCAGTTTTCAATTCGGGGTGGGGGAGGCGGGATGATTGGTGCTCCTTCCTTCAAGCGCTCCACCAAAGTGTGCACGCTATCGACAAATGAACCAGTCAGCAACACAACTGGAATGATCAAGACGCAAAGCAGACAGACGCAGCAGACCACCGCGGCCAGTCCTCTGCGCCCACCAAGGAAACTTTGCAGCTTCCGGAAGCATGGGTAAACAGCAATGGCGATGATTATGCCCCACAGAATCAGTGGGAGAAACGGGCGAACAATGAAAAGACACCCGGAGACCAGCAATATGAGGAGTCCAAGGTGAACCGAGATTTCAACGGCACGAGTTACGTCGTTATTATGGCGAGGCAGATAATGTACCGGCACCTGGCTAGCTCCTTCCCTTCACTCTTGAAGACCATGACTTGGGGAATCGACTGCAGAACGGCGAATCATCCTGAAGATCTTCGTTGAGATTGAGGTGACTTTAACCACACACCCCAGCGGTCAGCGCACCCGATATCGCCTGTGCTTGTTTCGACTGCGATTCTTGCGGTGCTCTGGTGGCAGACTGTAGTCAGCTTCCGCATTGGCCTCGTGAAGCACCAGGAGCACGAGAAGAACTACCACGAGCACCGTAACTACTATCGCTACCTCCATTGGCCTCACCGAAGTGGCTGGAACCGGGCGAAATCTGTGCTCGAGATTCTCTAGGGTTCACTGCTACGGTAGTGCAGGAGAAGTGGGCCCGGTAACTGACATTTCTAACAGGTAAAATGTGTTATGCAGCATTAGACGACGGTCATCTACTGATTCCTCTCGCTTGCCCCCTCTCCTTACGAACGAAGTGGAGATATGCGCCGACGGTCAGGGAATTGATCAATACAGCGATCACATTCCACACGATCACCGGTCGCGACGCAATCAACAAGCCGTAGTAAACCCAGAGAATCTGAAAGATACCCATAATCACAACCATCCTTGGGTTCATGCCGGCACTCGAACGCCGCTTGAGCATTGCAATCAAATCGGGCATCGCGGCAAACGTTGTTCCAAACCCCGCTACTAAACCGAGCACTTCGGACCGCTGGAACTCTGGAACCAGTAGGCTTCGCGTGTCACGTGGGACCAGATCGTTGCAAGCGAGCAGAGGGAATAGGCCCAGAAAGAGAAGTGCTAAAGGCAGGCATTTGAGCCGACACATGTACAACCTCCGCTAAAACCAGTGCTGATCAACACAAAAAGCTGCGCGTCAACGCGTCAGCCTGCGACCTGTTCACGAGTCATTCGAGCCGCGAGATCTCCCTTGGAGACTCGTAGCCAATCGGCCGCGCTCCCACGAGCGAATAGATCAAGCGAGCGGGCGATCAACCCCGTCCATCCGGTTTGGTGACTGGCGCCAAGCCCAGCACCATTGTCGCCGTGGAAGTATTCATAGAAGAGGATGTAGTCTTTCCAATATGGATCGTTCTGAAACTTCTTCGTTCCGCCATAAACGGGGCGCTTTCCACTCGCATCGCGGAGAAAAATGCTGGACAGTCTGCGGGCAATCTCTTTGGCCACTTCGAATAAGGTCATGTGCTTTCCTGAGCCAGTCGGACACTCGACCTTGAAGTCATCGCCGTAGAACTGATAGAGATTTAACAATGCCCGGATTAATAAACCGTTCACGGGCATCCAGACCGGTCCCCGCCAGTTGGAATTGCCGCCGAACATTCCAGTATTCGACTCCGCAGGTAGATATTGCACTTTGAATTCCTGCCCGTTGAGATTGAACACGAACGGATGGTCGAGATGGTACTTGGACAGTGAGCGTATGCCAAAAGGACCTAGAAACTCGTTTTCGTCGAGCATGTAAGCCAAAATCTGCTCGATCTTTTGCTTATTGCACACCGACAGCAAGCGGCGCTCGGCGTATCCGACAAAGTTCTCATCGGCGGGAGCAATGTGCTTTACTACGGCTGGGTGCCGCTTTCTGAACAGTGCGATCAATTCTTGTATCCGAAGATGCCTCGTCATTACGTCATGTTCGAGAACTGTCGATGAGCATAGCGGCAGCAACCCTACCATCGACCGCACCCTTAAGCGCATGGCGTTCCCATTAGGAAAATGGAGCAGATCGTAGAAGAACCCATCCTTGCTGTCCCACATTTCATCCTGATTCTCCCCAATGCGATCCATGGCGTACGTAATCCAGACGAAATGTTCCAGAAAACGATAGGCGATATCCTCATAAACGGAGTCATATTCGGTGAGGATGAGCGCGATCTCCAACATGTTTTGGCAGTAGAAAGCCATCCACGCAGTGCCGTCTGCCTGGTCTAAGTGACCACCCGTGGGGAGTCGAGCACTGCGATCGAAAACACCGATGTTGTCCAGACCGAGAAATCCGCCAGCAAAAACGTTCTTACCTTGCGGGTCCTTGCGGTTGACCCACCAGTTGAAGTTCTGCATCAGACCCTGAAACGAACGCTCCAGGAAGCGCAGGTCCGAACGGCCAAGCTCTTTCTCGACGTTGTAGAGAAATAACGTTGCCCAGGCGTGCACTGGAGGATTAACGTCACTGAAATTCCATTCGTAGGCGGGGATCTGCCCATTGGGATGCGCGTACAGGTTTCTCAACATTAGTAGGAGCTGGTCTTTGGCAAAGTCAAAATCGACAAGCGAGAGTGCAAGCGTGTGAAAAGCGAGGTCCCACGCCGCATACCACGGATACTCCCACTTGTCCGGCATGGAAATAACGTCGCTATTCAGCATATGGAACCACTCGGCGTTCCGCACATCGCGGTGTTTATCGCCCATGAGGGGATGTGCTTTATGCTCATCCAACCAGCGGTCGAGATCGAAATAGTAGTACTGCTTGCTCCACAGCATCCCTGCCAACGCCTGGCGGTGTACGCGGCGTTCGTCTTCACTCAACGAACCTGGCGTGATTCGGTCGTAGAATTGATCCGCGTCCGCGACACGAGCGGCAAGGATTCCGTCAAATGTGGCAAAGGGATCTGGCAGGAGCTTTGCGGTAAGCCGCAGGCGCACGGCCTTGCTGCCCCCAGCCGGAACTTGCAGCTTGTAATAGGCTGCGGCCTTTGTGCCGACTTTGCTCGGATTCACCGCTGCCTTCCTTCCAGAGATTACGTAGTTGTGAAACGCGTCTTTCACATAAGGAGACGCGTTGGTCTGGCCCCACAGGCGGGCAGTATTCGTTTCATTTTCCGTGAAGAGTATTTCGGGATTGCCTTCGCAACCTAACCAGCGATCACCGAGTGCGTCATGAGAGGCAAGTACAGTTCCGTCTTCAAGCAGACACATTATTGGTTTGCTCGTGTCGCCCGACGACCAGGTATTACGAAACCAGAGCGTTGGCAGCAGATGGAGTTCGGCGGTGTCCGGACCCCGGTTGCAGACCATGATCCGGATCAGCAAATCCTCTGGATCCGCTTTGGCGTATTCGACGAAAACATCGAAGTAACGATCAGAATCAAACACTCCGGTATCGAGTAGTTCGTACTCAAATTCTTCGCGTGAGCGGCGGTGATTGGTCTGGACCAAGTCCAGATATGGGAACTCCGCCTGCGGATACTTGTAGAGGTATTTCATGTATGAATGCGTCGGCGTGCTATCGAGATAGAAGTAGTATTCCTTAACGTCCTCGCCGTGATTTCCTTCGCTGTTGGTTAGGCCGAACAACCTTTCTTTAAGGATCGGGTCTCGGCCATTCCACATTGCAACGGCAAAGCAGAGACGCTGCTTGTCGTCTGAAATTCCGGCCAGACCGTCTTCACCCCAGCGGTAGACACGGGAACGACTCTGATCGTGACTAAAATAGTCCCAGGCATTGCCATCCTGGCTGTAGTCTTCGCGAACTGTGCCCCATTGCCGTTCACTGAGGTAAGGCCCCCATTTCTTCCACGGAACACCAGTCTCTCGTGCGTCGTTGAGACGTCTCTGCTCCGCAGTTTCCGTGTATGCAATCATTGGCCTACGATTTTGGGCCATAGCTTCCTTCCTCCTTGCTCGCTGACTTCTACAGAAGCGAGCCTGATCTAATTGTTTCCTTCAGGTGTGTTTGCGGATTCATTCTCCGCAGCGGCCGAAAGACCGTCCAACGTTGTCAATTTGAAAACGTGATAGCCCCATGCGGGCATGTCCAAGTAAAGCCCTCGAGAAACTAACTCATCACCATCGCGTTCATAGATTGCAGAACCCATCAAGTCCTGCAAGCGAATCCGATGACCGCAGAGATCATCAAACGGTATCTGCAAATAGCACTGGCTCTGATTTGGCGCATAATTGGTGACAACGATTATCGGCAACTCCTCCGCCATGTCCCACGCAAAGCAGATGAAACAGTCCCATGTCCAGTTCCCGTCCCACGCTGGCGAGCAATGAAGCAACTGCCATTCGCCGTTTCGAACCGCCAGCTGATGAACGCAGGTGAGCAGGTGGTCATAAAAATCACGCAGCAGTAGTTCCACCGGCTCGACAGGCGCGCGGCCTAAGTGGACAGAGATCTTCTTCGTTCTGCCTTCAAACTGCCCATCGTGAAAAAATCGTATGCCCGGGCAAAGGTAAGTTAGAACAGCAGCTGGCCGGTGCATCGCGGGATTAAATGCGGCAGCGGCTCGAGGCTCATCATGGTTCTCAACGAACCTGGCAGATTTCCGCTGAAACTGAATACTGGCGCGAAAGTGATCACGCACTTGTCTTGCCCGTCCTTCGCGGAGCCGATCGTAAAGCCGCTTGTCGTACGTGTAGTCGAAGCCTTGCTGCTGTAACGTCCATTCCAGGTCCCAATAAGCTTCAGCCATGAACAGGAACTTTGGTTTGTAGGAGCGAATGGACAAAATTGCATTCTGCCAGAAGGGTTCTGATCGCAGGCCCCAAGTCCGCTCGAAGACCTCGGGTAGAATCAGCATCGCCATGTCACACCGGACACCATCACAAAGTGACGCCACGTTGAGTAATTCCAACCGCATTGCTTCTTGCAACGCGGGCTCAGCGTAGTTCAGCTGCAGCGTGTCGGGCCATCCGCCAAAATGGGGATCGCGACCGTAGGCCAAGATCGTGGATCCGGAGGAGGTCTCCAGCCGGATGTAATTCTGGGGTTCTCGACGAAGTTGTTCTTCCGTGCCCCGAACGTAAAAGTTCGGGTGTTTCTGAACCCAGGAATGATCTAGTGCGGTGTGATTGGGGACGAAGTCAAGCAGCAATCGTATCCCCTGGTTGTGCAGTCGCGTGCGAAGACGCTCAAGAGCAGAGTTCCCGCCAAACTCGGAATGTGCTGCGTAGTTTGTGATAGCAAAGCAGGACCCCCAAACGTCATCTTCCTGAAAATCGGGCAGTACTTGCCGAAACTCGGTCTGCCAATCGAGCCGTTCACGCGAGACTTTCCGACCAGCCAAGCCTGTCTGCCACACGCCAAGAAACCAAATCCAGTCGAAACCTTTTTGTGCCAGGCGCTCGAGTTGTTGGTCGGGGATATCGTCGAGGGTCGCTGCGCGGCCGAGGCTTCGGGACAGATCTCGGATCCAAACCCGAGTGTTGATCTGATAGAGAGAAGGATATTGACATCTCTTAGTCGCAGGACTCACTTCGCTGATATCGCGATGTTTGATTTGATCATAGGCAGTAGGGACCGAGGTGGTCGAGGTAGACATGCGCCACTTCCGACTCAGGTTAGCCGCGTGAACCGAACTTTAGAACTAGCAAAAGTGCCAGTTAGAAATAATTTGGGCTTGTCGTATCCCTTAACACATGAGTACTGTTGGCACGAGTCGAGAGTTCAGCCTTGTTGACCGGCTAAAGCACTTGGGCTTCGCGCGCGGAAACCAGGTCAGGCTTTATGGAGCAGAGTTCGAGTTGCTCACTGATCCGATTGTCATGGGGAAGACCTTAGTGTTTGTGGACGCAATAGAAAAGAAATCAGGGCTCATGAGGCGCATCCGCATTCCGTTGACTGTGTTGAACAAGACAAACGAAAATCAGAGTGCTGGATGAGCTTTTGCGTCAGTTTTGCGTCGCACGGGGCATGACCGCTAATTTTTTCCTGGTGATCACCTGCTTCCGATTCGGAACGTAATCCCGGCAGTCACTCTAAAATTGCTCTGACTGTCTGTGTAAATAAACGTATGGATGTAGTCCGCCGCGACGCGGAGAGCGGCATAGCTTTTGAAAGGATAGTCGAACCCGCCGCCGAAGATCATTGCGAAATCTGTGTCGGTGGTGGCGGGAGAAGGATGATTGGTATTAAGTATGTTGGTGGTGTTTGCGTTCGGATTCAAGTTTGAATAGGCAGCAGCAAAGATGACTCGTGCAAACGGCTGTATGCGCACATTTCTGCGATAGCTGAACTGAGGGCCACCACCTATCGTAAACAAGGCCGGGGAAAAATTGGCCGACAGTCGAGCTTTTCCTGGTTGAGACAGAGTCACATTTCGCCTTCCATACCCACCGCTGAAATCAACGATGCCACCGAACCAGCTGTTTATGTTTTCCTGGGCAGAAAAATCCCAGCCATTCATGTTGAAATGGCCGCCTACGGGGACAGCTGGTAAATCCGAAAAGGCGCTTAACGAGTTAACGACATTCTGTATTTGCCCAGTCTGTTGGCCGGTGAATTGGTATCCTGCGTGGAGTTCCCACCACGGTGCCTCTTGAGCAATGGCAGCTAGTGAGAACGAAACGCAAATAAGTAAGCGTAAACAAGTAAGCGTAAACAAGAATAAAAACCATGTTTCATCGGCTTCTCCCGAACACCGACGAACTGTAGCGAAGTGCTTAACAAAACTTATTTCAATCGTGCCTGCCTATGCATGATCGCGGAGATGTCCAGAGCTCTAACCTAGTTCCCTGCGGCTGTAGCAGTTGTAGGCCACTGATCGTCCGTGCGACGCCAGGTCTTATCCGGGTTGTAGCGCTGCATATTCTTCGCGATATTGATGGTGTCAGCTCCGAGATCCTTCTCGTAGACGATCCCGTCATAGCTAACCATGAACGTCTTCACTCCCGTGACGCGGTACTCTGCCGGGAATGCGACCAGAGCAAATCCGCCAATCATGATTCCGTTAATCACGTAATCGAGCTGTCCGAGCCGCGCCGCAGGACCCTGGCCTTTCAAAACCTTGAAGTAGTAGCCGTGATAGCCAGAGGTTTTGCCGGGCACATAACCTTCCTGGATGGCCCGAGCTACGGCTTCGCCGATGGGACCTCCCGACGTGCCATCTGCGTTCTGCCAGTAAAGGCCGTCGTGTTTCCCGGGAGTGCTGATGATTTTTTGTGCGTATTGATTCACTCCCGAATCGTCGTGTATCTCGGACGCATATTCTTTCTGTGCCTCTACAAAGCCACGACAAATCTGGATGGCATCGAGTTCGTTGGCTCCGATGCGGCGAAAAAGAATTTCCTGCCGGCCTTGTTTAGAATCGAAATACCACTTTCCCTCTTTCTTGACGATCGGAACCGGAAAGGGCCAATTGTCGTTGCCGACTGTGAGGACGGCCCGAGTTATGGTCTTCGGATCTATGGTGACGACATGCGTTTCCCGAGCTTTGGCTGCAAACTTCGTGGCAAGGTTCTTATCTTGAATTGGGTCAGCCGAGGATACGAAGTCCTTGCCCTCAGGGCCGAAAATCGCCATCAAAGCAGAAACGTCGTAATTCGTCGTTGCCTCGATCAGTGCGTCGGCAGCTTGTTGTGGCGTGTCAAATTGTTTCTGCACGTCAGATGTTGAAATTGATGATTGCTTGGTTGATTCAGGCCGATCGTTGACAGCAGTGGGCAGAGCGATGGAGAGGCTGGCAAGCGACACTGTGAAAAGAGCGGCATTTGCAATAATGTTCACCAGTCCCGATCTCATACGTCGTCCTCCGCTGATTTCGCTCACCGCCGCCGTCCGCCCCCGCCGCCTCGACGGCCACCACCCATGCTGGATGAGCCGCGGGAACTGCTGGCCCGCGCGCCACTGCCGCTGAAGCCACCTCCGCCTCCGCCAAAGGCTCCCGATCCCCCGCCACCGCTAGGGACGCTACGATTGCCGACTCGGTCGCCGCCACCTCCGCCGCGATTCGCCCCCAGGTTGCTCGATCCTGCTCCGGCATTGCGGCTGCTCAAGTCTCTGCCGCCAGCACTCCGGTCACTAGCGCCGGGTTGCCTGGCGCTGGAGGCACCGCGGTTACCCGTATCACCCGGCTGGCGTCCTCCTATGGAACCGCGCTCGGCTGCTTGTTGCACGCCGCCACGCTGACCCTGGTTCTGACGCGCATTCGCCTGCCGCGCAGACATCGAATCTCCGCGAGCAGTTCCGCCGTACTGTCGCGCCGTTGCTTGGTTTCCGTAGGGAGTGCCGCCGCGGTGCTGCGGATTGTGCTGCCAGGTGTTTTGCGATCTATTAACATTCGACCGATTCACGTTCGACCGATTGACGTTGTTCAGGTTCCGATTCGAGTTGTTAACGAAATTGTTGTTGTTATTGATGTAGACATTGTTGTTTCCTCCCCAGCCTGTGTTCCAGCCCCAACCACCGCCCCAAGCTGCGCCCATCGCGACTCCGACTCCAAATGAGATCGCCATGCCGGCTGCGTAGTAGCCGGCAGGCGGGTATGCGATCGGCGGATAGGGATAAGCCGGAGCTCCGTATACGACTGTTGGGTTGTAGCTCGGGACATACACCACGTCGGGGCTAGACTGTTCAACCACGATCACCTGCTTGTTTTCGACCACCTTGGTTTCTACCTTCTGCTGATCGGTCGATTTCAGGTTCCCGTTATCATGGGCTTTCTTGCGCATCCGTTGGGCTGCGTCCATGACGTCACTTTGTTGCGCCAGAAAAGCGTTGCCCAGGTCTGTGGTCCATTTAATGTTTTCGGAGAGATATTTCACGACGTCCGGGAAGTCCGCCATCGCTTGGATGCTCGGATCCCAATCCTGCTTCTTGACGGCATCTGCTAGGGCTTGATCTTTCAGGCCCTTGTTCTTCTCTAGCCACTGCTGCAGTTGGATGATTTCCAGGGGATAAGTTGAAGCCACGAGCGTCTGACTCAGGAGCGGGTCAGGGTAAAGTGCGATCGGAGCCACCAGAGAATCCAGCTGGTCTGGTGAGATTGTTGCCGCTGCCGCATCCTGCGCCGCGGGAGCGGCAGTTTGTGATCGAGGGCTCGCAAGCAGCGCCACATCTCCAGGCACGAGTACCACTGCACAAATGATAGTCAGCAGGGTTCGAACGACATGAATTTCAAATACTGAATGACACCGCTTCTTATTCATAAGGAACATCCGTTTCCTAGCAGTGAAGCCTTTCCGCTGCAAACTGCCTTAAGCACACCTGCGTTGTCATTTCCTGATCAGGCTAGCGACAGGGAGCTTCACTTGCGACTGTCAAAAGTGTCAGTTCCGTTCGATCATGATGCCTGTCCGTCAGTTTTTACAGTGTTGGTGAGCACAGTCTGTGCCTTAGGCTGAGCGGGTTGGGATTTCGGGATCCCGAGAAAGTGCAGTAACCCACATACCTATGCGAAAAATCATGATTGCGATCTACATCTCCAGCTTCGCTATTCTGGCCATTGCTCAGTCTGCAACGTCCAAGTATCAGCCTGGCACCATCATGGCGGTAGAACCTCACGCTTCCGGTCCTGGCGAGAAGGCGTCGTCACGTACTTACGACGTGTCCGTAAAAGTAGACAACACAATTTACGTGGTCTTATATACGCAGCCACCGGGCACGATCAGTCCTTTGTATCGTGTTGGCCTTCAGATACTAGTCTCGGTGGGGAGCAACACAATCAAATTCAATGATCAGTTAGGGCGCTCGCAAGAATTACCGATTCTGAGCCGGAGGACGCTGCCTGACGCAAAACAGAAGAATGCTCACCCGATAAGCCTTCACCGCTTGATACGAACACCCACGCAAGCTCAAATATGAATCCTTGGATGCTGGAGAGCGCCAGAGATTTACTTCTTCACTTCCGGCGGATAATTCTTAAGAAGTTTCGCCACTGCCTTTGTCAGGTTCTTTTGCTGTTTGTCAGGTTTTGCTTTGGGATCGAGTGTCTTGGTGGCGACCCCTCGCCAAACCAGGTCCTTATTCGCGGAGTCGTACATGTCCAAGACGAGCTGCCCATTGTAGATTGTAGAGGTCTGCCCCGTGGTCATGCTCGATCCACCCATGCCGCCGTACCATCCGCCTCGGTACCACCCTCCGCCATAGCCCCAGTCCGTGCTGTACGAGTTGAACTGTTTCTCCTGTCCAACAGCCGTCTGGTAGCCGACGTAGAGGTCAGCATTATCTCCTTCCACCTTCGTCAGGCCCTTTGTGGCTAATTCCGCATCTATGGCGCTTTTGATCTGTTTATCGACAAGATCGTTTTCTTTGTCCGCTCCTTTGATGGACACCCACTTGTAAGTCTTGAACCTTGAAAAGTCTGTGTCCTTATCAAAGTTGTAGCGGACATCTTGAGCGAGGCAGCTGCTAACAACCATTAGCAGAAAC
>Ga0187771_10000025_pt1 | contig 57504 bp, 55 predicted proteins | sample 0116_SJ02_MP15_1_FD_133139 | JGI IMG/M metagenome (GOLD analysis project Ga0187771, IMG submission 133139) | Tropical peat soil microbial communities from peatlands in Department of Meta, Colombia - 0116_SJ02_MP15_10_MG | ecosystem: Environmental > Terrestrial > Soil > Wetlands > Peat | place...
CGAGTCGGCCTGCAGGCGCTTGAGGAATTCCTCCCGGTAAGAGGCGTCGGCCCATATCCCCACCTCGAGCGCCGACTTGCCCAGGACCTCCTCGCGGGCATAACCGTTGGCCGCCACCCACGCCGGGTTCACGTCAACAAACTGGCCGCCCTTGAGCAGGTTAATCCCAATCGGATCGGGGCAGGTCTCGATTATTTTCCTGAGCACCGCCTCGCTTTCCCTGACCTTTTGCTCCGCGTCCTTGAGCTCCGTGATGTCGCGGATGATCGATACGACCGAGGGCTTGCCGCCCAACTCGGTGACGACCGCGGAGATCAGACCGGTAGAGCGTCGGCCGTCCTTCCCGCGGAAGTCGGCTTCCATGTTTGTGATTGCTGAGTGATCTCGCAGGCGTCTGAGTAGCTCATCCCGGACGGACATGTCGGACCATATCCACAAATCGCCAACTGGCTTGCCCAGAAGCTCCTCGCGGGAAAATCCGCTCGCCTCCTGGAACGCGCGGTTGATGTCGGTGAACGTGCCATCTCGAAGGGAATTGATCGCTATCGGATCCGGGCAGGTCTCGATGATTTTCCTGAGCACCGACTCGCTTTCCCTGACCTTCTGCTCCGCCTCCTTGAGCTCCGTGATGTCGTGGCAGATCGATACGACCGAGGGCTTGCCGCCCAACTCGGTGGCGACCGCGGAGATCAGCCAGGTAGAGCGTTGCCCGTCCTTCCCGCGAAAGTCGGCCTCCATGTTTCTGACTGCCAAGTGATCCAGCAGGCTTCTGGCCAGCTCATCCCGGACGGACATGTTGGCCCATTTCCAGAATTCATCGACTGGCCTGCCCAGAACCTCCTCGCGGGAAAGTCCGCTCGCCTCCATGAACGCGCGATTGATGTCGATGAACCTGCCATCTTCAAGCGAATTGATCGCCATCGGATCGGGGCAGGTCTCGATGATTTTCCTGAGCACCTCCTCGCTCTCGCGCGCCCGCCGCTCGGATTGTTCGAGTTCCACAACCTTGGCCCGCAAGGCGGCCTGAGTGGCGTCCAGTATCTTGAGGCCCTTGGAAATCTCGGCCCGATTGCGCCGGCTAAGTTCGTTGCTCCAATGCGCGAGCGCGATCGCCACGGCGATCGCAAGCCACTGATTGAACGATGTCGGGACAACAAGAGACGAGCTGGCGAGAGAGACCACCCCCAACAGTTCCAACGAGACCTGCCAGGCCGTGCTCCATGGGAGGCATGTTCCCGCTCCGACCACGGCCAGAAGCACGGCAATGAAGAGCGGCTCGCGCTGTCCGCCGAAACAACCAATTGCGTTCGTACTCACTATCAGCACCGCTAGGATCAACAACGCCGACTCCCGCCAGCGGCGAATCAAGGCGCGGCTGCCTGCGGCCGACAGGAGAATCGCGCCAACCGCGATATTCAGGAGATGCAACGGCAGCGTCCGATGAGCGGCTTCAGGCACCAGATGGAGATCGACGAAAAGAAATGTCAGTTGAGACGCGATGAGCAGCAGCGCGCCCACCCGTATCGCGCGCGTGGGCCAGATGATGGCGAAGTCCCACGCATCGATTGTGGCTTGCGTATCTGCGATGGGCCAGATGCGGTGAGCGCCGCGGTTGTCATCGGATCGTTCCCCGGATGGTTCCTGGGATGGTTCTTCGGCGCCGGCGACGGGGCCGGCTTCGCGCCCTGATTCAACTCGCATTACATACCTCGTCGATGAGGCAGCATCGGCCTGCTTATGAGCAAAGCCGATGCCCGGCCAAATCCACTCGTAGTGACCTAAAACAGAGGTTTAGCGCGCGGATTTTGATGATTTTCACACTCAGCACAGGATCGTGGTTGCAAATTCGCTACAAACAGTCCATCTGTATTTTGGGGTTATGGATCTTCGGCGTGCTTGGGAGTTGTGCTCAAGCCGTGGCAGTTCGAACGCTCATAATCGAAGATTCGAGTGCTGCGCGGAATTTTCTGAAACTCCGGTTCACGGAAATCGGCTGCGAGGTGATCGGCGAAGCGGGCGATGCGTCCGAGGGGCTCAAGCTCATCCGGGAGTTGCGGCCGCAACTGGTGTCGCTGGATCTGCTGTTGCCGCTGGTCAATGAAATCGATGCGCTGACGCTGTTCCGCACCGTCCGCAAGGAATCACCGGAGACCAAATTTATCGTGATCAGCGCGTCTTCAAGGGCCACAGAGCGCGCCAGCTTCATGCGCGAGGGAGCGGTCGAGTACTTCGAAAAACCCTTCTTCAATTTCCAGGCGCTGGTCGGCAAGCTCGCGCAGTTCTTTCCCGATATCAAGGATGCCGCGCCACGAGACCCGCGCCGAAGGCTCTAGCAGCCACCACCAGCGCAGAAGCGGGCCCGGTCCCTTCAAAGTCCGCTGACTGTCAGTTTACTCAGGCTCACAAACCGTGACGGCCGGCCGCAACCCTGAGCCGCACGCCGGGGGGTCCGGCCAGTAGCAGGATTGCCCTACAAATTGTCACTTATTTGCACCAAACTGTGGCATCGGAGATCCGGAATCACAAAAGACCCAATGACCGCCGATGAACCGCCGGCGGCGGCGGTTGGCACGCGCTGTGCTCTCCCGGCATTGCCTGCACGGGCCGGCCCGGAACGGGCCGTGTAAGGGGGGCCCGTGAAGGCTTGAGTGCCGGCTGCCCGGGCCTGCGCTGCGCAGGCTGTGGGTGCGGTCAGGAGTTCATTGATGCGTGTTCGTAGTATTCGCGGAGGCCCCTTCGGAAGTGGCTGGGTCCGCCAGGCGCGGGCTTCGTCTCGTCACCCGGTTTGGGAGGAATTTCTGGCCGGCGTGCGCGACGGCGCTGGTACGGCCGCATCATGACAACGGGCGATCCCACTCTCCCATCCGGTTGCAAACTCTGCGGCGTCGCCCGCGCTGCTCGGCCGGGATCGCTGATATCGGCCGACCTCGGATGCCCTTGCGCCGCCACTCGAGGCCCTAAGCTTCGGCCTGCGCGCGACGCGGCGGCGGCGCTTAGGCTGCTGGACGAGCTTGAATTCCCATCCAGGCCGCTCGAACAAGAGGCAGATGCTCCGCTGGCGGATCTCAATGCCGTGCTGGCGGCGGACTATCGCACGGTGCGCGGCTTCCCGCGCATCGAGCTGGCTTCAGAGCTCAAGCGCATCGTGGACAACTTCATCATGCCGTATGGCCAGATCTGGCAGTGCTGGCAGGACCGCCGCCGCCTGGAACGTCTGCGAAGGGTCTTCAATTGGGGAGATGTGCTGGTCAACGCGGAGCCATACGTAGACGGCGCGGGACTCTCGCTGTGGGGCTTCTCGACCGATGCGAAAGTTCAGGGGCGGCGCAAGTTCCTGATTTTCGTCAATACCGCCCATGATCCCGGAGCAGTGGCCGCAACCATCGGGCACGAATTGGGGCACCACATCTACAGCGCCATCCCGGGCAGGCGCGCGGGCGAGCCTGCGACGGGATCGATCTTCACGGAACATTTCGGCGATGAGCAGGAACTGTTTTCGGATGCGGTCGTGGCGATGTGCGCATACAGTCACACCGCAATCCGCGAGATCGCTGCCGGCGCATCTGCGGCGTGCGATGGCGCAAACCCGAAGATGGCCGAGCAGATCCGGAAGGCCTTCGCCACGATCGATCCCCACTACCGCATCGATCTGGACCGCGCGGATCTCACCGCTCCGTGGCGAATACGCTACCTCACGATGATGGTTCACTTCTTGAAGCTGCGCTACGCGCTGCTCGACTCGGCGGGCATCTAAGCCGGGGGCTCGGATGGATTCGGGTTTCGACAACGGGATTCCGCGTCACGACTTCATATCCGCGCAGGCCGGCGGCATTGAACGGCCAAGTTCCGCCGATATCGCCCTGAGAGCAATCTTCGACGCAATGCCGGAGGCCGCCTTCGTCGCGCGCCTGTCCGAGCCAGCCGGGAACCGTCTCGAACGATCCGGCTCCGGGATGCCGCACCCCAACGGCAAGGCCCTGCCCGGCGGGTATCTTGGCCGGGTGGTCGATGTGAATAGCGAGTTCTGCAAGCACCTCGGTTACACGCGCGACGAGGTGATAGCCGGGAAAGCGGGCGAATCGAATATCTTCGCCGACGCCAGCGCGCCTGCCCGGATCATCGGCGAGCTGACCACACACGGGCGAGTGGACAATCTTAAGACGGAGCTTCGCGCAAAGGACGGGACTGCCATCACTTGCCTGCTGTCGGCGACACTGGCTCACGCCGGCGCAGTCTCGTACGTCGTGGGCATCGCCCGCAATATCGGGAAGGTTGCGGAGACCCAGCGCAAGGACGAGGAGACCGAGGAAAGCTTCTTTGCGAAGGTTTTCGAGCGCAGCCTCGTCGGCATGGTCGTCATCGACTTTGAAACGGGCAAGTTCACCGACGTTAATCAGCGGTTTCTCGACGTCTCGGGCTTTACCCGCGCCGAGGTTGTGGGCAAGAAATGGCGCACGCTCGACTTGTGGGTCAATCCGGAGGACGCCGCGCGGTTCGCCGACGCGCTTACCACCGTCGGCGAAGTCGGGAACGCTGAAATCGCATTCCGGCTGAAAGGCGGAGCGATAAGACCGTGCGCCGTTTCAGGCGTCCTGCTCGAACTGCGCGGACACTTAAGCTGCCTCGTGGTCATCAGGGATATCTCGGCGCTAAAGGCGGCCGAGCGGGAACTCATCGAGGCGCGCGAGGCTGCACTGGCGGCTTCTCGCGCGAAGTCCGAGTTCCTGTCGAGCATGTCGCACGAGATTCGCACGCCGATGAATTCCGTGCTTGGGATGGCGGACCTGCTTGCGGATACCAACCTCGATTCCGAGCAGCGCAAGTATCTCAACATCATGATCAACAACGGCAACGTCCTGCTCGGCCTCATCAATGACATCCTCGATTTCGCCAAGGTCGAGTCCGGGCACATCGAGCTCGAGCACAGCGAGTTCGACCTGGCGGAGCTCGCCGACCGCGTATGCGAAACTCTCGCGACCCGCGCCCACGAAAGGCGCCTCGAGCTCGCCTGCCACGTATTGCCGGGAGTACCGATCCATCTGGCCGGCGACGCGCTCAGGCTTCGCCAGATTCTGATCAACCTGGTCGGCAACGCGATAAAATTCACCGAGATCGGTTCGATCGTGCTGACCGTCGAGAAGCAAAGCGAGAACAAGGGATCGGCCGAACTCCTCTTCTCGGTCGCGGATACCGGAGTCGGAATCAGCGCGGACAAAATCGGAGCGATCTTCGACAGCTTCACGCAGGCGGATTCATCGACCACGCGCAGGTACGGGGGCAGCGGACTCGGATTGGCGATCGTCAAGCGGTTGATCGCGCTGATGGGCGGCAGAATCTGGGTCGAAAGCGAAGCCGGAAAGGGGACCACGTTTCACTTCACCGCTCGCTTCGACGTGCAGAGCGATGCCGCCGGACCGTCGGACGCGGCGCCTGCTCCGCTCGATCTGACGGGCGTGCGCACGCTGATAGCAGATGATACCGCGGTCAACCGGGTGATCCTGCGCGAGATGCTGACCGCAAGAGGCGCGCTTGTCACGGAAGCCCAAAGCGCCGAAGAAGCCCTCTTAGAGCTGGAGCGCGCGATCAGGGGCGGAGCCCCATTCGATCTCCTGGTGCTCGATTGCCGCATGCCAGGCATGGACGGACTCGACCTGGCCAGGCGGGTCAAGGCGGTGCGCGGTAATTGCGCTACAGTGACGCTGATGCTGACCTCCGACGATTTCAGCACCACCGCGACCGGCATGCGCGAACTCGGAATCGAGGCCTACCTCGTGAAGCCGATCCGCCGCGCCGACCTCCACGAAGCCATCGCCGCGGCGATCGCGAAGGCAAAGACCCGAATCCGGCCAACCGCCGGCGTCGAGCAGCGGCAAGCGGCGCGCGAGCCGCAGCCGGCATCGGAGCCGGGGCTTCGGATTCTGCTCGCTGAAGACATGCCGGACAGCCGGTTCCTGATCGAGGCCTATCTCCGAGGCACGCGTCACCAGGTGGATGTGGCCGAAAACGGCGCGGTTGCCGTGCAGAAATTCAGATCAGGCCGCTATGACCTGGTCTTGATGGACATCCAGATGCCGGTGATGGACGGTTACGTGGCGGCGCGCGAAATCCGCGGGTGCGAGGGCACGTCCCGGTTGTCCCGGACACCGATCATTGCGCTGACCGCTTCGGCGCTAAGCGACGATGTGCGCAGATGCTTCGAGAGCGGATGCGACCTGCACATCGCCAAGCCGGTCAAAAAGGCGGCGCTCCTGGCCGCGATCCGCGAGGTCGCGCGGGGAAATCAAGGCGCCGGAATCTGACGCGGTACAGTTCGCGATCGCGCGTCAAGGCTGCGCCAGCCCGTCTCCATAGTCACCCGGATCGATCCATACCGACTGTTCGCGATTGACGGCTTTCTACCGCGAACTTGCTATTCCTGCCGGCGCCGCACGGCATTTAACGCGGACTTCATCGATTACGCATTTACCTTCAAATGCACGCGGCGTTATCTTCGCCTCGCGGGAGCGGCGGCCTTGGGAACGTGCTCGACTAATCTCAATTATCTGGAGGGCTTAGAGATGACTCGCAGATTGAAAAGAAAAGTGGAGCTTGGATTAACGGCCGTAATCGCCGGACTGATTTGCGCCGGACTGCCCTCGAGTCGAGCGTGGGCGCAGGCAGCACCGGATGTATACCGACTGAACTATTACGCGAATGCGCACACGCGCACCCCGGATGAGACTGTGCGCATCGTGAATCCGACGCCCACGACGCTGTGCGCGGATATCTACGTATTTGACGCGAACCAGAATGAGCAGGAGTGCTGCAGTTGCCCCATCACCCACAATGGTCTCCTCACTCTCTCGGTCAACCGGGATTTGACCAGCAATCCGTTCACGGCAGGAACAGTCCTGACCAATGGCGTAATCAAGATTGTCTCGGCCCAGATCAGCCCATCGTCCGCCGCAGTGGTCTGTAGCGCGGGTCCGACGACGCCAACCCCGGCACCGGAACTGCGTGAATGGATCACGCACTACCCAACCGCGCTTCCCGCCCTTCTAGGGGCGCTGACCGCGACCGAGGAGGAGTTCGCGAAAGCCGACCTGATCGACCCCGAACTTTCATCCTATCTCGCAGAACCGTGCAATCCGAAGCCTACGCCTGCCGGTACTACCCCGGGCGTGTGCACCTGCGGAGCCAACACTCCGGACTGATGAACCACCTGCGCTGCCGGCGGTAGACGGTGCCTGGCCGCGCCGGCCGGAGTCTTCTGGTTGCGATTCCCGGGTCTGTTCGGAGCCGCCGCTCCCGCTCCGAACCAACCGGGTTGCGAGGTGGCGCTACCGTCCTTCGCCGGAGGAAGGACCCTGCAATCCTCAACCATGCGCGAGCGCCGATGGATCGAGGTTTGGTCCGGTGAGGTAAACGAGGCGGCCCTCGTCGGGCGCGCGCTCCCGAAGCCATCGCGCGATGATCGTCATCGGCGTAAGTTCCGGGCGCGCAACCGGCCGCGCGCGATAGCGCTCGTAATTTTCCGCGATGAACGCCGCGATATCGCGCGGCGCATCGGATGAATCCAGCGCGCGGCTTGCCGCAAGGCGTCCGCTCAGCACGACGTGCGCGGTGCGCACGCCGCCATTGCCGGTCACGATGACGAGGTTGTTCTCGGTGACCACCTGGCTAAGGCGCGACGCGCGATGCGCCAGGGTCGCGAGCGCCTCGAGGTCGCGCTTGAGGCGCGCCGCCTCCTCGTAGCGCATTGCGGCCGCCGCCTGGTCGCGCCCGCGCGCAAGCTCGCCCAGCAGCGCCCCGCTTCGCCCGCGCAGAAAGCCGAGCGCCGCGCGCACGCGCCCGGCATAGGCGTCCTCGCCGATGCTCAAGTTGCAGGGCGCCGTACAATGGCCCATCTGGCCGTAGATGCACGGCGAGACATCCGGATCGGGCTTAAGCCGCCCCGCGCAGGTGCGAAGCCCGAGGACTCGCGCGAGCGCGCGCGCCGAGTTGTCCAGGCTGCGCCGCCCGATGAACGGCCCAAGATGCATCACGCCGTGGCGCGCGGTCATTTTCTGCGACACGGCCAGGCGCGGGAAATCGTCCATCATGTCGAGCTTGATGAAATACGCGGGCGCCACACCCTTGAGCATCCGGTTGAACGGCGGTTTGAGCTCCCGGATGAGCGCGGCCTCGAGCAGCGCGGCCTCCAGCGATGACGGCGAAAGCCGGGTCTCGATCTTCCAGACGTGGCTCACCAGGTCGGCCGTCTTCGCATCGACCGCGCCGGTAAAATACGATGAGACCCGCTCTCGGAGCGACCGAGCCTTGCCGACGTAGAGGATATCGCCGCGCTCGTTGCGCATCAGGTACACGCCGGGAGAGTGCGGAATTTGGGCGATATCCTCGGGCGGGACGTGACGCTCGATGCGGCGGCCCGAAAGCCCGCGATAGTGATCGTCGAGCAGACGGTCGAGCCGCCGCATCCCCATCTTTTCCGCGATCTCGAGAAAGATCGAAAGTATCTCCGCCGCCATCCGCGCATCGCCGAGCCCCCGATGGCGTCCGTCGGTCGAAAGACCGAAATGCTCGGCCAGCGCATCGAGGCGCCGGCGCTTGAGCGACGGTACGAACCGGCGCGACATGCGCAACGTGCACAGCACGGGATTGCGCAGCCCGATTCCGAAGATGCGGCGGAATTCGAAATCGAGAAACGCGCGGTCGAACGGCGCGTTGTGCGCCACCATCACCGTGTCGCCCATGAAATCGCGAAACGCGGGCGCGACCTCCTCGATGCGCGGGGCCGCCACGACCATCTCGTTGGTGATCGAGGTGAGGCCGGTGATGAAACGCGGGATCGGGCCGCGCGGGCGCACCAGGCTCTGGAACGACTCCGTGATTCGCCGCCCCGTCATCCGCCATGCGCCGATCTCGATGATCGTGCCAGGTCCGGGGCGCGTGCCGGTGGTCTCGAGATCGACCACCGTGAACCGCGCCTCATCGAGCGGAACCTTGAGCGCATCGCTCTGGCGAAGCGACCAGAGCCCCACCGCCGCATCGAAGACGAAGTTGGGATCGCCGTCGAGGAGGCTGCGAACGATGCGGGGGCCAAGTTCGGGGTCCGAGCCGCGGCCGGCGAACAGGAGGCCCGCCAACTCGCCCGCGTCGGCGCCGGCCGGACGGGATTCGAGGAAGGCGTAGAGCTTCTCCTTGGCGGTCGCGCTGGGCAATCGAAAGCCGCGCTCCGCGATGTTCGCTTGCTCCGCCACCGGCCGCCCCTCGTGCGTCAAGGGTTTAACAGGCACGCATCGTGGCGGCAACTCGCGAATGTCCAAGCCCTTGCGCCCGCGACATATGATTCTCAAAAGACAGAATGAGGATCCGGGATTCCTTGCGCACGCCATACATGCGCGCGGGAATGACAAATTCGGAGAACGTCGATGCGCGGGCGTCTTCGCCCGCGCCACCGATTTCCCTTCCCCCGCAATCGGTTGCGGGGGAAGGATAGAAAGGGGGTCCGGACCGCCGCGTCCTACTTCTTCTGAGCGGCCCCGGTACAGCGCAAGTTCACCGTCTGCGGCTCGTGAAGCGCATTGTCGCTGATAGTAAGCGCCCCCTTGTAGCGACCCGTGCCCGGCGGCGTGCATGTGACCTGCACATTGCAGCTCTGCCCCGGAGCGAGCGTGCCGGTCCATTCGGTTCCCGTCACTATCTGGAACGCCGACGCTGAAACCGATTCGAGTTCCATGATGACTGGCAGCGCCTTTTTCCCGCTGCCCGCATTCTTGATCGTCACCGTTACCGGTTTGCTGACCGTATTCTCAGTGACTTTCTTGAAGCTCACGGTTTTGGGAGTAATCGAGAGCTTTTCTTTCACCGGCGTGGAAGTCGCAGTTGGCGTCGGCGATGCAGTTGCAGTTGGAGCCGCAGTCGTGGTCGCCGTTGGAGTTGCAGTCGCCGTTACAGTTGGAGTCGCCGTCGCTGATGCTGTCGCCGTGGGCGTCGCAGTGCGAGTCGCAGATCCCGTCGGCGTGGCCGTTACAGTCGGAGCCGCAGTCGAGGTTGCCGATGCGGTCGGAGTGGCCGTCGCAGTGGCAGTCGGCACCGGCGTCGGCGGACTGAGTTCGGTCACGAACGCGGCGTCGCAAACTCCGCTGCCGCCGGTCGATGTTGGGCAACTGTCCTGGTAGCCGTGATAGGTCGGGAAGTCGGTCGATGCGGTCCCTCCCGTGACGTAGGCGTTGCCCGAGGAATCGACTGCGATCCCGTTGCAATAATCCGCGCTGCTGCCGCCGAGGTAGGTCGAGTAGAGCAGCGAATCGCTTCCCGATGACGACGGGTCGAGCTTGGCAACGAAGATGGCGTGGCAGCCGGAGGGGCTGGATGCTGACGGGCAACTGCTCTGGTAGGCGTTCAGAGTCGGGAAATCGGTCGATTCCGCCAGTCCGGTCACATAGGCGTCGCCCGAGGAGTCGACCGCCATAGCGGCGCCGACATCCGCGTAGCTGCCGCCGAGGTATGTCGAGTAAAGCAGCGATGAAGTTCCCGACAAGGATGGATCGAGCTTGGCGACGAAGGTGGCTATGCAACCGAAGGCGCTGGATGCTGATGGGCAAGTGTGTTGGTAAGCATTCAAGGTCGGGAAGTCGGTAGACTGCGCCTCTCCCGTGACATAGGTCTTGCCGGATGAATCGACCGCTATACCGTTGCCCTCATCCATGTAGGTGCCGCCGAGGTAGGTCGAATAAAGAAGCGACTTCACTCCCGACATCGAGGGGTTCAGCTTCGCAACGAAAACCGCACGACAGGCGCTGGGCGCGGATGGGCAAGTGCTCTGGTAGCCGTTAAAGGTCGGGAAGTCGGTGGAGGCCGCATTCCCCGTGACGTAGGCGTTGCCGGAGGAATCGACCGCGATCCCGTTGCCAACATCGTAGTAGCTGCCGCCGAGGTAAGTCGAATAGAGAAGCGATGACGCTCCCGACAGCGATGGATTCAGTTTGGCGACGAAGGCGTTGGGACCATTGGCGCCGGCGGCTTTATTGGTGCCTTGATAGGCATTGAGAACCGGGAAGTCGGTCGAGAATGCATTTCCCGTGAGATAGGCGTTGCCGGAGGAATCGACGGCAATGCCGAAGGCCTTGTCGCCTTCGTGCGTAGTCGAATTGCCGCTACCGCCGAGGTAGGTCGAATAGAGCAGCGACGACGTTCCAGACAACGACGGATCGAGCTTGGCAACGAAGGCGTTATAGCTGGCCTTCAGCGCGCTTTGGTAAGCGTGGAGGGTCGGGAAGTTGTCCGAGTCCGTATTTCCCGTGACGTAGGCGTTGCCCGAGGAATCGACCGCTATACCGGTGCCCTCATCAGTGGCCCTGCCACCGAGGTAGGTCGAATAGAGCAAAGATGGAGTTCCCGAGGCCGACGGGTTCAGTTTGGCGACGAAGGCGTTGGTGGTGCCTTTGAGCGTCGTTTGGTAACCGTCCAGGAGCGGGAAGTCGGTCGAGCCGGTGTAGCCCGTGACGTAGGCGTTGCCCGAGGAATCGACCGCGATGCAGAGCCCGTCATCCACGCTGCTGCCGCCGAGGTAGGTCGAGTAAGCCAGCGCCGGATCGATATACACCACGCAATCGTGGCCGCTTCCAGAGCAGGCGCGGGATGCGATGTCGAAGCCGATCGTATCCTTGCCGCGCAGCACGGCTTTGCCCGCGATTTTCTCGCGCTTGCCGTCGTGCTCGCGAAAGACCGCGGGCAGATGTTGGATGACTTCGCCGCCGCCGGGCAGCGTCGCGACCACGTCCCCATCGCGATTGACTGCCAGCCGCGTCGCGCCCTCGAAACGCATCGCGATCGTGCGGGAATCGGTCCCCGTCGCGAGAACGAAGTCGTATTCAAGCTGGCGCTGATCAGATCCGTAGTAAACGAGATCGATTCCCGGATAGACATTGCGATAGCGGACGCGCGCGTAGTTGGGCACGTCGGTGTGCCACTTCTTCGGGTCGTTGCCGATGAAGTAATTCGAGCCCGCCGCGAGCCGATCGACGCCCTCGATTTGCGCGTTGCGATTCGCACCGACCAGCTTCACGCGCAGGACCTCTGTCTCGACTCCTGCCGAGGCGCGACCCGTTGCCTTGTCATTCCCACGCGTGCCCGGCGTGCGATTTGGTTTGTCATTCCCGCGCGTGTCTGGCGCGCGAGGAATCCCGGATCCGGTTCCGTCCGGTACCTCTCGCGATGCCAGGGACGATCGCGCGGGCGAATCCTTTGAAGGCTTGCGCAGCGCCAGCACGGCCTCATCGGGGGTCAGGAACAGCGTGTATCCCGGGCCGCGCGCGAGGAATCTGACGCGCGCATCGGTCTGGCCGTCGTTGCGCTCAAAGCGCATCGGCAGCCTCCCGAACACGTCCGTGATGTGGAGTTGAGATTGCCGGCCTGCCTGTGCGGCGCTCGCTTGCGCCGCAGGGGGCGCGCTCCTCTGCGGCTCGCCACCGCCCAGTTGCGCGAGGCCGAGCACTGCGGCCATCGCGAGCAGCAATCCTGCGATAGCTGCCCGCCTTGCGATGTTCACGATCGTCCCCTTCCTGCGCGCTGACGCGCGCCAACTCAGATACTGGGGACGCCGAAACGATGCCCCCCTGCCGAATCAGGACCGAAGCATAATGCGGAGCGCGCCAGTTCGCCAACCGCCGCGCCGCTCGCGATGCGCGACAAGATGTGGCGCGGGCGAGGACGCCCGCGCATCGACCGCGGGCACGGCGGCCCGCGCCACTATTTTCTTTCCCTGCCCCCGCAACCAGTTGCGGGGGAACGGCGTTTTTTTCCCTGCCCCAGCACTCAGTTGCGGGGGAACGCCCTTTTTTTTCCTTCCCCCGCGTTTCGTTGCGGGGGAAGGATAGGAAGGGGGTCCTGATCTGACCGGCGCAGATTTCCCATGTCTCCGGTCGCGCCGCTGCCGCGAAAGAAAAACCGGTGGCGCGCGGCGTTCGCGCGATCTAAAATCGAATCGGGAGTACAGGAAAGAACGCTATGGAAAGAGTTCAACTTACTCGCGATTGCGAGGGGATCCAGATCCCGGCGGGCATCCGCGTGCCCCTCGAAAAGGGCATCGAGGTGTTCATCACGCAAGCGCTCGGCGGCACGTTTACCGTCCAGGTGCCGGCCTACGGCGGCCTGTTCCGAATCGCGGGCAAGGATGCCGACGCGCTCGGCAAGACGCCGGCGGATGCCGGCGCCGCGCAGGCGGGCAGGGGTGACCTCGAGGCGATGGTCTGGGATCAGCTCAAGACCTGCTACGACCCTGAAATCCCGGTGAACATCGTGGACCTGGGCCTCGTCTACGGGATGGAACTCAAGGACCAGGCGGACGGAACCAAGAAAATCGAAGTCAAGATGACGCTCACGGCGCAGGGATGCGGAATGGGCGCATCGATCGCGTTCGACGCGAGGCAGAAGCTGATGTCTCTGCCGGGAGTATCGGACGCAGAGGTGGAGCTGGTTTGGGACCCGCCCTGGAATCCGAAGATGATATCGCCGGAGGGCCGCGAACGGCTGGGATTGGACTGACCTCGCCGAGGGTGTAGAAGGAAGCCGTTTCGAGATTTTTTGCGCCGGTTTTCCTCCCCATTGGGGGGAGGAATCGGGTGAGGGCGGGACGCCGGACTGCCTCCCGTGGCGACCGCCCTTGCCTACCCATGATGACCCCTCAGCCGTCGCGGGCGCGTTGACACGCCAATCCGGCTCCGATAACTAAATTGATTCCGGTAATTCGATGTACGCAATCGTAAAGACAGGCGGAAAGCAGTATCGCGTCGGCCCCGGCGACCAGATAACGGTCGAGCGAATCGCGGGCGACGTCGGCGCGGAAGTTTCCCTCACCGATGTGCTCGCGATCGGCGGAGAGACGCCGAAGATTGGCACTCCGAACGTCCCCAACGCGTCGGTTCGCGCGAAAATCGTGCAGCAGCCGCGAGGGACCAAGGTGCTGGTCTTCAAGAAGAAGCGGCGCAAGAACTATCGCCGCAAACGCGGCCATCGCCAGGAACTGACCGTACTCAAGATCGAGGAAATCCAGGCGGGCGCATGACGCTCGCCGGTTCTGATTGAACACGCGGCGGCAAACGCCGCCCCAAAGAGGAGACCAGCCATGGCGCACAAGAAGGGACAAGGCTCGACGCGCAATGGCCGCGACAGTCCGGGACACCATTACGGAGTCAAGATCTACGCGGGCCAGACCGTGCGCGCGGGAAATATCCTCGTGCGTCAGGTCGGGACGCGGATCCATCCGGGACGCAACGTCGGCATGGGCCGCGACTTCACCATCTTCGCGAAGATCGACGGCATCGCGAAATACGAACCGCGCGGCGAGAAGCGGCAAGTGAGCGTCGATCCGCTGCCGCCAGTGCCAGCGCTGCCGCCAGGCATCGGTCCCGCGGGAACGACCGGATAGCGGCGCAGTTGCGCAATCGAGCGTTGAGTCAGCCCCGCGGTGCGCCGCGGGGCTTTTTTTTCACGCCGTTCCGTGACAGCCGCCGACCCGTTAATGACGGCGCGCATCGGCGAGGCGCGCGGCTCCGATGCGATCTCGCCGGGCGCGCTGCTATAGTGACTCAGTTGCGATGCGTTTTATCGACGAAGCAAAAGTCTTCGTGCACGCCGGCAAGGGCGGCGATGGCGCCATCGCGTTCCTGCGCGAAAAATACCGCCCCTTCGGCGGCCCGGCCGGCGGTGACGGCGGCCGCGGCGGCAACGTGATCTTTGAAGTGGACGAGGGACTCTCCACGCTGCTCGATTTCAAGTATCAGCCGCGGCTGGTCGCCAAAGATGGCGAGCCCGGACGCGGCAAGCAGCAGTACGGGCACGCCGGCGCCGACCATGTCGTGCGCGTGCCGCCCGGGACGATCGTGTTCGACGATGAGACTGGCGAGGTCATCGCCGATCTCGTGATGCCGGGGCAGCGCGAAGTGATTGCGCGGGCCGGCGAGGGCGGCCGCGGCAACATGCACTTCGCCTCGCCGACGCGCCGCTCGCCGCGAATCGCGACACCCGGCACCGCCGGCGAGCAGAAATGGGTGCGCCTCGAGCTCCGGCTGGTGGCCGAGGCAGGCCTGGTCGGGCTGCCCAACGCGGGCAAATCGACGCTGCTAGCGGCGCTCAGTGCGGCGCGTCCCAAGATCGCGCCCTACCCTTTCACGACGCTTGCGCCGAATATCGGCCGCGTATTCGTATCCGAGGAGGAAAGCTTCACGGTTGCGGATATCCCGGGGCTCATCGAAGGCGCGCATCTCGGTCACGGCCTCGGAATCCGATTCCTGCGCCATCTCGCGCGCACGCGGCTGCTCGTGTACGTCATCGATGTGTCCGGCAAGCCCGATGACGCGTTCGCCGCGGTGCAGGGCGAGATCGGAGCGTTCGACCCGGTGCTACTCGAGCGCCCTGCGCTGATCGCGCTCAACAAGATCGACCTCGTCTCGCGCGATGATGCCGATGCCGCCGCGCGCGCGCTCGGCGAAAAGACCGGGCTTAAGGTTTTTGCGATTTCCGCCGAGAAGCGCACGGGCCTCAAGCCGCTCATCGCCGAACTCGCTCGCCGGCTGAGCGCGATCGATCGCCAGGGCGCCGAATGTCGCAACTGACCTACAAGACGGAGATTCTGACCCGCGTTCGCCGCCTCGTAATCAAGGTGGGAAGCGCGGTCCTGTCGGACTCGGATGGGCTTCGCACGGAGGTGATCGAGAGCCTCGCGGGTGAGATCGATGCGGCGGTTCGCGCCGGCCGCGAGATCATCGTCGTCAGCTCGGGTGCAGTCGCGGCGGGACGCGCTCGGCTGGGCCCGCTTCGCGGCTCCTCGCTTGCCGCGCGACAGGCCGCCGCCGCCACCGGACAGATCGAGTTGATGCGCGAATGGGCGCGGGCTTTCGGCGCACGCGGGCGCACCGTCGCACAAATCCTGCTCACGCATCAGGATATCGCCGAGCGCAAGCGCCGCCTCAACGCGAGCCAGACCTTTCAGGCGCTGCTCGGCGCGGGCGTGATCCCGATCGTGAACGAGAACGATTCCGTCGCGGTCGAGGAAATCCGCCTGGGCGACAACGACATGCTCTCATCGCTGGTGGCAAGCCTGGTGCAGGCGCAGATGCTCGTGATTCTGACCGACGTCGATGGCGTCCTGACCGGAGACCCGCGCAAGCGCCCCGATGCGCGCCTGATCGGGCTGATAACCGACCCCGAGGCGGAGATGCGCGGGCTGGTCGCCGAGACGGCCGGGCCGCTTGGAAGCGGCGGGATGGCGACCAAGCTCAAGGCCGCGCGGCAGGCGGCGCGCGGCGGGATCGCGGTCGCGATCGCGCCCGGGCGCGCAACCGGCGTTATCGCGTCGGTACTCGACCCCGCGCGCGAGTGCGGAACGCTAATCGCTCCGGGGGGGAGCCGGCTCAAGAGCCGCAAACACTGGATCGCTTTTGCGCTCAAGCCGGCCGGCGCTCTCGGCGTCGATCGCGGAGCGGCCGAGGCGCTTTGCCATAAAGGACGCAGTCTCTTACCCTCGGGGATACGCGAAGTGCGCGGGGAATTCGGCGGCGGCGATTGCGTGAGCCTGGTCGACCCGGAAGGCGTCGAGTTCGGCCGCGGGCTGGTCAACTATCCGGCCGCCGATGTACTAAAGGTTCTGGGTCGGCGGTCGGATGAAATCCCGCGCCTGCTCGGCTACAAGGTCGCCGACGAGATCATCCACCGCGACAACTTCGTCCTGCTGAAGGAAATCGGATGAGCCTCGAAGCGGACATCACGGCCGCGCTCGCGCGCGCGCGCAAGGCGGCGGGCAAGCTCGCGCTGGCAACGACCGAGCAGAAAAACGCCGCGCTGAGAGAACTCGCGCCGATGATTCGCGCCGCGCGCGCCGAGATCATCGCCGCCAACCGCCGCGACCTCGAGCGCGCGCGCGCCGAGGGCAGAGGCGGCGCGTTCGTCCAACGGCTGGCGCTCGATGACGCGCGGATCGACAAGATCGCGCAGGGCGTCGAGGAGGTCGCGGCGCTGCCCGACCCGGTCGGCCGCACCATCGACAAATGGCGCCGGCCCAACGGCCTGGAGATTTGCAAGGTCGGCGTGCCGATCGGCGTGATAGCGATCATCTACGAATCGCGGCCCAACGTCACGGTCGATGCGGGCGTGCTGTGCCTGAAGGCGGGCAACGCGGTCGTGTTGCGCGGAGGCAAGGAGGCGCTTTCGGCCAATGCGTGCCTGGCGGGGCTTATCGGGCGCGCGATTGAGAAGGCGGGACTCGACCCCGAATCGGTCTACTTCATCGACAATCCCGACCGCGAGGCGATCCAGATCCTGAAGCGCCGCGCCGACCTGATCGACTTGATCATTCCGCGCGGCGGAAAGACGCTCAAGGATGCGCTGGCCGGATCCGCGGTGCCGCTGCTCCCGCACTTCGACGGCATCTGCCATACCTACGTCGATCGCGCAGCGGACCTCGCGATGGCGGCGGAGATCTGCTTCAACGCGAAGTGCAGCCGCCCGTCGGTCTGCAACTCGATGGAGAATCTGCTGGTGCATTCGGCGGTGGCGGAAAAATTCCTGCCCGTGCTCGGCGCACGCCTGATCGATGCCGGGGTCGAGATTCGCGGCGATGAACGCACCTGCCGAATCCTCCGGCAAGCGCGGCCCGCATCGGCGGAGGATTGGGACACCGAATACCTCGACCTGATACTAGCGATTAAAGTGGTGGACTCGCTCGACGAGGCGATCGAGTTCATCGCGCGCCACGGATCGCATCTGGCCGACGCGATCGTCACCGAAGATACCGGCGCCGCCGCGCGCTTTGAACGGGAAGTCGATTCCGCTACCGTCTACGTCAACGCGTCGACCTGCTTCACCGACGGCTTCGAATTCGGCTTCGGCGCGGAGACTGGAATTTCGACCAACCGGCTGCACGCGCGGGGGCCGATGGGACTAAACGAACTGACGACGTACAAGTACGTCATCCACGGTACCGGCCAGGTACGGCCCTAAACCGCGCCGGCGCGGAAACTCGCGAGCGATGCGCGTAGGAATTCTCGGCGGCAGCTTCAATCCGATTCACTTCGGCCATCTGCGCGCCGCCGAGGAGGATCGCGAGGCGCTCGGGCTGGACCTCGTGTATTTCGTCCCGGCCGCATCGCCGCCCCACAAGGCCGAGGGCGATCTGGCTCCCGCCGAGCATCGGCTCCAGATGGTTCGGCTCGCAACCAAGGGAAATCGCCACTTCATGGTCTCGGACGTGGAAATCCGCCGCACCGGCCGGTCGTACTCGATCGAGACCGTGCGGTTTTTCCTCTCCACCCTGCGCCAGCCGGCGACGCTCTACCTGTTGATGGGCGCCGACCAGTTCGCCGAGCTCGATACCTGGAAGGACGCCACCGAACTGGTCACACTATGCAATATTGCGGTCCATTCGCGGCCGCCCGAGGGCGAAAGCGGGCCGCCGCGGGTCTCGCTTGCCGCTCTGGAGCGCTTCGGTTACACTAAAGAAGACGATCACTACGTGCAGAAGAGCGGACACACGCTTTCTTTCGTCGCAACCACGATTTTCCCGATTTCAGCCTCGTCGATTCGCCGCAAAATCCAGCGCGGGCTCTCGATCAATTACCTGCTGCCCGGCGATGTCGCCGACTATATTCAGCGCCACGCGCTCTATTGAGTCTGTTTAAACCCACCGCGTGAATTCACTCGATAAGGCGCTCGCCGCAGCGCAAGCGGCGCTGGAAAAAAAGGCCTACGACCTGGTGGTTCTGCAGGCCGAGCATCTAAGCTCGATCGCGGACTATTTCATCATCGCGACTGGCCGATCCGACGTGCACGTGGAGGCGATCGCGCGCGGGATCGAGGAGCAGATGGATCGCGATGCGGTGAAGCCGCTGTCGATCGAGGGCCTCCAGCACGCCCACTGGGTCGTGCTCGACTACGACGACGTCGTGATCCACATCTTCTACGAGCCGGCGCGAGAGCTTTACCGGCTCGAAAGCAACTGGCTGGATGCGCGCGAGGTTGCGCTGCCCGAACCGATCCGCAGCGTGGCGCGCGACTTGAGGCTCAGAGCGCTCGCCTAGCCTGCCAGCGCCGCTTAGACCGCGCGGCGCAGCAGATGGGTCGCGCCGACCAGCGCGACCGCGCCCACCGTCGACATCGCCAGGAACCCGACCGCGCCGAAAGCCGCAATCCCGAGCGCGCCGAATATCCAGCGGCCAATCACTGCGCCCACCAGTCCGAGCAGGAGATCGATGATGACGCCGTAGCCGCTGCCGCGCATCAGCATCCCGGCGAGCCATCCCGCAAGCAGTCCGCACACCAGCGTCCCGATCACCGGAGGATTCCTCCCGCTCAACGACCTGCGGCGGCGGGGTGCGGCTTCACGCCGCGCCCGAGCGCAGGCGCATCACTTCTTCTGTTCCATCGGAGCGCCGCAACACTTGATCGAGCCGGTTCCCGCCTTGGTGACGATCACCTGAGAGCCGCACTTGGCGCAGATATAGACTTTGCCCAACTGGTTAGCCACGGATGATTTCAGTTCCTCTCGAATCTGATGAGATTCATTATGCACCGCGGAAGAGCGGCTTGCGCCGTTCGAGAAAGGCGCGCACCCCCTCCGCGCGGTCGGTTGTCGTTTGTAGCAGGGCGTACAGATCTTCCTCAAGCCTGATGCCCTGGTCCAATGTCATGTCATAGCCCTTGAGGACGGCATCCTTGGCCAGCCGCACGGCCACCGGCCCGCGCGACAATATCGCCTGCGCGACCTTCCCGGAAGCCTCGGCCAGCTTGCCCGCATCATCGGCGAGGTAGGTGACGAGCCCCGTGCGCGCCGCCTCCACGCCGTCCACCGCAACGCCCGCAAGCAGCATCCTAAGCGCCGTCGAGACGCCGGCAAGGCGCGCAAGCCGCTGCGTGCCGCCGAAGCGCGGGAGCGAGTTGCGTCCGAGCTGGGTCAGCGCGAAGCGCGCGGAACGAATCGCGACGCGCACATCCGCCGCCATCGCGAACTCGAGCCCCTCGTCGATCGCATCGCCGTTGATGATCGCGACGGTTGGCTTCGAGATTACCGCGAACGATTCGACCAGCCGCGAATCCACTCCCGCCTCGAACCCCAGGCAGAACGCGCGGCCGGTGCCCGTCACCGCGAGCATCCGCGCCGATTGATCGTCCTCGACCTCCTCGAACAGCTCGAGCAGCCGCTCGCCCATCGCCGGACTTAACTTCGCCTTGGCATCCGCGAACTTGAGCCTCGCCGTGACGCATCCGTCCGCGGCCGAGACTTCCACGGCGCCGGGTGCGGCGGGGCGGCGGGCGCGAGTCCCGCCTGCGCTCCTACTGGCGTTTGGGCGCGGCGTTGTCAGCCCCCCGACGCCGCGCGCAGGTCTTTGCGCAGGATCTTGCCGAGCGGATTTTTCGGAAGCGCATCGATGAACTCGATCGCCTCGGGACGCTTGAAGCTCGACAGCCGCCCGCGGCAGAACTCCTCGAGATCGGAGGCGGTCACCGTGGCGCCCTTGCGGCGCACCACGTACGCCTTGATGGTCTGGCCCCATTCGAGCGACGGCACCCCAATCACCGCGCATTCATCGACCCCGGGATGGCTCATCAGGACGGTCTCGACCTCGGCGGGCGCGATATTTTCGCCGCCGCGAATGATCATGTCGTCCTTGCGGCCGGCGAAGAACACGTATCCGTCTTCATCGAGCCAGCCCAGGTCGCCGGTTGCGCGCCAGCCGTCGGGCAGCGCGGAGTCATCCTCGCGGCCCGCGTATCCCTTCATGATGCGCGGAGTGCGAATGATGATCTCGCCAATCTGGCCGTGCGCCAGCAGCTTGCCTTCATCATCGCGCACGCCGATTTCGACGTCGGGCAGCGGCTTGCCGATCGAATTGAGGCGCTTGAGCTTGAGTTCGATTTCCTCCGGAGTGCCATCGACGCGATGGTCGTCGGGGCCGAGGATGGTGAGCGATGCGGTGGTTTCGGTCTGGCCGTAGGCGTTCACGAATCCAACGGTTTTGGGAAACTGGTCGATCGCGCGGCGAATCACCTGCACGGGCATCGGCGCGCCGCCGTATGCGAGGTTGACCAGGGTCGAAAGATCGGTCTTCGCGAAGCTCGGCTCATCGATGAGCTGCTTCATCATCGTGGGCACGACAAAACCATGCGTCACGCGCTCGGTCTCGACGAGCTTAAGCCAGGTCTTCGCGTCGAACTGGGACATCACGATGACCTTGCGGCCGGTCCAGACGTTGGTCATGTAAGCGGTCGTCCCGGCGATGTGGTAGAAGGGCACGCACACCAGCGCGGCGCCCCGATCGGTGCCGTCGGCCAGCTCGACGTTCGCCGTCACGTACGCGGTGAAATCGTTGAAGCTCAGCATCACGCCCTTGGGCAGGGAGGTCGTTCCGCTGGTGTACATCAGGATCGAAGTATCTTCGTCTTCGACCTCGGCCTCGGTATCATCCGCGTCCGCCCGGGCGGCGAGTTCGTTCAGGCGCGCCATCCCCGCCTGCCCCTTGCCGCTTGCGACCAGCGCTGTGACGCTGAGCTTGGGGCGAATCCGGTTGATCAAATCGAGATAGCGATCGCCGACAAGGAGCACCTTAACGTCGGCGGTGTTTATCATGTACTCGAGCTCGGCTTCCTTGGCTCGATAGTTCAGCGGCAGGAAAGTAAGGCCCGCCTTGGCCGCGGCGTAATAGGTCGCGATGTAAAGGTCGGAGTTGGTGTCCAGCGCCGCGATTACATCGCGCCGGCGCATCCCGAACTGTTTGAAGACGGCGCACAGGCGCGCGACATAATCCGCGAGCTGCGCGTAAGTCAGCCGGCGATCGCCGAAGACCAGGATTTCCTGGTCGGGCGCTATCGATGCCGGTATCGTGATGAAATTAACCGTGTTCACGGACCGCAAACCCTCCTAGCAGGCTGGTGATAAATCACAGCCTGCTCCCCCTCTCTTATCTCCCCCGGAACAGACCGGGGGAGAAGATAGAGGAAAGAAGCCATCTTTTACGCAGGATGTTGAGACCGCACGGCGGCCGAACTGCGAGAATTCCGCTCTTCTCAACATCCTGTTAGGCCCGGCCGACTCGCCGGCCCGCTAAGGGCCGGGTTCCTCGGCCTGAGACAAGCGCCAGCCGCTTGCCCAATCGCCGTTCCAGTTCGATGCCGTCGCGCAGCGGCAAATCGATGCCGTCCCAGACCGCGAGCTTTGCCATTGCAGCGCATTCACGTGGAAAGCGGCCCAGCGCCCGCGCCGTGCGCTCAGCGCTGCGATTCAGCTTCGCCAATGGAACGACTTCGGCGACCAAACCTACAAGTAGCGCGTCCTGCGCGTCAATCCAACGCCCGGTAAGGCACATGTCGAGCGCCCGGCCGAGCCCCAACCTCCGCGCTGCCGTCTGGGTGCCGGCGACCCCGGGTATCATTCCCGCGCCGGTTTCCGGGAAGCAGATTCGCGTATCGTCGGCCGCGATCGCGACATCGCACAGGAGCGCCATTTCCAAACCGCCGCCGACGGTGAAGCCGTGGATCGCGGCGACGACCGGTATCGGCAGCGCGCGCAGGCGGCCCCACACGTCGCGGCGGAAGCGGACCCACCGGGCCGCGACCGGCGATGGCGCCAGCCCGAATTCGTGGAGATCGCCGCCGGTTGAGAATGCGGTCCCCGCTCCCGCCAGCACCATCGCGCGAACCTCGGGATCGTCGTGGACGGCGCTTAAGATCGCGAACAGGTCATCGCGCATCTCCATGTTGTACGCGTTGAGCTGATCGGGCCGATTGAGCGTGACCCACGCGATCGGCCCGTGCTTCTCGTAGAGGACCGCGCCGAAACGATCGGTAGCCATCAGGCCGAATGCAGGTCCGCGCTGTCGCTCCAGGCGACTGCGGGCCTGCCGCGTTCATAAACGACGCGGCCTCCGATTATTGTGATTTCCACGGCGAGGTTCGCTATCTGCGCTGCGCCAAGCTCCAGCGGATTGTGCGCCAGGACGATCAAATCGGCGAGCCGATCGGGCTCGATCGCGCCCGCATCGAGTCTCGCCAACCGCGCCGCGTCGCGCGTGAACAGCGCGAGCGCATCCTCGGCCCCAAGCCTCTCTTCGGGCGCAAGCTCGATCCCATCGACGGTCGCGCGCCAGACTGCGGCGGCGACCGCAGCGAGCGGACGCGCCGGAGTCACCGGCGCATCGGTCGCGCCCGCGATCTCGATTCCCGCCCGCTTGAGACTCTGCGCGCGATACAGGTGCGGGATGAGCCCGCGCTCAGCCAGATACTTCGCGCCGCGAAAGTGGATGAAGCCGGGATTGGTCACCACCCACGCACGCGCCGCGGCGATTCGCTCGATTTCGGCGGGCGGAATCACGCCGCCATGCTCGATTCGGCATGCCGGCGCATCGCCGGCCAGCGCAAGGTGCTGGCGCGCGGTTTCGATCGCATCGAGCGCCCAGTCCAGCTCCTCGACTTCAGTGGCGTGGAACGCGCAGTCGAGCCCGCTTTGAAGCGCAAGCCGGACCTGCCGCTCGGTGGACGACTCGCCATCGCCGGCGCCGGGCATGAATTTCACTCCGGCGATTCTGATCCCGGCGGCTTGCGCCGTCGCCGCCGCCTGAGCCGCGCAATCCACATTGCCCGCGCCGATCATCACGCCGACGCGCTGGCAGATCGTCCCCGCGCTCGCAAGCCTGGCGAACAGCTCGACCTCGGCTGCGCCGTTGCGCACGGTCGCATCGGTGAATGCGGTCACGCCCGCGGCGGCAAGCTCGCGGCTGAGCAGGCGCGCGCGCGCCTCGGTCTCCGCCCCGGTCACGAGCGGAAGGCGGCGCGTGAGCCATTGTTCCATCCCGGCCACCAGCCCGCTCAGCCGCCCCGATGTGCTGCGCACGAGCGTTGCACCGTCGGGCGGAGAGAAGTCCGGCGCCTCGAGTCCGAGCTGCGCGATCGCGCGCGAGTTGAGCCACGATGCGTGCAGGGTCTGATGGCGCAGGCGCAGCGGATTCTTCGGCACCGCCTGGTCCAGCTCTTCGCGCGTCGGACCGCGCTTCTCAGCCAGCAGCGCCTCATCGCAACCGAACGCACGAAGCCAATTGCCTGGCGGCGTCTTTCCCGCGGCAACCCGAAGCGCCGCGGTCAGCTCGCCAATCGAGCGGCATCGAATCACCGACAGCCCGGCAAGCGCCGCGGCGGCCTCGAGAAAATGCAGATGCGAGTCGATCAGGCCGGGCGCGACGGTTCGTCCTTGAAGCTTGATGAGATGGGTGCGCGGACCGACCGACGGCTTGAGCTCGGCGAACGGTCCGTGGGCGAGTATCTGCCTGCCAGCGATCGCGACCGAATCGCTTCCTGGATGGCCGAGGATGACGCCCTCGTGGAGGACGAGGTCGGCCTTTGCTGGCAGACTAGCCACGTCGATGAGGGTCGGCGCGGGCAGGCTTGCGGGAGCGATTGCGCCCCAGAAGCTGGCCCGGGAATTAAAGTTCGATCAATCCGATGAAGGAAGCGGCTTGGCCTCCTTAATCTTCATCTGTCCGTCGCAGCATTCGAGCGTGCCCGGCCCGCCTTTGTTGCAGAGCACTTCGGTGCCGCACTTTTCGCAGAAATAACGCTTGCCCAAGGTATTCGCCATCGGAAATCACTCCCCAATCGCCAGCCGGTTCAGGCTGGATTAATTCTTAAAGTTTAACTTGAATGTTCACCGGAACGGAATTTCGCTCACTTGTGCGGTGATTGCGCCGCCGCTCGCTTCCACCTCGACGCGGGTCCCCGGATTCCAAGCGCTGTGATGAAGGATTGAAAGGCCGATTGGTCCGAATCGGGGCGAGAGCGCCACGCTGGTCGCACGGCCGACCGCCTTGCCCGCGAGCATCACCTCGGCGCCGCACGCCGGCAGCCGGCGGCCATCGAACCTAAGTCCGAACAGCCGCTTCTTGAGCGCGCCGTGCGCGGTCGCCCGCTCGATCGTCTCCTGACCGACGTAGCATCCCTTGCGGAACGAGATTGCGCCTTCCAGGCGCGCCTCGAGTGCGATCGTGCTCGCGGTGGTGTCGATTCCCGCGCGCACGATCCCATTTTCGATGCGCACGGTTTCGACCGCCGCCTCGCCGACCTCGCGCGCGCCCGGCGTGGCCGCTGCAATTTGCGCCGACACGCGGGCGGCATTCGCGCTCGGCGCGAGCACGGCGAAGGCGCCGGCGCCGAGGCGGGGTACGTTGCCAATCACCAGATCGCCGAGATTCAGATGGCGCCATTCCGCGAGCGATGCGGCTTGCTCTCCCGCCACGGCGCGAATCGCGTCGGCGGCGCGCGGGCCAAAGACGCAGATCACCGACAGCGGCGCCGATTCCTCGAATTCGACGTCGTCGGCGACGAGCAGCCGCTCCAGATGCTCGCGTGCACGCATCCAGAGGGGGCTGTCGATATCGAGCAGGATCGCGTCATCGGCGACCCACGCGAAAAAGTCGGCGATCAGGTGCGCGTGTTCGGTGAGAAACAAGGCCGGGATGACCGTGCCCGCCGTCGCGCCTTTCACATCCCCGCTGCACATCCCGTGAAGGAACGACACGCGATCATCGCCGACCGTCCGCACGACAATCCGGCTGGGCGTGCGATAGACCCCGGCGCCCCGCACCAGCGCGTCGTAATCGGCCGCATCCGGCGCCCCGGCGCGCTCCGCCAAGGGAGCTTCGCGAGCATTCACTTCGGAAATATCCACGACTCGGCTTGCGATTGGATTTGATGTCTCTGTTCAAATTTTGTAACAGATCGCGAAGCTGCGCCACAACCGGTGCAGTCGGCGGCTCGCGTTATATCCGTCGCGGCCCGCAGGCCGGGCATTCGCTTTGCTCGGAGACTCTTTTGGAGCAATTATTAGACGTATTCCGATGTTCTGTTACGGCGGGCGATCTGAATATAATCGGCCGCAAGCGAGGGGCGAAACATGGGCGCCTTCATACTCGGGCTAATCATCGGAGCGGGCGGAGCGCTTGCGTTTTTCATCTACGACGAAGGCAACCTGTTCCTTAAGATGGCTCAGCAGATCAAGCGGACGGCGGAACGTTACAAGCAATTGCCGCCCTGAGGAATGATTAAACTCGCCTGGACAGGCCGGAACGCGGCGAGCACGGGAATCCCGATGCTCCGGCGCGTCGAGATCGTACTTGCCTCCGCGTTGGTTGCGGCGGGCCTTGCCGTTTGCGGGCCGGCTCAATCCGCGATGGCGGATACGGCACAGTCTCAGGCCGCCGAACTCAGCGATCGCGCTTTCTCGCTTCTGAACCTGGTCAACGCGGATGCTGGCGCGGCGGGTCCGATGCTCGGCCCGATTGCGAATCTGGCCAGTGATGCGCAGACGCTAAGCAGCGCGCTCGACAAGGGTGACCGCGCCGAGGCGGCGCACGCGATGGCGGCGATCGTGGCCGACCGTGATGCGATAGACGCCGCCAGTGCGAAGGGCTCGCGGGCGCTCGAGGCGGGCCAGTGGAAAGCGGTCAAGGATGAGATCGCAGCACTCATGAAGCAAATCCACCCGGTGCCGGGTGCGTCTGGACCGCGAGTGCCGGCCGCTTCCGCGCCGTCGGGATCGGATCTCCCCGCAGCCGCCCCGGCGGCTCCGCGAGTCGTCATCAACTCGAGGGTCTTCACCGGAGGCTCGGTACGCGTCAAAGGATTTTTCGAGGGGACCGATCTCAAGTCGGCGGGGATTTATGACGACGACCGCGAAGTGAAACCGATCGATGTCGGCACGGTTCCCGGATCGCAGCGCGTGAACTTCGACTTCTCGCTCGAAGACCCGTCACCCACCGAGTCGATCGACGTGGCCGACAACCTGGGCCGCATCGCACGCGCACAAGTCGCGCCGCAGGCATCGACTGTGGGCCGATCGCCCGAGGCCCGCGACAAGCTCATCGAACTCGGCGGCGGCAGCGCCGAGGAAGCGCTCGCATCGGCGGCGCCGCCGGCCGGACCGCGCAACGACACAGCAGAAATCCCGCGCGCCGACGAGGCCGATGCCGATGAGGAGCATCGCAGAATACCGGGCGGCGTCGGCGGGAGCCTCACCGGCGTTCAAATCAACGTGATCGGGGTAATGCCGGTGATGTCGCAGCCGGGGAGTTACGAAGTCGTCGGCCAGATCGCCGGCGCGGGCGTCAGGCGCGCGGGCGTTTACGTGGATGGCAAGCTTGCCAAGCCGATTCCGGTGACGGCCGGCGCGTACAGCTCATTCGACGTGACATTCCCGATGATCGGGCGCGATGCGACGGTCCGGGCGTACGGGAACGGAACCAACTTCATCGAGGCGTCGATCGATACGAGCAACAACGGGATGACCGTGTACAACGATCCGCGAGCCTATCCGCCCAATCCAAACTACCCGGTTAATCCCTACGCATACCCCAACCCGTACGCGGCGCCGAATCCGTACGGCGTTTCGCCATACGGCGCCCCGTACGGCACTCCCTACGGGACCTATCCCCCTCGGCCGGTGCCGTGGTGGCAGCGCATCATTCCGTAGCAGGCTGGGTTGCCGGTAATATCAGCCTGCGGTAGAATTTAAGTCTCCACTTAGGCTCGAGAGTACACTGACAATGCTGATTCAAGCGACGCAGCTCCGCGCCGGCATGGTGCTGGAGTACAACAAGGACCTCTGGCGCGTGATGACGGTGACCCACATCACGCCGGGCAACTGGCGCGGGATGGTGCAGACCAAGCTGCGCAACATCAAGACCGGCTCCCAGACCGAGAACCGGTTCCGCTCTGAAGATCGCGTCGAGCGCGTGATCCTCAGCCAGCAGACGATGCAGTTCCTCTACCAGGACGGCGACGATTATCACTTCATGAACACGGAGACCTACGACCAGATCACGATCCCGAAGGAGCTGATCGAGGACGTAGCCGGCTACCTCAAGCCGAACCTGGAAGTCGAGGTCGAGTTTAACGAGACCACGCCGCTCAACGTGAAGTTGCCCAAGACCGTCGATTTGAAGGTGGTCCGGACCGAGCCAGGCCTGAGGAGCGCCGCGGTAACCAACACGCTCAAGCCGGCGACGCTGGAGACCGGGGTCGTCGTTCAGGTGCCGCACTTCGTCGCCGAGGGCGACACGGTCACGCTCAACACCGAGACGGGCGAGTATCTCGCGCGCTCGAAGTAGGCGCGAGGACGCCCGGTCGGCGGCGCAAGCGAGCGCTGCAACAGCCTTGGATCGGGCCAACCAGCCGCAGGCGGGAGCGGCGCGGCGGACCGCGCGCGAAACGCCCCGATTGCGCCTCGCACCCAATCTCTACATCGCGCAAACCCAGCCGGGTTTTGAGACCGTCATCGCAAGCGAGATCGCGGCCCGAGTCCCGGGCTCGCGCGAGATCGCGCGCCGTGTCGTGCCGGAGCGCGCAGGACTGACCATCTTCGCGGCGGCGCGCCCCGAGCCGCTGGCAAAGCTCCGCACGGCCGAGGACATCTTCTCGCTGGTGGGGTATCGAGGCGGTTTGCCGCCCGCGAGCGCGACTCTCGATCGGATTCGCGCCGCGGTGCGCGAGGCGCCGTTTGTCGCCGAAGCTCTGCAAGCGCGAGTGCGATTCACGCCCGGCGTCCGCGCCGGCAAGCGGCTTCGCTTCCGCGTGATTGCGCGCGTGGCCGGAGAACACGAGTTCCGCCGCGTGGACATGCAGCGCGCGGTCGAGCGCGGGATGCTCGATCGCGCCGACCATACCTGGCGGCTCGACGAGAGCCAGGCGGACCTCGAATTCTGGGCGACCCTGATTGGCGATGAGTTCATCCTGGCCGTCCGCCTGAGCGACGAGCGCCTGCGCCATCGCGAGTACAAGATTGCACATCGCCCCGGCTCGCTTCGGCCCGCGGTCGCGGCGGCGCTCGCGTGGCTTTCCGATCCCCGCCCGGACGACATCGTGCTCGATCCCTTTTGCGGCGCGGCAACGATCCCGATCGAGCGCGCGCAGTTCGGGCCTTACCGCCTGCTGATCGCGAGCGACCGCGACCCATCGGCGCTCGAGGCCGCACGCGCGAACATCGGACCGAGATACAAGCCGATTCAGATAGAGCGTTGGGACGCCGGCGCGATCCCGCTGCCCGATGTGAGCGTGACCCGGATAATCACGAACCTGCCGTGGGGAGAGCGATTCAGCTCGCACGCGGAGAACCGCAAGCTTTATCCCCGCTGGATCGCGGAGTTCAATCGGCTGATCGCAAACGATGGACGGATCGTAATCCTCACCGCCGAGTGGAGGATAATGAATCAGCTTATCGATCGCGGCGAGGTCGCACCGATGAGCATCATGCGCGTGACGATTCTCGGCTCTCCGGCGACGGTGTACGTGTGCCGCAAGCCGTGATGATCGCCGCCGGGCGGTGCCGCTGTGGGCACCTACTTTTTCGCCGCGGCTGGCGAAAAAAACGCGAGCGTTCCGTTCCCCAATTGATGCGGCTGGCTGCCATCGACCGGCACCACCCATACTGACGGAGGCGGGACGCTCGGTAGCGGGCGATCGGGAAGTTGAAGGACCCGCAGGCCCGCGTACACGAATGCTTTCGAGTCGGGCGACCACACCGCATGCGATAGCGCGAACTGGTCGAAGTAGCGGTACTCGATCGATTCTTCGGGCGTAGCCAGGAAGCTTGTCAGCTCCTTGATCTGACCTGTTTTCAGATCGGCGAGCTTCCAGATTTGCACCGGCTTGTCCGGCGGCAATTCGATATACGCCAGGTAACGGGAATCGGGCGAAAAAAAGTACGCAGCAACGTCATCCTTGGTGACGCGCCGCGTCGTCGCATCTGCAACATCGACGAGCTTGATACCGCGATAGACCGGTTCGCGCGGGAGAATGGAAGTCGCGTACGCGATGTGCCGTGAGTCCGGGGACCATTCAAAACTGTTCTCGCCAACCGGGAGGCTCACGATGGACCGCGGATGTTGCGCGTCGGGATCGGCCACGACCAGGTTCGATTCGGCGGCGTAATTCGCGATGTACGCGAGACGTTTGCCGTCGGGCGACCAGCATGGCGTCTTGAACGGAGTGTGCCCGCGCGAGAGCACCTTGGCCACCTGCTGGCTGGTCGGCGTGAGGTTCAGCAGAGAGACTTGCTCGGTCTGCTCGGCGTCGCGCACAGCGGTGTGGATGGCAACCGTGCCGGGTCCATCGCGCCAGTCGAAGTACAGCGGCATCCCGGTCGTCACGATCCTGATCGGCGCGTTTTCCCTGACCTCGGCAAGCATGAGGCTTAAGCCGTCGCGCTCGGTGAGGAGGAACGACAGATGCTGGCGGTCGGGCAGCCAGAAGAAATAGATGGCCCGCTCGGTCTTGCTCTCGAAAATTTCCGTAGACTGCGCCTTCGACACGTCATAGACCCATGCGCCGAACGACTCGCCGCTTTTACTGTAGGCAGTCGATGAGTAGGCAATCCGCCCCCCATCGGGCGAGAACGCGGGCCATCCGTAGCCGACGGCCTCAGGCTCATCGGCGGTCAGCGAGAACGCAGCTTCGCGCACACCGGCGCTGCCCTGGGCCTGCATCTTTTCTGGCGGGCAGGTGATGCAGCGCGGCCGATCGCAATTGACCGGGCAGTAGTAGATATTGTTGTCGGTGCCGACGAAAACGATCGGCGCTGGAATCGAGATCGCGCGGGCGGGCGCGGAAAGGATCGCCACGGCGACCGCCGCCATCGCGACGATCGCGATCGCCGAACGACCGAACCCGCTCGTGAGACCCGTCACGGGAGCTACAATTGCCCGTGGCGCACCGCCGAGGCAAGCAGGATTGCTCAAGTGGCGATCGCGGCAGTCCTGGCGCGGGCGCGGTTGACACACCCAATGCCGCAGGGACAAAGTTGAAGGCATGAGGCGAGCCGTGATTTTTCTTTGCGCCGCGCTCCTCCTGGGCGGATCCGCGATCGCCCGCGCGCAAGGCGCCGACGCCGACACGCAGAATCCGAAAGAGTACGAGGATGAGGATTCGCAGCCGCTGAAGATAGCGAGCTACTTCGTTGCGCCGGTCGGATGGGCGCTGGAGTGGACCGTCGCGCGTCCGCTTCATTACCTGGCGACCTCAACGCCGCTCGCACCCCTGATGGGCGCGAGCACCGACAAAGACACCGGCGGCCCGCTGCCGGTGGCCGAGCTTCCGCCGCCCGACGTGATCGAGACCGCTCCTGAACCGGCGGTCGATACCGAGATCGTGCCTCGCGCCAAAACCACCGCATCGGCGCCGGCGCGCCCTCCGGCCCAGGCGCCGGGGTCGCAACCCGCGTACGGCAATCCATCGCCGCCCAGCGCCGGTCAGCCGGCTTTGCACTGAGAATCGCGCGCAACGGGATGGGGACGCGAATTCTCCGTGCAGTTCCCGGCCTTTCGCACCTGCCTGCCCGGCAGCTAACATGCTGGCGACATGAAACGTCGCGTGCTCCCGTCATCTTCTCTCGCCGCGGGCGGGATTTGAGTGATGGAGCAGGCGTTGAAAATCCGTTTCTCAAAGATTCTGTCAGGAGCATCCGCGCATGGTCGAAAAGACAATCCAGCTGACCGGCATCTCTGCCAACTCGATCGAGGACGCCGTGCAAATCGCGGTCGCGCGCGCGGCAGTGACGATCGAAGGCATCCACACGGTAGAGGTCGCAGACATTTCGGCAGCGGTCGAGGGCGATCGGGTTTCGCGCTGGAAGGTGCGCATCAAAGCAACCTTCCAGGTCAAGGACGAGTTGCACGAGTGACCGACGCGCTGCACGCGCGGCAGAGCGGCGCGCAAACCAGCGGCCCGCGCCATGAGCGCGGCGGCGCGCAGGGACAAGCCGTCATGCGAAACCGCCCACGGAGAATCTGACGCGATGGCGACAAAAGTTGTCGAGGTTCACCCGGGAATCTTCGAGATCTTCCTGCCGCTCCCGATGCGCCCGTCGATCATCAACGTTTACCTCCTCGATTGTCACGGCGCGTGGGCGCTGGTCGACACCGGGATGAATTCGGCCGACAGTATTCGCACGCTCGAGGACGCGTTCGCACAGGTCGGAATCAAAGTCGAGGACCTCGGCGTCATCATCGCCACCCACCATCACGTCGATCACTTCGGAGCATCGGGCGAGTTGCAGCGGCGCAGCCGCGCGACCATGCACCTGCATCGGCTCGAGGCCGAGCAGGCGAGCCACATGACGAAGTACGGACGGATCGGGCCGATGAGCGAACGCCCCGAAGCGCGCGACTTCTTCACCAGTCACGGTTTTCCGGTCGAACAATTCTTGGCCGCCGGGATGCGGCCCGGCTGGATGGGCACCCAGTTGTACGACCCGGCTCGGCCCGACAAGTTCATCGGCGACGGCGATGTCATCCCGATCGGAGATCGCAGGCTGGAGGTGATCTGGACGCCCGGGCATTCGCCGGGCCACAACGTGCTCTATCTGCGCAAGGACAAAGTGCTGATCGTGGGTGACCATCTCCTGCCCAAGATCACGCCGCACGTTGGAATTTACCCGGACGGTCCGCCCAATCCGCTCGGCGACTTCCTCAAGTCGCAATTGAAGGTGCAGCCGTTCGATGTGGAGCTGGTGTTGCCGGCGCACGGCGGCGTTTATCACGACCATCGCCACCGCGCCAATCAGATCATCGACCACCATCGCTATCGCGAGGCCGAGATGCTCGATCTGACGCGCCGGCGGCCGCAAACCGCCTTCGAAATTGCCGAACAAGTCTTCGGCGGCGAGGAGCGGCCCATCTTCCACGCGATGGCGGCGACCTTCGAGACGCTGGCCCACCTCGAGTATGCGTGCATCGAAGGGCGTGCGCGCAAGACCGAGCGCAATGGGCGGGTACTTTTCCAAGCCGTTTGATTATGTTACGAGAAGTTTGCTAATTGCCCTATTCGGTGTATTTTGACGCTGCTCCGAATGGGGAGGCGAGTCGTGGGTCGATGGCGAGGTAACGCCGGGGAGACCCCAAGATTGAAGGAGGATGCGATGAAACGTTCGATCGTGTTGCTGCTGGCATCAGCGCTGGCATTTTTGATCGCGGGGTGCGCGAGCACTGGCGGAGGTGGAGCTGCTCCGTCCGGTGGAGCGCAGGTGGCTTCAGCAGGCGGTGCGGGTGGAGAAGGTGGAATGCGGAACTTCGATCTGAAGGTCAAGTGCCCCGGCGTCCACGAACTGAAGACGCACGGCTGGAGCGATCAGCAGATTATGCAACAGCTCAACCTGCAAGAGGGCGACATCCCTGCTTGCGAGCAGTGGGCGGCCACTCAGCCGAAGGGATACGTCCCGCCGCCACCTCCGGGCGTTTCGCCTAGCAGGCCCACTCCTCCAGCGCCGCCGGCCGGAGCTGCTCCCAGCAATCCGTAGCCTGCAATAAGACGCGCGGCGGGCAGGTTTCCACCTGTCCGTTGCGCGCTCTTCGCGCCGAAACAGACGCGGCGCCACGCGATGTCCAATCGCGTGGCGCCGCTGTCAGTTTATGCTTTAGATAACGGCCGTGCGGGTTTGTGATCTAGCAGGCTAGTGATAAATCACAGCCTGCTCCCTCTCTCTTATCTCCCCCGGAAAAGACCGGGGGAGAAGATAGAGGAAAGAAGCAATCTTTCACGCAGGATCTTGAGACCCCGGGGCGGTCGAACTGCGATGCTCTCACTCTTCTCAACATCCTGCTAAACGGCCCGCCTACCTGCCCTCGGCGGCGCGCTTGGGCTCGCGTCTTGCCGGAGCGCTGATCCGTCCGCTGCGTACGACCGGCGACCGGCGCGCCAGCCGCCGGGTCGAGACGCCCGCAAGCTGCTGCTTGCGCCATTCGCGCAGCCCCGAACGCAGAAATCTCGGCTCGATGCCCAGGGTCTCGCAGACCGTCTCGAATGAGAAGGGTCCCTCTCCACCCTCGCCGCACAACCACTGCTCAGCTTCCGTGAACAAACGCTTGCGCGAACCTCCCTTCGCCTCGGCGTTGTTCTGGAAGCAGCGAAGTGCATCCTCCAGAATCGCCATCATCAGCTTCTTGACCGGTCGGATCGCGCTGTCATCGCGACGGCTGTCGTAGAATTGCTCCGGCGTCAAAACGTCCGGAACGAACAAGGACCCCAGTGAGCTGTTTTCCCATTCCATGTTACTGACCCCTCGGTCCACTCCCGTTTCAGAAACCGCCGAGCGGATTGCTCGGCCTGCGGGGCACCCGATATTCCTCTATTTGCTCGGCTTTAAAGCAAACCATGTGCCGACTAATACGCGCCTGCGCAGAATTAGTTCCGAACGTATTACGGTACTAATTGCGGACCGTGAAGGTCAACTACTGATTAGAAAAATAGCGATCAATCTAGCGATGTGCGAACGGTTCCGCAATTTGCGAACGACCGCGGTCCTCTCCGGCCCGCATACGATTTGCGGCACGTGTGACAATTTCGCTGCACCCTCCGACGAACTGATGCCGCTCGCGGCTTTCCTGCAACGATGCGTGCAGCAGTGAAACAATCAGAGGGCGGCGGACCAGGCGTTGACCTGCGCCGGTTACTGAACCGAACCCGGTCCTCCGCGCTGACCGCGGGGGCCGAGCTTGCGCTCCTCGAGGCGGAAGGTGAGGACATCGATCAGGCAGTCGATGCGATCGCCGAGCGCCTCGAGCATCGTTTGCTTCTCGATCGGCGACAGGTCCAGATGGAAGCACAGAAGATTGATCAGATCGAAGCCGGTCAGCCCCTGCTCTTCGACCAGCGTGCGCCAGGCTTGCATGCCCGGCGGACCCAGGTAACTGAAAAGCATCTCGCGCAATCCTTCGAGCGTCTCCGTGTCGCATTCAAGCTGGGCGGGCGCGACCGGGCACCAGCTTACCTCGGCCTGGCGGTACGGCCGCTGGCGAATCTCGCGCTCGACGCGAAACTCGGCGATTCCCTCGAGCGTGACGTTGTATCGCCCGTCAGCGAGCCTCTCGAGTTCGGAAATTCTCCCGGCACATCCCATCGTGAAGATGTCGGGGTAGGCGTGATACTCGCCCGCCCAGTCGCCCTTGAGGAGCATCATCCCGATGATCCCGTGGCTGCTAGTTACATCGGCGATCATCTCGCGATAGCGCGGTTCGAATATCCGCAGCGGAACGCTCACGCCGGGAAACAGCACAAGGTTCGGCAGCGGAAAGAGCGGTATGATTCTGGGGAGCTCAGTCACGATGGCGCGATGCCGCCGAAATCGAGAGTAAAACCGATCCGTCAATGCGTCAAGCTGAAGGAATGGCCGGCGGCACGGGGCGATTTTAAGCGCGCCGCGCGCGTCTTCACGCGATGCCCGAAATCGCGCCACGATGGGCACAGATAAGGCAGCCTGGGATTAATCCGAAACCCGTTTGCATCGCAGTGCGAATCCGCGCGATTTTGGCTTTGATGAATACGGAGATGGGCCTCTCGCACCCGCGATGCGCGGCGCAGGAAAATGCCCCCAAGCGCGTGCGCCGCAGCCTGCCTAAGCACCTGGAGATGCTCTGAGATGGGAGCGCGGTCGGGAAACAATTATCTCTCGACGCTGAAGAAGCTCGATGCCGCGATCTGGCTCGGCGGCGAGCGCGTCAAGGACGTGACCGCGCATCCCGCGTTCGTCAATTGCGCGCGCTCGGTCGCATCGCTGTACGACATGCAGCTCGAGCATGTCGAGCAGATGACATACCGCACCGAGGATGGCGGCCGAGCGGGCTATTCGTTCATTCAGCCAAAGAGCGCCGATGACGTCGGCAGGCGCGCCCGGATGATGAAGGCATGGGCGGAGTGGGGATGCGGGATGCTCGGGCGCAGCCCTGATTATCTGAACGCCGGGATCGCCGCGATGGCCGCGGCGCACGAGTTCTTCGCCCTGAGCGACCCCCGCTTCGGCGCCAACATCGTGAAATACTATCGCGCGGCGCGCGACCACGATTGGTGCGCGGCGCATGCGCTCGAAAACGCGCACGCAAGCCGCGCGCTGGAATCCGCCGGACGCGCCGACGCCAATCTTGCCCTGAGAATGGTCGATCGGAGCGCCGATGGAATCATCGTAACCGGCTGCCGGATGCTCGCCACGCTCGCGCCGCTGGCCGAAGAGCTGCTCGTCTTCCCGCCGGCAGCGCTCAAGGCCGAGCCGGCGTCGGCGCCGTTCGCGCTTTCATTCGCGATCCCGTGCAATGCGAAGGGGCTTCGGTTTTACTGCCGCGATGCGTATGACCTCGGGCGCTCCAGGTTCGACCATCCGCTCACATCGCGGTTCGACGAGATGGATTGCGCCGCGGTGTTCGACAATGTGCTGGTGCCGTGGGAGCGCGTGTTCCTGTGCGGCGACGTGGAGCGATCGAACGCGATGTGGGATGCGACCGGCGCCCGCGTGCACATGATGCATCAGGTGGTCGTGAGAAACGCCGCCAAGAGCGAGTTCCTGCTCGGACTTGCCGCGCGGATCGCCCGGTCAGGCGATGCGATGGGGCTCAAGGACGTGCGCGAGGGATTGGCCGAGATGATCGCGGTCACGGAGGCGATGCGCGCGTGCCTGCGCGCGGCGGAAGCCGACGCGGCGCCCGATCGCTGGGGCGTATACGTTCCGGCGCGCGCACCGCTTGGAGCTGCGCGCAACCTGTTCGCGCGGATGTATCCGCGGATGGTCGAGATAATCCGGGAGGCAAGCGCATCGTCGCTGATGGCGACGCCGGCTGAGGCGGATTTTGCGAACCCGGATAAGCACGGCGATATCGAGCGCTACTTCACTGTCGCGGGCAGCGATTCCCGCGAGCGTGCGGCGCTTTACCGCCTTGCGTGGGACGCCACATGCAGCGCGTTTGCCGGGCGGCAGATGCTCCTGGAACGCGACGTGTCCGGCGTGTCCGGTGATTCCATCCCGATGGCGAGCGCGCTGGTGGACGACACGGATTTGAAGCCGCTCATGGAGCGGGTCGATGCGTTTCTGAGCCGCCCCGACTGAGCCGCCCCGACTGAGCTGCGGATTATCGAGCATCAGCCAAATGCGAATCGCGCGGCCCACAATCATCGGAGTGGTAAACATCACCGAGGACTCGTTCTCCGACGGCGGGCGTTATCTCGCGCCCGAAGCGGCGATCGCTCACGCGCATCAGCTCGCCGCCGACGGCGCAGACATCGTGGAATTGGGCGCAGCATCGAGCAACCCGGACGCTAAGGAAGTTCCGGCGGCCGAGGAAATTCGCCGCCTTGGTCCCGTGGTCGATGCGCTCGCTGCAAGCCGAGTCGCCATCTCGATAGACACCTTCAAGCCCGAAGTGCTGCGTTGGGCGGCGGCGCGATCGGTCGCATATCTGAACGATATCACCGGATTCGGCGACGCCGCGATTTATCCCGAGCTCGCGCGCGCGTCGTGCAGGCTCATCGTGATGCACGCGATTCAGACGGGGGCGCGGGCGGTTCGTGCGCCGGCAGATCCCACGAAAGTTCTCGAAGCCATTTTCGACTTCTTCGCGCTGAGAATTGCGGCGCTCACCGAGGCGGGAATCACTCGCGAGCGAATGATCCTCGATCCGGGGATGGGCTACTTCCTTGGGAGCAATCCCGAGCCGTCGCTCGCCGTTTTGAGGAATATCGGCAAATTGCGCGAGCGCTTCGGCCTTCCGGTTCTGATCTCGGTTTCGAGAAAGTCCTTCCTCGGCGCGGTCACCGGCCGGGCGATCGCGCAGCGCGGCCCGGCGACGCTCGCGGCCGAACTCTACGCCACCTTCGCCGGCGCAGATTACGTGCGGACGCATGATCCGGGCGCGCTCAACGATGCTTTGCGCGTGATCGCGGCGATCGACGCCGCGGGACGATGAGGCGCCGCGGACTCCGTCTCGCATCGCCGACCGTGGTAATCATTGGGGGGAATGGTGCGGCTTAGAAAAGCGGCGCGGACCTGGCGCAAGCCCGAAGCGCGCGAGGCGGCCCACCGCGCGATGGTCGCGCACGATCGATCGCTCTTCGCGATCGATCCCGAGCGCATCTTTGGCAGGCGCGCGCCGCTCGAAGTGGAGCTCGGCGCGGGCAAGGGCGAGTTCCTGATCGAGCGCGCGGCGCTCAACCCCGGTCGCGATTTTCTCGCGGTCGAACTCTCGAACCCGATGGCGAAGATGCTCGCGGTGCGATGCGGCCGGGCTCGCCTCGGAAATCTGCGCGTGGTCCAGATGGATGCGCGCACGCTGGTGAACCTGATGCTCGACGCCGGGAGCGTGCGGGCTTACCACATCTACTTTCCCGATCCATGGCCCAAGGAGCGCCACTGCAAGCATCGGCTGTTCACTCCGCACCTGGTCGCGAGCCTGCGCCGCACGCTCGAGCCCGGCGGCCGCGTTTTCATCGCGAGCGACGTGGCCGAATATGCCGCGCGCATCTTCGAATTGCTCGGGGCGGAGGGCTTTCGCGAGATGACGGAGTCTGCGCCGGGCGCAGAAAAAACCGGGTTCGCTCGAAAGTATGCCGCCGCCGGGAAACCGCTTTATGCCGGGGTGTTCGAGCGCCCGTAACCGGCGCGCCGGCGCAATCGCCCGCAATGCCAAAAATCGGAATTTTGGGCCGCTTTCGCCCGATTGCAATGCACACTGTGCTTGTCTAACCTGACTTGAGTCTTCCAATTATGCGGCGTTCGCTCGCCATACTTCTGGTGTCGAGCCTGCTGGGGATTGCTGCGTGCTCGTTGCGCAAACCCCCGACCGGCGAGGACTACTACGCCCAGGGCCAGGCGAATTTCGCCGAGCACGAATACAACGCGGCGATCGAGAACTATTCGCGCCTGATCGATTACTATCCTTTCAGCCCGTACGCCGAAGACGCGGAGATGAAGATCGGCCTGGCGCATTACGAAATGGCGAACTACGCCGAGGCGATTTCCGCGCTCGATGATTTCCAGCGCATGCACCCGACGAGCAAGAATCTCGACCTGGTGAGCTATTACATCGCGATGAGCTATTTCGATCAGATCGGGCGCGAGGACCAGGACCAGGGCAAGACCGAGGCGGCGCTCCAGCATTTCGAACTGATCGAGCAGCGTTTCCCGGAGGGATCGTTCGCCGAGCTATCGCGCGAGCGCGGCGAGATTTGCCGCGAGGTCCTCGCGCGCCACGATTTGATCGTCGGCAACTTTTATTTCAAGCGCGCCAATCTGAAAGCGGCCGAGTCGCGCCTCGCCGAGCTGCTTCAGAAGTATCCGGACACCCCGATCGCGCCCGATGCGCTCTACGAACTCGCCACCGCCCTTGAGAAGGAGGGCAAGAAATACTCCGCCGCGCAGGCGTTCGAGGCCCTCCTCAAGCATTTTCCCAACACGCCGTACGCCTCCAAGAGCCGTGACGAACTCAAGAAACTGAATCAGCCCGTGGACACCGAAGAGGATCCGCTGCCGCTGGTGCTCGCCGAGAGCGGCTTCCCGGCAAACTCAGATGCCCAGCAGGCCCGCGTAGTGGTCCGCCAGCGCGACGCTGAGCCGAGCACATCGGAACTCGCCGATGCGGGGTCGATGTACGGCCCCGATGGCCTGCCGATTCTCGAGCGTCCCGATCCGAAGCCGGCGGCAGAATCAGTGCTCGATCCGCCGCCGGGGCCGTCCGGAAGGTCGCAAGCCGTGGTGGCGGATAAGGCGCCCGGCCCCGCGACTCTGCGCACCATCCGGTTGTCATCGACCGAACCGCCGCTGTCGGTGATACTCGACCTGACCGGCCCGGTGCGCTTCGAGAAGCGCCTTGAGAACGGCAGCGGCTATTCGACTGCGACGGTGATGATGAAGGACGTGAAGCCCGCCGCAAGCCTCGAGCATCATCTGGTGTTCGACCGTTCGATTTTCAAGGACTGCGATGTGAAGGTCGACGACCAGGCGACGACCGTCACTCTCAACACGGTGCCGGTTTCGAACTTCGCCGTGGTGCCGCTCGACCAGCCCCCTCGCCTGCTGGTTACGTTTACGCCGCAGAGCCAGGCGATGGATCACACGCCGGGTGCGGGGCTGTAAGGACGCGGGCGGCTACTCGAACACCTCGTCCAGCCTGATTCCGAGAAAGCTCAGCACCACATCCGCGTACACTCTCAGTCCCCAGAAGAAGCCGTCGATCGGCAGCCGCTCATCGTTGCCGTGATAGAGCGCGGTAAACGGCATGTTCGGATCGAGCTTGACGGGCGCAAATCCGTAGCAGGCCGCGCCGAGCCGCGCGTAGAACTTGTTGTCGGTGGCGCCGGGGATCATCCACGGGATGACCTGCGCGCCCGGGTCGGCCGCCTCGACGCGCTCGCTGATGAGCTTGAACAGCGGCGTGTCGCTGGTCGTCTCGACCGGCGGGGCCGTCTTGAGCAGTTCGAATTTTGGCCCGGGGCCGACGATCTCGCGCAGTTGAGCGGTGAAACTTTCCGGGTCTTCACCGGGGAGCGTTCTCCCGTCCAGGACGACCCACGCTTCGCCGGGAATCACGTTGTCCTTGTAACCGGCGCGCAGGATGGTCGGCACGACCGTGTTGGCGAGCATCGGCGCGAACAGCCCGCCCGGCGAATCGGCCGGCACGCCAAGCGCATCGAGCGCCTTGCGCATCACCGGCAAAACGCGCACCGGCATCGGGGTGTTCGCGATCTTGAGGAGCAGCTCGGCCATCCGCGACATCGCGGTGTCCTTGCGCGGCGTCGAACCGTGGCCCGGCGCGGCATTGACGGTCATCTTGACCGTCACATAGCCTTTTTCGGCGATTTGAATCGGATAAATGCGGCGGCCGCCCAGATGCAACGTGAAACCGCCGAGTTCGTTGAGAACGTAGCCCGCGCGCACCAAATCGGGATGCTGCTCGACGAGGAATTTCGCGCCTAAGTCGCTGCCCGCTTCTTCGTCCGCGACTGCGGCCACGATGAGATCGCGCGCGGGCTGGGCGCCCGCCCGCTTGATCGCCGTCATCACCGCGAGATCCATCGCGCATTTCGATTTCATGTCGATCGCGCCGCGCCCCCACACGCACCCGTCGGCAATATCGGCGCTGAACGGCCCGTGAGACCATCCCGACGGCTCCACCGGCACGACATCGGTATGCGACGACAGCAGGAGCGGCGGCGCGGAGGCGTCCCGTCCCGCAATCCGCGCGACGAGGTTGGCGCGCTCGGGATCGCTCTGGCGAATTACCGAATCGATGCCATGGGCGCCGAGCGATCCCGCAAGATACTCGGCGGCCTGGCGCTCGTTGCCGGGCGGATTGCTGGTGTCCATCCTGAGCAGCGCGCGCAGGCTCTCAAGAGCCTCCTGTTCGATCGTCCGCCACGAAAGTCTCATGGAATCTGCCCTTCCGGCCGCCGCTCCGGCCGCTCAACCGATTCTACAATTTGTTTTTCACCAGCCGCACCGGACATCGCGGATGATCGCGTGTTGGCCGGACTTGGGCAAGGGTTGCCGGCGATGGCGTCGGGGCGCGGTCCGCGGTACGCTGCGACGGGACTGAGCCGGTGAAAATTGGATTCATAGAGCGGGTCATCGTGGCCGTGGACAGCCTCGATGCCGCACGCGAGCAATGGGCGCGCGCGGGATTCGCCCTGGCGCCCGGCCAGACCGAGGCGGGCGGCATCGCGTGGGCCGGGTTTTCGGCCGGAGCAATTGAAATCGCACTGTGCTCCGCAATCGACCCGGAGGGCGGGACGCTTGCCGGCGCGATCGAGAATGCGGCCGCGCGGGGCGGCGGCATCATCGGCTGGGTCTGGGGCGCAACCGAGATGGAGCGTCGCGCGCCGGGCCGGGTCACGCTGGCTGGCCTCGATGGTCAGAAAACGGAAGCGGCCGCGCTTGCGGGCCCCCCGGCGGGCCTGTGGTGGGCTGCGACCGAGACGCGTTCCGAGATCGAGACGCGCCGCTCGCGCCTGGGCCGCCTGTGCGGGCCCAATCCAAACTCCGTCGATTACCTCGAACATATCGTCGTGATAGCTCCCGTGCTCGAAGACGCAATCGCAGCGCACGAGGCGCTCGGCGTCCCCTGCAAGCGGATTCGCGATGCGGGCAACGATGTGCGGCAGGCTTTCTTCAAGCTCGAACAGACGGTCATCGAGGTCGCCGGTCCCGGGCGCGGACGCGCGGGAGGCTGGGGCCTCGCCTTCATGTGCGCCGACATACGCAAGGCCGTTGCGACCGTCCGCAGCGGCGGCTTGCAGGCGACCGAACCGAAGCCTGCCGTACAGGGCGGCCTGATCGCGCGCATCGTCGATCCGCTCGACGGAGTCGCGATCGCTTTCATGCAGGCGCCGTCGGCGAATCAGGCCTGATATCCGAGCCGCGGTTTGCGATGCAGGGTAGCGGAGCGGCTACTTCAGCTTCGCCAGCGTGAACAGGAGTTCGACCGCGATTAGAACCGTGACCGCCACCTCGAGCAGGATGAGCCTGCGGTCGCGCGCGACGTCGAGCACCAGTCCGAGCGACTCCTGGATGCTGCGCAGCTTCGATTCGAGCGCATCGTAGCGGTCGGCCAGATCGAATTCCCCGCGCAGGTCGTTGTAGATGCGATCCATCTCGGGGTCTTCCCACGCCGCATCGGGCTTGTCGAGCAGATGGAGCACGGAGAGGACTTCGTTGCGCGTCGAGATTTCCTGGCCGATGAAGCGATGCAGCGGGCGCATCCGGTAGGGCACGTTTCCGCGCCGTTCGAGACGATCGACCAGGACGTTGGTGCGCGCAAGCAGCTCCTCGACGATTCGCTCGTAGTACTCCATCGCGGCACTCTGCGCGATGGTGAGCGCGATGATTCCCGCGCGCGCCGGCGTGAAGCGGCTGAGCGTGAGCGTGCCATCGCTGATGCCGGTCATCCGCGAGGCGTCCTCCAGGACCGAGTAATCCTCGCGCACCACGTGGGTCGTGAGATCCGGCCGCGCGCGCCGCAGGCGCGCAAGCTCGCTCTCGCGGACCGCGGCCGGCAGATCGTGCGTTACGATCGCCCCGAACGGATAGATATAGACGCCGCCCTCGGGCTCGAGCGGAAGGTAAAGTTCGTGCGCCGAGACTCTCGCGCCGGGGAACTCGGAGGCGATTTGCCGAAGCGAGATGTTTTCCTCGAAGGCAATCGCGGAAAATTGATGCGTTCGTGGCGCCATCGCCGCATACCCAACCTCGCAAGGGTAGCACGGCGGCGGCCATTTGGCGCGGCGCGAGGCTCAGCCCCCGGTGAGCGCGCACACGATCTGCACCTCATCGCGCCCGCTCAAGCGCGCGGAGAGATCGTGCACCTGCTCGCGATTGACGAAAATCCGAATGTGCCGGCGGATGCGGTCCTGCTCGTCGATCATGCGGAAGCGGATGCCGGGGAACGCGGCCTCCAGGTTTGCCAGCATCGCGGCAAGCGTGGCGCCCGAACCAGTCACCTCCGATTTGCCCTGCGTGTAGGAGCGCAGCGGGCTCGGGATCAGCACTCGCATCACGGCGACATTGCCGCGACGACCGCGTATATCTCGGGCAGATGCGCGGCGATCTGCCGCCAGCTCGCGCCCTCGTTGGCGCTCATCCAGAGCTCGCCGCTGGTGGTGCCAAGGTATAGCCCGACCGGATCGCACTCGTCCGCCGAGAATCCCTGACGCTTGACCGTGAACCACGCCTGCGCGCGGGGAAATCCGCGATCCTGCCGCTCCCAGGTCTCGCCCGCATCGCGCGAGCGATACGCCGCCGGCCTTCCCTGGGGACTCGTGCGCGGCCACACGCTGGTCCCGTCCATCGGAAAAACCCAGACGGTGTCCGGATCGCGCGGATGGAGCACGATCGGAAATCCGATGTCGCCGATCTCCCTGGGCATGTTGTTCCCGATTCGTTCCCACTGCTCGCCCGGACGATCGAGCCGGTAAATACCGCAGTGGCTCTGCTGGTACAGGCGATCGGGCTTGAGCGGATGGAGCCAGAGACAGTGAGTATCCTGCCCGTACTCCGGCTCGGGTCCGGGAACGAAATTGGCCTCAACGCCCTTGTTGAGCGGGCGCCACGAGCGTCCCTTGTCCGGGCTCTCGAACGTCCCGCCGTTGCCTCTCAAGTACATGTGATTGGGGTCGCGCGGATCGACGAGCACCGAGTGAAGAATCGGCCCGTCCGGGGTTCCGTCTTGAGGCGGATTCCATTTCAGATACATCGAGTGATCGTTCCACCCCTCGACGCTCGCCCACGTCATCCCGCCATCCTCGCTGCGAAAGAGCGCCGGGGGCGACGTTCCCGCGTACCATGCGTTCGGCTCCGTGGGATGAGCCGGGCTCAGCCAGAAGGTGTAATCCACGGCGCGCGCCCTCTCGCCCTCGGCGGCTTTCGGGAACGCGGGCGGATGCGCCGCTTCCTGCCAGGTGCGGCCCATGTCCACGGTCCGGAAGATGGTCGGCCCCAGATGCCCCGTGCGCGACGCGGCGAGCAGGGTCCTACCGTCGCGCGGGTCCAGAACCAGGTGATTGACTATATGGCCGAGAAAGTGAGGACCATCGACGCGCCACGATTTGCGCTGCGAATCGCCATAGTAGATAAATGCGCCCTTGCGGGTGGCTACCAACAGGACCACGCGGCGGTCATCGCGGCCGCGCACCGATGGTCCCGCGCCGCGCGAGCGCCGCGCCGGACGGCGGCTTCCCATCGATCCTGCGCGCGCGCTGCGCCGCTTCATATCTTTGCCTCCGGGAGCCCGCTCTGAGCGGGACTGTCAGCCACCCGATACTTACTGCAACCGGCATCCCCCACCCCCGATCGACACTATCCAAGCCCGCTGATTTATGTAAAGGCACAAAATTACGTCGGTCCTTTTTCGGCCCGGCGCCGGCCGGATCAAATTAGTACTGTCCCAGCTCGCGCCAGCCTTCACGTCATCACCAGAATCAGCAATCCCCCGGCGATTATGAATCCGCCGCCAATTATCAATCTGTCATCGGGAATTTGCTTGAAGACGATGAATGAAATCACCTGGGAGACCACAAAGAAGATCGCGATGTACACGCCCATCAGGCGGTTGAAATCAAGGCCGCTCTTGTTGACCAAAACCCCATAGGCGAACAACGTCACCGCCCCGGCAGCCATCGAGTAGGTTGCTCCTCCCAATCCGATCCGGATCAGGGCGTCGCCGCCCACTTCGAGGCCCGCGGCCGCGACCATAATGATGAATGCCACCAGCATCAAATCGTCCCTCCGTCGGCGCAAATCCGAGCGCGAGCCAGGCTGCGCCGCCTTCGTCCGGGCGCAGCGGGACTCCGCGTTCAAGCTCGCCGCTTAAGTATCCGGATTTCGCGGCCGGCTTTCCACCCGGTTTCCGCAAGGCGCTTGCCGGATGGGGGTCGATCGCGCCCGTTTGTCACTCATTGCAGCGCGCCGACCTGCTCATCATGGGTTGCCGCGCGCTGGCCGGAAGCGGCATTGATTCCCAGTATCAATTTGCCAGCGACTGATAGCCATTCTCAACATCAGTCGCATAGTGATTCTTGACTGCGTATCGAGCAAGAGTTACTGAGAAAGTTGGAGAGAAACTCCATATCGGAGGATGGTGAACGAACACATGGACGATCCATCACAACAATTGGTTCGAACCGAGCGCCGCAACCAGCCGGCTCTTGACGGGATTACGCCGATTTAAATCGAAACGAGGTTGTCATGTATGTAAGCAACACCTGCAAATCATCGCTTGAGTTTTCCAACGAATCCGCGCCCCGAGGTTTGGTAGTCCACACTCCCTTCGCGCGCAACCTGCTGACATTCCTGATGGTCTTCGGACCCGGCCTCATCGTGATGGAGGCCGACAATGACGCCGGTGCGGTCTCCAGTTACATCCAGGCCGGGGCGCTGTACGGCACCCGCCTGCTGTGGCTGATGTTGGTGCTCCTGCCGATCACCTACTTCGTGCAGGAGATGGTCGTCAGGCTGGGTATAGCAACCGGCCAGGGCCACGCGGCGATGATTTATAAGCGCTTCGGCAGGTGGTGGGGCGCCTTCTCCCTGTTCGACCTGGAGCTGGTCAATTTTCTCACGCTGGTCACCGAGTTCGCTGCGATCGCGCTGGCCCTACCGAGGCTGGGCGTGCCGGCAAGTTTCGGCGTCCCCGCGTTTGCGATCGCGCTGATCCTGATCGTGGTCAGCGGGAGTTATCTGCGCTGGGAACGAATCGTGGTTGGGCTGTGCCTGCTCGATGGGGTCTGGTTCGGTATTGCGTGGTACCTGAGACCACCGCTGCTTCAGGCGGTGCACGATAGTTTGATCCCCACCCTGCCGCCGACCGGCCTTACCCCCGACCTCATGTTCCTGACGGTTGCGATCGTGGGCACTACTATCGCGCCGTGGCAGCTTTTCTTTCAGCAGAGCTGCGTAGCCGACAAGCGGCTGCGCTTTGGCGACCTCAACTGGGCGCGCCTGGATACCTTCCTCGGCGCGTGCTTCACCGTCGTGGTCGCGATGTGCATGATGGTGGCGGGCGGCGCATCGAGCCGGCTGGGCTTTTCGTTCACCGACCCAGCGCGGATGGCGGCGGATTTGGGCCGAGCGCTGGGGCCGGGGCTCAAGCTCGGAATCCTGCTGATGATGTGCAACGCGGCGGTGCTCGGGACGACCGCGATCTCGCTGTCGAGCGCGTGGGCGTATGGCGAGGTAAAGGGCTGGCCTCACAGCCTCGAAATTCCGTTTCGCGACGCGCCCGCCTTTTACGGCGTGTACATCGGATGCACGGCGCTGGCGGCGGCTATCGTCTTGATTCCGCGCGCGCCGCTTCAACTGATTATCCTGAGCGTGCAGGTGCTCGCCGGGATCATGCTGCCCTCGGCGATCATTTTTCTGCAGCTCCTGCTCGACGATCGGGAGCTGCTCGGCGAGCGGTTCGCAAACCGTCGGTGGAACAACTGGATCAACTGGACCATTATCGCGGTCCTGTTCGTGCTGTCGCTGATCCTGGCCGCCCAGGTGATTGCTCCGGAACTGTTTCCGGCCTGAGCGCATCGAGGAGGGCATACGATGCGAGCCATGATGAGTCATTCTGCCGAAACCGAGTGGACGCAGTTCGTGGTGGTGCATCCCCTGCGCGATGTGCCAGAAGAGAAGCTCGATACTTCCAGACTGGGTGAGCGTCCGCTTGGGCCGCGCGCAAAGCTGGCGCTATTTGCGTTGCGCGCGTACCTTCTGCTGATGACCTCGCTGGTCGTGTATCATGCCATCGGCCTGGCGGGTCTGGTCGGGCCTCTTGGGCGCTAGGGCGGTGAGAATAGAAACCAATGCGGCGGGCGTTGCAGAGTCCGGGAATAATTCGCGCTTTCGCGATTGTCTGCGCGATCGTGATGGGCGACGCGTGGGCGCCCGCTCTGTGCGCGCAGCAATCCGACCCCTGGACTGCAACGGCGGGCGATCCTTTCCTCCTCGACGCGGCGGCGGTTACCCCCTGGTGGTTGTGGAATTTCAAGCCTCCCTCGCTCACGGCACCCGCAACAGGCTCGACGGGTAACTCCGACCCGGCCGCTCCCGAAATCCAGCCGTCTATAGAACAGGCTGCGGAAGGTCAGACGCAGACCTGGAACCTGCATGCTCAGAACACCGATATCATGCAAGGTTACCCCGCCATTTCGGCGAAGTATTCCGGTGTCAATAGCCTGCCGCCCGGCGGCCAAATCCGCGAAACCGTGTCGTTGGATTTTTACGGCGGAGTCCGATTGTGGCCCGGGGCGGAAGCACATCTTGATCTGCTGATGTGGCAGGGCTTCGGGCTGCACGACACCCTTGGCGTCGACGACTTTCCCAACGGAGAGGCTTACAAGGTCGGCACGGGATATCCGAGGGTAAACATCGCGCGCCTTTTCATCCGCCAGACCATCGGTTTCGGGGGTGAGCAGGAGGATGCGCCCGACGACGAACTGACGCTCGCCGGCAAACAGGATATATCGCGGCTTACGCTCACCATTGGGCGGCTTACCCCCACGGACATTTTTGACAAGAATACCTATGCCGGCGACCCCCGCACACAATTCATGAACTGGTCATTAATGGCCAACGGCGCCTGGGATTACCCATCGGATAGTTTGGGATACACGACCGGTCTGGCTATTGAATTGAATCAGCCGAAATGGACATTGCGCTACGGCTTCTTCCAGATGCCGCGATTAAAGAATAACTGGACTGCGGAAGATGCGTATTTCATATGGCCGGGATTCAGCGGCGCAGGCGATGGCGAGTTTTTCCATGCCTGGGGAATGGTGGCGGAGTTCGAGCGCCGCTACAGCATCGACGCCCATCCGGGAGCGGTTCGCTTTCTCGCGTATCTCAACCAGGAGCGAATGGGCAGCTATCACGCGGCGCTTTCCATTCCGGGCGCGGACATCTTCCAGACGCGCGCCTACCGTTACAAGTACGGCTTCGGGCTGAACGCGGAACAGGAAATCACTCAAGATGCGGGCGTGTTTTCACGTCTGGGCTGGAATGACGGCCACGAGGAAGCCTGGATGTTCACTGATATCAATTACACGGCTTCATTGGGCATCAGCATCAAGGGTCAACGCTGGCAGCGCCCTGATGACGTTGTGGGTCTGGCCGGCGTGCTGAGCGGCATTTCGCGCGTGAATCAGAGATTCCTGAACGCCGGCGGCACGGACATTCTCGATGGCGATGGCGCTCTCAGTTACGGCCCGGAAGAAGTTCTGGAAATCTACTACGATTGCGACATCTGGAAGGGCATCCACTTCGGCGCGGATTACCAGTTTGTCGCGAACCCCGCCTTTAACCGGGATCGCGGCCCCGTCTCGGTCCTCGCCACGAGGCTGCATGTGGAGTTCTGAGCTGGCCCGCGACGATCAGGCTTTTTCAACATTCTCTAGACGCACCACCCCTCGAGCTTCAGTCCGGTGAGGCGGCGCAGGCGCTCTGCGTCATCGCGGAAGATCTCCAGCAGCCGTTGTTCCAGCGCGGGATCGAGAACCGCCTGCTCGATCGGACGCGACAGGCGCTTGAGCAGCGCGGTTCGAAGCGGCACGCCGACGAGCGGCGGGATTTTCTGGCCGACTTTCACCCACTCCAGCGCCTTGACCAACACTCTCCCGGCGCGATTCATCACTCGCTTGGACGCCGAGGCGTTGAGGATTTTCGAGAGCTTCGGACTGTCGAATGAATCATCCACGCCAAGAAAGCGATAGATGCTGCGCATGGTATCGGGTCGGTTGCGCAGGAGATCCTCCTGCGTGATCACGAGGATTTGCGACATCGGATAGAAGGGCAGATACTGTTCCAGTTGATAACACTGGCGGCTCGCCATCACGATTACGCTTTGCCCGAGCCGGCTCGCCTCGCGGTTGAGATCCGGCTGCAGCTCTCCCGCATCCACCGACTGCCTGTAATGGGAGATCATCCTCGCCATGGGATCCCTTACGATTTGAATCAGGCGCGCGTGCGGCACCACGGAGTGCATCCGCTCGGGAACATGCGGCCAGCGAGGATATTTCGTGTAGCCGGGCGATGACTCCCCCCAGATACTCACTGTTTTCCGGGTCTCAAATTGCGCTTTATACCAGTCGATTCCTTTATTCCAGTTGTTATCGTCGTTGAAGAACCTCAGTTCCTTTTTCCGCGACATGAAAATGTCGGGATGAAGACTGAGGTAGTAATGCAGGCTGGTGGTGCCGCATTTCGGCGAGCCAATCACGATAAGATTGGGCAGAGGCGCCATTGCCCCCTCACGACTCCAGCACCCAGTCAAAGTACCTGGGGCTGACCATCGCGCTCGCCCAGCCGGGAATCCATCCCCGGCGGTAAGCGCCGAGCGCGATCTCGAAGAGCTTCGCCCCCATCCCGGCCCGTGCTGCGGCCGAGCGCATCCGGTCGAATCGATCCTGCGCGAAACGCTCGGCCAGCGCGCTAAGCGGCTGGCGCGTGCGCGTGGAGGCGGCAAGCGCGTTCGCCATGATTTTCTGAATGCTCTGTTCGATAAAACGCGCGATTCGGGACCGCGAAATCGACGCGAACGCCATCGTCCCTCCGAGGACGCCACCGCAATTGCACACGAAATCGGGCAGGATCGTGATGCCGCGGCCAAGCAGCGCCGCCTCGGCCTCGGGGCTGGCGGGATTGTTCGCCCCCGGGCAGATAAGCCGCGCCTTCACTATCGAGGCGTTCCCGGCGTGAATGCTGTTATGGCGCGCGCACGGACTGAGAATGTCCACGGGCAGGCCGTGGAGAGCCTCGCGCGGGAGACGTTGCGCCGGGTAGTGCTCCACGACGCGGCACCCGACGGACTTTTCCAGCGTAACGAGACGTTCCACATCCAACCCGCGAGCGTCATGGATTGCTCCCTCGGATGTGGAGACGGCTACGACGCGGGCGCCCGCCTCGCCAAACAAGACCGCCACCGCGGACCCGACTGCGCCAAAGCCCTCGACGGCAACGGTCTTGCCGGCCAACGGCTCTCCCGAGTGTTCGAGCGCGGCCCTGGCCGCGCCCAGAACCGACGACGCGGTCCAGCGGCCGGACTCATTGTCGCGCCATTCGCGCGGGAAGACGGGGACTCCGATCGCCTGGAGCATCGAACGAATCTCCAGTGCCCTGGTCCCCATGTCGGCATCCGGGATGTAGGCGCGCGCGCGAAGCATCGGCTCTATCGCCCGCCCGAACTCAATCAGCCGCTCTCGCCTCTCATCCCAGGGAGCGGTGGGGTCGCCGAATACCCCGGCCTTCGCCCCGCCCTGCGGCAAGCCTAGCAAGCCGTATTTCAGAGTCATCGAGCGGGCGGCGTCGCGAATCTCGACGTCCGAGAGGTCGTCGACCATGCGAAGGCCTCCGCGGGCGCGGCCGTGGATGGTCGAGTCGATTGCAACGTAGCCAAGCGTCTTCCCGTTTCGCTCGACGCGGATGAGCCGCGGCTCGGCGCGATCGGAGTCCGCCGTGGGCGATTTCCCGGTCAATCTTGCCGACCAAAAAGTCCGAGGCGTTTGACCAGTGCGGTCTCGATTGGAAATCGGGCTTCCATATTGCGCACGCGGTAACGGGCGATCGGCGAGTAGAGCTTCGCGAGGGCGACCACCACGCGCTTGGTCTGGCGATGCGGGCTTGTGAAATTCGTTCCGAGGAACATCAGAGGGAAGTCCAGATTCTGGATGAGCCGTTTGGTCTCCGGCGGAATCCACGCGGACTCCTCCGGAATGTTCCTGAAATTAAATCGTCCCCAGTCTTCCAGCCGATCCGGCTCCTTGAGTCCGTGCTGGACCGCCAGCCCGTAGAGCTCGGTTCCGGGATAAGGAGTGTAGATATTGAACGTCTTGGCCGCCTTCGGATTTTCCTTGACGAGGCGTTCGGCCAGCCGCAGCGTGTCGCGGAATTCATCCGGAGTTTCGCTCGGCATCCCCATCATGAACAGGTAGAGCGGAATGATCGGGTACGGCGCGAGCTTGCGGTTGGCCTCGATAACCTCATCGACGGTGATGTCCTTGTGAATCAAATCGAGGACTCGCTGGCTGCCCGATTCTACGCCCACCGTCATTCGCTTCACGCCGGCCCGGACCAGCAGGCCCAGGAAGTCCTTGTCCATCCTGCAGATAGTGTCCGCGCGGGCTTGCAGCTTGCTGATGGTGACGTTGAGATTGGCGCGAACGATCCCCTCGAGGATCGCATGGGCGCGCTTCATGTCGATGAAGAAATGGTCGTCGGTAAAGAGGAACCCTCGGATGCCGTAGTCGCGAATGATTTTCTTGAGATGCTCGAGCACGGTCTCGGCCTGCATCGAGCGCCAGGTCCTCTTGTGCATGACCGGATCCCAGCAGAAGCTGCATCGGAATGTGCATCCGCGGCTGGAATTGAAGCTGACGTGATCGACGCCGAACAGCCGGCGCGCGTACAGCTTCATATCGACGAGGTGATACGAGAGCGGCGGTTCGCGATCGATATCGACGAAGGGACGGGGCGGCGTCGAATGAATACGGCCGTCGCGTTTGAAATAGATGCCGTTCACGCGGTCCAGCGATGCGCCCGTCTGAAGCGCCTCGACCAGCTCGCGGAACGTGGCTTCTCCCTCGCCGACGACCACGATATCGATCAGCGGATTCTCAAGCGTCTGTTGCGGAAGGAGGCTTGCGTGGACGCCGCCCCAGACGATCGGGAGATCGGGGTATCGCTCCTTGGCCAGGCGGCACGCTGCCAGCGCGTGGATAATCTGCGGCCCCGTCATGCACGTCACGCCGAAGCAGATGGGGCGCTCGGCAAGCGCCGCGTGCAAGCGTGATTCCCAGGCAGGATCGGCGAACTGGTCAACGATCGTGACGCGATAGCCGTCGCGATCGAGCGGCGTTGCCGGACAGAGAAGGCTCAGCGGAAGCTCCACCCGCCTGTGCGCCTGGGTCCCGAGGCGCGGCGCCGGATTGAACATGACTACGTTCATGATTGCCTGCGATTCGACGCGCGCGATCCCGGGTTGTCTCGATCGATCGTCCGAGCGCGGCCGAGCGCCGCCGGTTCGAACGCCTCGAATTCCGCCGGCGCTGTCAGGTGAGCCGGCGACTTGTGCGCGAAAGCGAACTCGCCAACGACCGGGGCGAGCTTCGATACCGGGACCCCGCTCAGCTTTTCGACCAGGTTCGAGAGCCCGCCCAGCGCCGATGGGTCCACGCCGCAATTGCGGCCGCGCCGCCCGAGCGCCATCACTACCTGCTCCAGGCTCGCATTGCCGGCCCGGTCTCCGAGGCCATTGATGGTCACATCGAGCCCGTCAGCCCCGGCGAGCACCGCGGCCAGCGAATTTGCCGTCGCCATCCCGAGGTCATTATGGCCATGGAAGAACAGCGGTGCCGAGATACGTTTTCGCAGACTCTCGATCAGCGCGTACACGGCGAACGGATCGCCGCTTCCGTTGGTGTCATAGATCGTAATCCTGGCCGCGCCGTGTCGCGCAGCCTCCTCAGCCATCTCGGCCAGGAAGGCGGGATCCACCTGCGTCGAATGGGGAAACCCGGCGCCCGCGTCCGCGCCGAGCGCCAGAGCGATCCGGAGCGCGTCGAGCAGGACCGTCTTCTTCGCGCCGCGCTCGCGCGGCTCGCGCTGGCTCGACAGCGGCATCAGGAGGTCGAAGTGATCGAGGTCCTTGCTCGACTGCTCGATCTCCTCGCGGCAGCGGGGCCCGGCCGAGTAGATCAGCCCGGAGGTGCGGATGCCCACGTGCTCATCTCTCAGCCGGCGCGCGAAATTCAGCTCTTCGAGGACCCGGCTCGGCGCTACCACTTCGGCTTCCGGCACGCCCGCGCGTGCGAGCGCGCGCGCGATTTGCACACCGTCATCGGGAGAGAATCGAACGCCGGGGGTATCGACCCCTTCTCGCAGCGTGGCGTCGCGAAGCAATGTCGGTTGCGTGCCGCTAGACAACTGCATCACCCCGAAACCACCGATTGCGCAACTCCTCCGCCATGCTCGGCAGGTCTTTGATGAAGAGTTCGGGAACCGCAAGTCCGTCGGGCCGGTTGGTGCCGCCCGTCAGGCAGCACAGCACGCGGCTCCCGCGCGGAATTTCACCCGCGTCGATTTGTTTGAGCGTCCCCGCCAATGCCATCAGCCCGGTCTTCTCGACGACGCCGCCATCGCGCTCGGCGATCTCGACACCGTTTCGACGGAACATATCGAGCGGATTGCCGCGATCAGGATGGTTGGACAGGTATCGGGCGAACTCGGCATGGTCCACCGTCGCAAGATGTCCGCCGCTTTGTGCCAGGAGATTTCTCAAAGGTTCGAACGTCCCGTATCTTTGCGGCGTGGAATCATACATGACCCGGCTCAGAAGATCGCCGGTGGAGCGGACTTCCGCGGTCCTTATCTCGGACGAGCCGGCCTTCCATGCCTGCACCATCGCGGCATTGGAGGCCTGCTGCACGCCGACGAAGCTCGGGAGTTTTCCGAATCGCGAGCGGTTGCGCTCCAGCACTCGATAAATTCCCACCGGTCCGAACGCGGCGCTGATCGACTGAACCAGGTGGGAATACTCCCGTCCGGCGATCAACTGTTCGAGGATGAAGCAGCCGATGAATTCGGAGGCCGCGATTCGCCAGTCCACCTTCGGGACTCTGACCACGCCGCAGACCCGCTCGACGCACTGGGTGGCCTCGCGCACCATCTCCGGTTTCTCGACGGCGATTAAGTGGGAGCGTCCCTTGGCGAAGAAGCGGCTTTCGATCAATGAGACGTTCTCGGCGGGAAAGACGCAAAACGATTCGATGCCGGCGCGGCCGGTGTATGCAGCGAGCGCCGCCCCGGTGTTCCCGCCCGATTCGAATACGATGCGCTCAAGTCCTTCGAGCAGGCAGCGAGCCGTGGTGACGCATCCGTCAATCGACTTGAGAGTCCCCGTGTACATCCGGGAGCTCTCGTCGAGAATATCGATCGCAACGCCGCGGTATTCGAGCAGCGGGAAAATCTGAACGCCCTCGGCGATGCTCGTGCACGCGAGCAGTTCCCGGAACCGGCCGTCCTCGCTCTGCGAACCGCCGAAGCTCAGCGCATCGCGATAGCGAAGTACTACGCTCTCAGAAGCATCGTGGCGGGTATCAATTGCGCGATCGAAGCTCCCGATCGAAAAACTCATAGCGGATGATTTCCTCCAGCGGTCGCAGAGTCTTCGCGGGCGGTTCGGCGCCCGGGTATCCGAGCGGGACGAGCGTGATCGGATCGATGCCGGCGGGGATGTGGAGCAGGTCGCGGATGCTCGCGGTGAGTTCGGGATCATCGCGTTGCGTGGCGGAAAGATAAACGCCGCTAAGCCCGCGGCTCGTAGCCGCAAGCAGCAGAAAAGCGGTGGCGAGGATGCCGTTTTCGGGCTCGCGGCCGAACGACCGGGCTCGCTCGACGCAGACCGCCACGATCACCGGAGCATCGGCCAGATAGTCGGCTGGATACGATCGTTTTTCCGGCGGGCTATGAAGGTTCTTGATCTCCGCCAATCGTCGCTTGGTGGCCGGGTCGCGGATTACGAGAAAACAACACGCCTGCCCATTCATCGATGTCGGCGCATGGCGCGCCAGATCGAGAATCTCCCGCACGACCGAATCAGAGACCTCGCGCCGGTCGTAAACTCGTATCGACCGGCGGGTGGCGACTACCTTATCGAACGACGTTGCCAAGGGGCCTCCCCACGCCGGACCGCACGCTTCCGGCGCCAATCGAACGGAACTGTCGCACACGGAATAAGCGGCGCACAAGCGATAATCCGCCGTTGCATTCGGCCGGGCGGTCAACGATTCTGGCCACGGGCGCGTGAGATGAAACAGCCGGACACCCGCTACTGGGATTCGGTCGCGTTGACCTGCGAGTCGGATGAGTCAACCTCGAATCGGCTATGGCGATCGCACAGCGATGCCTTGAATGTGGACCTCGTCGCGCGATGGGTGCGAAACGGGAGGTTCCGGCGGGTTCTCAAGACCGATCTCTTCGATGAGGTCCTCGGCGGCGGCCTCTACCCCTTCCTGCGCGAACGGGCGGGAACGTTCGTGGGCGTGGACGTATCGGCGGTCATGGTCCGAAAGGCGCGGGGGAGACACGGCGTGATGCCGGCCGTCGCCGGCGACGTCCGAAGGCTTCCATTCGCCGATCAGTCCTTCGATCTGATCGTGTCCGACTCGACGCTCGATCACTTCGAGCGTTTTGAAGAGCTTGCGCAGGCGCTCCGGGAGGTCCACCGCGTGCTGAGGAGCGGCGGGCAATTGGTAATGACGCTCGACAACCTCTATAACCCGGTCGTCGCGGTGCGCAACGCGCTCCCCATCCGATTGCTCCGGCGGATCGGAATCGTGCCCTATTTCGTCGGCGTAACGTACGGCCCGCGCCGCCTGAGACGGGTGCTGGAGAGCACCGGGTTTGAGATTCGCGAGCTCGATGCGATCGTCCATGCGCCCAGGGTGCTGGCGATTCCCGCCGCGCGCCTGGTCTCGCGTCACGGCTCGCGGAGGCTCCAGGAGCGGTATTCGCGCGCGTTGATGGCGTTCGAGTCGATGGCGAAGTGGCCGACGCGCTTCGTCTCGGGCCACTTCATCGCAGTATCGGCATTTCGAGTCTGATTGGGCACCACCCCTCGCGACGCCTTCGAGCTGACAAATGCCAATCGTAGATCTCGCGCTCGTCGAAATTTCGGAGAAGCCGCAGCTCTGGCGCGACCTCCAGGAGTATCTCGCCGAGCTTTCCAGAATCAGCGGACTGCCTCTCCTCGACGAAATCCCCTATCGATACTTTGATTTGTACTGGCAGGAGCCGAACCGGTGGCCGTTCTGGATAAAGTCACAGGACAAAATCGCCGGGTTTGCGCTGATTCGCAGACGGGAAGATGGCGTTTTCAGCATGGCTGAATTCTGCGTCAAGCCGGCGTACCGGCGCGGCGGTATCGGCACTGCCGCCGCACGTGCGCTGTTCGCCCGGTTCGGAGGCCGATGGCACGTGTCGGAGTTCACAAAGAATTCCCCGGCCATCGCATTCTGGCGGCAGACGCTGGAGGGCTTCGTCGAATACCGCGAAACCGCGACGCCGGAACACGTCGAGCAGTATTTTGAAATGCCGCCCGCGCCGGGAACCATGCAAGGGAACTCATGACCGTGCGCGCGTATGAGATGAAAGTCCGGACCTGACCTGCGGTTCCTATCAGATGGCCCGAATTCAGGTCGTCGTGGACAGTTTTGGGTACTTAGCAACGGAACCCATTTCGCAAATTTGCGAAATCTGCTAAGAAGGAAAAGCTGAGTGCCGAGAACCAAGGTTGTCTTCTATCGAGAGGCCGACGGAAGCGTGCCAGTGCTGGAGTGGTTCGACACGCTCCCAACCAAGGCGCAGGACAAGTGCAGGATCAGGATTCAAAGGCTCGCGGAACTGGGACATGAATTGCGGCGGCCGGAAGCCGATCTGCTCCGCGACCGCATATACGAACTGCGCGTTGGACTCCAACACGTGAATTACCGAATCCTCTACTTTTTTCACGGGCGAGTTGCGGCAATCCTCGCCAACGGCTTGACGAAGCAGGACACGGTTCCCGACGCGGCTATCGAGACGGCGCTCGCACGAAGGCGGAAATACGAGCAAGATCCGAAGCTCCACACTTTCGAAGAGCAGTGAGACTGCGTTTTCTCAGGAACGAAAGCCATGAAGAAAGCAAGCAAGCGAAAGCCCACGTCTGACGCGGTTGAAATCATTCATCGCCGCTACTACGAGGGGCGTCCGCAAAGAATGGCCGAACTGGCCGAGGCAGAGGCGAACGACACGGTTGCGCGCAAGATCCATGCGCTTCGCAAGCGCAGGGGCCTGACCCAGCAGCAGCTCGCAAAACTCGTCGGCACGACCACCTCTGTAATTAGCAGGCTGGAAGATGCCGATTACGAGGGGCATTCATTGGCGATGCTCAGGCGCATCGCCAAAGCGCTGAACAAGCGCGTCGAACTGCGGTTCGTCAGCACAGGTGCGCCTGCGAAAGTTGCGTAGAGGATCCCGGCGAGAATCGCGAAGAATACGTGGGCCGCACCTACCTCAACCACCACGCCGCCAGTCCAGCCCGACAGCTGACCTCTTCGGTCCGGAGTGGGGGCGGCGCGCGGCTTGCGTCGGGCCGATCGATGGTCGAAAATCCCTTTCTTCCGACCCGCGGAGAGGTGGCCGAGTGGTCGAAGGCACCAGATTGCTAATCTGGC
>Ga0187771_10000026_pt1 | contig 57359 bp, 53 predicted proteins | sample 0116_SJ02_MP15_1_FD_133139 | JGI IMG/M metagenome (GOLD analysis project Ga0187771, IMG submission 133139) | Tropical peat soil microbial communities from peatlands in Department of Meta, Colombia - 0116_SJ02_MP15_10_MG | ecosystem: Environmental > Terrestrial > Soil > Wetlands > Peat | place...
ACGGCGGGCACGGGCGATGGCGCAAGCCCGGCAGCGCGCCGGACGGGGGTGGCGATCGAGCGCTTCTTCACCCGGCCCGGCGTCGATCCGATGAGCGAGGTCGAGTGGGAGCTTCGCTCCGCGGTGATCGCGGGCGAGGATGGCCGGCTCGTTTTCGAGCAGCGCGACGTCGAGATGCCGCGCGCGTGGTCGCAGACCGCAACCAACGTCGTCGTTTCCAAATATTTCCGCGGGCCGCTCGGAACGCCGCAGCGCGAGCGCAGCGTTCGCCAGCTCGTCGCGCGCGTGACCGACACCATCACCGGCTGGGGCGAGAAGCAGGGTTATTTTTCCTCCGCCGATGACCGCGACGCGTTCCACGCCGAACTCACCCATCTGCTGCTCACGCAGAAGGCGTCGTTCAACAGCCCGGTCTATTTCAACGTCGGAATCGAGCCGAAACCGCAATGCTCGGCCTGCTTCATCCTCAAGGTCGAGGACAACATGGACTCGATCCTGAACTGGTACCGCAACGAAGGGATGATCTTTAAGGGCGGGTCGGGCGCAGGGGTGAACCTCTCCGCGCTGCGCGGCTCGCGCGAGAAACTCTCCGCGGGCGGCACCGCGTCGGGACCGCTTTCCTTCATGAAGGCCGCCGATGCATCGGCGGGCGTGATCAAGTCGGGCGGCAAGACGCGGCGCGCCGCCAAGATGGTCGTGCTCAACATCGACCATCCCGACATCGAGGACTTCATCAAGTGCAAGGTCGAGGAGGAGAAGAAGGCGTGGGTGCTGATCGACGCCGGCTACGACTCCTCGCTCGACGGGCAGGCCTACGGGTCGGTCTTCTTCCAGAACGCGAACAATTCGGTGCGCGCGACCGACGAGTTCATGCGCGCGGTGCTCGATGACGCCACCTGGCAGACGAAGTTCGTCACCACCGGAGAGCTTGCCAACGAGTATCGCGCGCGCGATCTGATGCGGATGATCGCGGAATCGGCGCACGCGTGCGGCGATCCCGGGATGCAGTTCGATTCCACGGCCAACCTGTGGCACACCTGCCCGGCGTCGGGGCGAATCAATGCGTCGAATCCGTGCAGCGAGTACATGCATCTGGACAACTCGGCGTGCAATCTGGCGTCGCTCAATCTGCTGAAATTCCTCGATGAGCGCGGAGAGTTCGACGTGCGCTCGTTCCGCCACGCGGTGGACGTGGTGATCACGGCGCAGGACATCATCGTGGACAACTCGTCGTATCCCACCGCCGAGATCGCGAAGAACGCATCGGCGTACCGCGAACTCGGCCTGGGGTACGCGAACCTTGGTGCGGTGCTGATGGCGCTCGGGCTGCCATACGACTCCGACCAGGGACGCAGTTACGCCGCCGCGGTGACCGCGCTGATGACCGGCCAGGCGTACCTCCAGTCGGCGCGGATCGCGGCCGCGATGGGACCGTTTGCGGGCTTTGCGCCCAACCGCGATGCGATGCAGCGCGTGATCGGGATGCATCGCAGCTACGCCTACAAGCTCGATCCCGCCTACGTGCCGCTCGACCTCCTGCGCGCATCGCGCGATGCGTGGGACGAGGCGGCCAGGCTCGGCCAGCAGGCCGGCTACCGCAATTCGCAGGCGACGGTGATCGCGCCGACCGGCACGATCTCGTTCATGATGGATTGCGACACCACCGGCGTCGAGCCCGACATCGCGCTCATCAAGTACAAGAAGCTGGTCGGCGGCGGGATGCTCAAGATCGTGAACGGCACGGTTCCCTCCGCGCTCAAGCGGCTCGGCTACGACTCGAAGGAAATCCAGGAGATCGTTGAGTACCTCGATGAGCACGAGACGATCGAGGGCGCGCCGCACCTGGCCGATGCGCATCTGGCGGTGTTCGACTGCGCGTTCAAGCCCCGCGCCGGATCGCGGACGATCCACTACAACGGCCATCTCAAGATGATGGGCGCGGTGCAGCCGTTCATCTCGGGCGCGATCTCGAAAACCATCAACATGCCGGCCGAGGCCACCGTGGATGAGGTCGCGGAGGCGTACGTCACCGCGTGGAAGCTCGGCCTCAAGGCGGTTGCGATTTACCGCGACGGCTCCAAGCGCACGCAGCCGCTCAACACCGGCAAGGCGAAGGAGGAGAAAGGGGTCGCGGATGCGGCGCGGGCGGCGCAGTTGCTCCAGGCGCACGCAGACGAGTTCCGCGCGGTGCGGCGCAAGCTTCCCGACGTGCGCGATTCGATCACGCACAAGTTCGATATCGCCGGCCACGAGGGATACATCACGGTTGGCAAGTACGAGGACGGATCGCCGGGCGAAATCTTCATCGTAATGAACAAGCAGGGCTCGACCATCTCGGGCCTGATGGATTCGTTCGCGACCGCGATCTCATACGCGCTCCAGTACGGCGTGCCGCTCCAATTCCTGGTGGACAAGTTCGCGCACATGCGATTCGAACCCTCGGGCTTCACCAAGAACCCGCAGATACCGTACGCCAAATCGATCGTGGACTATCTGTTCCGATGGATGGCGTCGAAGTTCCTCGATGACGATGCGAAGCGCGAAGTGGGAATCGTCGCCGACGGCGAGCGCAGGGATCTGGCGGCGGGCGAGGTGGTCGTGCATCGCGCGCCGGCGCGGGCGGTCGCAAGCCTCGGCGAGGGCAAGGACGGCGGGATGCGCCAGGCGTTCATCAACCAGGCCGATGCGCCGCCGTGCCCGGATTGCGGCTCGATGATGGTGCGCACCGGGTCCTGCTACAAGTGCATGAATTGCGGCACGACGAGCGGATGTTCGTGAGGCGGTGGAGGTGGACGCGATGAAGCCGGATGAAAGACTGGTGCTCAAGTCGTCGCGCGCATTCGCAGTGCTCGCGATGCGCCATCCCAGGGCGTCGCTGCATGTGGCGGCGATCGTGCAGGGCGCAGAGAGCGGGCCGAGCTACGCGTGGGTCCAGTGCCTGGATTGCGCGGCGGATTTCGATTTCGAGAAAGACGGCGAATGGCGGCTTGCGGGAGCGCCCGCGAGCGAGCTTGGGCGGGAATTGCGCGCGGGAAATCCCGCGAACACGAATTGATTGTAGCGGCTGTTTGAAGGCCCCGGAGGAAGCGCGGAGGGGACGCCAGGGAAGTTTTACGATGAGGAGTGGACGCGGAGGGGTGCGCGGCGCAGAGAAGTTTCGTCACTCCTTGGCGCGGTGCTGAGGATGATTCCTCCGGGGCCTGCCTGAAACAAGGCGGGGCGCACGCTCCGCTTGCGAGTGTGGCGGTGGGGTGGCGGATGTGGTGACGGCGAGGGGCGGCGGCAACGCCGCCCCTCCAGTTTCCTGGAAGGGCGGGAGACAGCCGGGTGATCGCCGGCGCGCGGCGCCTAACTCTGTCTGAGCGTGGCCTCGAACGCGCCGCTGGTATCTTTCCTGAGGCCAAGGGCGATCAGCAGCCGCGCCAGCAGGATCATCGGGAACGCGTACCAGTACTTGCGGCCGACGAGGGCGAAGACATGATCGCGCTGGCGGTCGTCGGTGATCATCTGCGCATCCGCCTCGAATTTCTCTTCCCCGATCGCGAGCTGAACCCGCGGCGTCTTGCGCACATTGCGGACCCAACTGCGATTCACGTCAGCCGTGGGCAGAAACAGCCGGTCGCCATCGACCATGAACCAGATTGTCACCTGGTACGGCTTGCCCGACGTGCGCCCGATGTGGGTGAGCGTGAGCGTCGAATTGGCGGCGACGCGTCGTAATCGATCGGCAGGGCTCGCATCCATGGCCGTCTCCCGTGGCGCGCTTGACGGCCGCGCGCCGCTTGGTTGCCCGCGCACTCGCGCGCATGGCAGGCGGTCGCGCGCGGGAGACGGGGCGGGTCTAGTCCGTGATCGTTTGCATCACGCGGCCACTTGCGCTGTCGACGATATCCATTTCGACAGTGCCTGCAACCTTGTGATCCTTTTTGGCTGACTCAATTCCCGCCTTGATGTCGGTCACGAACTTCTGCTTGGCGAACGGCGGCATCTGGTCGATCGGGAAGTTGTCCATCATGACCTTGGCCTGGAGGTCCTTGGGCCACTGGACCGAGCCGACCTTGGGACCCATGTTGGGCAGCCCGCGGACCATCTGCTCGATTTCGCCGTGGAAGGTGCCGGGTGCGGACTCGGCAACAGGGGCCTGAGCGGCTGCCGATGGCGCGGATGAGGGCGCACCGCCGCCCGGCGGAGGCGTCAGGCTGCCGCTGTTGATTCTTGCGGTCAGTTCCTTCACCTGGTTGCGCGTATTGTCGTCGGGCGCAAGCGGCAACGCCTTCTCCAGCGCCGCGAGCGCATCGCTCGGTTTGTTGCTCTGCACATAGGCGACGGCCATGTTGAAGTAGCCCTGGTAGAAGTCGGGCTTGGTCTTGATCGCCTTTTTGTACTGAACGATCGCCTGGTCGGCATTGCCGGTGTAGAGGTACATCGTGCCGAGATCGGTCCGCACCTCGGGATCGTCGGGCTTCTTCTTCAGAAAATGCTCGTAGGCTGCGATCGCTTCATCGTACTTGTTGCGATCGTAATCGATGTCGCCGATTCCGCGCAGCGCATCGAGGTTGTCCGGGTCGATTTTGAGGACGTGTCCGTACGCATCGGCGGCCATCCCGTAATACGACTCATCGAACATCGCGGCGCGCAGCGCGACTGTCCCGAGCTTGTTCCACGCGGCGGTATCGTTGGGCTTCGACTCTGCCTCCTTCTTGGCTTTGTCGATGAAAGTGCGCGCCTCGGTGGGAAGTTCGATTTTCGGGTGGCCGGGCGGGAGTTGGCCGGGGGCGCCGCCGCCCATTCGGCCTGCCTCCGGGCCGGCGTTTGGAGCGCCCCCGCCGGGGACGCTCGCAAGCTGCTCGCGGACATTCTCGGGCGTCCGGAGCATGATCCATCCGGCGGCGAGCAGGCCGACGACTGTGATCGCGAGGAACACGCCGACGAACGCCGTCGTGATCGGCAGATTGCGCAGCGGCTTGGTTTCACCGGTCATTGCCGATGCCCGGTCCGGGCCGCCACTCGTGCCGGAAGCCGCTCCGCTGAGCGGCCGGCCGCATTCGACGCAAAATCGGGCGCCCGCCATCAATGCCGCGCCACACTGGGGACAAAATCGCATGAGCAAACTTCTACCGGCGGATTGCCGCGCGTGCAACTGGGGGACCGGCCGCGTCTTCGCTGTTCCGTGTGCCGGGCGCGCTGGAGTATATTCGCCCGGAACATCGAAGCCCGCACCGAAGGAGAGAGACGATGCTACTATACGACTCGCTGGGACCAAATCCGCGCGCGATGAGGATGTATCTGGCCGAAAAGGGAATCACGCTTCCCACCAAGGCCATCGACCTCAGGGGCGGGGAGAACCGCCGCCCGCCCTACACCGACCGCAATCCCGGAGGCCAACTTCCCGCGCTCGAACTCGACAACGGCCAGTGCATCGGCGAGACCGTTGCGATCTGGGAGTACCTCGAGGAGAAGCATCCCAGCCCGCCGCTGATCGGCGCCACCGCCGAGGAGCGCGCCGAAGCGCGCCAATGGCAGCGGCGCATCGAACTCACCATCACCGAGCATCTTTATAACGGCTTCCGCTACGCCGAGGGAGCGCCGCTATTCAAGGATCGCATGCGAATCCTTCCCGAGGCCGCACCGGGCCTGAAGCAAATCGTGCAGGACCGGCTCAAGTGGCTCGATGGCCAACTGGAAGGAAAGGACTGGATCGCGGGCAAACGCTTCACGATCGCAGATATCATCCTGTATAGCGCGCTCGATTTCGGCAGCGGCGTCGGACAGAAGATCGACCCGTCGCTGAAGAACGTCAACGCGTGGTTCAAACGGGTTGAGTCGCGGCCCAGCGCCAAGGCGAGCCTCCATCCGGCGGCCGCGCAAACCGGGGTGAGAGGATAGCGACGCCACCGGGGCCGGATACACATCGCGATGAGGCTCGCTCGCAGGAGGGGGCACTAGCGTGCGGTCCGGACTCGCGGTTGAATGTGGGGCAGGGTCGGAGGAGATCCTGATGGCTAACGAGGGCGCAAAACGGCATTCACCCAGGGACCTTGACGGACGCGTTTTAGAGTTGGAGCGGAAGATCGACGAGATGAGCGAGCGTCTCGCAAAGCTCGACGAGCGAGTTCAGCGGATCGCGAACTCGCTTGCCGCGTCGCAGGCCACGCGCTTCTGACGGCGCACTACGCCTGCGCGCCCTCGAACGAATCCCCGAAAATCAACGCGTACACGCGGCGGTCATCGGTCAGCTCGGGATGAAACGTCGCGGCGATTACCCGTCCCTGCCGTACGAGAACCGGCTCACCATTCCATCGCGCCAGTATCTCGACCCCCGGTCCGATGCGCCGGATTCGCGGCGCGCGGATAAACACACCGGTGTAAGGCGGGTCGAGCGTCGCCTCGAATGAATCGACCTGCCGCCCGAAGGCGTTGCGCTCGATATCGATATCGATGAGCCCCCACGAGGGCTGGCTTGGGCGCGATACGTTCTTCGCAAGAATGATCGCGCCCGCGCAGGTGCCGAAGATCGTGCCGCCGCGCTTAAGCAGCCGGCGCGCGGCGTCCTCGATGCCGGTTCCTTCCAGCAGGTGCAGGAGGGTAGTCGATTCGCCGCCCGGGATTACCAGCACCTCGAGCGCATCGATTTCGCTCGCGTGGCGCACCTCGATTGCGCCCGGAATCGCGCGGACGTGGGCCGCAAAGTCGCCCTGCAGCGCGAGCACGCCGACCTTCATTACCATCCCCTCGCTTGCAGCCTCTGTTCCTTCGGTATGGTGGAGATTTCCAGCCCCGGCATCGCATCGCCGAGCGGTCCCGAAACCTCGGCCAGCACCCTGGGGTCGCGGTAATGCGTCACGGCGAGCACGATCGCGCGGGCGCGGTCGGCGGGATCCGCAGACTTGAAGATTCCCGAGCCGACGAAGACGCTCTCCGCGCCGAGTTGCATCATCAGCGCCGCATCCGCCGGCGTCGCGATTCCGCCCGCGGCAAAGTTTGGTACCGGGAGCTTGCCGTCCGCCGCGACCATCCGCACCAGCTCATAGGGAGCGCCGAGTTCCTTCGCTGCGGCCATCAGTTCATCTTCGGGCGCGGTCTGAAGCCTGCGAATCTGCGAGTTGACCGCGCGTACGTGACGGACCGCCTCGACGATATTGCCCGAGCCCGCCTCGCCCTTGGTGCGAATCAGGGCCGCTCCCTCGCCGATGCGCCGCAGCGCCTCGCCGAGATCGCGCGCGCCGCACACGAAGGGGACCTTGAACGCGTGCTTGTCGACGTGAAACGACTCGTCGGCGGGCGTGAGCACTTCGCTTTCGTCGATGAAATCGACGCCGAGTTCCTCGAGGATCTGCGCTTCGACGAAATGGCCGATGCGCACCTTGGCCATGACCGGGATCGAAACCGCATCCTGGATTTCGCGAATTTTGCTGACCGGGGCCATCCGCGCCACCCCGCCCTGCGCGCGTATGTCGGCCGGGACGCGCTCGAGCGCCATGACCGCCACTGCGCCGGCCTTCTCCGCGATTTTGGCCTGCTCCGCATTGACGACGTCCATGATGACGCCGCCCTTGAGCATCTCGGCCAGTCCTGTCTTAAGCCGCATCGTTCCGGTTTCCTGCATGATCCTGTGCTCCTATTGTTCCTATACGAGAATTCCGGGACCGCTCGGCTCGGCGCTCTCCGCGCCGCGCGCGACCAGTCCATTAATGATCGATCCGAGACGCCGCACCCCGGTGCGGATTTCTTCCGGCGCGCAATGCCCGTAACCAAGCCGGAAGCAGTTGAGGTAGCGGCCGTCGATATCGTGCGCGGGGCCCGGCACGATCGCAACCCCTTGCTCCATCCCCTGTAAGAAAAGCTGAACCGACGATGCCCCCGCCGGCATCATGACCCATAGCTGGAACCCGCCCTGCGGGCGCGTCCAGCGCACGCCCTCAGGCGCGAATTCTTCCAGCGCCTTGAGCGCGGCGTCGCGCCGCAGCCGATAATACGCGCGCATCCGCTCGAGATGTTTCGCGTAGCCCGACTTGAGGAACTGCGCCGCGATCGCGTGCATCAGGGACGGGCCGCTTACATCCATGTAACGCTTGTAGGCGAGCAGTTCTCGGACCAGCGGGCGATCGGCGACCAGGTATCCTATTCGCAGCCCGGGCATGAAGGTCTTCGAAATCGATCCGATCAGGATTCGATGGCCCGGCGCGAGCAGCGAGTAGAGACTTACCGGCTCCTCGCCCTCGAAGCGCAGCTCGCGGAAGATCTCATCGACCAGCACGCACGAGTCCGAGCGCCTCGCCCAGTCGGCGATCTCGCGCCGCGCCTCGGTCGGCACGGTCAGGCCGGTCGGATTGTGGAAGTCCGGGCACGTGTAGAAGAGCGCGCGCTGGCTCTCGGACAGGGCGCGCAACTCCGCGAGGTTCGGCGCGCCGTCCTGCCAGCCTACGCTCTGCACCCAATGGCCGAACAGCATCATCGCGCCCGGGACGCCCGTGAACGTCGGCGTTTCGCAGATCGTGGCGCGTCCCTCATCGTGCGCCCACGCAGCCGCCAGCGTCACCGCCTGCTGCGATCCGTTGGTGATGATGATCTCATCGGGGGTCACCGCAATTCCGCGATGAGAGAGCGTGGCGCAAAGCGCCTCGCGCAGCTCCGGCAGCCCGGCCGGGCCTGCATACTCGTAGAGGCGGTGCGGGTTGGCCTTTAGCGCTTCCTCCGTGAGCCTCTCTAGTGACCCGTCGGGAATGGTTGCCGAACTCGGCACTCCGCCCGAAAGGTTGATCGTGCCCGCCGGCCGCTCCATCGCCATCAACTCGCGCAGTCCGCGCGCGTAGCCCTCGCGCAGGCGGCGCATCGACCTCGCGACGTCCGGCCTCGCATCGGCGGCCGGGCCGGGACTCGGTGTCGCTTCTCCCCTGGAGGCGACGAACGTCCCGCGTCCGACTTCGGAGCGAATCAGCCCAGCCTTCTCGAGTTGCTGGAATGCCTTGACCGCGGTGAGCTTGTTGACCCCGATCTGTCGGGCGAGGTCGGCCACGGACGGCAATCGGTCGCCGGTGGCGAGCTGGTGCGAGTCGATCGCGGCGCGGATAGCGCCTTCGATCTGTCGGTAAAGGGGCGTTGACCCGTTGGGCTTGAGCTTCAGTTTTAAGGCCACCCTGCTCGTATATACTACAGCATATACTACAGTCAATTGAAAATGATGGGGTTCGCCGCGGCAGGCCGGGAAATTCTCGGACGGTCGAAACGGCCGAACTCTCCGCAGGCGGGCCCTCCTAGCGCGAGGCGAGCACCTCGGCCAGATGATGCACCTCGATCTTGTCGCCCGCGCGATGCAGCCCGCCGCCGATCTGCATCAGGCATCCGCAGTCGGCCGAGACCACCGCATCGGCGCCGCTTTGGCGGATGCGCGCGAGCTTGTCGTCGAGGATCGCGCCCGAGATCTGCGGAAACTTGACCGCGAACAATCCGCCGAAGCCGCAGCATTCCTCGCGGCCGCCGAATTCGACCAGGCGGATTCCATTGACCGCGCTTAGAAGCGCGATCGCTTCGTCGCGCCCGTTGAGTTCGCGCATCAGGTGGCAGGACGGATGGTACGCCACGGCCCGCTCGTAGCGGGCGCCGACGTACTTGACCTTGAGCACGCCGGCCAGGAATTGCGAGAACTCGAAGACCCACGGCCGGATGGCGCTCGCTTTCTCCAGCATCGCCGGCTCATCCGCCAGCAAATCGGGATAGAAGATTTTGATCATGCTCGTGCACGATCCCGAGGGAACCACGATCGGCGTCCCCGGCGCGCATGAGAAAAGGAAGCGCCGGGCGAGCGAGCGCGCCTCGTCGCGAAGCCCATCGTTGAACGCGGCCTGTCCGCAGCAGAATGCGCGGCGAAGCGGCCGCACCTTGAGCCGCAGCCGTTCCAGCACCGTTGCGGCCCCCTCGACCGCCTCGGGAAAAAATTCCTCGGCAAGGCACGTCTGGAAGAGCTGAACTTCAGTCATCTGATTGCCGCCGGCTGCCTGTCAAAGGACTGCTTACTCCCTGGGCCATACGAGAATCACATCGAGCGATTTCGGCCCGTGGACCCCGACCACGATCCGCTTTTCGATATCCGCGGTACGGCTCGGTCCGGTGATGAGCGTGATGCGTTGCGCGGCGGCGGCCTCGGGTCCGATCGTGGCGAGGAGCGCCGCGAGGTCCGGCACGAGCCCGTCGACCTGCACGAGGACCAGGCTTGCCGGCGGCACGAGCGTCAGCGAATTGGGGCGGCCCGCGCTGGAGAGCATCGCGACCGTGCCGGTAGCCGCGATCGCGTAATGCGCCTCGGCGACGCCGAGCGCGCATCGTGCGATTCGCTCGCGCATCACGATGCGCGCCGCGGGGTCGGCGACCGGGCCGGGCCGCACGACCGAAATCCCGGCCGAAGTAAGCGCGGCAGCGATCGCGCCGGTGTCGTTCGCGACACCCTCGCCGACGGCGATGCTCTGCGCGTTGCGCTCGCGCGCAACTTCGACGATCCGCGCGACGGCCTCATCGGGGGTGAGGATGCCGAGAAACCGGCCCGCGACCGCCTCGAGTTCGCGTGCGAACGTCGAGGCGAGTTCCGCGCGATGGGCGTGCGGCGGGATCCGGACCGGCGCGGGCTCTGCGGGCGGTTTCTTTTCGCCCGCTCCGGCGGTTTCGAGCGCGGTCTTGAGCCGCGCGACGATCTTGTGCAACTCGGCCATCGTCAGGCGCCCGGCGCTCCTTTTGCGCGTCGCTTTCGCGGATGCGGCCTGGGGAAGTCGCGGATCCTCGTCCAGTTGCCGAGCGGCGGCGGCATCCTGCGCAGCCATCCGTCGCGCGAGAATGGCCCAAGCGCGATCGCGGCCAGCCGCCCGAGCAGCCGAATCGTCCGGGGATGGCGCGCCATCCGCGCAAACCGCCGCGCGCCTGCGCGCGCCCGCGCCGCTGCGCCCGGCCATTTGATCGCATCGGCGCCGCGCGCGCTCTCCTTCCATCGCAGATGAAGCAGGAGGCGCGGGATGTCGATCTTGACCGGGCAGATCTCCTTGCACGCTCCGCACAGCGTCGAGGCGAACGGCAGTTGCGCGGTCGCGCTGCCGATCAGGTCCGGGCTCACGATCGATCCGATCGGCCCCGGATACGGCGACCGGTACGCGTGGCCCCCGATATGACGATAGACCGGGCATACGTTGAGGCACGCGCCGCAGCGTATGCAGTAGAGCGCCTCGCGCATCACCGGGTCCGCGAGCATCGTGCTGCGCCCGTTGTCGAGGATGACGACGTGCATCTCGCGCGGCCCGTCCAGGTCGCCCTCGTGGCGCGGTCCGTTGATCAGGTTGGTGTAGGTCGTGAGTTTCTGGCCGGTTGCGGTGCGCGCGAGAATTTCCAGGAAGTGGGGCAGGTCGGCCAGGCGCGGGATCACTTTTTCGATCCCCATCACCGCGATGAACACCTCGGGCATCGTCGAGGACATCCGGCCGTTGCCCTCGTTCTCGACCACGACCAGGGTGCCGGTTTCCGCAATCGCGAAATTTACCCCGGTCACGCCGAGGTCGGCGGCAAGAAAAATGTCGCGCAGCCGCGCGCGCGCCTCGCTGGTGAGTTTTTCGGGCTCGTCCGTGTACGCCATCCCGAGCTTGTCGCGGAACAGGGCGCCGATGTCCTCCTTGGAGAGATGAATCGCGGGCGTGATGATGTGCGAGGGCGGCTCGTTTCGGAGCTGGACGATGTATTCGCCCAGGTCGGTCTCGACCGCCTCGATGCCCGCCGCGGACAGCGCCGGGTTAAGCCCGATCTCCTCGGTGGTCATCGACTTGCCCTTGACCACCCGCCGCGCGCCCGCCCGCTTTGCGGCGGAGACGATGTAGTCGCGCGCCTCCGCCGCGCTCGCGGCGAAAAATACCTTGCATCCGCGGGCTTCAAGCTTTCTGGTGAGCTCGACCACGAGGTCATCGAGGCGGCCGATCGCGTCCTCTTTGATTCGCCTCGCCTGCGCGCGCTCATCCTCGTACGGCGGAAACTCGGCGCGGACTTCGGCGAAGTGCTCCAGGTGTCGCGCGCTTGCGTTTTCGAGCTTGCGATGGAGTTCGCGATCCGCGGCGGCGGCGCTGCTCGCCTCAAAGAAATCTCGCGGCGCGGCCATCGGGTCCGGCGCTTGCGCGCGGCTCAGTTGATGAGCGCCACCTGGCGCGCCAGCCGCATCACCGCCTCGCGCGCCGCGGCGGAGGCGGGATGCTCGGGAGCCAGGGAAAGGAAGCTTTGGAAGTCATCGAGCGCGGCCTTGAAGCACTCCAGCCGCTCGAACAGCGCGCCGCGTTCGACCAGCTCCTCGATTGCGCGCGGATCGAGCAGGAGGATCCGATCGAGCGCGGCGAGCGCGCGGTGCCAGTCCGCAAGATCCGTGTAAACGCTCTTGAGATTCTTGAGCACGCGTACGAGGATCTGCCGCCCGCGCACCGCCTGGAGCATCGCGGGATGCAGCTCGACGGGCTGCCCGTACACCTGCGCGAGCAGCGCGCGGATTTCCTCCAGGTTCAGGATCGCGCCGCCGTTGAACGGGTCGATAATCAGCTCGCCGCGATCATCGACCGCCTTGACCAGGAAGTGGCCCGGAAAGCCGACGCCGTAGAGGTTGAAGCCGAGACGCCGGCCGACTTCCAGGTAAATGATCGAGAGCGTGATCGGGATGCCGAGGCGGCGATTGAGGACCTCGTTCAGAAACGAGTTGCGCGGGTCGTTCTTGTGGTCCGCATCGCCCTCGAAGCCCTTCTGCTCGAACAGATAATGCGACAGGAGCTGGATGCGCTCGACGGTGTCGCTGCCCGCGCGGACAATGGGTTCGGCCTCGCGCGCCATCGCGGCAATCCGCTCCATGTAAGCATCGACGTCGAGGTCGGGATATTCCTCCCTGGCAATCAGCAGCGCACCGAGCGCCACCGGAACCGGCTCGCGCGAGGCAAGCCACTTGAATTCGCGCCGCGCGTCATCGTTCATCAAGATTATTCCCCGCGCTTTCCAGTCTTGTCTTGCGCAACGGATTTGACAAGCGCTCATGGAGACCCGGTAGTGAGCGCCGCATCGATTTCCGCCGCTGTCGCGCCGTCCGGCTCTCGCGCGCGTGCGCGGTCGAGTGCGCGGCGCGATGGCGCCCCGCCGATACGCCCGAGCGCCCACGCCGCGTGAGCGCGCACCAGCGGCTCGGGATCGTTTTCGAGCGCGCGCGCCAGATGCGGTCCCGCCTCGGGATTGCCGGTATTGCCGAGCACGACGGCCACGTTGCGCGCAAGTCCGCGCCGCTTCGTGCGCTTGATCGCGCTTGCGGAGAATCGCCGGCTGAAACCCGCATCGTCGAGCGCGAGCAGCTCGGGAAGATACGGAAACAGGTCCGCCGTCGCGCCATTACCCTCCGCGCCGTTCCACGGGCAGACTTCCTGGCAGACGTCGCAGCCGAAGATCCACATCTCGAGCTTCGCGCGAAGCTCCACCGGAATCGATCCGCGATGCTCGATCGTGAGGTACGAGATGCAGAGCCGCGAATCGATCGCGCAGCCCGGCCCAAGCGCGCCGGTCGGGCACAGATCGAGGCATCGCCGGCACGTTCCGCAGTGCTCGCGATACGGTTGCGCGCTCGGCTCCAATTCGGCGTCGGTCAGAATCTCCGCGAGGAAAAAATACGAGCCGTGCTCGCGATTGAGAATCATCGTGTTCTTCCCGAACCATCCCAGACGCGCCCCGGCCGCCCATTCACGCTCGAAGACCGGCCCGGTGTCGACGTAAACCCGGGTCACCGCGCGGGGCTGAAGCGCCGCGATCGCGCCGGCGACGGCGCGCGCCTTCGCGAGAACGTAATCGTGATAGTCGGTCCCGAGCGCATAGGCGGCGATTCGTCCGCGCAACTCCGCGCGCCAATCCCCGGACGGCGCGGCCGGCGCCGGGTATGGATAGCCGAGGCTCACCACGGACTCGATTCGGGGATCGAGCCGGCGCGGGTCCAATCGGCGCTCGGGCTCGCGCGCGAGGTAGGCCATCGTGCCGTGGCGCCCCTCGCCAAGCCATTGGCGATAGAACGCCTCGCGATCCTCGAGCCGGCGAATGCGGGCAAATCCGACCAGGGAAAACCCGTTCGCGCGAGCGGCATCTGCGATGGCGCGATTGACGCGGTCCACGGGACTTGCAAAACGCTAGCACTTTCGCGATGTTCTTGCTCCAGGAATAGTGGGTACGTTGACTCCACTATTTGGTATGATTAGGTTTGCACTGAGACGCTGGGCGCCTTTCTCAAGCATCTGTTACGGGAGAAAATGATGGCCGAGGAACTGAATCAGGAACCAGTCGAGCAGGAACCTTCCAAGATCGATCTCGCAAGCCTGCCCGACGTGAAGCTTACCGCCAAGGCGGCCGAGATGGTCCACAAGCTGCGCGCGAAAGAGAACCTGTCGCCCGAGCACGGACTTCGAATCGGCGTCGTCGGAGGCGGCTGTTCGGGGTTCCAATATGCCCTAAGCTTTGACCTGGCCAAGGATGGCGATCGGGTGGTCGAGTTCGACGGCGTCCGCGTCTTCGTGGATGAGCTGTCACTCCCATATATCGCAGGCACGACGCTGGACTTTGTCGAGGGGCTGCACGGAGCGGGCTTCCGCTTCGAAAATCCTCGTGCGACGCGCACTTGCGGATGCGGGTCGTCCTTCAGCGCGTAACGGAAGAAATCTTATTCGATTCAATTGGCCGGCCGCGAAAGCGGCCGGTCTTTTTTTGCCCTTGCGCGATTGAGGCGGCCTCGGCGCGAGTTCTTCCGCCCGTCGGGCTCAGCGCATCCGTGGGGTCGCGGGGCTCGACCGGATTCTTCTTTCGATTGCTCTGTGTTAGACCGACCCGGCGATGCTCGCGGCCCTGATTCACTGGCTTTCGCCTGCGCGGCGGAGCTTCATGCGCCGGCTCGGCCGTCCGGCGCTTTCGAAGTTCGATGAGCGCCTGCGTGCGTGCGGATCGCCGCGCGCCGCCGGGTTCATGTCGATCCTGCTTCGCGCCAACAGCGACTTCCTCGCCTACGCGCTCTCACGCAAGGGTCCGCTTGCCCGGTATGCCGGCGGCGCGACCCCGGAGCGCGTCGAGGTGTGCCTCGGATCGATGCTGATCTTTGCGACGAACCTGTTTGCGCGCGATGAGATGAGGAACGAGGGAAGCGGGCTGGTCGGGCTGCTTGCGGGGATCGTCGGATGGGAGCCGAAACAGGTGATGCTCCGGCGCGACAATCTGCGAAAGGCTCCCCGCTCGGAGGAATGGATGCTCTATTCGTGGCTGGTCATGGACCTTGGCGGAGAGCGGCCGGCCTACGATGCGGAGCTTGAGCGCAGCTTCGGTTACAACTACCTATCGTACATCGGGCAATTTCGCGCCGAGCTGGAGCGCGCCGCCGCTCAGCCAAAATAGCCGCGGCGAATCCAGCGGGCGATTCGATTGGAGACAACCGTGAAGGACCTCGACGGCAGGGGAGTCATCGTAACCGGAGCGACCCGCGGAATCGGCCGCGCGATCGCGCTCGAAGCCGCCCGGCGCGGCGCCAACATCGCCTTCAATTACCTCAAGAGCGAGGATGAGGCCGCGGTGGTCAAGGCGGAAATCGAAAAGCTCGGCGTAAAGGCGCTCGCATTCAAGGTCGATGTCGGCGATCTGAAAAACGTGCGCGAGATGGTCAACGCGGCGAAAAAAGAGTTCGGCTCCATCGACGGCCTGGTGAACAACGCCGGTCTCACCCGCGACAAGGTCTTCGTGATGATGACCGAGGAGGACTGGAACGACGTCATCCGCACCAACCTGACCGGCGCCTTCAATTTCGCCCGCGCGGCCGTGTTCAACATGATGAAGGCCAAGCGCGGCTCGATCCTGAACATCACGTCGGTGAGCGGGCTTATCGGGCTTCCGGGGCAGGTGAATTACTCGGCCTCGAAGGCAGGCCTCATCGGGCTAACCAAGGCGCTCGCCAAGGAGGTCGCCCGGCTCAACGTGCGCGTCAATGCGCTCGCGCTCGGATTCATCGAGACCGACATGACCGCTGCGCTGCGCGAGGAGAATCGCGCGCAGGCGCTCGGGATGATCCCACTCGGACGATTCGGAAAGGTCGATGACGTCGCGCCGATTGCAGCGTTCCTGCTTTCGGACGCGGCGTCATACATCACCGGCGCGGTCATCCAGGTGGACGGCGGCCTGGCGATGTAGGAATCATCCGGGGCTCCCCGGCGAACGCAACCGGATGGTCCGCAGCGACGCCCCGCAGCGCGCCGCAAGTGCGAGGCCGCCGGAGGCGTGACAGGCGCGCCGCCGATGACGTAATCTGGCGTGCCCCCGCGGCTGTAGATGCGAGGCGGTCGATCGAACTATAAGGGGAGCCTGGGGCGAGCAGGACAGTGCTCGCGTGGGGCCGCGAAGATCAGCTCGAGAGGAGACTCGGAAATGGCAAAGCTCAATGGCAAGGTCGCGATCGTCACCGGCGCGAGCCGCGGAATCGGCAAGGCCATCGCGGAATTGTTCGCGAAAGAGGGAGCGCGAGTGATCTGCACCGCGCGCACGGTCAAGGAAGGAGACCATCCCCTGGAGGGCTCGCTTCAGACAACCGTCGCCGGGATCAAAGCCGCGGGCGGCGATGCGACCCCGATCGCGTGCGACGTATCGAACGAGGCGGAGCTCGAAAAGCTCGTCGCTGACACCAAGAAAATCTATGGTCCCTGCGACGTGCTGGTGAACAATGCCGCGCTCACCTACTTCATCCCGGTCAAGGATTTTCCGCCCCGGCGATGGGCGAGGTCGTTCGCGGTCAACGTCCACGCGCCGTTCATCTTGAGCCATCTCGTGCTGCCCGACATGATCGAGCGCAAAGCGGGCGCGATCGTTAATATCTCGTCGGGAGCGGCGATCGGTCCCGGCCGCGGGCCATACAAGCCGGCGGTGATGCGCGGAGGGACCTGCTACGGCGCCGAGAAGGCCGCGCTCGAACGCTTCACCCAGGGACTCGCCGAAGAGGTCTATGAGTACGGAATCTCCGTGACGTGTCTGTCGCCGTCCGAGGTCGTCGTAACGCCCGGCACCGTGTATCACCACCTGGTCAGCTCGCCGAAGGAAGGCGAGCCGGTCGATTACATGGCGATCGCGACGCTGGTGCTTGCAACCGAGCCGCTCGACAAAGTGACCGGCTGGGTGACCTACAGCCAGGAGCTGATGAAGCAGTACAAGATGCTCGACAAGGCGACGGGAATCGGAGTGGACTTCCCCGGCAGCGGATACTCAAGGATGGCGGCGAACGTGACGATTCCGCTGCGCCGGGCGAGGTCTCAGTCGGAGTAAATCGGACCGCCGGGATGCGCCGCTCGCTCAGGCAGCCTGCGGGATTTTGAGCGAGATGACGCGCGAGATGCCGGGGCGATCCATCGTGATGCCGTGGATATGATCGGCGCGCTGCATCGTGCGCTGATTGTGCGTGATCACGATGAATTGCGAGCGCTGCTTCAACTCCGATACGAGCGAGGTGAACGCGGCCAGGCTGAACTCGTCGAGCGGCGCATCGACCTCGTCCATCACGCAGAACGGACTCGGGTTCAGCAGAAACAGCGAGAACACCAGCGCCAGCGCTGACAGCGCCTTCTCACCGCCCGAGAGCAGCCCGATCTCCTTGACCTTCTTTCCCGCCGGCTGAACCAGGATGTTCACGCCGGCTTCGAGGATGTCGCCGGATTCGACCAGCTCAAGGCGCGCCTTGCCGCCGCGCAGGAGCTTGGGGAACAGCTCGGCGAAGTTACGCTGAGCGCCCTCGAACGTCTCGGCGAAGCGCTTGCGCGCCTCGCGGTTCAGCTTCGTGATGGTCTGGCTGAGATCGTGGACCGCGGTTTCGAGGTCGGCCTTCTCACGGCCCAGCGTGGCGGCGCGCTCCTCGAGTTCCTGGACCTCGCTCTGGGCGGCGAGATTGACCTCGCCGATCCGCTCGGCGCGCGCGCGCAGCTCGACGAGCCGCTGCTCGTCGGCGGCCGGGTCGCGGCCCGCAAGCGCCGCCACCAGCTCCGCCGCGACCTCATCGAAGGCGGCGCTGAATTTCTCGGCAAAACCGCGCGCGAGTTCCTCGCTTAGCGTGCGAGCGCGCTCGCGCCTGAGCCCGCACTCGGTCGCGTCAGCTTCGATTTGGGAAAGGGCATCGCTCGAGCGCTTATGCTCCGCGCGGCGCGATTCGAGTTCCTCCTCGCGGGCGACAGATTCCGCGCGAAGGCGCGCGGCGGATGCGGCCAGCTCGGATTCCCGCGCGCGCGCGATCTCATCCTGCTCCGCGATCTTTTTCAGCTCGGAATCGAATTCCGCGCGCTCGCCTCGCGCGCGCTCCAGGCTGCGGCGGTTCTCGCCGATTTGGCCTTCGAGATGGTTGGCGGTTTCGACTGCATGGCGGAAATCGCGATCGAGCGCCTCCAGGTGCGACTTGCGCGCCTCGACGCGCGATGCGGCCTCCATCACGGCGGCGGCAAGCTCCTCGGCGGCCGCGCGCCTTTGCGCGAACTCATCGCGCAGCGCGGCCAGCCGCGCGCGCGCATCCTGCTCGGCTACCGCGAGCTGCTCCAGGCGCGTGTTGGACGCAACCACCAGCTCGGCGATTTCGTCCATGCGCCGGCGCGCGCCGCTTGCCTGCGCCTGCGCGAGCGCCTGTGTCTGGCGGGCGCGCGCGAGCGCATCCCTGCGCTCGCCCACGATCCGTTCGGCCTCGCGGGCGCGATGGCGCGCATCGCCGAGCGCGGACTCCGCGCGCTCGCGCGCGTCGCGCATCGCATCGAATCGCTCGGCGGCCGCACGATGCTGTTCCTGGGCGCGCGCGAGTTCCCGCGCCGCCGCATCCGGCGCCGCATCCTGCCGCTGGCCCGACGCCGTATCCTCCTCGCCGCTCCCGCCCCGAATCATTCGCCCCGGCAGCAGAAGGTCCCCATCGCGGGTGACGAAGAGCGTGCCGTGGCCGTTGAGGTTCGATGCGGCAAGGGCGGAATCGAGGTCATCGGCCAGCAACACGTGGCCGAGGAACTGTTCGGCGACCGGCTGGAAGCGCGGATCGATGTCGAGCATCTCCACCAGCCGGCCCGCGATCCCGGGCGCCTCGACCGAGGGATGCGCCTGCACTGCGGCATCGGGCGCCTGCACGAAACTGAGTTTTCCCGAGCGGGTCTCTTTCAGAATTTCGATCGCGCGAAGCGCAAAGTAAGGCGACTCCACGATCACCGCCTCGAGCTCATCGCCCAAGACCGCGCGCAACGCGGGCGCGAGTTTCTCGGACGCCTTCACCACGTCGCGCAGCCAGGTCGGATCGGCGCTCGGACGATCGCCATTGAGTGATGCGAGCACGGTGCGCAGCCGCGCGTCGGCCTGGACGGCGGCGCTGTCGCTCAAGCCGGCGCCAGGTTCCTCCGGCGCGGGGCCGAGCGCCGCGATTCGCGCCGCGAGATGCTCCATCGCGGTGCGCGCCTCGACTTCGTGCTCGGCGGCCTCGCGGTCGGCCGCCTCGAAGGCGCCGACTCGTTCGCGGCAGGTCTCGAGTTCCTGTTCGGATGCGCGCATCAGCTCGGCCGCCATCCCGGTTTCCGCACCGAGCGCCGGCGCGCTGCTCTCGGAGGCGGCCAGACGCTCCTCGAGTTCGGCGCGCTCCCCGGTCAGATCGCCGAGCCGGCCGCGGACCACTGCACCCTCGCGCACGATGTCGGACAGCTCGTCCTTGAGGTCCTCGGCGCGCCGCTCGGCATCGCGGACCAGCTTGCGCGCCGCTTCCAGGCGGGCGGAGAGATCCGCAAGCGCCTGCGGGCTTGCGTCATCGCCGCCCGCCGACTCGCGGGCAAGCCGCGCGCCGGTCGCCGCGCGCGCCGCACGCGCGAGCACCGCCTTCTGTTCGAGTTCCGTGATTCGCGCGGCGAGCAACGGCTCCAGCTCGCTTACCGAGCGAAGCCGCCGCTCGAGGAATTCGCGGGTGCGCGCGCGTTCGGCCGCTCCTGCATGAAGATTTTCAAGCTCGCGCTCGGCGGAGGAGAGGTCCCCGCGCGCAGAATGGGCTGCCGATGCTGCCGCTTCAACTCCGGATTGCAACTCGGCGATCGCCCGGCGGGCCGCGTCGATGGCGGCTTTGAGTTCCCCGTCGCGCGCGGTTTGCGCCGCAAGTTCCTCGCGCTGCTCGATCAGCCGGCGCGCGGCCGCGAGCCGCTCCAGCTCGGAAAGTTCCGCCTTGATTATGCGGTAGGTCTCGGCGCGCTTGGCCTGGCGGCGCGCGTAGCTCAGTTGCCGCTCGATTTCGGCGAGCACGTCGTTGAGGCGCGCTAGGTTTTCCTTCACGCGTTCGAGCTTGCGCTCGGAGATCTCGCGCCGTCCCTTGAAGAGCGACAGCCCGGCGGCCTCCTCGATCATCGAGCGCAACTCCTGCGGCTTGGCCTGGATGATCTCCTCGATGCGGCCCTGCTCGATGAGCGCGTAGCCGCGGCTGTGGATTTGCGCGGCCATGAAGAACTCGGTGATGTCCTTGAGGCGGCAGGGGATCTTGTTGAGCAGGTATTCGGACTCGCCCGACCGATAGACCCGCCGCGTCACCGCGACCTCGCTCAGCGCGGAGTATGGATCGGGAAGCTGATTCAGCTCATCAGCCTCGAGCACGAGCGAAATCTCGGCCATCCCGGCGGCGGGATTCGACTCGTTGCCCGTGTAGATGAGGTCCTCGGTGGTTTTGCCGCGCAGCCGGGTCGGCGCCTGTTCGCCGAGTACCCAACGGATTGCGTCCACCACGTTCGACTTGCCACAGCCGTTGGGCCCGACCACCGCGGTGATGCCGGGGGCGAAAGTTATCGTCGTGGGATCGAGAAAGGACTTGAAGCCTACTAACTCAAGGCTCTTGAGACGCATGCCGCCATCGCCTCCACCACACCACCGCGCTCCGGGAGTTTATCCCGGAGTTATTCCGCACGATCAATGCTGCCCTACGATAGCAGGTTCTCCAGGCGATTTCGCCTGGTCCGATCGCATTCGCGGGCAGCTATGGACCCTTCTAATCCTGAATCAGCTCCGTATTCCAGTATGCACTATCGACCTGCGAAAGGAACGGCATCCATTCGCGATAGCGCCTGAGGCTGAACATGTCGGAGCTGAATGGCGTCCACTCGGGGCGGTGCGGCCTGCGCACCAGCGCCATCGCGGCCTCCTCCGGCGTGCGCCCGCCCTTCCTGCGATTGCACCGGTGGCACGAGCACACGATGTTTTCCCACGTGGAGGTGCCGCCGCGCGATCGCGGAATCACGTGATCGAGGTTGAGGTCGGTGCGCGGCAGCCGCTTGCCGCAATACTGGCAGGTGTTGTTGTCGCGCGCGAAGATGTTGAAGCGCGAAAACCGCACGTGGCGCTTCGGAACCCGCTCGTACGCGATCAGCAGCAACACCCGCGGGACCCGGATGACCCCGCCCACGGTGCCGAGGCGCTCGTGGTGGATTTCGACGGACAGGTCGCGCCAGCTTTGGAAATCGAAGGTCCGGTATTGCTCATCGACCGCCCGCGCGATTCCCTGGTAAAGCAGCGCGAAGGCGCGTTTTACCGAGGTGACATGCACCGGCAGGTAAGACCGGTTCAGCACCAGCACCTTGCTGTTAAGCAGGGCAGAACCCGGGAGCGGAACCGCCGCAACGTCGGCCGCCAAGCTCATCAAGAAAGAGCTAACGGCCCCTGAGGTCCAAGTCAAGGCGGACGACCGTGAAATGTTAGTGATTTCGCGAGGTTCCGAGAGCGCCTTGCGCAAGCCGGCTCGCCGCCCGTATGATCACGCGGGAGGTTGCGGGCGTGGCGGTGACATCGTCTGTCGGCGGTCGGTGGCGCTCAGGGCAATAGCCCGGCTATCCGTAGTGCGGCACGCGATCGTCTGAAAGCGCGATACAACGACTTAGAAGACACAGCAAGTGAGACGCGAAATTGTAATCAACGCATCCGCGATGGAAGTGCGGGTGGCGCTGCTCGAAGATGGTTCGCTCGCGGAGTTCTACCTTGAGCGCAACTCGCACCGGAGCCTGGTCGGAAATATCTACAAAGGAAAAGTGACCCGCGTGCTGCCCGGGATGCAGGCGGCGTTCGTCGATATCGGGCTCGAGAAGGCGGGCTTCCTTCACGTGTCCGATTTCCGCGACCCGCGCGAGGTGCTGAGCTCGGTCGCCGATGTGACCGGCGAAGAGGACGTCGAGACCGACGAGGCCGGGCCGCCGCCCGCCGCGCCGATTCCAGAAACCGTGCAGGAGGGCGCTGCCGAGACCGCAATCGAACCGTCCGCGCCCGAGGGGCGGCGCCCGCGCCGCCGCCATCAGCGTCACCGCAGCCGCCTCCCTATCGAGCAGCAGCTCCGGCGCGGGCAGGAGATCATCGTCCAGATCGCCAAGGAGCCGATGGGCACCAAGGGAGCGCGCCTGACTTCCGCGATTTCGCTCCCCGGGCGATACCTGGTTTGCACGCCGACCAGCGACCATCTGGGCGTATCGCGCCGGATAGCGAGCGCGGAGGAACGCGCGCGGCTTCGCGACCTGATCACCGAGCTGCGCCCGCCCCAGACCGGATTCATCGTGCGCACCGCGTGCGAGGGATTGAGCCGCCGTGAAATCCAGCGCGACATCGCGTTCCTTACCAAGCTCTGGTCCTCGATCGTGGCCAAGCAGGAGACCGCTGCGCCCGCCTCGATTCTCTACGGTGAACCCGACGTTGCGGTGCGCACCGTGCGCGACCTCTTCTCGAGCGAGGTCGAGCGGCTGTGGTGCGACGAGCAGGCCACTTACGGACGAATCGTCCAGTTCGTGCAGACCTACATGCCGCGGCTGCGCTCGCGCGTGGTCCTGTACGACGAGCCCGAGCCGATCTTCACCCGCTTCGATATCGACAGCCAGATCGAGCGCGCGCTCGACCGCAAGGTCTGGCTCAAATCGGGCGGCTACCTGGTCTTCGATCAGGCCGAGGCGCTCACCGCGATCGATGTGAACACCGGCCGCTTTGTCGGCAAGCGCAGCCAGGACGAGACCATACTCAAGACCAACCTTGAGGCGGTCGATGAGATCGTAAAGCAACTGCGCCTGCGCAACATCGGCGGGATCATCATCGTCGATTTGATCGACATGGCCCGCGAGGCCGACCGCAAGCGCGTGAGCGAGGCGCTCGCGGTGGCGCTCAGGCGCGACAAGGCGCGTACCTCCGCGCTCAAAATCTCCGAACTCGGCCTTGTGCAGATGACGCGCAAGCGCACCCGCGAGAGCCTCGAGGCCTTGCTCACGGAGCAATGCCCGCGATGCCTGGGACGGCGCGTGGTCAAGTCCGTCCCGACGCTGGCCGCCGAGGTGCTGCGCGGGATTTACCAGGAGGCGAAGCGCCATCCCGGGGGCGAGATGATCATCGTCCGGCTGAACCCCGAAGTCGCGCGCCATCTCTACGATCACGGCGCGAAAGACCTCGCGAGGCTGGAACAGAAGCTCTCGATGAAAGTCGTATTGCGGTCCAAGGAAGGCATCGAACCCGGCGCCTTCGAACTCGCGCAGGAACCCGCCGCGGCCTGAAAATCACCGCATCGCCCGTCAAAATCGCGGCCAATCGCCCGTGCAACGGGAGTGCTCCGATGCCGTCGATCGGAGCTTGGCTGACACATGGATGTGTCAGCGGAGTGCCATCGGCGATGGAAAAATCTCGACTATCGGATGGCCCGCAGGTTGCTTAAGCACACAATGTTTTATAGGCCGCGTGACTTCTGACGTTCCGGCACACCTCGGGAACGGGGGACCGGAATGCAGTCGGACGCGGATGTTTGCGTTTGGGATTGACCCGTGGAAAGCCTCGCCAGATCGGTCCTCAAGGTCATCGGCGCGGTGGCCGGTATTGGCGCTCTGGCATTCATTGCGCTGTTCGTCCGGGTGCTGATGGATGAGCATGCGCTCGACCGCGAGAGCCGGGAATTCGCGGATCATTCCGCGCTCGCAATCCTCACCGGATGGAAGGAGCAGGCGCTCGTCGATCGGGGGAGCGATCAATTCAAGTTGGCGACTCGATCGAACGCCCAGATCGATCGAATGTTCGCGCGATGGCGCCGGCTGGGCGAGCTGGAAAAGTACGACGGCTCGACCGGGAAAGCCTCGATCCATCTGACCCCCGATGCGAAGGCGGTCGTGACCGCAAGCTATGTGGGCAAGGCGGACTTTCGCCACGGCTCAGCCGAAGTCCGCATCTCTCTCATCCAGCAGGACGGCGAGTGGCGGATTTTGGGCTTCGGCATCTATCCGGTGGCGGCCACCGCCGATTCGAACGTTCGCCCACCCGACCTTTAGCCGCGGCGGGAATCGCGCCGGTCCTCCCGCGCGCCGACGGTCAGCTCGGCTCGGCCGCGGATGCGGCGGCGACCTGGGCCGCAGCCTGAATCTGGCCGAAGTGGATCTTGCCGAGGTCGAACTCCTCGAGCGCCTTGATTAGCGAGTTCAGCGCGGTCTTGCAGGGCGGGAGGGTCTTGCGCGCTCGCGAAAGCGGATTGCATCGCGCGACGATGAAATTCTTGAGATACGGGTGGACCAGTCCGCGCTTGCGTCCGCGCACAACCAGGTCCGCCAGGATTTTGTCGGCGCGCTCGACTTGCCCGGCGCGCTCGTCGCGCTCCTCGAACGCATCCTTGAGCGGCTTGGCGAGGAACGTATCGACGCGGCTCAGAATCGGCGCGTAGGCGCCGCCCGAGAACTTCGGCGTGCGATCGTAAGAGATCCCGAGCGTGATGAAGTGGGCGCGCTCGAACTCGAATGCGAAATCCTTCTCCGGCGAGCGCGGATGCTCCTCCGCCCGCGCGCGGTACATCCTGATCACCTCCAGCGACTTGTCCCTGAGGTTGTGCGCCTTCTCGGTGTTGAGCGCGAGAATCTGGAAGGCGACCTCTGATTCCGGAATCACGATCGCGGGGATCGTCTTCGCGCCCGCCTTGGCGGCCGCGGCGCGGCGATGGTTCCCGTTGGGAGTCCAGTAGATGTCGCCCGCGCGCACGGCGACGATCGGCTCGGTGTAGCGGTCGAGCTTCTTCATCACCTCGACCATGCGCTTCAAGTGCGCGGGCGAAAGGTCGCGCTGATAAGGCGTGGGCTGCACCTTCGCGAGCGGCAGCAGCGCGAAGACGTGCCAGTGGCCGCCCACCGGCTCCTGGAACGCGGCGAGCGCCGCACCGCCATCGATGTCGATCGCCTCGGCAAGCTGCTGCACCGGCGCAGGAAGTTTCGCATCGTGGGGCGCGATCGCGATATCCGCCATATCAAAGATTTGTAGTGTAACGGCGCGGCTCGCGCCAACCCGTGCCGATAGCCGCGCGGCCGCGAACTGGCCGGCGCGGGACCGCCGGAGCGCACTGCCGGTCAGGACGGCGCAGTGACGGCACGCTGCGCGATGTCGGGGCGGCGCGATGCGATCACGCGATCCTTCGCGCGGTGGATGAATGCGGGATCGAACACCACGATCAGGACCGGCAGAATCGTCATCGCTCCCAACATCGAGACGAACATCCACACCGCCAGCAGCAGTCCCATCTCGGCATCGAACCGTATGCTCGACCAGTACCAGAAGAGCACGGACGCAACGAGCGTAAGCGCGGTGAACGCGACCGCCTTGCCCGACGTGGTAAGCGCCCGGTAGGTCGCATCGTTGAGTTCGTGGCCGAGCGCGAGTTCCTCGATGACGCGGCTTACGATGTAAATTGCGTAGTCGATTCCAAAGCCGACGCCGACCGTCACCACCGGCAGAGTGTTGATGTTGATGCCGATGTCGCGCGCGCCCATATACGCGTTGACTGCCGCGTTGGCTAGCGCGAGCGGAAACAGCAGGTACAACCCCGCCATGAACGAGCGGTAGGTGAACAGCACGATCACATAGATCGTCGCGAACGCGAGCACGTTGAGCAGCAGATCGTTCTTGAGGATCTCCTCGTTGGCGGCTGCCAGTTCTCCGATAATTCCGGCCGCGAGCTTGAATTCGACGCCGTCGACCTTGTGCTCCGGTTCGGCAAAGAAGCGCCTGGTCCGCGCAACGATCCGCTGCACGTTCTCGCCCTCGCGATCCTTGGAATAGACCGTGATCTGGGTCGCATCCCGGCGCGGCGTGATGATGTAGGCGGTCGACAGCGGCGATCCGCCCGCGAGCAGGCCGCCAACCAATTGGCTCGTGCCTTGCCGCGTGGTCGGAAGCACATTCCACTTGGGCTCGAACTCGCGCAGCGCCGAGGCGCCATTGGCGATCAGGTCGGCGATTGAGAAAGTATGGCCGACCGCCGGATCGCCCTCCATGTAGCGCTGGTATGCATCCATCACGTGATAGAGCTTGGGATCGTTGATCGCGTCGCGGTTGGATGCCTCGGCGACCACGACGAACTGTTCTATCGCGCCGAATTTGTTCTGTATCGCCGCCATCGAGCGATTGTACTGCGAGTCGGGCCAGAGGATCGGAGTTGCCGATGACGGGTCGCCGACCTTGAGTCCCGTCCAGCAGGACGCGCAGACAGCGATCGCGCCGGCCGCCGCGGCGATCGTGAAGATGCGGCCCGTCTTCGAGAGCATCGGGCCCGCGCTCGCCTCGAGCACCCGCTTGAAGATTCCGTGCTCGCGCCGCTCGATTACCAGGATTCGCGGCGGCTCGAGATAATAGTAAACGATCGGGTTCAGCAGCAGCTCGCTCACGATGATCGCGGTGATCCAGAACGCGGCGGTGATCGCAAGGTGCTGCAAAATGACGACCGGCACGAGCAGGATCACGAGCACGCCGAACGCGTCGGCGAGAATCCCCGACAGCGACGGCACGAACAGCTCGGAGAACGCGGAAAGGATCGCCCGGTTCTTGTTGCGCAACCGGTAATACTCCTCGTAATACCGATCGTGCATCTGCACCGAATGGCTCACCGCCCGCGCGGTTATCAAAAATGGAATCACGAGCACGAGCGGGTCCAGCGCGAATCCGATCAGGCGGATGAAGCCGAGGCCCCAGATCGCGCAGATCACGCCCGAGATGGTCGGACGCAGCGCGCCGCGCCAGTCGAGAAAGTAAATGTACAGAAGCGCCCACACCGCGATGACAGTAACGATGAAAATCCGGAACACCTGCGGCGCGAAGTCGTAAACCCATCCGTAGAGCACCGGCTGGCCGCCGTAATATATCTCCACCGTCGCATCGCGCTCCGGGTCCACCACCGTGCTGCGGATCTCATTGAAGATGCGGCGGTAGTCGAGCCGCGATTCGAGGAAGCTGCCCTCGACTATCGCCGCCTGGTCATCGAGCGACACGAACCGCCCGAAGACCACGCCCGGATTCTTGTGGACATTGCTGCGGACCTCGTCGATCTCGCGCTGCGTGGTGGGCACCTTGCCCTCGGGAAAGACGGGAACGTTGAGGATTACTCCGCCGGCCAGCGGGCGAAAGTAGCTCGCCGTCACCATCGAGCGCACCGACCCGTGCTGGATGCCGTAGACGACGTCCATGTTGCGGGTTATGCGCACGATCTTGGCGAGAATCTCGGGCGTGTAGATCGTGCCCTCGCGCGCCTCGATCATGATCGTCACGTTGTTCACGGCGCCGAAGTAGGTGTCGTACTTGTGAGCGATCTGGACGAAGGGATGGTTCTGCGGGAGCAGGTCGCCGAAGCTTGTGACCTGATGGGTTCTCGCGGCGAAATATCCGAAGAATGCGGTGAGCGCTCCGATCGCGAGCAGCACGGCGAACCGCCTGCGCAGGATCCAATCGCCGAATCGATACCAGACCATCCTCGTGCCCGCAGCCGTCCTGCTCGATTCGGCGCTCAGCCCTGGCAAAAGCGCCAGGTCTTGCCGCCATCCTCGGTATAGAGAATCGTTCCGTAGCCGACGATCCATCCGTGCCGATCGTCGAAGAAGCGCACCTGGCTGAGCGGGAATGGGAGCGCCGGCACGCTTGAGTCGTGCGCCCACGCGCCATTGGGCTGCAACCTGAGCACCGTGCCGGTGAGTCCCGTCGTCATTCCCTGGCCGGTGCCGAAGAGGTCGATCGAAAAGAGCGGATCGCGCGCAGGAATCTGCGGCGCGCCGGGCATCACGGTATCGGGCGGTCCGCCCGGGCTGTCCGCCTGATGCGCGAAGGACCAACTCTTGCCGCCATCGATGGTCTGGATGACCCATCCTTCCAGACCGCATGCCGCGCCGTGGAGCGCGTCGCGGAACGACACGCCGAACATCGTCGGCAACATGAAATCCGCAAAACGCGCGTCCTCATTAGGGCCGAGCGGACGGTGCCATTGCCCGACCAGCGAGCCCTGCTCCTCGTCCCAGGTCCTGCCCCCATTGACGGTGCCCCAGACTCGTCCGAGTTCGCCGACCACCCATCCGCGCTGGCTATCGACGAACGCTGTCGAGTAAAGGACCGGCTCCTCGTATGGCAACGCGTATTCCTCGATTTCGCGCGGGAATATCCGTTGTAGCTGCCGCTTGAAAAAGCTCTCGCCGCCATCGGTTGTGCTGAGCACCAGCGCGCGGTCCCCGACCAGGAACCCGTGGAGGCGATCGGGAAATGAAAGCCCGAAGATAAACAGGTGCGTGCGCGAAGCGAGCCGCTCCCAGGTCTTGCCGCCCTCGCGCGTGCGCATCACGAGTCCATCCTGGCCGCACAGGAAGCCGTTGCGGTCATCGGTCATCTGGATTCCGAAGATGGCAAGATCGGTACCGATATTGATTCGGGTGAAATGAAGGCCGCCATCCTCGGTGAGCAGGAGTTTCCCCCGTGCCCCGCCGATAAACGCTCGCGAGGGTCCTGTCGGCCACACATCGAAGAACTTGTCGGTCAGCGTGACGTTCCGCTCTGGGAGCGGAGGGACTGGGACCTCGCGATGGCATCCGCACACGGCCAAAGCCGCGGCGATCGCGAGTGCACGGATCCCGCGTAAGGTGAAAATCTTTCCGAACAACACGACTTTGGTCCTGAAGATTTGCCTTATACTCAAGGAAAGCCGCCAGCTTCGCAAGACAAATGATCGCGGCGGGTCCGCAACGAGGATCAGCCGAGCGCCGCCAGCAGCAGACCGGTCAGATATTCGCCCTCGACGTGGCCGAGAAGCACGGGATGATCGGGGCCCGCTCCCAGATGCGCGAGCAGGCGCATCATGCGGCCCGCGCGAGTCTGCCCGATTCGGACCGCGCGTATGAAATCCTCTCCGCGCACGTGCGCCGAGCAACTGAAGGTCATAAGTCGCCCGCCGGGCGCGAGCACTTTCATCGCGAGCGTGTTCAGCTCCGCATAAAGCCGCCCAGCGCGCTCCGCATCGGCGCGGCTTCGGGCGAGCGGCGGCGGGTCGAGCACGACGAGATCGAAGCGCCGATCGGTCTCTGCCATGTACCGGGCCGCCTCGCCATGGACGAACTCGGCGCCGTCGCGTGAGTGTCCGTTAAGTTCGAGGTTGCGCCGCGCCCAGTCCAACGCGCGCGCCGACGTATCGATCGCGACCACCTGCGACGCTCCACCCGCCAGCGCCGCCAGCGCGAATCCGCCGCCATAGCAGTACGCATCGAGCACTCGCGCGCCGCGGGCAAGCTCGCCCGCCCGCGCGTGATTCTCGCGCTGGTCGAGGAACGCGCCGGTCTTCTGGCCGTGGACGAAATCGACCACGAACTTGATGCCGTTTTCGGTCGCGATTGTCTCCGCGATCGTTTCCCCCGCAAGCACCCCGTCGCGATCGTCGAGGCCCTCCTGTTTTCGCACTGCGCCGCGGCTGCGTTCGATTATCGCGCGAGGACCGGCCAGCTCGCCGATGGACCCGGCCAACGCCTCGCGCATGCGGTCGGCGCCCGCAGTGAGCAGTTGCAAGACGATGACATCGCGATAGCGATCGGCCACCACGCCCGGAAGTCCGTCGCCCTCGCCGTTGACGAGGCGATACGCATCGGTGTCATCGCGGACCAGCGCGCGCCTCAAGGCGAGCGCCGCCTTGAGGCGGCGCTCGATAAGGTCCGCGCCCGGCGCGCCCCACGCGAGCATCCGGACCGCGATCGTGGTGTTGGGGTTGTAATAGCCGGCGCCGAGCAGGTCGCCGCCCGCATCGCGCACCTCGACTTGCGTGCCCGGCTCGATGCCGGCGGGCTCGACGCGTCCGATCGCCTGCGAAAATATCCACGGATTTCCGCCGCGTACTGGGCCATCGCGGCCGGGGCGAAGATAGACCACGCTCATCGGGACATTGCGCTCAGCCGCCGCCGAACCCATCGGTTTCCTCTGATTGCGCGCTCGGCGCGCAGCACCCCGTTCAGCGCAAGGGCGATTGGTCCTCGCCGGAGCGTATGAATTCGCCGCTGCGCCCGCCGCGCTTGCTCACCAGCCGAATCGGACCGATCACCATCGCGCGATCGATCGCCTTGGCCATGTCGTAAATGGCGAGCGCGGCGACGCTGGCCGCGGTCATCGCCTCCATCTCGACGCCCGTGCGCGCGCTGGTTGCAGCACGCGCCTCGATTTCGATCGACGATTTCGCCCGGTCGGGGCGAAAGCTCACCTCGACGACTTCGAGCGGGATTTGATGGCAGAGCGGGATGAGATCGTGGGTGCGCTTGGCGGCCATGATGCCCGCGATCCGCGCCGCCGCGAGCGCCTCGCCCTTCTTGAGCTTGCCGCCGGCGATCGCATCGAGTGTCGCACGCGCCATCGCGATGCGTCCGCGCGCGACCGCCTCGCGCCGCGTGACCGGCTTCTCGCCCACATCGACCATCGCGATCCGTCCGCGGGCGTCAAGATGCGTGAGCGTCGCGCGCGGCGCTCGTCCGGCCAAGCGCCCTGAACTCTTCTGTTTCTTGCTCCCCATCGCGGCAGCGGATAAGAGCTTATGTTGGCCACCTGCTCATATACAATAAACTTCACGGGTTTGGACCGAATTCCGCGAGCGAAACCTATGGCAGATGAAGCAAATCGGGTTGTGATTCTTGGCTCCGGACCGGCGGGATTGACCGCCGCCATATACACCGCGCGCGCAAACCTGACGCCGTTGGTCGTCGAGGGCCTGGAGCCCGGCGGGCAGCTCACGATCACCACCGAGGTCGAGAACTACCCGGGCTTCGAAAATGGAATTCAGGGCCCCGAGATGATGGAGGTGTTCCGGCGCCAGGCGGCCAGGTTCGGGACCCGGTTCCTCACGGGCGAGGTCACCGAGGCGCGTCTTAACCGGTGGCCGTTCGAACTTGTCGTGGATGGCACCGCGGTCGCGGGCGAGACCCTCATCATTGCGACCGGCGCCTCGGCCAAGTTGCTCGGCATCGAATCCGAAAAACGGCTCATGGGTTACGGAGTGAGCGCATGCGCGACCTGCGATGGCGCATTCTTCAAGGGCAAGGAGGCGGTGGTCGTCGGCGGCGGCGACACCGCGATGGAGGAGGCGATGTTTCTGACCCGGTTCTGCTCCAAGGTGACGATCGTCCATCGCCGCGACTCGCTGCGCGCATCGAAGATCATGCAGGACCGTGCGCGCAAGAACCCGAAGATCGCCTTCGTGTGGGACTGCGTGATTAATGAGATTTTCGGCGAGCAGAAAACCGGCGTGAGCCGCGTCCGGCTGAAGAACGTGAAGACCGGCCAGACCAGCGACTTCAAGACCGACGCGGTTTTTATGGCGATCGGGCATCAGCCCAATACCGCCATTTTCAGGGGCCAGCTAAAGACCGACGAAACCGGCTACCTGGTCGTCCGGCCCGGCTCGACATATACCAGCATCGACGGCGTGTTCGCGGCCGGCGACGTGGCCGATCACGTGTACCGCCAGGCAATAACGGCCGCCGGCAGCGGCTGCATGGCGGCCATCGATGCCGAGCGCTGGCTCGAAGCCCGCCACGCGGCCTAGCGCTTCGGCCGCAGAGCACCGTTCCCTCGACAAGTAGGCGGGGAACCGGCGTCTATGTTAAGAGGGGAACCAGCTTAGGGGCCCAGCCTCATCGGCGCGCCACCGCAGAAAAGAGGAATATCGCGATGCTACGAACGCCAATCTGCGATTATTTTGGAATCGAGTACCCGATCCTGCTTGCCGGAATGGGCGGGGTCGCGATGCATAAGCTGACCGCCGCAGTGTCGAACGCAGGCGGCCTGGGCGTGCTCGGGGCGGCATCGCTGATGCCCGAAGAATTGCGCGCGGAAATCCGCAAGATCCGCGAACTTACCGACAAGCCGTTTGCGGTGGACCTGCTCGTGCCGCTTCCCGAGATGCTGCGGCCGTATCTGCCGATCATGTTCGAGGAGAAGGTCAAGATTTTCGTGGCGGGACTGGCAGTGCCGGCCGAGGCCGTCCAGACCATGCACGATCACGGGATGAAGATCGTCGTAATGTGCGGCAAGGTTCATCACGGCGAAAAATCGCAGGCGGCGGGCGCCGATGTGGTCGTCGCGCAAGGCACCGAGGCGGGCGGGCATACCGGCGAGGTCGGCCTGATGTCGCTGCTTCCGCAGATGGTTCGCGCGGTTAAGATTCCGGTTCTCGCCGCAGGTGGAATCGCGCATGGCAGCCAGGTGGCGAGCGCGCTCATGCTGGGCGCCCAGGGCGTCGTGGTGGGGACGCGGTTCGTTGCAACTAACGAGGCGCAGGCTGCGCGGGTCTATCAGGAGCGGATTCTGGCCGCCGGCGATGACTCCACGTTGCGGACGCGATGTTACACGGGCAAGCCGTGCCGCGTGCTTCGCACCTCGTATGCGCTCGAATGGGAGCGCGATCCCTCGAAGATCAAGCCGTTCCCGCAGCAGGGGATGATCTCGCGCGACAACAAGGTGATGAATTACTCGGGGCGCGGCGAAGGCCCTTGCGATCCGGACCGCACCTTCATGCCCACCGGTCAGAGCGCGGGCCTGATTAAGGAAATCAAACCGGCGGCGGAAGTCTTTTCCGATTTGGTCCGAGAAGCTATCGAGACATTCAAGAGCGCGCAAAGATTTCTCGCTGACGATACGCGCGAAAAATTCTCCGCCGCGCCGGCGCGCTGAACTTTAGTGGGGCTCCTCGTGATTGGACCCATCGAGGCGCCGCTTCATCGCAACGTGATCAATCTGCGGTCGAGCGCGATCCAACGCGCCGTCGTGCTCGCGCATCGCTCGCGCTCAGGTTTAGACTCGCCCTCCTGCTGACATTCGCAGACCTATGTTGCGTGCCTCCCGGCGTTTAGAATTGAACGCCGGGAGGACGCCTAAGTCCGCGTGGTTCATTCAGGCGAGTGACAACAGCGAGCTTACAATATAGGCGACGGTCAGAAGCCCGAATGCGAGTCCCGGCAGTTCGCTCAAGAAGCTGTTCTGAGCGTAAGCGATGTACTCGGTGGGTTCCTCCGCGGGACGGCTCGCGCTTAATCCAGTGAGTCTGATTTGGCCTTTAATCGATGCGTTCATGATGGATTCCTCCGCTCGATAATTTGTATGGTTCGGTTAAGCCAGGGAGAGCAGGGAGCTGACAATGTAGGCCAGCGTCAGCAGGCCGAAGACCGCTCCCGGCAGTTCGCTGAGCCAGCTGTATTGCGCGATGCGAACGTAGTCGGTCGCTTCCGCAGCCTCTTCCGCCCTCGCGAACCCAGCAAGCCTCGCCTCGTTAGTCGTCGCGTTCATGTTGAATGCCTCCCGTACGTGATAATCTAAGGGAGGCATTAAGCAACGGCTATGCCATCGAAAAACTCTCGATTTTCAAAGGGGAAGGGATTTCGCAGCCTGTGCATAATTTTCGTGCAATAGTGAGAAAAGCCGCAAAATCTCTAGACTTTTCCGATAATCGCAATTTGCGAGTGGCGAAATCTTATAACCGTGATGTCTGAGACATATTCCTAAAATGCAAATGCACGCAGGCCAGAGACTGCGGCGATCACCGCAGTCAATTGCAGGCTGAAATCAGTTCTTTGATGCTCCGTACCTATCTGCGAGAGAATCCCGATGCCGACAGACAGCGATGCTGAACAACCCGCCTCTTCGACCAGTAAATCCACCGGAGCGCTGACCGCGGCGACCGGGCCGTTGACCGCTCCGCAGCCGCGGCGCGCTCACATCAGCCCCCGGTCTCTGGTCCGCCTCGGCGAGCAGATAATTTTTCTGACCGCCGTCATCGGTGCGGTTGCTCTCGGACTGGGAATCACCGACTACATCCGCGAGCATCGCTACGTAGCCGCCTACCTGCTTGCCTACGTGGGGTTCCGATTGGCGGAGCTGGTCGTGGACGACCATCCCGGCAATCGCGACGGCGCCGACCATCGCGCGCGGCGGGTTTTGGACGAATTCCCGGTATTAATCCTGTTCGCAGCCGCGCCATTCGAGCGGACCTTTTATACGGGCGATGCGCCGGCGTGGCTCGGTGCGCTCGGGCTGCTTCTCCAGCTCGGAGGTTTATGGCTCGCGCTCGGGTCGCGGGTGCAGATTCACTTTTTCTCGGAGGATAGTACCGGCCGCGAGCATGCGGTGCTGGTCACGACGGGCTTCTACCGCTACGTGCGCCATCCGGTGTACGCGGGGAGGATGCTGGTATTGGTTGCGTGGCCGCTGGTGTACGGCGCGCCGATCGTCGCCCTGATTACGATCGTAATCTCCGTGGTCGTGGCGCGCCGGCAGGTGACCGCCGACGAGCAGGTGCTGCTGAAGCGTTTCGGCACGGAGTACGAGGAGTACCGCCGCCGCACCGACGCTCTCATCCCGAGCATCTGGTGAGCGTCCCGCTCACGGCGCCGATCCGATTCGTGCGGGTGCGGCGCAAGTCAGCGGCGCGCGATAAGTTGGCATTCGGCGAGCGAGCAGTACGATTCGCCCGCCGGTGAGCTTACGAACTCGCGCCCGCATCCCGCGCATCGCATGAGCGACTCGCCCGGCCTGAGCATCGCGTCGAGCCTGCGCGCCGAATCGCCGGCGATCTGGCCCCGCGCGCCCATGTTGGCGAGTTCGTCGGCGCGGTTGTTGAGCGCGTCGTCCGCGTGCCCTCTCACCCATTCGAACTCGACATCGCGCAGTTGCGCCTCGTGGTCGAGCTGCTCCCACAAGTCGAGATTCTTGTTGCGCTTCCAGCCAAGCTTCATCGTGTTGATGACGTACTGGCTGTCGCTGCGCAGGACGACCCTGGCGCCGCTCTCGACATGACGCAGTCCCTGGATGGCTGCGGTCAGCTCCATTTTGTTGTTGGTGGTGTGCGCGGCGGCGCCGTGGAGTTCGCGCCTGCGGCCGCCGGGTTCGATGATCACGACGCCCCATCCGCCCGGCCCCGGATTCCCGATGCATGCGCCGTCGGCGTAAACGAGGTAGTGGCCGTTGCCCGCTGTCACGTTTATCTATGCACCCGCACGAGCGCGGCGCAGTTTCTCAAACCATTCGAGATAGGCGGCTGCGGCGCGGGACCACGAAAAGTCGGCCCGGAAGCAATTCGCCATCAACTTCCGCCAAAGCGGCGGATCGGCGAACACTTTCACCATCCGCGCGAGCGCGCCCACGAGCGCATCGGGCTCGTACTTTTCGAAGACAAAGCCGTTGCCTGACACCGATGCGGGATCGAACTCGACGACCGTGTCGCGCAGGCCGCCGGTTGCGCGGACCACCGGCGCGGTCCCGTATTTGAGCGCATACATCTGCGTGAGGCCGCACGGCTCGAATCGCGACGGCATCAGGAACGCATCGCTGCCCGCCTGGATTCGATGGGCGAGCGAGTTGTCGAACTCGATAATCACCCGCAGGCGCTCGCGATGGCGCGCCTCGGCGGCCCGGTAGGCCTGCTCCAGCTTCGGATCGCCGCTGGCCAGCATCACGAGCTGCAAGTCGAGCTTCATCACCGCCTCGATCGCATCGCGCAGCAGGTCGAGCCCCTTCTGCGACGTGAGCCGGGTGACCATCCCGACCAGCGGGCGATCGTCCCAGGGCGGAAGTTCGACCGACTGGCGCAAATCGCGCGTGCATACTCGTTTGCCGCCGGGCCTGGCGGGCGTGAATTGCGCGGGGATCATCGGGTCGTGCGCGGGATCCCACTCGGTATAGTCCGCGCCGTTGAGAATCCCGATGAAGCGCTCGCCCTTATGCCTGAGCACGCCCTCCAGCCCGAAGCCGAGTTCGGGATCCTCGGTCACTTCGCGCGCATAGGTCGGGCTAACCGTCGAGACGCCGTCGGCGAGCACTACCGCGCCCTTCATCAGGTTTACCCGCCCGTAGAACTCAAGCCCATCGATCGTGAAGTAGGAGCCGTCGATTCCGAGCAGCGGAAAATTCTTCGCATCGAACAAGCCCTGGAAGGCGAGATTGTGAATCGTGAAGACGACCAGCGCGCGCGCGAAGCGTTCGCTGAGCGCCCGATCGGCGCGCATCACGATCGGCGCGGCCGCGGCGTGCCAGTCGTGCGCGTGCACCACGTCGGGACTGACGAGTTCAGCCGCGGCGGCTGCGGCGGCGCGCCCGAAGAAGATGAATCGCTCGATATTGTCCGGGTAGTCGGCGCCCTTCTCGCCGTAAACGCCATCGCGGCCGAAGTATCCCGGGTGATCGATCAGGTAGAGCACGACGCCACCGGGCGCCTGCGCTCGCAGCACGCGGAAAGCCCGCGGCTTGCCGCCGATTAGCGCTGACATCGGACTGCCAACTGGAGCCGGCGCAAGCTTGCTCACGATCGACTTGTAGGCGGGGAGAAACACGGACACGTCCGCGCCCGCGCCGGCGAGCGCGCCCGGCAATGCGCCGATCACGTCGGCCAGGCCGCCGACCTTGGCCCAGGGCGAAATCTCGGCCGCGACGATCGCGATTTTCTGCTTTATTTGAGGGGAAATAGCGGTTGCACCCCAGATTTTGCTGCTCAATTTCTGCGTGCGCGCTCCATATTATCGGGGGCCGGAGCGCAAGACAATTTGATTGCTTCGCAAAGCCCGCGCCTGGGAGCGAGTCGATCGCGTTCACGTGACGCAGGAAGAGAGCTAGCATCTTGACTTGGGTGTGGCGCGCCGGCAACTTTCCAAGGCGGGATGGATCTCGCAGCTTGAAAATGACGGAAGTGGCGCGGGAATGAGACTTCTTCGTCCTATCGGCGGCTCGCGGCGGGCGCGGAAACTCGCGACCGTCGCGGCGATCCTGCTGCTGCTCGCTCAATCGCTGAGCGTCGCGCACTATCATCCGCTTCCCATCCAAAGCAAGATTTCGGCGAGCTTGGCCGCCGGCGACGACGGCGTGTGCTCGCTTTGCCTGTTTCACTTTCATTCTCCCACCGTGTCGGCTTCTTCGCTCTCGCTTACGATTCCGGCAGCGATGCGCAAGGTTCGGCCGCTGGCCGGAGCTATCGAGCTTCGCCGCGGCTTCGACTCTCATCTGTTCGGCCGGGCACCGCCCGCGTCGGTCTGAACTCATCCGCTTCGTAAATTTGGACTAGAAGTGCGCGGCCTCGGCCGCGCGCGGGCCCGTATTTGGGCGGCGGCGCCGCCGCTTTTCGGGTCGCGACAGAGCGAGGATTTGACCGATGCGAAACATTGCCATCGTGGCACTCGGGCTGGTGATTCTGCTTGGCGGGCCGCGCTGTTCCTGGTGCGCGCCTGCGGCGGCGGCGAAACCGGCGCGCGCGACAATATCAGGCACGGTCCGCGATGCGCTCAATCGGCCGGTCGAGGGCGTATTGCTGTCGCTTCAGGACAGCAGGGGCGGGATTGCGGCGCGCGCGCATAGCGGGCCCAAAGGTGAATTCCGCTTTCGCGATGTGGCGCCGGGCGTGTACGCGATCATCACCGAGAAGCCGGAGTTCAAGCCCGCGACCGCGATCGTCACCGTTACCGCAAGCGGCGCGGCGCCGGTCGCCTTGACTATCGAGTCGCAGGCCGCGCTCAGCGTGGCGGTGATCGCCAAGCGGCTCAATATCGCGCGCAACCGCTTGTCGCCCGAAACGGGCGGGAGCGTGTACCAGTTCAGCAAACAAGCGATCAACGATCTGCCGCAAAGCGATAACACCGCGCTCAACCAGGTCGTTCTGCAAGCGCCCGGCGTCGCGCAGGATTCGTTCGGACAGCTTCACGTGCGCGGCGATCACGCCAACCTTCAATACCGGATCAACGGCGTCCAGCTCCCCGAAGGGATCACCGGCTTCGGGCAGGCGCTCAGTCCGCGCTTCGCGCAAAGCATCAGCCTGCTTACCGGCGCGCTGCCTGCGCAGTTCGGATTGCGCACCGCCGGAATTATCGACATCAAGACCAAGGATGGCCTGCTCGACAACGGCGGCGACATCGATTTCTACGGCGGACAGCGCGGCACCACTCAGCCGAGCTTCGAGTACGGCGGGTCGGAAGGGAACTTCAATTATTTCGTGACCGGCCAGTATCTAGGCACCGACCGGGGCGTCGAGCCGCCGACTCCCGGGCCGACCGCGATTCACGATACGAGCAACCAGGGCAACGGATTCGGCTACTTCTCGTATTTCCTGACGCCGACCATCCGCATCAGCCTCATCACCGGCACGGCGATCAATCATTTCCAGATTCCGGCCAATCCCGAACAGCCGCAGCAATTCGTGCTCGCCGGGGTGCCGGTTTACCCGTCGGCGAAGGTGCGCGAGAATCAGTTCGAGCAGAACTACTTCGGCGTAATCGCGCTCCAGGGCGTGGCCGGGCCGGACTTCGACTATCAGATAGCGCCGTTCAGCCGATACTCGACGGTGACGTTCAATCCCGATCGCGCCGGCGATCTGATCTACAACGGCGCGGCCTCAAAAGTGTTTCGCAGCGACTGGGGCAATGGAATCCAGGCCGACACCGCATACCACGGAATCGCGAACCACACTTTTCGATTTGGCGGCTATTTCGATTCGGAACGCGCGGAGATCGACAATCACGAGTCGGTATTTCCGGCCAATCCGATCACCGGCAAGCAGAGTTCCGATATACCCTTCTCGATCGTCGATGACATCGCGCTGCAAAGCTGGATCTACAGCGTTTACGTGCAGGACGAATGGAAACCGGTCGAGCAACTGACGATCAACTATGGCGCGAGGTTCGATCTCTACGACGGACTGGTGCGCGCCGATCAGGCGAGCCCCCGCGTCGGCCTCCAGTACACCCCGATCAAGGGGACCACGTTCCACGCCGCCTACGCGCGGCAATTTACTCCTCCGGCGACCGAACTGGTGACGGTTACCGACATCCAGAAGTTCAAGAGCACGACCGGCGCGCCGCCATCGAGCGCCAACGGCACCCCGACCGTCGAGCGCGACCATCTCTTCGATGCGGGCGTCACGCAGGAGGTGATTCCCGGGCTCAATCTCGGGATCGACTGCTACTACAAGAAGGCCGCGGACCTGATCGATGAAGGGCAGTTCGGCCCGGCGCTGATTTTCGAGACCTTTAACTATGCGAAGGGGCGCGTGTACGGAGTCGAAGCCACCGGCTCATACACGCACGGCAAGCTCTATGCCTACGCCAACTTCGCCTACAGCGTCGCGCAAGGCACCCAGGTCGAGTCAGGACAGTTCAATTTCGCGCCCGCCGAACTCAAGTACATCAGCAATCATTATGTTTTCCTCGACCACGATCAGACGTTCACCTCGTCGGCTGGCGCGGTCTACAACTGGCGCGACTACATGTTCAGTATCGACGGAATTTACGGCAGCGGGCTTCGGAGGGGGTTCGCGAACACAGGCAATCTGCCCTTTTACATTCAGGTCGACGCCGCCATCAGCAGGAGAATCGATCTGGGGTCGCGCGGCGCGCTCGAGCTTCGTGCGGCGGTAGTCAATCTCAACGACCGGATTTACCAGATTCGCAACGGCACCGGGATCGGCGTCTTCGCCGCGCAGTACGGTCCGCGCCGCGCCCTGTACGGCGGCATCAAGTGGGAATTGCCGACCTTGAAGGCGGCTGGAGCGGGACGCTGAGCATGGACGAGCGGTTCAGCGAGTACGCGCCCTACCGGCAAGCCGCACGGCGGCGATTTGCCTGTACCATCCCGCTCTCGGTCAGCGTGATGACGCTGATACTGATCGAGGCGGCGCTCATCAGGCCGAATCTCCCGCCGCCGCCCGAATTCAATGCGGTCGAGGCGCGCTTAATCGAGCTCGCCCCGCCGCCCAAGCCCGCCGGCCTCCAGGGTGGAGCCGCTCCCGCCACCGCGCCAAAGCCCCGGCGCCGGCCGGCTCCGCCGCCCAGTGCGCGTAAGGCCGAAGCCGCACCGCCGATCAAGAAAGGGGAAGTTACGATCGTGACTGTGCCGGCGCCGGCCGGTCCGTCTTCAGGCTCAAAGGGGGCGGCGGAAGAGGGCGGGGTCGCGGGAGGGACGGGGATTGGCAGCGGCCGCGGGCTCGGCAATGACAGCGCCGGCGCGCGGGCGATTTATGCTCCGATTCCGAAAATACCCGACGATCTGCGCGAGGAGAGCTTCAAGGCCATCGCGATCGCGCACTTCAGGGTTCTGCCGGACGGCACCGTACAGGTTTCGCTGGCGACGCCGACCTCCAATCCGCGGCTCAATCAGATCCTGCTGGCGACGCTGGAACAATGGCGGTTCTTTCCGGCGATGAGGGACGGGGTCGCGGTGCTGTCCGAGTTCGACGTGCGAATCCCGATCGCCGTCGAGTGAGCGCGGGGAGGGAAACGAGCTTCGCCGCGCCAAGTTCGCGCGGCGTCGCATGAGTTCGCGCGGTGGCGCGCCGCGTCTCGGGGTGATCAGCCCGCCTGGGCCTGCTTGAGCGGGACCACGACGCCCTCGCTCATGATGTTGCGCAGATGCGCGGCCGCATCCTCGGGCGGCACCGGATTGATGTAGAAGCCGGTGCCCACCTCGAAGCCCGCGACCTTGGTCAGCGCGGGAGTGATCTCGAGATGCCAGTGATAATGCTTGCTCTCCGCCTCGCGCAACGGCGCCGAATGGATGATGTAATTGAACGGCGGATCATCGAGCGCCGCCTTGAGCGCGCTAAGCGTCACCTTGAGCGAGTTGGCGAGCGCGCGATACTCCGTCGCGGTCGCATACACGAAGTGCGAGGAATGCACCTTCGGGATGATCAGAAGCTCAAACGGAAAACGCGCCGCGAACGGACATGAGACGATGAAGTGGTCGTTTTCGATCACGACGCGGCGGCCGTCCTGGCTCTCCTGGCTCACGATATCGCAGAAGATGCAGCGCTCTTTGCCCTGGTAGTAATCGTTCGACCCGCGCAATTCCTGCTGCACGCTGAGCGGGATAATCGGGAGCGCGATTAGCTGGGAGTGCGGATGCTCGAGGCTCGCCCCCGCATCGGCGCCGTGATTCTTGAAGATGATCACGTACCGGAAGCGCTCATCGCGGGCCAGATCGAGCACGCGATCGCGGTACGCCCACAACACCTCCTCGATCTGATGCGGCGTGAGGTCGGCCATCCCCTTGTCGTGTATCGGCGTGTCGATTACCACCTCGTGCGCGCCGATCCCGTTCATCAGGTCGTACAAGCCCTCGCCCCGGCGGCCAGCCGATCCTTCAATTCTGAGCGCGGGGAACTTGTTGGGTACTGCGCGCACCCTCCATCCGGGCGCGTTGGCGACGGAGCCGGGCTCGCGATACGCAAGCACCTCGGGTGGCGTCAGATGCTCCATGCCGTAGCAGAAGACGCAGGCGCCGTTCTTGCCGGGTTCGACGTGAGCCTTGCGGAAGTCCGACGGGCGCTTGCTGCGCTCCGTCGACATGATTACCCATCGCCCGACGACCGGGTCTTTCCTCAATTCAGGCATCTAAGCGACCTTCCCCCAATGGCGGTCGAAAACGTATGCAACACCCTGCACCTTCGCGGGCGGCCAATGCAACTGGAATTTTGGAGGGCATTTTAAAGGTCGCCACGCTTTGGCCCTTCTATTCCTAGTAAATCACTCATTAGGATGCCAAACCAGCAGGAAGATAGCCCCCGCTGTGGAGGGCAGGCAGATGGGCGCTTCCACCCGTCTTCAACCCTATCCTTCCCGGATGGTTGAGACAGGTGGGGCGCTCCCGCCCAAAGAGGTTTGGAACGGCGCTAGTTGAGCGCGGTCCGCTCGATTCGCACGGGCGCCTCGGCCGGATGCTCGGCAGCGCCGTCGCGCAGTGCATAACGGAGAACCTCATCGACCGTGTCGACGAAGATCAGTTCGAGTTCATTGCGCAATTCGGCGGGGATGTCCTCGAGGTCGCGCTGGTTGCGGCTCGGCATGATGACCGTATGAATTCCGGCGCGCCGCGCCGCGAGCACTTTTTCCTTGATCCCGCCGACCGGAAGCACCTTTCCGCGCAACGTGATCTCTCCGGTCATCGCGACGTCCGGTCTAACCGGCCGCCCGCTCAGCAGCGATGCGAGCGAGGCCGCAATCGTGACGCCGCCGGAAGGACCGTCCTTGGGGATCGCTCCCGCCGGGACGTGAACGTGAATGTCGGACTTTTCGAAAAAGTCGGCCGGGATGCCGAGCCGGTCGGCGCGCGAGCGAATGTATGAAAGCGCAGCCTGCGCCGACTCCTTCATCACGTCGCCCAGAGAGCCGGTAAGGGTGAGTCCCTTCTGGCCCGCCATCCGCGTGCACTCGATGAACATGATGTCGCCGCCGTTGGCGGTCACGGCAAGGCCGGTTGCGACGCCCGGCTCGTTGGCGCGTTCGGCGACCTCGGAGTAGAACCTCGGCGATCCGAGGTAGCGCTGAACGTCTTCGACGGTGATTCGTTCGGGCAGCTTTTCGCCCTCGGTGTACGCGCGCGCAATTTTGCGGAACACGCGCGCAATCTCCCGCTCGAGATTCCGCAACCCCGCCTCGCGGGTGTAGCTCCGGATGATCTCGGCCAGCGCCTCGGGAGCGATCTCCATCTTGGCATCGGCCAGGCCATTCTCCTTTAGCTGCTTGGGAACCAGGTGCCGCTGGACAATCTGGAGTTTCTCCTCCTCGGTGTAACCCGGAAGTTCGAGCACCTCCATCCGGTCGCGCAGCGCCGGCGGAATCGGGTCGAGCACGTTCGCGGTCGTGAGGAAGAGAACCTTCGACAGGTCGAACGGGACGTCAAGGTAATGGTCCACGAAGCTGTTGTTCTGCTCGGGATCGAGCACCTCGAGCAACGCTGCCGCGGGATCGCCGCGGAAGTCCATGCCGAGCTTATCGACCTCATCGAGGATGAACAGCGGATTATTGGAGCCTGAGTTGCGGACGCCCTGGATGATCCGACCGGGGAGCGCGCCGATGTAGGTCCGGCGATGGCCCCGGATTTCCGCCTCGTCGCGGATTCCGCCAAGCGACAGCCGCACGAACTTGCGCCCGAGCGCCCGCGCGATCGAGCGGCCGAGCGAAGTCTTGCCCGTTCCCGGCGGTCCGACGAAGCAGAGGATCGGGCCCTTGGTGTCCTTCTTCAGCTTGCGCACTGCGAGGAACTCGAGGATGCGCTCCTTTATCTTTTCAAGGTCGAAGTGGTCCTCATCCAGGACCTTGTGCGCGTTGGCGATGTCGAGGTTGTCCTCGGTCCCGACTGCCCACGGCAAGCTCACCAGCCAGTCGAGGTAAGTGCGCACGACGGTGTGCTCTGCCGACTCGGGCGGGATCATCTTGAGCCGGTCGAGTTCCTTATCGGCCGCCTTGCGCGCTTCGGGAGGCATGTTGGCCTCCTCGACCTTCTTCTGAAGCTCCTCGAGTTCGCCCGAGCGTACGTCGCCCTCGCCGAGCTCCTTCTGGATCGCCTTGAGCTGCTGGCGCAGGTAGTACTCGCGCTGATTCTTGTTGAGTTCGGTCTGAACCTGCGACTGGATCTTGTGGCCCAGCTCGAGGAGCTCGATTTCGCGGGTCAGGATGGTGATGAGCTTCTCGATGCGCTGGCGGACGTCGGTGGTGGAGAGCAGGTCCTGCGCCTCCTCGATGGCGATCTTGAGGTAGGAGGCGACCATGTCGCTGAGCTTGCCCGGCTCCCGCACCTGCATCGCGGTTACCTGCAACTCGTCGGGAAGATATGGCACCAGCGAGACGAACTTCGAGAACTGGCTCACCAGGTGAGCATGAAGCGCCTCGACCTCCTTGTCGGCCGGCGCGGTCTCCTGGAGCCGTTTTACGCGCGCCACGAAAAATGGCTCGCGCTGGACGAACTCTCCCAATTCGATTCGCGCGATTCCCTGCACCAGCACGCGTACGCTCTGATCGGGGTAGCGCAGGACGCGCAATACGCGGACCGCGGTGCCGCGCGCGTACAGCGCGTCAGGGGTTGGGCTCTCGTCCTCGGGATTCCTCTGGGCGGCGAGCGCGATTACTCGCGTCGCGGTGCCGAGATCCTCGATGAGCTTCAGCGATGATGCCCGAGAGACCAGGAAGGGCAGGATTTGGCTTGGGAAGACCACGATGCCGCGCAATGGCAGCACCGGGAGCACCTCGGGAATCTCAACCTTGCTCAGGTCCTCCTCGATGTCGAAACGTTTTTCGCGAGCTGGTTTATCAGCCATGGTTAGATTCGAACCTCGTAGGGAGGGGACCCCGCCTCACCACGCTTCCACCAATTCCGGGATTTACCGTAGTATATGGGTGCCGGGCAGACAAGGAACCTCCAAACTCAAAGCTAACCACGCCTGGCGCTCCGCGCCACCGGCGAGGAGGTTATCGAAAATTCGGTTCGAGAAGCTATTCAGCGCCGAGGAAGCCAACGAGATGATTCCCCGGCTGGAGATACTCCTGCGCGATCTGCAACTGGCAGCCAACGCCTTGCGCAATCGTGTCGGCGAACTCGCCGATTCGGACACGGCGGCGGCCGGTTCTGAGCTCCGCGACCTTATTGCCCGCTATCCGGAGCTTGGAGGATTTGCCCGCCGGATGGCCGAGGCGGCGAAGCAAATCGACTTGTTGGGCTGCGTGCTCAAAGATATCGACCTGGGGCTGGTCGATTTCCCTTACGATGCGGGCGGCGGCAAAATCGTGTTCTTGTGCTGGCAGTTCGGTGAGCCTCGAATCGTCGCCTGGCACCCGGTCGATGGCGGCTTCGCCAGCCGCAAGCCGCTCCCCGGCGTGGTAAAGCCGCATCTCAACTGAGGCGTTCCCAGCCGGGGCAAGAGGCATCGGACGATGGTCGCGCTTTTCGTTTATCTCCTGAGTATCGCGTGCTGGCTGGGCGCGATCGTGTTTTTCTCGTTCTTCACCGCGCCCGCGATTTTCCAAGAACTCCCGGTCGCCGAGGCGGGCAAGGTGATCGGCGCGATCTTCCCTCGCTACTACGCGCTCGGGTATGCCGCCGGCATCGTCGCGGTGCTGCTCGCGGCGTATTTCACCGCGATGCGGGAGGCGCGCGGATGGTGGGGAGGTTGCGCGTTGACCCTGGCGGTCGCGCTCGGAATCACGTTATATGCGGGAGGGGTCTTGTTGCCGCGGGTAGCCCAAATTCGAAGCGTGACCGAGCAACAGAATCCCGACGCCGAGCGCAAAGCCGAGTTCGACCGGCTTCATCATCTGTCGGTTGTCCTGAACGGGATGGTCCTGATGCTCAACCTCGCCGCCCTCGCCGAAACCGCAGGAGCCTTGACCCATCGTGGCTGACGCACGCATCAAGGCGGTGGTGCTCGACCTGTTCGACACGATCGTCGAGTGGAATCCGGCGGGATTGCCGCGGTTCGAGTGGCGGGGACGCGAGGTTCGCAGCACGGCGCCGCTCCTGTTCAAACCGCTCGAGGCGGCGCTCGGGGAGGGCTTCGATCGGGACGCGTTCCTGGAAATGCACGAGTCGGTCATCCGGGAAATCTTCGCCGAGCGCGCCGGAGACAACCCGCGCGAGGTCACCTGCTACCAGCGATTCGAGCGGATTCTCCTCAGACTCGGCATCGACGATGCCCGCGCGCGCTCGCTCGCCGACGAACTGCGGCGCACGCACATGGGGCAGGTCCGCGCGGTTACCTCGGCCCCGCCGCATCGAGTCGAAGCGGTGCATCGGCTCAAGCGCGCCTACCGGCTCGGATTGCTCTCGAATTTCGACGATTCCGAAACCGGCCATCAGATCATGCAGGACACCGGCGTGCGGGACCTGTTCGATGCGGTCGTGCTATCGGCCGATCTCGGGCTGCGCAAGCCGAGCGCGGGGATTTTCGCCGCGATCGCCGGGATGCTCGCGCTCGATCCGCAGGAAATCCTGTTCGTGGGCGATACTGCGAACGAAGACGTGCTCGGCTCGAAGCGCGCCGGGATGCGCGCGGCGTGGATCAACCGGCACGGAAAACCGCTCCCCGATGGCATCCCGCAGCCCGACATAATCATCGCGGACCTGGCCGAATTGCCCGGCGCACTGGGACTCTGAGATGGCGCGTGCGCTCGTGATCTCGGTGATCGGCGCGGGCGATGCGCCGGCTGCGGTCTGCAAACTCGCCTTTGAACTCGGATGCGAAATCGCACGGCGCGGCGCGGTGCTGGTCAATGGCGGCCGGACCGGTGTGATGGAAGCCGCGGCCGAGGGCGCCCGCAGCATAGGCGGCCATACGATCGGCATTCTGCCCGGCTACGATCGCGCCGAGGCGAATCCGCACATCGAGTTCGCAATCGCGACCGGGATGGGCGAGGCGCGCAACGCAATCGTCGTCGCCAGCGCGGATGCGGTAATTGCGCTGGCGGGCGAGGGCGGTACGCTCGCCGAGATCGGATTCGCAAAGAAGATGCGCAAGCCCATCGTCGCGCTCGACTCGTGGCGCGAGATTGACGGCCTCAAGCGCGCGGCGACGCCCGCCGAGGCGGTCGCGCTCGCTCTCGAACTGGCTGGCAAGCTCGGACGCCGGAGCTGAATGGCGATGGCGCAAATCGATCACTCAATCGCGCTCGCATCGCTGCAAAGAGCCCCCTTTGCGGCGATGCTCGAGCTTAGAATCGAGTCCGCGGACAACGGCGTCGCGGTCGCGCGGCTGCCGATGCGTTCCGAGCTGCTCAATGATGGCGGCGCAAGCGCGCCAGTTCACGGCGGTGCGATCGCATCGCTCGCCGACTTCGCCGCGTGCGCCGCGGTATGGAGCCTCGCCGAGACCCGGCGGAGCGCGACGATCGCGATGACGGTCAATTACGCGGCTCCGGCCGTGCGCACCAGCCTCGTTGCTCGCGCGACGGTGCGCCGGGCGGGCAAGCGCGTCGCGACGCTCACGGTCGAAATCCGCGACGACTCGGGCGCGCTCGTAGCCGATGCGCTCGTCACGTACAAAATCGCGTAATCATCGGCCGCTCGGCCGGCACGTCAAACAGGGATAGGATCGAGCGGTGATGCCGATGCTCGACGCCGTGCGTGCCGCGGCCGCCCCGTGGGGCCTCAATTTGGCCGCCGCGGTACCGGTCGAGCGCTACGATGCGATCGTTGCGCCGCAATACCGGGCCAGCGCGATCGGTCCGCGCGCGCGCTCGATAATCGTGCTCGGAAACGGCGGCGGCGCTTTCTGGGAGGCGTTCAAACGACACGCCGAGCGCAACCCGGGATGGCGCGATCGCGATCATCCCCTCGATGATTTCACGCACGAGATAATCGAGCGCGACGTTGCCCGCGCCGCTCGGTCCGCAGGCGCACATTGCATCACCGTCTATCCCTTCATGGACAACGGCGCGACGCTGAATTTCATCGCGCTTGCGACCGTGGCCGGACTGGCCGGCCCGAGCATCCTCGGCGTCGCCGTTCATCCGCTATTCGGCCCGTGGATCGCGTTTCGCGCCGCCCTGCTGACCGACGTACTCATCGACGAGCCCGGCCGCGCGCTCAAGTTTGATCCATGCCCGGCGTGCGCGACCCGCGATTGCATCGCGGCCTGTCCGGCCGGCGCGGTCGCGTTCCCCTCGGGATGGGATATTCCGAAGTGCCTGGCGCATCGAGTCGAAGTGGAAGCCGGCTGTGCGCCGCGATGTCACGCCCGAGCGGCGTGCGTGCTCGGACCCGAGCATCGGTACCCCGACGATGCGCTCGCGTACCATCAGATGCGCGCGCTCCGCGCGATGCGCCCGTATTACGAGGAACACATCAAAGGGAAGCAGAGAAAAGCTTGAGGACTATCGACCTCGCGCGAGAATTCAGACTCTAGGTTATCGCGGTCGCAGAGCTGTACGGCACGGGAGTCGTTATCGCGCAGCGCTTCGCTTCAGGGTTCCAGGTACTCGCAGATGGTGGTCGGTGGTGGGACCGGCAAACCGTCGCCTCGCAGACCGTCGATATGAAAACGGATGGCTTCGCGGATGTTGCGTTCGACTTCCTCGACGGTGTCGCCGGTCGCGACGCACCCAGCCAAGTCCGGAACGTATGCGGAGAAATTCCGCGCCGTCTTCTCTATGACGATCGCGTAACGCATCAGCGGTCTCCCTTAAGCTGCGCTTGCTTCAGGACGCTATTCAGAGTTCCCGGGGCCAAATCATCGGAGGGTTTGCCCGCAATCGTTACTCTACCCCGCTTGCTTGCGTGCTTGAACTGGCGGTGGCTACCGCGCGTCGCAGCCAGGAACCAACCGTCGTCTTCGAGCATCCTGATGACTTCCCGCACTTTCACGCGGCGACCGGTGCCAGCGGCTAGCCCGCGAGTTTGCGGGCGACGTCTTTGGCGAAGTAGGTGAGGATCATATCCGCGCCGGCGCGCCTGATTGCCGTCAGCACCTCCATCACCGCGCGATTTTCATCGAGCCATCCATTCAGACCCGCCGCTCGGATCATCGAATACTCGCCCGAGACGTTATAGGCGGCGACCGGCACTCCGAACTTTTGCTTCACGCGCCAGATGAGGTCGAGATAGGCGAGCGCCGGCTTGACCATCACGATGTCGGCGCCCTCCTCGAGGTCGAGCGCGACCTCGCGAATCGCCTCATCGCCGTTGGGCGGATCCATCTGGTAGGAGCGGCGGTCGCCGAACTGGGGCGTGGACTCGGCCGCCTCGCGGAACGGCCCGTAGAACGCCGATGCGAACTTGGCCGAGTAGGCCATGATCGGGACGCGCGCGAAACCGTTCTGATCGAGCGCCTTCCTGATTGCGCCGACCCGGCCATCCATCATGTCGGACGGCGCGATGATATCGGCCCCGGCGCGCGCGTGCGAGAGCGCCTCGCGCACGAGCAGCTCCAGCGTCGCATCGTTGTCCACGTCGCCATCGACGACCACGCCGCAATGGCCGTGGTCGGTGTACTCGCACAGGCACACGTCCGTGATTACCACCATCCCGGGCACGCGCTCCTTGATTTCGCGGATCGCGCGCTGCACTTCGCCCTGATCGTTCCACGCCTCGCTGCCCTCGGCGTCCTTTCGGCCGGGAATGCCGAACAGGATCACCGCGGGCACGCCCGCCGAGAAGACCTCGCGCGCCTCGGCAACGACGTTTTCCACCGAAAGCTGCGCGACTCCGGGCATCGACGCGATCGGGCGATTCACGCCGCGTCCGGGACACACGAAGAGCGGCTGGATCAGGTTGTCGGGCGAGAGCCGCGTCTCGCGGACCATCTTTCGCAGCGTTTCGGTGCGCCTCAGTCTTCTGGGTCGATTGATTGGAAATGCCATCACGATATCTCCGCCCGCGCGGGCCTGATCAAATATAGATAATGAGGCGGCACTCCAACAGGCTGTGATTTATCACAGCCTGTTCCCCCTCTCTTATCTCCCCCGGGAAAGACCGGGGGAGAAGATAGAGGAAAGCAGCCATCTTTCATGCAGGATGTTGAGACCGTGGCGCATTCGAAGTGCGATGACCGCGCCTTCTTCAACATCCTGCTATGAAGCTCCCGCGCGCCCGCTGAAGTAATCGCAAATTGCCGCGGCAAGCGCGGGGACTGTGTATCGCATCGGACGCACGACCACCTCGAACCCTTTTTTCTCCGCAGTCTGCGCGGTAATCGGGCCGATCGCCGCGGCCTTGATCGGCCGCGTGGGCTCGCCGACCATCGCGCAGAAATTCGTCACCGTGCTCGAACTGGTGAACGTCACAAGGTCGATTTCGCCCGCGGCGGCCATCTCGCGAACCCGGTCGGCCGCCGCAACCTTGGGTCTCACAGTTCGATAGGCGTGCACGACCGCGACCTCGCGCGCGCCGGCGCCGCGGAGAATTTCGGGCAGCGCCTCGCGCGCGACCTGCGCACGCGGGATGAGAATGCGGGTGCCGCGGATCCGGCGCCGTCCGATCGCCGGCACGATCGCCTCCGCGCGGTACTCCTCCGGCATCGCGGCGACCCTCAGCGCGTAAGCGCGGACACGCTCGGCGGTTGCCGGGCCGATCGCGCCGATCGACGCGCGGCTCATTTCGCGGATGTCGTGGCCGAGCCGCTTCACCCTCGCGATGAACGCATCGACGCCGGTTGCGCTCGTGAAGATCACCCAGTCGAATTTCCCAAGCCGCGCGATCGCCCGATCGAGCGCCGCGTAGCTCGTCGGAGGCGCGAACTCGATCGTCGGGAACTCGATCACGTCAGCGCCGAGCGCGCGCAGGTCGGCGGCGAAGCCAGAGGCCGCATCGCGGGCGCGGGTCACCACGATTCGCTTGCCGAACAGCGGCATCGCCTCGAACCACTTGACCTGATCGCGCAATCCCGCGCATTCACCGACGACTATCACTGCCGGAGCGCCGAGCTTTTCGCGCTCGCACCGCGCGGCCAGCGTCGCCAGCGTTGCCCGGACGGTCCTCTGCGATGCGGTCGTGGCCCACTGAATCGCGGCGGCCGGGGTGCGCGAGGCAAGTCCGGCCTTCACAAGCTCGCCGAGCACGTCGCGCATCCGCTCGCTCGCCATCAGGAGCACCAAGGTTCCGCCGCGTTTTGCTGCCGCGGCCAATTCTTTCCACGGCACCGGCGCGGACGATTTCTTGCTCGAACCTCGATGGCCGGTCAGGAATGCGACGAAGGAACCGTACCTCCGATGCGTCAGCGGAATTCCGGCATACGTCGGCGCCGCGATCGCGGAAGTAACGCCGGGGACCACCTCGAATGCGACGCCAGCATGGGCCAGCGCCTCGGCTTCCTCGCCGCCGCGGCCGAAGATGAAGGGGTCGCCGCCCTTGAGGCGCACGACCGTTTCGCCCCTTCGGGCACGCGCGATTAGAACCTGGTTGAGCGCGTCCTGGTCGATCCTGCGCCCGCTGCCGCGAATATCTCCGGCGGGTAGGAGCGCGGCTTTCGCGGGCGCCAGCCGGAGCAGATCGGGATTAGCGAGATAATCGTAGATTACGGTATCGGCGCGGCGCAGGCACTCGGCGCCGCGCATCGTGATCAGATCCGATGCGCCCGGGCCTGCTCCGACCAGGTAAACTTTGCCCCTGCGCTCACGCATCGCCCACCAGCGCGCCAGCGCCGCGGGCAAGCATCCGCTCGCCGAGCCGCACCCCCGCCGCCTCGGCGACCGAGGGCGCCAGATCGCTGTCGAGCGGCTCCTGGAGCGCATCGGCCAGCTCCCGCGCGCCATCGCGGCTGAATACGATCGCGCGGATCGAAAGCGAGCCGCCCGCCGCGACCGCCCTCACGCCGACCGGTGTCACGCAGGAGGCTCCGATCGTCGCGAGATACGCGCGCTCGGCCGCGATTTCATACATCGCGCGCGCGTCGTTGATCGCGGTGAGCGCCCGTTCGAGATCGGACGGACGGTCCAGCCGCGAGTTCTGGAGCATCTCGATCGCAAGTGCGCCCTGGCCGCCCGACGGGATGAAGTCGCGCTCATCGAGCGGCACGAGTTTCAATCCGGCGAGCCGATTGAGACGCTGAAGCCCCGCCATCGCGAGAATGATCGCATCGAGACCGCCCTCCTCGATACGCTTGAGGCGCGTGTCCACGTTGCCTCGAAGGGGAGTGATCGAAAGATGCGGGTTCACGCGCAGCGCCTCGAACTGCCGGCGCGATGACGAGGTGCCCAGGCGCGTCCCGGCCGGCAGCGACTCGAACCCATCGCCCGTGCGCGTGACCAGCACATCGCGGGGGTCCACACGCTCTGGCACCGCCGCGAGGCGGAACTCCGGCGGGAGCGCCGCCGGCAGGTCCTTCATCGAGTGGACCGCGATATCGATCGTGCGCGCCTTGAGCGCCTGTTCCAGCTCGCGGATGAACAATCCCTTGCCGCCGACCTGCGCGAGCGACGCCGATGTCATCTTGTCGCCGCTGGTTCGAATCTCGACGATTTCAGCGCTGAGACCCGATGCGACCGCGGCCAGGCGTTCGCGGACGATCGCAGCCTGGGTAAGCGCGAGCCGGCTGGGCCGCGAGCCAATCCTTACCGTAAGAGCCATGATGGATTTCCCGCCGCAGGCCGCTAGCAGGCTGGTGTTGAGACCGCAGGGCGGCCGAACTCCGATGCTCTCGCTTTTCTCAACATCCTGCTAGTGGGCCTCGGTTTCGCCATCTTCGTCGGATTCGTCGCCGTCGATCAAGCCGCCGGCGGCATGAAGCTCGCCGCCCAGCAGACGGCGCGCCACCTCGGCGGCATGCGCGCCCTCGGGCGTGTCGGCGCCGCTCTGGCGAAGGCCGCGCAGAATGCGGTGGAGGAGCTTGTTGGTCAGCCCGCGCGTGACCCTTTCCACGCGCTCGCGCTCGGCGGGCGCGAGTCCCGCGAGCCATCCGCGATGGCGTCCGAGTTCGAGATGGCGCAGGCGCTCGATGCTGAAGTGGATATCCTTGATGGTCGGCACGAGATCGAGTCCGTTCAACCATCGCCAGAACGCATCGAGTTCGCTCTCGACGATCTCCTCGGCCTTGGCCGCCTCGCGCTCGCGCTCGGAACGCGACTTCTGCACCATCTGGCCGAGATCGTCCATATCGTACAGGTAAACGTTCTCGAGCGAGTTGAGCCGCTCGTCGAAATTGCGCGGCACGCCCAGATCGATCAGGAACATCGGACGATAGCGGCGCTCGCGCACGATCGCCTCGAATTCGGCCGGTCCCAGCACCGGCTTGGTGACGGCGAGCGAACCGATGACGATGTCCGCCATCACGAGGTATGGCTTGTACTTGTCGAATGGGACCGCGGTGCCGCCCAGCTCGCGCGCGAGCGTGACCGCGTGATCGAACGTGCGCGAGGTTATGAGGATCCTCTGTACGCCGACCGCCTTGAGATGGCGCGCGGTCAGCTCGGCCACTCTCCCCGCGCCCATCAGCATGACCGTCTTGTCGTTGAGCAGATCGAAAATCTGGCTTGCGAGGTCAACCGCCGCCGAGCTGACCGAAACCGCGCCGTGCCCGATGAGGGTCGCGTTGCGGACGCGCTTGGCGACCGAAAACGCGCGGTGAAAGGCGCGATGCAGCACAAGCCCGACGGTCTCCGCTTCGGCCGCCTGCGCGTATGCGAGCTTCACCTGCCCGAGTATCTGCGGTTCGCCGACGACCATCGAGTCGAGGCTCGCCGCGACGCGGAAAAGATGGCGCGCAGCCTCGCGCATGTCGAGCCGGTCGATGACGCCATTGAACGCCTCGCGGGGAACCTGCCGATCTGCGGCGAGAAAGCGCAGCGTATCCTCGGTTGCGCGATCCACGTCGGTTGCGACTCCAACGATTTCGACGCGATTGCAGGTCGATAGAATCGCCGCCTCGGACATCGCGGGAACCCCCGCCTTGAGGCGGCGCAACGCGGGCGCCACCTCGTCTTCACCGAAGGCGAGCCGTTCCCGGAGCGCGACCGGCGCAGTGCGATGGTTCACGCTCAGAATGAAAAGCGCCTGCTCCATCGCTAACCGAAATTGCCGCCGTGCTTCCCGGGATACATCAGGCTCACGCCGAGAAACGAACTGACCAGCACGCCGAACACGACGATCGTCAGCGCCGCTACGCGCCGCCCGCGCCATCCCACCGTCAGACGCGATTCGAGCAGCGCCGCGTAAAGAATCCAGATCGCCAGCGACCAGGATTCCTTGGGCTCCCAGGACCAGAAATGGCCCCAGGTGTCAGCGGCCCAAATCGCACCGCTGACTATCGCGAGGCTCAACATCAGGAAGCCCCAGCGCAGCAACTGGTAATTGATTCGATCGAGTTTCTCGAGGCTCGGCATCCGCTCCCGCTCATGCGCGACCGGCCGCTTGGCCTTCAGCCGCGACTCGTAGGCGAGGTAGATGATGCTCACGCTCGCGGCGAGAACGAACAGCGCGTAGCCGAGGATCGCCAGCGTCACGTGAATCGGAAGCCAGACGCTCCGAAGCGATTGCGGCAACTCGAGCCGTCCGCTCTTCATCTCGAACGCCGCCAGCGCAAGCACCACCGTCACCGGCGGCACTAAATAAGCGCCGATCACCGTCATCTGGAGCCGCACGATCAGCATCAGGCAGGCCAGCGCGGTTATCCACGTGAGAAACGACAGCGACTCAGCGAGGTTCGTGACCGGGATATTTCCGGCCCGGATGCCGCGCGCGGCCAGGTCGAGACCGTGAAAACCGGCGCCCACGGCGAGCAGAGCGATCGCGTATTTCCCGCCGCGTCTCTTTCCGGAGAGCCGATCGCTGATGAACAGCGCGGCCGACAACGCGTAGCAACCGAGCGCACAAACGAGCCACACGGTTTCCATTGCCATTCAACCTACCGCGATGCGTGATCGCGGCCGGCCGGAGGTAAGTCCGGCATCTTCAGCCCGAGCGCTTCAAGTCCGGCGCCCAAATGACGCGCGAGCAGAGCATCGAGCGCGCCTACCTCGCCGCAGCGGATACACTCGGGCAACTCCGATGCCGCAAGCGCCCTGAGCTTGCGCGAGCGCTCGGCCGGTTCAGACTCGGTCGCGCGCAGATGACGGCGCGCGGCGCGCAAAATCGCAAGCGCCATCGCATACTCGGCGCCGTAGCGCCCCTCGAGCTCGCGCCGAAGCCGGCTTGCAAAGGCGGGGCTCGCGCCGCCGGTGGATATCGCGATTTGCAACTCGCCCCGCTTCATCACCGCAGGAGCGATGAAAGAGCAAAGCTCCGGCGCGTCGGCGACGTTGAGCAGCACGCCGCGCTCGCGCGCCTCGCCGGCGATTTCGCGATTAAGTTGGGCATCTCCGGTCGCCACGTAGGCGAGCATGAACCCGCCGAGGTCGCCATGACGGTACTTTCGCGCGACGCGGGTAACGCGGCCGGCGGCGGCAAGTTCTTCCAGTCCGCCGGTAACGAGCGGGCTTACGACGGTCACCTCGGCGCCGGCATCGAGCAGCGTCCGCGCCTTTTGTTCCGCAACCGCGCCTCCTCCAACCACCACGCAGCGCCGCCCGCCGAGGTCGAGATATATCGGCAGGTATGCCATCGGCCCGTATCGAATCTTATTACAGCCCGCCGTTCCGAGACAGTCCCGTTGCCGGGGCGTCAGGACGGCCCTGAGCGCGCAGGCCATTGATCGTGGGCGCGCCGCGGCGAACAATTCCCGCCCAGAACGAGGTCGCGATGGCGAAATATCTTCGAGCAATCAACGCGACGCGCGGAACCGTCGTGTGCGAGCGCCTGGAGGACGCCGGCGGCCTGGCCGGCCAGAGCCGGGGGCTTCTCGGCCGCGACGGCCTTCAGCCGGAGGAAGGAATGCTGTTCGAGGCGGGGCGGTTTGCGCCGTTCATGTGGATGCACATGTTCTTCATGCGCTTCGCCATCGACATCGTCTTTCTCGACCGCACCGGGACGGTAATCAAGGTTAATGGCTCGCTCAAACCCTGGCGCGTATCGTCGATCGTCCCCGGCGCTCGCCGCGCGCTCGAACTGCCCGCCGGCACGGCCGCCCGCACCTCGACGGCGGCCGGCGATCGAATCGTCTTCGAGGACGGGCAGTGATCCGCATGAAATCGTTCGCCTAGCATTCTATTGACCGGCTCTACAATCGGGCGTTTATTCATACAGTTGGCCTGGAAATTGCAACTCACTCGGCCGACCTGTCTCGCGGGGGTCTTCGGTCGCTCAATGAGTCTGAGGGGGATGATGCGGTGGAGCGTGCGGCATGAGTTCAGGGAATGATTTAATCGGTGGCGGCGCCGGCGCGTCTTCGGAGGCGACGGCAGCGCGAAATGCCGGGAACTTGCTATGGGCGTGGGCGCTCATTGCTGTTCTCGGCATCGCCGACTGGATTTGGGCCGAGCGGGTTGGATTTTCGTTCGTCGGATGGCCGTCGGTCTTTTCTACATTGGCAATCCTCGGACTGATTGGCGGGGTCTACGGCTTCAGTGGCCGCAGCCAGAGATTGACCGATGCGGGGCACTTTGCCGCGCTGTGGGTCGCGTTTTCGGTCGTGGGATGTATTTTCACCTATCTCGCGGCGGACCTGAGATTGCCGTTGAGGGACCAGGCAATAGCCAGATTCGACGAAGCACTGGGATTTAACTGGTATGCGTGGTCCGGATTCATCGAGGCGCACCGAGTTGCGCATTTGGTTCTGGAATGCGCATACCTGACGTTTCTGCCGCAGATCGTCGGCGCTCTTCTCTATTTTGCCCATACTGAGCAGACCGATCGGAACCGCGAACTCCTGTGGATCGGCATGGTGTCGTTGATCGTCACGACGATCATCTCCGCGTTTGCTCCCGCCCTTGGCCCTTATGCCCGGACTCCGCCTCCGTGGACCGCGGCGCTGATCAGTGTGCGCAGCGGCCTGGTTTCGATCTTCAAATTCGATGACATGCAGGGCATCATCACGATGCCGTCGTTCCATGCCGCGATCGCAATTGAGTTGATATACGTACATCGCCCTCCGTCGCGATCCTTTCTCCCGTTGCTGCTGCTGAACATCCTGATGTTGGTATCGATCCCTTCTTGTGGCCATCACTATCTGACCGATGGGATCGCCGGCATCGCAGTGGCGGCTCTGTCGATTGCGATCGTGAGAGCTGCAGCGAGAATTCAAATCGGCGTGCCGCAAGCGGAGTTCGAGCAAATTCCCAACGCCCGCGATCGCGATACTCTCGGCGAGCCGATCCGGGTCTCATCCGGCGCGCGCGGCTGATAGCCAATCATGCGAGGGGGAATGGCGGCGTTCCCGTCAGCGGCGGGGCAGGCAGGCTCGAGCGTGGATCAGATCTCCATGAATGCGGACGAGCGAGGGGGAGCAGCCTCGCCCGGCCTTTTCATGCCCGCCGCGCGAATCGGACCGTCGCTGCTCGAATTTGCGCCCGCGATTATCCTGCTCCTGATCGTGGTTGCTGACTCGGCGCGTTACGCAGGCACCGATCTTTGGTGGCACGTGAGTTCTGGCCAGGCGCTGCTAAGCGGCGGCCGCCTGGAGGCCCACGATCCCTACTCCTACTCAGCGCCTGGCCACCTCCGGCTAGTTCATGAATGGCTAAGCGAGGTCGTGATGGCGGCGCTCTACAACGCGCTCGGCGCGGCCGGGCTCAAGTTATGGAAGTTCGCATGCACTGCGGCGACGATATTGTTCCTCGCGGCCGCCGAGGATGAGACCGATGCGCCGCTAACGGTGCGCATCACAGTTCTTGCTGCTGCATCGCTAGCCCTTCTGCCACAGATGCAGTTCAGGCCGCAAATGTTCACCTGGGTGCTGATGGCTGCCCTGATCGCAGGCCTGGCGCGTGACAACTATCGACACCTCGCGCCGTTATGGC